>Ga0209581_1004769_pt1 | contig 10760 bp, 9 predicted proteins | sample Coa_R2_FD_187160 | JGI IMG/M metagenome (GOLD analysis project Ga0209581, IMG submission 187160) | Surface soil microbial communities from Centralia Pennsylvania, which are recovering from an underground coalmine fire - Coalmine... | ecosystem: Environmental > Terrestrial > Soil > Unclassified ...
GTACAGATTGTGATGGAATTCCTCAGAAGCTACTTAATTACATGGCAGCCGGAAAACCGATTGTTTCTTTTGAGGGTTCTGCAGTAAATCTTGAAAACGGGAAGACCGGATTGGTGGTCGAGAATGGGAATATTCCTGCTTTTACAAGAGCTATACTTGAGTTGTTGGAAAATTCGGAACTTGCAAAGAGACTCGGCCACAATGCCAGGGAATATGTCAGCTCTGAACACACTTGGGAAAGAATGGCCAAGAAAACAGAGGCCGTTTATGAACGAATTTTAAAGAGGAATTAAGATGAAAAAAATCTCTCCAAAACCATTGATACGGAGATTCGTTCTGGCAACATCATTCCCACCTTTTCTTCAAATATACCGGTTTTTCTACGGAGCAGTGACCCACATGACACTGCGCATATTCAGAAAATATCCAGCCATTAAAGCGGTTTACCTGAGACGAGGGGGAGGCAAGGGGGAAATACTGCCACTCTTAAGTGACCTCGATTTTGCCGTGATTGAAGAAGGGATGGATGAAGAAGACAAGAGATCATTGCGTCTATCCTATGAAAGGCTTGCCCGTGTAACAACAGTGCTCGACCAAAATCTAGAAGTTTACGATGAAGCGGCATTTCACAAACGTTATGAGAGCAAACGTAAACGTTATCGAATTATAGAAGGGAAAGAGACCTGGAAACTCATTTACGGCAAAGATTACTTGTCCGACCTTCCAGTGCTTCCACTTGAACAACTATACGGAGGAATTTACAATGAGATCACGATCTGGTGGACATTATTTATGTGGAGGCTTTTGCAGGTCCAAAAGAATATCTCTGAAGAAGTTATTCAAAACAGTATGTGCTACAAATCGGCCAGCGAAATCTTGAAAATGGATCTGGCCTTAAACCATGGTGTTTTGACGTTTAGTAGGAGTGAGGCCCTGCAACAAGCCAAAACATACTTGCATGACAAGGAAAGAACCTTAGTAGAGAAGCTTGAGATGCTCGCGCGAAAACGTTTTCTTACCAATAACGCTGGCATTGTAGAGGAGACGAAGGATTTTCTACTTAACTATCTTGACCACCTTTGCAGAGAACTTCCGGCTCATAATTTTATTCGATCTTTGAAAGCCATGCCACACAGAGTTGATTGTTCAGTGGAAGAACAACTACTGAGTGTGATGGATCGCGACCATATAAGGCAACTTGTGGACTATGTGAAAGAGAAGTGGTCTCATACCTACCTTGGAGCGTATTTAGTATCCGGCTTTTATTTTGATCTGGATGAACTGGCGCTTATGGTAGAGGTTGACCCAAAGCGGCTCCCAACGGTCCAAGAACTCGCGGCATTTTACCTTTTCCACTGTCACATGCAGCCTGAGTTAAGATCCCGTGTCCATATTTATCTTCTCCTGCCTCATGCGGCCTTCCGGATTGATGTGGACTATGGAAAAGGCTGGCAGTCCATCTTATGCCCTTCCAACACTCCGGATTTATTTGAATTACTTGGACGATCCGAATTCGCCCTTAACGGCGGAGGTTATCAGCCAGCTATTAACCCTACTTGGACGCCCCTTGTCAAAGATTTTCTTGAGGAAAGGAAAAGGGATTTTTATGAAAGGCTCCAAAGTCCTGAGATTAATTCGTTGAATAGTCTGGATTTCCTTAGAATATTCTGGAAGACGGTACAGCTTGTTCTCATAAACCGTTCAGCACAAAGGTATAAGATTCTTTACCCGCTTACACTACTGGCGGTCGAACAAACCATAGTTACGGAAGGTATACGATTTCCCACTCGTCTGCAATTTCTAGCCGATGCGTACAGAGACAAACTCAATGGAAAATCCTGCGATATCTCAAAACTGATACCCGAGGCGATTACCTATCTAAAGAAGATTGAGCATGAATGCAGCATTACCTTATAAAATGTATAATATCTTTCAAAAGTCGAAATCCCTATTATAAGGAGGATCCAATGGTTAGGATCATGAAGGACCCAGAAGTAGTCGAGACAGTTTTAGAAGATGGTGCGGTTTTTCTTAATCTGAAAACAAGATTCTACTATAGCCTCAACAAGGTTGGGTATAGGATATGGCAGTTGCTCGATCTGGCTGAGGGTTCCGAAGGCCTGATTCAGAGGGTGATGGCAGAGTATGGAGCAGAAGATGAGCATGTCAAGGAGAGCATATCCAATTTCCTCAACGAACTGGAGCGGGAACAATTGGTGATTCGGCGTGAGGATGAAACGGAGAAACATCCCCATCAAGAAACCCAAGAATCGGTCGATGCCAACACACATTCAACAGAGAAAAAGCCCTTTGTCACACCTGAGCTGATCAAGCATGATGAGCCGCTTCACGAGGTAGTTCAGAACCCCTTCGATCCTCAACTGCCTCTAGCGGAATAGGAGCTGAATCTGTTGAGGCGAATCGGGTAATAGATCTCCTGGGAGAATCCGCCAATTAGAAATAACCTTATCTATCCAATACTATTACGATCATCCGCTAATGGCTCTTCTTGATATACCAGTTGAGTAGTTGAGCTACTCTATTACCGTTTCACAGAATAATCATACAGTACAATTAGCCCGATCATCATAACGACGAGACAAAGAATATTATAAGTCAATGTTTTTTATAAACTATACCAATGGAACGAACCCTTGACAATAGGACTTAAATTCTTAGGAGACCAGATTATGCTAAAAGGTGCTTCACCGCCTTTTATCAGCATCGTTGTTCCTGCATTTAACGCTGAGTCCTATATCAAAGATTGCCTTATTTCTATACTACAGACGGATTATCCTCCAGAGCGGCGAGAGATCCTCGTAGTAGATAACAGCTCAACAGATAGGACAGCCGAAATTATCAAAAGTTTGCCTGCCCGTTATTTTTTGGAAACCCAGCGCGGCGTGTCTTTCGTCAGGAACAAGGGAATTAAGGCCAGTGAGGGTGAGATTGTGGCTTTCACCGATGCCGACTGCGTGGTAAGCAAGGGCTGGCTTCGAGAACTGATTCGAGCCTTCGACGAAAAAGAGGTAGGCGGGGTAGCTGGAGAGATTGTTGCCTATCTGCCCCAGACACCTGCAGAGCGATACGCTGCCCGGGTCCGGCATCTGTCTCCTCAAAAGTATCTCTCCCGTCCACAATTACCATTCGCCGTATTTGCAAACTTAGCTTTCCGTCGGGAGGTGTTTGATAGGGTCGGACTTTTAGACGAAGCCTTTTTATCTGCAGGAGAGTCAACAGACTTCTGTACGAGGTTCCTAAGAGAAACCGACCTGAAACTCAAGTATGTTCCGAAAGCAGTGGTCTTCCATCGTCACCGTAGGACAGCTAGGCAGTTCTTCAAGCAACAGTGGAACTACGGTCGAAGTCATGCTCTACTCTATATTAAGTATCGTAAAGAGATTCCTTGGGGCTGGAGGCAGAGTGTTTCTGCATATGGAGATCTGGCGAGGTCAGCCTGGAGACTGACAAGGAGTGGTCTGTATCTTCATCAATGGAGACAGGAAAAGGAGGAAATCTATTTCCACTATTTCGAGTTTCTCAAGAAGCTTGCCGAAAGACTGGGCTTTATCAGGGAAAGTATTGCCAGAGGGTACATATATCTCTAACAGGGTATGCGCATTGGAAGCTAATTTACTACCTTTTGTTTCGGTTATAATCCCCGCTTTGGATAACGAGACACTTATGAAAGACTGCCTTATCTCCTTACTGCAGACGGTATATCCTCCAGAACGACGAGAAATCCTTGTAGTAGATAATGGCTCTACGGATCGGACGGCCGATATCATTAAGAGTTTTCCGGTCCAATATCTCTATGAGAAAAGAAATGGTGTTTCTCATGCCCGGAACCGGGGGATCAAAGCCAGCAAAGGGGAGATCCTGGCATTTACTGACCCTGACTGTGTGGTGAGCAAAGGATGGCTCAACGAGTTAGTACGTCCCTTCGACGATGAGGATGCAGGAGGAGTGGCAGGGGCTATCATCCCCTACCCTGGACAAACTCCAGCGGAGAGATATGCCGCTCGAATTCGTTCTCATAGCCAGGAGCGTCCAATGAATCATCCACTTCGCCCTTTCGCTATGACACCCAATATCGCCTTCCGCCGTGAAGTATTTCAGGAGATCGGCCTTTTCGATACTCGATTCCCGGGGGGTGGATGGGAAGATGCTGATCTATGTTGGCGTTTCTCCAAGGAGACAAACTTGAAACTGAAATATGCTCATAGAGCAATTGTATTCCACCGTTACCGCAACACAGCGAAGGATTTCTTTATCCAGCATATACGATATGGCTATGGACTTGCCGTAATATACACCAAATACCATAGAGAGCTTTCTTGGGAGTGGCGAGAGAGCCTTCGAGCTTATAGAGATTTATCCAGAGCCGCGTGGACTTTAACAAAGCTTGGGTTTAAACGTATGATTCGTAGATGCGAGGCTGAAGATTTCGATGCCGCCTATTTCGGCTTCCTACGCCAACTTGGCCAACGACTTGGCTTTCTTCGTGGCTCCTTGTCTGGGAGATAATTGTATTTTTGGATTAGATGAGGCTGCAAAAACGAGAACGAGGAAACAGATGAGGGTCGGGATTATTGGATGCGGACATGTTTCAAAAGCACATGTCCCCCATATACTTCGCCTAAAGGGGGTAGAGATCGTAGGGGTATGCGATATTGATGAGGAAAACACCAAGGATAAAGCTCGTCAATTTGGAATTCAACGTACTTACAGGGATGCCTCTAGCTTACTTAAAGAAGCATCTCCTGATGTTGTTCACGTTCTAACCCCGCCCCAAAGCCACAAGCAACTATCTATTCAAGCTATGGAAGCAGGGTGTCATGTCCTTGTTGAAAAACCCATGGCATTGAACACGGGAGAGGCGGATGAGATGATCGCCGTATCACGACGCCATAGGGTTAAACTTTGTATTTGTCATAATTACCTCTTTGATCCAGCCATTATGGAAGCGAGAGAAATGGTCGCAAAAGGCTCGATTGGAGATATCATTGCCGTTGATGGTTTCTTTTCATTCTATCATAAATGGAATGATCGAATGCTTAGAGCCAAGTGGTTATATGATTTGCCCGGAAGCATATTTCACGAAACTGCCCCCCATGTTGTATACCTGCAAACGGAATTTTTAAAAAATGTCAAAGTTGTTTCGGCTGTTTCAAAGAAAGTCGGCAACGTTCTGCCATCTGCCCCATCAGACGAACTTCGTGTTCTTTTGGAAGGTGACTTTGGTCTCGGTTCCTTTGCGATCTCCTGGAATAGTCAACCATATATTCGCTACGTCCATATTTACGGCGCAGACAAATCAATCCAGGTGGATTTTGTTAATCAGACATTAGTGAAGTTTGAAAGGGGCATCCCAGGAAAGAGCTCAAAGAATATTTATCATAGTCTGCAACTGCTTTCACGAACCGCTGGCAATGCTATTCAAACCTTGCGGGATCGGCGGCCAGATGGACACAGGGTTCTCATTGAGAAATTTTATCAAAGTCTTTTCAATGGAACAGAACCTCCGGTTACCGGTGAGGATGGGAGAGCAAACGTCGCCATCCTTGATCAGATATGGGCGGCACTCGATCGCAATCGCCGAGGTGATAGAAACTTAGATCGCTCTCCTTTAGAGAGTGAAGCTACTTAGGGGTCGCACGATGAATTACACTCCGCCTTATGTTTCCATAATCGTCCCGGTTCTGAACGGTGAGCGAACAATTAAGGAATGCTTGGATTCGCTCCTGAGAGTGGATTATCCTTTAGGGCGTCGGGAAATCCTGATTGTTGATAATGGCTCGACAGACCGAACGACCGAGATCGTGAAGAGGTACCCGGTTCGATGTGTTTTGGAAAGCCGGCGAGGGTTATCTTATGCCAGGAATTGTGGAATCGAGGCTAGCAATGGACAGGTCCTGGTTTTCACCGATGCGGACTGCATAGTAACGACAGGATGGCTCCGTGAGCTCACTCAGGGCTTTGATAGTGAAGAGGTTGGAGTAGCTGTAGGAGAGGTGGTATCTTTTCCTCCCAAAACACCTGCGGAGCGGTATATGGCCATGCGTAAACCTCTTTGGCAGACACGCAGCCTGTCCTATCCGGGCAAACCGTGGTTTTTATCCGGGTGTGCTGCCTTTCGCCGGGAGGTGTTCGATAAAATTGGCCGCTTCGATACTCAATTTGCAGGTGTTGGATGTGAGGATATAGACTTTAGTTGGCGATTCTTTCAAGGAAATCTCTTCAAACTAAAGTATAGACCAAAGGCCGTGGTTTTTCATCGTCACCGCCTCTCTGCTCGAGGACTCTTCAGGCAGTACTTCCGCTATGGTCAGGGGCAAGTCATACTGAAGCGCAAACATCCTCAAATTGTAAGATGGGGTTGGGAGCAAGAGATAGGTGCTTACAAGGATCTACTACTCACTGCTTTAACCCTCGGCCGGGCGACGATTCGCTCCCAGCTAAAGAGTGGAGAAATGTCCGATACTTCCTATCAATACTTTGAGCTGATCCGCAAATTAAGCGAGCGAATCGGGTTTACATACGGTGCCCTCCGGAGACCCAAAGGTTGAATAATGAGTTACCCTTCATTTCTATCATAATTCCGGTTCTGAATGGAGAACGAACTATCCGGGCATGCCTTAATTCTATACTTCATTCGGATTACCCTGGAGAAAAGCGGGAGATAGTGGTAATAGATAATGGCTCGACAGACCGTACGGCTGAAATCGTCAAAACCTTTCCGGTACAGTATCTGTTGGAAGCACGACGGGGTGTGTCATATGCCCGAAATCGAGGAATTGAGGCCAGTCGGGGAGGTATCCTGGCTTTTACCGATTCGGATTGCGTGGTTAGCAGAAGGTGGCTTCCAGAGATAGTTCAGGGCTTCGGGGATGAGAAAATTGGTGGCATGGAAGGTGAAACCGTAGACTATCCCCCCGTTACACCGGCAGAACATTACATGGCAAGAAGAAGAAGTTACTCCCGTAAGGCACGTCTTGTCAGCCCATTCTCTCCTTATGTTATCACTGCAAACGTTGCTTTTCGCCGAGAGGTCTTTGATAAGATCGGCGTTTTTGATCCCCGTTTTCCAAGCGGAGAGGATGTAGACTTTTCATGGCGGTTTTTCCAGGAGACCAACTTTGAGCTTGGATACAATCCACGGGCGATCATCTTTCACCGTCACCGTAGCACGGTAGAGGGGTTCTTCTCTCAACATGTTAGGGTCGGCCGTGGCATTGCAATGCTTCATGGAAAATATTCCAGCAGGCTTCCATGGAGCTGGCGGCAGGAGCTTCGGGCCTGGGGCTCTGTAGCGGTTTTCGCCTGGATGGCTTGTCGAGCAGCAATTCGCCATCAATCTTTAAACTACAAAAGGGCAGATGTCTACGACTATTATTTCACTTTCCTCCGAAAGCTTGCGGTAAGAATAGGCTTTGTGTATGAAACCTTGCGAGTGAGTCAATGATGATCGAGAAAATACCGGAACCCGGTTCTGATGAACAACAACTAATCCTTAACTGTGCCAGACTTGAATTGGACAGCCTGCTGCTCAGACAAACAGAGGAGATCCTTCAGAAGCCCATAGCATGGGACACGGTGCTTTTCTATGCAAAGTTCCATAGTGTGGCCTCTTTGCTCTATCGCAACTTAAAACTTTTTAATAACTTAGACCCGATCCCGCGCGAGGCAAGCCGGGCACTTCTCCGTCTTTCCCATCGCACGGAGTATCAAAATCGACTACTTTCTAACACCCTTCATGATCTACTGAAGCTCTTCTCCGAAGCAGATATACCTGTGATTATCCTTAAGGGGATTTCGCTTGTCGAAATTATTTACGGGCATTCCAGCCTGCGCCCGCTAATCGACCTCAATCTGCTAATACCCAAAGAGAAGCTTGAATCAGCAAAGAGGCTTCTCTTAAAGAACGGGTATAAGATTCAGCCTCAGGATCCTTCACAGGGAAGATTATTCTCCCAACTCCATCTGCAGAAACGAAAGGACTTCGAGGTCCACATCTTGCTTCAATGGCACATAGTAAACTGGCCCAGGATACACGCAATTGATTTACCTCGAATTTGGGGGGAAGCCCAGTCTGTCAGGCTCTCCGGATGTGATACCCTTATCCTTTCTCCTGTTGATCTCGTCTTGTATCTATGCTTTCAGCCGGACAAGCACGGCTTTCTGAATTTCCCTGCAATTCGTACCAAGGATCCTGCGCGGTTCATATTTACAGAATGGAGCAATAACCGGTTGATCCACTTTGTAGACATTTATGAAGTAATCCGGCACTATCAAAACGTGCTGGACCGGACCCTGCTGATCGAGAGGGCAAGAACAAGTGGTGTTCAGGGGTCCGTCTATGCCAGCCTGAACTGGATCACCAGGATGATTGGACACGTATTCGAGCCATGGGTTTTAGAAGCGCTTCGCCCGCCATCTCCACGCCGTACACGTAAGTGGCTTTTCGAAGCCCTGAACCACCAGCCAAGCGATCGTGCATCAGCAACATCAGCCGGAGCCCTCTTCAGAGCGTGGTGGTTGAAGAAAAAGAAGCTCTCACAGCTCCATATGATTCAATTCCTCAATCTCTTAGAATTTACATTCCCCCTCCGTGATGAGCTCAGCCTCCTTTACGGACTCCGTTCGAAGAAAATTGCAGTTGCCGTTTACCCGCTCCACATCATTAAAACGTTCTTCCTTGGCTTACTTCCCTGGATATACCGTCTGCTCATCAAAGGGAGATTATCAAGGATGCATTCTCAACAGAAACCTATTTGAGGAGGCAGTTGCTCATGAAAATCACATATCTACTTCAGAACCCTGGGATTGCAAATCGAACGCCAGAGGGATGGGAATCCGCTGTCATTTCATCACAGCCGGACGGAAGCTATACCGAAGAAGCATTAAAAGAAGTTGTTGATGCAGACTTTCTGGTTGTAGGATTAGAGCCAGTGACAGAAGACCTCTTCGCCCGTGCTAAGCATCTTAAGTTAGTCCAACGCCTCGGAGTCGGATACGATAATATAGATCTGGAAGCGGCTAACTTATATGGAATTCCAGTCTGTAACATGCCGGATTTTAATGCAGGCACAGTTGCCGAGCACACGATCATGTTGATATTAGCACTCCTTCGCCGAGTCTTCGAATCAACTCTCCTGATGAAAGGAGGCCAGTGGCCGCTTTCTACTGTTGTACACCAGGGCATCTTCAATCTGCACGGCAAAACAGTTGGTAGCATCGGCTTCGGCCTAATCGGTCAAGCAGTGGCAAAGCGGCTTAAATCTTTTGATGTGCACTTCCGCTACTACGATAAATGCAGGGTTCCGGCTGCCATGGAAGCGGAGTTGGGCACATCTTTTAGTTCTTTAGATGACATTATGCAGTACTCCGACATCGTAACCATTCATCTTCCCCTCACCCCTGAAACGCATCGGCTGATTGGAAGAGCCAATCTCAGAAAAATGAAGAAGACAGCTATCTTAATCAATACAGCCCGCGGGGCAATCGTTGATGAAGAGGCTCTTGTAGAAGCTCTTGACCAAGGCATCATTGCTGGCGCTGGGCTTGACGTTTTTTCTGAAGAGCCGCTGCCTCCACGACATTCACTCCGCCGCTGCCCGAACATTATTCTCACACCTCACCTGGCGGGACAAACCCGGGAAGCAATGGAGAGAATGGTTAGTACGATGCTGGAGAACATACATCGTGTGGTCAGGGGCGAGAAGCCGCATTACCAAATTAATAGTATTCAAACTTGTAAAGATAATGAAAGAAGTCTCACTTAAACTCTTAATTCGCCGCCTTGTGTTGGCAACATCATTCCCACCTTTTCTTCAAATATACCGGTTTTTCTACGGAGCAGTAACCCGCATGGCGCTGCGTATTTTCAAGAAATACCCCGAAATTAAATCGGTTTACCTTAGACGGGGAGGTGCAAAAGGAGAGATATTGCCCCTTGTAAGCGATATTGATTTTGCGGTGATTGGAGAGCAGATGGATGAAGAGGACAAAAGAGAATTGTATCAAGACTATGATAGACTTGCTCGGGCCACGACATTACTAGATCAAACTCTTGAACTTTATAATGAAGAAACATTTTATAACCATTATAAGACTAACGATTATTTTCAGTACCGCTTTATGGAGGGAAAAGATACCTGGAAGCTCCTCTACGGAAAAGACTACCTCGCGGAGCTTCCGGCGCTTCCGGTTGAAAAGATGTATGGTGGGTTTTACACTGAGATTAAGGTGTGGTGGTCGCTTTTTGCCTGGAGGCTATTTCAAGCTAGAAAATACAACGAAGAGGCATTAACCAGGAATAATATCTGTTACAAGACGGTTAGTGAAATTCTAAAAATGAACCTGGCATTGAACCATGGAATCCTAGTGTTTGACAGAAGGGAAGCTCTCAGAAGGTCCAAACCACAATTTAACGGAAAGGAGCGCGTATTGCTCGATAAACTGGAGAACACGGCGCAGAAGCGTTTTCGTATTAATGACGAAGGCATTTTGAACGAGACTAAGGATTTTATTATCAACTACCTTAATAGGTTTTATGGAGAATTTCAGAATCATCCATGCGCCAGATCGTTGAAAAACATCACCCAGGTAGTTGACTGTCCAAAAGATGAATGGTTGCTGGATGAAAAGGACCACGCCCGTATCATGAATATTGTCTGTTTTATAAAAGAAAGGTGGTCACACACATACCGTGGAGCTTATCTGATTCCAAGCGCTTATTTTAACATGGACGAGTTCCT
>Ga0209581_1004771_pt1 | contig 10752 bp, 9 predicted proteins | sample Coa_R2_FD_187160 | JGI IMG/M metagenome (GOLD analysis project Ga0209581, IMG submission 187160) | Surface soil microbial communities from Centralia Pennsylvania, which are recovering from an underground coalmine fire - Coalmine... | ecosystem: Environmental > Terrestrial > Soil > Unclassified ...
CGACAAACACGGACACGGCAAGCACGGCGAGTACTACTGGCAGGACCAGCACGGCCAACACCATAAGCATCACAAGCATGGCCGCGATTACGAGTCGAATTACGGCTACCAAGCCTACGACTACCGCGGTCCGTACTTCACGCAGCAGCGCATCACCATAATCCGCAATTACTACACGCCCGAAGAAATCGAGCGGCTGCCGCCCGGTCTGCGCAAGCATCTGGAGCGCACCGGACATCTGCCGCCGGGTTTGGAGAAGAAACTGGTCGTGAACCAGCCGCTGCCGCCCGGATATCTCGACTATATGGTGCCCGCCCCGCCCCAACTGGTGAACTCGCTGGGCCCGCTGCCCCCGGACTCGCGCCTTTACTTCTACAACGGTGACGCGGTGCTGATTAACCCCAAGACTCAGGCCGTGATGGATATCATGCACGGGGTCCTGACACTGGGCGGTTATTGAGCGGCCACCTGCGCGATTGATGTAAACGCCCAATGCCCGGCCTCCGTCTGAAGGCTTGAAAGGCAAGCAAGGAGGCTGGGTATGAAATCGTTAACCAAGTGGACGCTGACCGCGGCGGCGCTGCTGATGCTGGCCGCCGCAGTACCGGCGCACGCTTACGAGTGGGGCCGGCGCGGCGATGGCTATCGATGCGGCTGGCGCCATCGCGACATCGTGTGGGATCGTCATAACCTGCATCGTCAATGGCGTGACATCGGGCGCGATCGCTTCGCGCTGCGCCGCGATATTGCCAACGGCGACTGGGCTGCGGCGCAGGCTCAACGCGGGGACATCCGCGAAGACTTGATGAACGTCCGCAGGCAGCGGCGCGACCTGTACCGCGACTATCACGGCATACCGGATCCGCCGGTGCACTACCTGCCGTTTTCAAACTACGGCGCGCTACCGCCGGCGCCCTACGGGCCGCAACCTCCGCTGCCCCCGCTCAGCCGCGCTTACCTGCCGGCAAGCTATGCGCCAGCGCAATACGATCCCGCCGCTCCCAATTACGCCGGCCAGGGCCTGGGCGCCCTGCTCGGCAACTTCCTGCTGCCGTAGCGCAGTTCTCTGAATGAGGGAAGCGCAGCCCCGGAGCGCTCGCTTCGGGGCTGGCGCAGTTGTTGAACGATCAGCGGCCGGCGCCCTCTGCCGGACGCCCCCGAGGTTGCGCCTGGCTGCGCAGTCGGTCGAACAGATCCCTACTTTCAGTATTGTCCGGATCGAGCTCCAACAGCCGCTGGGCATAAAACAGGCCCTGTTGCGGATCGCCGGTCTTGCCGTACAGGCCGGCCAGGGCGCCGAGCGCGTCGCGATCGTACGGATGCCTATCGATGGCGGCGCGCAGCACGTCGATCGCCGCGGCGCTGCGGCCGGCGTCATCCAGCGCCAGCCCATAGGCGTAGGCTGCGCGTTCATTGGCCGGATCGAGCCGCGCCGCATCCGCCAGATGGCCGAGCGCCTCCGTCCTGCGCCCCTGGCGGATCAGCGACAGGCCCAGGGCAAGCTCCAGCGAGGCATCTTCGGGCGAGCGCGCCAGCGCCGCGCGCAACACGCGTTCGCCTTCGGCATCGCGCCCCAGTTCGCGGTAGAGGTCGGCCAGATTGACTGCCGCGGGCACAAAGGAAGGCTGCAGCGACAAGGCGTCGTGGAGCTGGCTTTCCGCCTTGTGGAATTGTTTGTCGCGAGTGTAGAGCAGGGCCAGGTTCAGATGCGCCTCGGGACGGTCGGCGTTCAACTCCTGCGCCCCAACATACTCGCCCGCCGCCCGCGCCAGCGCCTCTGCACCATCGGGCCCAAGCACGTCCGATGGCGCGCCGGCCAGCACCTCCGCAGCTTCGATACGCACCGCACGCACCCGATCGCCGAGCAGCGGCGCCAGGATTGGACCGCTGAGATGCGGATCGGCGTCGGATAAGGCCCGCGCCGCGGCGCGCCGCACCAGCGGGTCATGATCCGCTACTGCCTGGCGAATCGCGGCAATCGCCGCAAGGTCGAGGTTGCCGATTCGGACCAGGGCACTGGCGCGCGCGATCGCGGGCTGACCCGGATCGCCAATCAGTTCATCCAGCAATTTGCCTGCTCCCGGCGCGCCCAGCGCCCCCGCATTGAGCGCCGCGGCAAAGCGCTGAAAGCCCGCCGGTGCATGGCCGTACCATTTGCGCACCGCATCGGCGGCCCACAGCGCGGGCTTGTCGGTGTGGCATTGGTTGCAGGCGTTGGGCACCCCGGATAGCGCCGACAGGTCAGGACGCGGGATGCGGATACTGTGGTCGCGGCGCGCGTCGACGGTCATGTACACGGTGGCCGGCATATGGCATTGCACGCAGCGCGCGCCCGCCGAGCCGGGCTTGTGGAAGTGGTGCGCGCTGGAGTCGTACTTGCCCGCCGCGTGGCATTGCAGACAAACCCGGTTGTCCTCGGCGCGCAACCTGAGGCTGTGCGGTTCGTGGCAATCGCTGCACGTCACGCCCGCCTGATACATCCGGCTTTGGACGAACGATCCGTATTCGTAGTCCTCAGCCTTGATCTGGCCGTCGGGATAATAGAGGTCCGGATCGAGCAGCGCCACCCGGTAGTCGTCGCCTACCGGCTGGCCGTGGACGTAGTCCTCATGGATCTGGGCGCGGCGCGAATGGCATCGCGCGCACATCTGGATTTCGCGCTCCGACATCCGGGGAAGGCTGCGGCGCGCATTGCCGGTGGCCGGGTCGATGCGCCAGGTCACGTCCCTGCGTTCGTCCAGCGAGATCAGCAGCCCTTTGGCTTTGTCCGTGCTCCGCCATCTGCCGCGCGCCCACTCGACGTGCCTGGCGCCCGGGCCGTGGCATGCCTCGCACGCCACATCGATCTCTTCATAGGTGGTGGCGTAGCGGCGGGTGCGGAAATCGTAGTTCTTGCGAAGGTTGGTGGAATGGCAATCGGCGCACATGAAATTCCAGTTCTGCTCCGGGCCGGTCCAATGCAGCGGGCTGCCGGCGGAAATCCGCTCATTGGCGTACAGATGGAACCATCGCTGGCCGCCTTGGGCGTGCGGCCGGCTGTCCCACGCGATCCCCAGCGCCTGCAAACGTCCGCCCGGCATTCTTATCAGGTATTGCTGCAGCGGCGCGACACCGAACGTGTAGTCGATTCGATAATCGCGCAGCGCGCCGTCAGGTCCGTCGGTATGCACAAAGAATCTGCCGTCGCGGCGAAAAAATCGCGACGAAACGCCGTTGTAGGTAAGCATCGCACCGTTGAAATCGCCCAACACGGTCGCCTCGGTCGCCGGCTGCATCGCGCGTTGATGATGCGATCCGGTCCACAACCTGAGCTCCTGCACATGACATCCGCCGCAAACTTTTGCACCGGCGAATTTAACTGTGATTGCAGCTTCCCCACCGCCAGAGGGTCTTTGCACTGCGTACCGGAAGCGAAAGGGATTAATTCGGTAAACCGAAACGGCAAGGGCCACGGCGAGCGCAGCCGCCGCGCCAATTACGCGCAGGCTTCTTCGATCCGGCTTCAGCATGACGGGCGGCACCGATCGTGGAGCGCGGCCGGCGGACTGCCGTGGTCTGTGGTTCGAGCGAACCATCTTCCTTTGCTTGTCGCGCTTACCAAACCAAACCGCCGCGTTGACGCATGGAAAGCCGGTGAACGGAGTTCCCCGCCCAGTTCGGTGTTTTCCCGCCCCAAATTGATGTCTCAGCTTGCACGCTGCCGCAAGCCGGGCGGCGGCGCTCGGGCAGGCCTGATGCGCTCCTTGGCGTCAGAGAAACAGCAGAGGGCACAGGATGCTGGGAGTGGGACCAAAGTCCCGTTTTCCACGGTGCTTCGGTTTTGCGATAGTGATGGGTATGAGTCTCCGTGGATGGGTTCCATCGGATACGATTGTCCGCGCGCCTGAAATCTGACGGATGGAAGTCTCAATGAACGCGACGCAATTGCAATCGCAGCCGGGCAAGGTTTTGCTTGACCGCAGCGATACGACCCTGATGCTGCGGCTGTCGGGCCGATGGCACTTAAGCCGGGACCTGCCCTCGGCTTCCCAACTCGTTGCCGAACTGGCAAGGCAGCCCGTGCCAAGGCGGCTCCGCTTCGACACTTCGGGGCTGAGCGGATGGGACAGCGGCCTGGTCTCATTCCTACTGGAAGTAGAGACCGCCTGCCGCGAGCGCGGGATCCAGGAGGACCGCGAGGGCCTGCCCGCCGGCGTGCGGCGGCTGATCGAACTGGCCCAGGCGGTGCCGGAAAAAGAAGGCGCCCGCACCGGAGCCGGACGCGCGCCGCTGCTCGAACGGGTGGGCGACTGGGTAATGGCGTACAGCGTCGGGATGGAGGATTTTCTGGCCTTCTTTGGCGAGCTGTCGGTGGCGCTCAACAGATTCGTCCGCCGCAAGGCGCGCTATCGCACCATCGACCTGGCCGAGGCCGTGCAGCAATGCGGGCCCGAAGCGGTCGGCATTGTCAGCCTGATCGCGTTTTTGGTCGGCGTCATTCTGGCCTTCATGGGTGCCGTGCAGCTTTCGCAGTTCGGCGCGTCGATCTACGTCGCCGACCTGGTGGGAATCGGGATGGTGCGTGACATGGGCGCGATGATGACCGCGATCATCATGTCGGGGCGCACCGGCGCCGCGTTCGCCGCCAAGCTGGGCACCATGAAGGTGACCCAGGAGATCGACGCGTTCACCACCATGGGCATCTCGCCGCTGGAATTCCTGGTCCTGCCGCGCGTGCTCGCGCTGATCATGATGATGCCGCTGCTGTGTCTGTTCGCCGACCTGGTCGGCATCCTGGGCGGCGCGTTTGTTGGCGTCTCGATGCTCGATTTGTCGTTGTCCGCCTACATGCGCGAGACGATTTCGACCTTCACCTTCGCCAACTTCATCGGCGGCCTGGTCAAAGGCACAACCTATGGCGGATTGATCGCGCTGGCTGGGTGCTTGCGCGGCTTTCAGTGCGGCAACAGCTCTTCGGCGGTGGGCGACGCTGCCACCCAGGCCGTGGTGATGTCGATCGTGATGGTGGTCGCGGCCTGCGGCGCCTTCGCGGTTGCTTTCAACATCCTGAGGATCTGAGGACGCGAGTATGGCCGACAGCACAGCGGCGCCGGCTGTGAGCGGCGGCGACCAGCGCGAAGCCCATATCGTGGTGCGCAACCTGACGATGGCCTATGGCGATTTCGTGCTGATGCGCAATTTGAACTTTACCGTACGGCGCGGCGACATCTTCGTCATCATGGGCGGCAGCGGATGCGGCAAGAGCACCCTGCTGCGCCATCTGATCGGCCTCAAGGAGCCGGCCACCGGCGAAATCTTCTATCGCGATTTCAACTTCACTGCCGCCTCTGTTGAAGAGCGCGAAGCGATGCTGCGCCGCTTCGGAATTCTGTACCAGAGCGGCGCGCTGTGGAGTTCGATGACGCTGGCGGAAAACGTCGGCCTGCCACTGGGCGAGTTCACCGATCTGAATGAGGAGCAGATTAAAAAGATCGCCTCGCTCAAACTGGCGTTGGTCGGTCTCAAGGGCTTCGAGGATTTCTATCCCAGCGAGATCAGCGGCGGGATGCAAAAGCGGGCGGGGCTGGCGCGCGCGATCGCGCTGGACCCGGAGATCCTGTTTTTCGACGAGCCGTCGGCGGGCCTGGATCCGATCAGCTCGCGCCTGCTCGATGAATTGATCCTCGAGCTGCGCGACAGCCTGGGCGCCACAATTGTGGTCGTCACCCACGAACTGCCCAGCATCTTCACCATCGCCAACAACAGCGTCTTTCTCGACGCCGAATCGCGCACCCAGATCGCGACCGGCGATCCGCACGAGATGCTGGCTCATTCAACCGACCCGCGGGTGCGCAAGTTCCTGACCCGCGGCGCCGAGAAAGACGGAGCGCAAAACGATCATGGCTAAACGGGTAAGTTCCACCGCCATCGGCGGTTTCGTACTGGCCAGTCTGGGACTGGCCGCGGTCGCCGCCGTGATTTTGGGCTCGGGCAAACTGCTGCAGAAGCCGCACCTGTTCATCTGCATGTTTCAGGGCAGCCTCAACGGCTTGAAGGTCGGCGCCGCCGTCAAGGTCAGGGGCGTCCAAATAGGTACGGTTGAGCAAATCTCGCTGCGCCTGCACGAAGGCCAGGGCGTGCTGCGCCAGGTCAGCGTCGCGCAGGAGCCGATGGCGGTAATCGTGCAGATCAACGAGCGGGAATTCAAATCCAAGGGCGGAGGCGGCAAGGCATTCGAGCGGGGCCGTCTGGAGGAGTTGATAAAACAGGGGCTGCGCGCGCAACTGGCCATGGAAAGCCTGCTGACCGGCATGCTTTACATCGACCTGGACTTCCATCCCCACGCGCCGCTCAACCTCTATATCGAGCCCGGCAGCGGACCGTATCCCGAGATCCCCACCATCCCGACCCAGTTGGAGCAAATCCGCGAGGACGCGACCAAGGCGCTGGCTAAGATCGGCGAGATCGACTTCAAGAAGCTGGGCGACTCGATCACCGATGCCGGCGAGTCGGTCAGGGAACTGGCGGGCGATCCCGAGCTGCGCCAGGCCATCGGCTCCATCAATCGAATCGTCGGGGATCCCGAACTCAAAAAAGCCGTCGAACAACTGGACGACACGCTGGTCAACGTCAACCGCGCCGTGGTGGCGGTCAAGAACACGATCGACCGCACCGGCACGAAGATCGATCCGCTTATCGCAAGCCTGCAGAAGACGTCGGGCGATTTGCAGCTGGCGCTGGCGCAGGCGCGCGCGACGATGGCGTCGGCGCAGCTCCTGCTCAGCCCGGGCTCTCCGATGACTCACAAACTGGACACCACGCTGGATGAACTGGCCGACGCCTCGCGCTCCATTCACGACCTGGCCGACTATTTGCAGCGCAATCCCAGTGCGCTGATTCGGGGCAAATACGTGTCCGACGGCGCCCGGTGACGCTGATGAGCAGGGCAGCATCGTTCCTCATACTAATTGTAGGGCTGAACGCGGCGGGATGTTCCGTGCTGGCGCCCCAGCCCGATCCCACCCAGTACTTTATCCTGTCGCCGGCAGCGGAGGGCGGCGTTGCCAACGCCTCCACCGCCGGCCTTGCGATCGGCGTCGGCCCGATTACTTTCCCCGACTATCTCAAACGTCCGGGGGTGGTGACGCGCGCGGCCTCCAACCGCCTGACCGTGTCCGACGTCAAGCGCTGGGCCGAACCGCTGGACCGCAACTTCCAAAGCATTCTGTGTCAGAACCTTTCCCGGATGCTGGGCACGCAGAAGATCGTGACCTATCCCTGGTACGCCGACACCCCTGTCGACTACCAGGTGAAAGTTTCGGTTTCGCGCTTCGAGACCTCGCAGGAGGGCGCTTCGCAACTGTCGGCGCAATGGATGATCGTCAACCCGCGCGATGGCAGCGAACTGGCCAGCGGCCAGACGAGCGCCACCGCGGCGGTCCAGCCCGGAGAGGACGGTCCGTCCGCCGCCCTCAGCCGCGACCTGGGCGAAATGAGCAGCCAGATCGCGGGGCGCATCGCGCAACTGCGGGCCGCATGCAAGCCGGGCGCGGCTGCGCTCGGCGCTTCGCGTCACGCAGGCCGGGGATGAACTTGCCTTCCTCCTTCGGTTAGAAAAATTCGCAAATCGGTGCAATTATTGAACTAGTGACCCAGCGGCAGGAGTCCGATGGACCACCGGCGGAGAAGATCGCGATGCGCGGCGCAACAGCGGCCCGATGGGCCATCGGCGTTTGCTCGCGCCGCGAGCGTCGGCCCTGCGGCAATCGCGGCGCTGGCCGCCGGTTTGCTCCTGCTTTTGCCGATGCGGGCCGGCGGTCAGCAGTTGCCGCCGCCCTCCATCGTAACCGGCAACCCGTCTGCAGCGGTCAGCCCTTCGCCGCCTTCAGCGGACATTTCTCACCTGCAGGGACTCAACGATTATCTCGATACCAGCACCGGGCCGGTTGAGATCGCGCAACTCGGCATCCTGGCCCGCGACGGCTACGCCACTGTCGAAGACGGGCATAAGATCGCGGGCGTGACCGTGATCGACGTCGCCGCCAAGGGCGCCGTCGCCAAGGCTTTGGGCTCGCACGAAGTATCGCACATGGTGGCCAGCGGCGCGCTGGTGGGCGCGGCGCTGGCGTCGGCGGTGCTGTTTCCGCCCGCGCTGATCGGGGTGGTGATGCTGGCCCAAAGCCGCGTCGGAATGTCCTACGACCTGGTGGTGGGCGTCGACGGGCATCGCGTACGCAATACGATGGAGCTGATGCAATCGGTGGGGGACGCGCACCCCGGCGACACCATCTACCTGGCGATAGTCCGGCGCGGACGGCGCGTTCAGGTTCCGGTCCACCTTCAGTGAGAAAAGAGCACTGGCCGGGAGGGTTGTTCCTCGTTTCGCGCGGCGGTTGGGGTTTGCCGCTTGCTAACTCTCGTCTTCCCAACCGTCATCTGGTACATCCTTTCGGGAGCAAAACCTGACCGGAAGGAGCGGTTGTGAGGCCAATTCCGCACGCAGCGACAATATTTCTCGCCGCAATGGTGTTAAGCGCCGGTGCGGCCGGGGCACAGACCACCGATATCAGCGGCTTGTGGTCGGGCACCACGCGGGTTACTCCGCCATGTGCCTTTGCCAGCGGCAGGTGCAATGCCGTCAACAAGATTACGTTTACCTTCCGGCACAAGGGCGACCGCATCAAGGGCAAGTTCACCTGCGCGTACGGCAACCTGGACTGCCGTAACGGCGGCGCCGACGACACCGGAAAGATCGTTTCGGGAAGAATCGCCGGTAAGGATATCCGGCTGTCGGTTGTGGTGCCGGCAGATGTGTCGAATTGCTATTACAACGGCGTGCTCACCTCACCCACCACCATCCACGGCGCCTACTCCTGCTACCAGGGCGGAGAGTTGTTGGAAGAAGGGGTGTGGGACGTCACACGGGGGCCCGCGCAATGACGACGCACCGCGCGGGCTGTTGCCAGGCCGGGCAATTCGTACGAAAACCCACGGCCGGTGTCGCCTGTGCACTCGCGTTCCTGGCGATGATGCTGTACGGGCTGGATGGAACCGGGCGCCCGCAAGGGCCTGCATCGAATCAAACTGAGCCTGCTGCTGCCACTCCGGCAGCGGCGGCAAGCTACGGCGCCGCGCAGCCCGCGCCGACGCCGACGCCGCATGCGCGCCGCCACCGGCGTCGGCGGCTGCCGAAAATTCCGCCTCTGCCCCCGCCCTCGATGCCATAGGGCGACAAGCGGCGCGGCCGCTTGTCGTCAGTCCGGGTTATGTCCTCCGGGCTGCAACATCTGCCAGAAGGAATTATGGTGGGGTGGGCACAGTTAAGGAGCACCCGCCTAATGCCCTTGCCGCCTGAGCATTGAAGACATTCCCCAGGCGGAAAAAGCAGGAGGCGGCCGATGCGGCCGCCTCCGGTCGGTTTTGGCTGGGGAAGAGGCGCGAATCAGGCGGCCTTGGTCTTGCGGCCGTTGCCGATGGCTTCCTTCTCCTTGCGCACGATGAAGCGCTGGTCCAACTGGCCCATCTTTTCGACTACGCCGCCGTACTCCAACTCGCTGTAGGGCAGCATCGCCGGACCCGAAAAGCCCTGGTTGCGAATCTCGGCTGCCTTTTGCGATACGTTATTGCGCACCCAATCCCAGAACGGATGGTCGAAGGCATCCACCGGCTCGGTGAACTTGCCCTCATGCACGCAAAACGCGGCGCAGCTCACTACCGCCGGCCCGTCGAAGAAGGAAATCGTCGAATTCAGCTTCACCGGCATCAGCGGACCGTTGTGGCTGCCGCGCATGGTGCCGGCGACGTAATGGCCGATGCGGTAGGGCGAGAGAATCTCGCCGGTGGCGGGAAAATTGCCCTGGCTGCGCACCAGCGCGACCGGGTCGTCCTTGCCGGTGTAAGTGCCCGCGATATTGTGCAGGCGCGAGGTCGACACTACGGCGGCGATATCGTTGTTGGCGCGGCTGCGCACCGACTCCACCACGAAGCGCTCGTTGTCGCGCAGCAGACAGGCGATGTCATACAGCTCCTCGGGGGCGTTCAGCTCGATTACGCGGTCGCCTTCGGTGTGGTTGACGTCCATGATGGTGAAGGTGAAGCCCTTGGCCATCTTGGGCGACAGCAACAGCCCGGCGCAGTGCATGGGATCGCAGAATGCCAGGTAAAGCGGCAGATTGTAGGCGCCCGGATCGGTCTTGTCGGCGGCGAAGAACAAAAACGGCTCGTTGGGCCGCTCCTCAAACTCCATCTCGCATGAGGCCGGGCCCATGCCGCGGATATTGCCGGAAAAGGCGTCCTTGAGCAGGTCCTGGCCCGCCCCGTAAAGGCCCTGCTCCTTGGCCACCTTGGTGCCGGCCATAAAGGCGTCCCAGGCCAGTTCATGGATCTTGGGATCATCGACGCCGCGGTCATGCGACATCAGCAGGGCGACGTCGTCGCCGGTGGAGCTGACGTAGACGTCGAGCAGGAGCTTTTTGCCCTTCTCGCGCACGAAGCGCTCGACCGTCTCCTTGAGCCGGGCGCTGGGCTTGATGTGGCCGCCGATCGAGCCGACATCAGCCTTGATTACGGAAATGGTTGTTTTCATCGCCGTTCCTCCAACAGATTTCAGCGGGCTTGGTGGTTATTTACTTGCTTGAATATCGTCTTTTGCGGGTTTTGGCCACAACAACTATCTGGAACACGAACCGCATCCGCCCCCGCCACATCCCCCGGACCGTCTGTCCGGCGCGCCGAAGTGGTAGCCGAGCCGCTCGAGCGCGTCGGCGCCGACCC
>Ga0209581_1004772_pt1 | contig 10751 bp, 11 predicted proteins | sample Coa_R2_FD_187160 | JGI IMG/M metagenome (GOLD analysis project Ga0209581, IMG submission 187160) | Surface soil microbial communities from Centralia Pennsylvania, which are recovering from an underground coalmine fire - Coalmine... | ecosystem: Environmental > Terrestrial > Soil > Unclassified ...
GCCGATCCCGACCTGGTAATCGCCTATTTCAAGGACGACGCCACCGCGTTCAACGCCAAAAAGCGCGGCACAATCGAGCACAAGGGCGTGATCAACAACGAGATGTCGGAGCTGTTCTTCACCCTGCTGGAGCGCAACGGCATCCCCACCCACTTTGTCCGCCGGCTCAACGAACGCGATATGCTGTGCAGGCGGCTTGAGATCGTGCCGGTCGAAACCGTGGTGCGCAATATCGTGGCCGGCTCGATGGCCAAACGGCTGGGGCGCGAGGAAGGCGAGAACCTGCCCTTTCCGATCGTCGAGTACTATTACAAGTCTGATCCTCTCGACGACCCGCTGATTCTGCCCGAGCATGCGCTGGCCTTCGGATGGGCCACGCAGGGGGAGCTGGATCAGATCAAGTCGATGGCGCTGCGGGTCAACGAGGTGCTGAGCCGCTTCCTCGATGAGCGCGGTGTGCTGCTGGTCGACTTCAAGCTGGAGTTCGGCCGCCATCACGGGCGTATTTTGCTGGGCGACGAAATCTGCCCCGATACCTGCCGGTTCTGGGACAAGGCGACCCGTCAGAAGCTGGACAAGGACCGCTTCCGCCGCGACCTGGGCGGTGTGGAAGAGGCCTACCAGGAAATGCTCAGGCGTGTGTCGCACTGAGGGGCGAACGTTGCGGGTTAAGGTTTATATCACGCCCAGGCGCGGCGTTCTGGATCCGCAGGGACGCGCCATCGAGGCCTCGCTCAAGAGTCTGGGGTTCAACGATGTTGGCCCGGTCCGGATGGGCAAATATATCGAACTGGAAGTGGCCGCCGCTTCCCCGGCGCAGGCCTCGGCCGAGGTTAGGCGGATGTGCGAGCAGTTGCTGGCCAACACCGTGATCGAGGATTACCGCTTCGAGGTTGAGGACGCGTGAAGTGGGGCGTGGTCAGCTTTCCGGGCTCGCTCGACGATCGCGACACGCTCTACGCGCTGCGCGACGTGTTGGAGCAGGACGCCGAGCTGCTCTGGCATAAGGAGCGCGACCTGAAAAACGCCGACTGCGTGGTTCTGCCCGGCGGCTTCAGCTACGGCGACTATCTGCGTTGCGGTGCGATGGCGCGCTTTTCGCCGATCATGGAAAGCGTGGTGAGCTTTGCCCGCCGCGGTGGCCTGGTGCTGGGGATCTGCAACGGCTTTCAGATCCTGTGCGAAGCGCGTCTGCTGCCGGGAGCGCTGACGCGCAATCGCTCGCTGTCATTTATCTGCGAACGCGTCACGGTGCGGGTCGAGAACACGCACACGCCCTTTACCCGCGCCGCGGCGCCGCACGAATTACTGCGCTTGCCGATCAAGCATGGCGAGGGACTGTACGTCGCGTCCGAGGACGAACTGCGCCGGATCGAGGACCGCGGCCAGGTGCTGGTGCGCTACGTCGATTCCAGCGGCCGGGCGACTGAGGCCGCCAACCCCAACGGCTCGATGCATTCGATCGCCGGCGTCGCCAACGAGAGCTTCAACGTCTTCGGCCTGATGCCGCATCCCGAGCATGCCGTGGAGCCGATGCTGGGCGGCGAAGGCGGGCTCAAAATCTTCCGCTCCATCATCCAGAGTTTCGCATGAGCCACAACCCGGTTGCGCTGCCCGGCGAGCCCGAGGTCAACCTCGCGCAGGCGCTCGCCCATGGCCTGAGCGAGGATGAATTCCGTCTCATCCGCAACCATCTGGGCCGCACGCCGACCTTCACCGAGTTGGGCGTGTTCTCCGTGATGTGGTCCGAGCATTGCTCCTACAAGTCCTCGCGCCGCCATCTGGCACGGCTGCCCAACAAGGGCCGCCTGGTGGTGGGGGGACCGGGTGAGAACGCCGGTGCGCTGGACGTCGGCGACGGATGGCTGGCGGTGTTCAAAATCGAAAGCCACAACCACCCTTCCTTCGTCGAACCCTACCAGGGCGCGGCCACCGGCGTGGGCGGTATTCTGCGCGATATCTTTGCGATGGGCGCGCGGCCGGTGGCCAGCCTCAACTCGCTGAAGTTCGGCTCCTTCGACAACGCCCGCACGCGCTATCTGCTAAGCGGCGTGGTCGGCGGAATCGGCGGCTATGGCAATTGCGTCGGCGTGCCGACGGTTGGCGGCGAGGTGATGTTCGACGCCGCCTACGACGACAACATCCTGGTCAACGCGTTCTGCCTGGGATTGGCGCGCAAGGGCGAACTGCAGAGCGCGCGCGCCCAGGGAATGGGCAATCCCGTGCTGTACGTCGGTTCAGCCACCGGACGCGACGGGATTCACGGCGCCAGTCTGTTGGCGTCGGCCGAGTTCGACGCAAGCAGCGCGCACAAGCGTCCGACCGTCCAGGTCGGCGATCCTTTCACCGAAAAGCTCCTTATCGAGGCCTGCCTGGAAGCGATAAAAACCGGCGCGGTGGTGGCGCTGCAGGACATGGGTGCGGCCGGGCTGACCTCGTCGTCCGCCGAGATGGCGGCACGCGGCAAACTCGGCATCGAAATCAACCTGGATCAGGTTCCGCTGCGCGAGCCCAATCTGACCCCGTACGAGATGCTGCTGTCCGAATCGCAGGAGCGGATGCTGATTGTCGCGCAGGCCGGGCGCGAGCACGAATTGCAGGCGGTGTTCGAGAAATGGGACCTGCATGCGGTCGTGATCGGGCGCATCACCGGCGACTGCCGATGGCGCGTGAGCTGGCGCGGGCTGCTGGTCGCCGACATCCCCGTCGCCGCGCTGGCCGAGCAAGCACCGGCATACGAGCGGCCCATGGCCCGGGCTGCCGCTTGCACGCCGCCCGTCCGTGTGGTGCGCGAACGTCCGGCGCCTGCCGAAGCCTTGCGCCGTTTGCTCGATTCACCCAACGTCGGTTCCAAGCGATGGGTCTACCGGCAGTATGATTCGATCGTGCAGAGCAACACGGTGATGGAACCGGGCGGCGACGCCGCGGTACTGCGCATCAAGGGCACGCGCCGCGCGCTGGCCCTGGCGGTGGATTCCAATCCGCGCGCCTGTGCGCTCGATCCGTACCTTGGCGCGATGGCGGTGACGCTGGAGGCTGCGCGCAATGTGGCCTGCGTCGGCGCCCGTCCGATCGGGATTACCGATTGCCTCAACTACGGCAATCCCGAGCGGCCCGAAATCATGTGGCAGTTCGCACGCGGCGTCGACGGCATCCGCGACGCGGCACTGGCGCTGGAGACGCCGGTGGTAAGCGGCAACGTCAGCTTTTATAATGAAACCCAGGGACGCGCGATTCCGCCGACGCCGACCCTGGCGATGGTCGGCATGCTCGCCGACCTCGACTATTGCCGCAGCCAGTTCTTCCGCCGTCCCGGCGATGCAATCCTGCTGCTTCGCACTTCAGCCCCGGCGCTGGCGGCCAGTGAATACGACGCCCTGTTTGGTGGGGGCAACCGGCTGGGCGCGATTGATTTACACAAGGAACGCGAGCTGATCGACCTGCTGGTTACGCTCGCGGAGAAAGGGCTGATAAACTCGGCCCATGACGTGTCTGACGGCGGACTGGCGGTGGCGCTTGCCGAATGCTGCTTCAACGAAGCGGGCAAGTTCGGAGCGTCGGTCGAAGTTGGCACCCCGGAGCTGGACACGGTGGTCAACCTGTTCGGCGAAGGCGCTTCCAGCGTCATCCTCTCGACGCCTTCCGACGCCGCGGCCAGGGTCGTGCAGATGGCCACCGGACGCGGCCTGGGATGCCGCAGGATTGGAACGGTGACAAGCGATCCGGTGTTGAGGATCGATTCGGATATCGCGATCGAGGTGGCCGAGTTGAGGACCATCTACGAACAGGCGTTGCCCGGGAGGATCCAGGGGCATGGCTAGTTTGTCGCCAAGCGAGCTTGCGGCCGAAATCGATATTGAAGAATCAAAACTCGATGGCTTCCACGAGGAATGCGGCGTCTTCGGCGTATTCGGCCATCCCGAGGCCGCCAACCTGGTCTATCTGGGACTCTACGGTTTGCAGCATCGCGGGCAGGAGTCGGCCGGAATCGTTTCCTCCAACGGCAAGACCCTGATCAGCCATCGCGGGATGGGCCTGGTGGCGGACATCTTCAACAGCGAGGTGATCCAGCGCCTGGAAGGCACCCTGGCCATCGGCCACAACCGTTATTCCACCACCGGCTCGACCACGCTCAAGAACTGCCAGCCGCTGGTGGTCGAGTACGCGCGGGGCGGACTGGCCGTGGCGCACAACGGCAACCTGGTCAACTTCGCGGAGCTGCGCGAGCGCCTGGAGCGCAGCGGCGCCATCTTCCAGTCCTCCTCCGACAGCGAAGTGATCATCCATCTGGTGGCGGCCTCGCGCGCGACCACCCTGCTCGACGGCATCGTGGATGCGCTGTCGCAAATTCGCGGCGCCTACTCGCTGTTGTTTCTGACCGAGCGCCAGATGATCGCGGCGCGCGACCCGTTCGGCTTTCGTCCCCTGGTGCTGGGCAAACTGAAGAACGCCACGGTGGTGGCTTCCGAAACCTGCGCACTCGATCTGGTGCGGGCGGATTACCTGCGCGAGGTCGAGCCGGGCGAAGTCGTCATCATCGAGGAGTCCGGGCTTCGTTCGCTCCGGCCGTTTGCGGCGATGCCCACCCGGCGCTGCATCTTCGAGTACGTCTACTTCTCGCGCCCCGATTCCACCGTCTTCGGCCGCAACGTCTATCAGGTGCGCAAGCAGCAGGGGCGCGCGCTGGCGCGGGAATGTCCCGCCGCTGCCGACGTGGTCGTCCCGGTGCCAGACTCGGGTGTCCCGGCCGCGCTGGGCTATGCCGAGGAAGCGGGCCTGCCGTTTGAATTCGGCCTGATCCGCAGCCATTACGTGGGCCGCACCTTTATCGAGCCGGCGCAGGCGATTCGCCATTTCGGGGTCAAGATCAAGTTCAATCCCGTGCCGGCGGTGCTCGAGGGCCGGCGCGTCGTGCTGGTGGAGGATTCGCTGGTGCGCGGCACCACGCTGAGGAAGGTAATCCCGATGCTGCGCCAGGCGGGCGCACGCGAGATCCACATGCGGATTGCCGCGCCGCCCACCACCCATTCGTGCTTTTACGGTATCGACACGCCCACCCGCGAGGAGCTGCTCGCTTCGCATCAATCGATCGAGGAAATCCGCCGCTTCATCGGCGCCGATTCGCTGGGCTACCTGAGTTGGGAAGGGCTGTACTCCTTTGACGGCCATCAATCGGCCGGTTTCTGCGACGCCTGCTTCACCGGCAAATATCCCGTCGAGGTTCCCGAACGCGGCCGCGAGCGCCAGTTGCCGCTGTTCGAATCCGCTGCCAGCCGCGGCTGACCGCAGCCGCATCGCCTGTGGATCGAGTTGCGGGCCGATGCTTAGCCCTGCCGATGCGGCATGCTAAATTCGCCGCAACTCAACTTCGGCCGGTGGATTGCGCCATGAGCGATCGTATCGAAACCAACCCCGCTCTCATCGAGTGGCTGCGCGATTACGAAGAGCAGCCCTGGCGCCGCTATGTCAGCGGGCTTAAGCAGCGCGGCGAATTGGTCGACGTCGGCGGGGTGATGGTGGATGCGCGCGCGCTGTTTGCCAGCCGCTTTCGCTGCGACAGCAAGACCTGCGCGATGGTGGATCGGCCGGCCGGCGTTGAATCGTGCTGCGAGGAATATTACGTCGAACTGACGCTCAAGGAGCGCGACCGGATCGCGGCGCGTGGCGCCGAGGTGGTGGAGTTTTTAAGCCGCAAGGATCCGACGCGCGTCGCCCCCGATCGTGACATCGCCACCTTCTTCGACGATCGCAACACAATCGAGTTGCGCAAGGAGGACAACCGCTGCGTGTTCTCCTATCGCGACGCGGCGGGCCAGCTGTGGTGCGGACTACATTCGCTGGCGCTGGAGAAGGGATGGCCCATCGAGTCAATCAAGCCAATCACCTGCATCCTGTTTCCACTGGTCGTGTTCCGCTTCGAAAACGGTGACATCCTGCTGACTGCGACCTCCGAGGAAGTCGAGCGGATGTTCGCCAATCCCAAGGAATCGCTCAAGCTGCCCTGCCTGCTCAAACAGGCCGGCGCTCCGATGTACGTCGAATGCCGCAGCGCAATCGAAACCGCCTTCGGCAAACCGTTTTACGAACGCCTGGCCGCCGCTGCCGAGCGGTATATGAAATCGCCGAGAAAATAGTGCAATGAAGCGCCTGCAAAGCTGAAAGCCCGTGCTGATCCGAAGCGATGGAGTGGCCGGGGGATTAGCGGCACAGGCGCCCCTCCTTGTCAGCGACGCGCGAACATACGCCGCCGCAAAAAATGAAGCGGTGCGAGCACCGGTTCGCGCATCGACGGCGGGCATGGCTGTCGGGACTGGCTATCTTTCTGGCTTCTCAAAGCGCGGGGTTCTTCCACATCGAACCGACACCTGTTCGCTGATGGCTTTTCGCTGCAAAACGCTTATAGTGCCGGATAGGTGGCCGATTCCGAGGCGATGACGGTTCGGCCGGAGCAGCTGCGATGGGCGCCAACGGCATCAGCATAGAAGCGGTTACCAGCCGCGACGCAATTACCGAGTTCGCGATGCTCCCGTTCGAGGTCTACGGCGAGCGTGACGCCTGGTGGCCGCCCGACATTCAGAACGAAATCGACCTGCTTTCGGGACGCGCTCCAATCGCCGCTCATCTGGCCATGATGCCGTTTGCGGCCCGCCGCGCCGGCCGCCTGGTGGCGCGGGTTACCGCGGTGGTCAATTTCAGGTACAACCAGCATTGGAACGAGCGCATTGGACAGCTCATCCACTTCGAGGCCTTGGCGGGCGAGGGCGAAGCGACGGTCGCGATGCTCGACGAGGCGTCGCAGTGGCTGCACCAGCGCGGTATGGCGGCGGCACGCAGCGGTTTTGCCGCCTTTCTTGACTATCCTTATGCGATCGACAACTACGGTGGCTTGCCGCCATTTCTTTTGCGCAACAGCCCCGAGTATTACCACACCTATTTCAAAGAAGCCGCCTTTGTTACCGAAAAGGGGATGACCGATTTCACTATCGAGTTGACTCCCCAGACTCTGGCCAGCTATCCGGCCATGATCGACCACGCCGCCCGCAACGGCGTGCGGATTCGTACCTGGCGCGAGCACGGCTTCATGGACGCGGTGGACGCGTGGACCGATGTCACCAACGCGGCCTTCGCGCACCATTGGGGATGGAACCCCATCACCCGCGAAGAGGTACGCCCGATGCTTTCCGGGCTGGCGCGTACCGAGGTCGCCGACCTGTCGACCTTGGCGGTGGCCGATGGCCAGGTGGTTGGGTCGGTGTTCGCGGTGCCCGACTTCAGCCCCAGACTGGCCCGCGTCCGCCCTGGGGTGCGGCTCGATCCGTCGCGCGGCGGGGGCACGCGCGGCGCGCTGATCAACATCGGCGTAATCCAGGAATGGCGCGGCAGAGGGGTCAATCTGGGGATGGCAGCGCGGTCGTTCATCGCGATGGCGCGGCAGCGGATGAAATACGCCGGCTATACTCTGGTGCTGGACGAAAACTGGCCGTCGCGACGGACCGCGCAGAAACTGGGCGGGCGCATCTCCAGCAACTTCATCGTCTACCGGCGCGACTTTGCCGTTGCCTGATTGGGCGCCCGAAAGCTCGCCGTCGAATGCAGCTTCGTCCGCGCACGCCAGGTACAATGACAGCCGGACGCCGGCTAGTGACCAGCCCAGGTTGAGAGCCTTCGGGCGGCGTGTTACTCTAGCTCGGTTATACTCCTTGCCCCCTGTGGGGGCTCGTAGTTTTCGATCCACAAGGAGGATTTGTGCGGCGTTACGAAACGATTTTCATCCTGCGCCCCGATCTCGGGGAAAGCCAGATAAAACAATCCCTCAAGCGCGTTGGCGACATCGTCGCCAACGGCGGCGGTGAACTGATTGAGACCGACGAGTGGGGCATGCGTGACCTCGCCTATCGAATCAGGCGCGAGCGGCGCGGCTATTACGTGCGGCTGGACTACGTCGGCGACAGCGCCGTAATGAACGAGGTCGAGCGCAACCTGAAGCTGATGGACGAGTCGCTGCGCCATCTGTCGGTGATGGTCGAGGAGGAAGCCGATCCGGCCAAACTGCGCAGCGAGGTCGAAGCGCGCCAGCGCCGCCTGGCCGAAGCCCGTAGCGCTGCCGAAGCGCCTGCCGAGGCGGCGGGCGGCGAGCAAGCCGCAGAAGCGGCGCAAAATCCGGAGACATCGCCCGAGCCCCAGACACAAACCTCCGATGGTGAAGCCTCCCCCGCGCCGACGGAAGCCGGAGATGGGGCGGACCAGAATTGAGCTCAGCGGCACGGTGGTCAAGCCGCCGATGGTGGCTGTGACTCCCGGCGGGCGCGCTGTGCTGCGCCTGACCGTCGATTGCGGCGAACCGCCCGAGCAACTGTTGCTCGATGTGGTAATGGTTAACCAGGCGGTGCACGGCCTGGCGCGAGCGATCGACGCCGGTCAGTGCATTCGCGCGTGCGGAACGCTCAGGGTGCAGCGGCGTGCCGGCACGGCGGGCATAGCCCGCCCGCAAATCGAGGTCAGCGCAACCGAAATCGTAACTGAACAGCCGGGCAGCGCCTCCGCCGCGCTACCGGGTGGGCCCGGCAGATTTGAGTTTAGGGATATTCCCCGCAAAGGTCCTGGAGATGGCTGAGAACGAAAATCCGGAAGAAGTTCAGCGCGCCGCTCAGCAGCGTCCGCGCACAACTGCCCGCGCCGAAGGCGATCGGACCGGGATGGAAGGACGGCCGGGCGAGCGCGCGATACGGCGGCGCCCCGGCGGGCGGCGCAAGGTGTGCCGTTTTTGTGCCGACAAAACCCTGAAAGTGGACTACAAGGATGTGCGCACACTGGGCACTTTTATCACCGAGGGTGGAAAGATTGTGCCCAGCCGCGTCACCGGCAACTGTGCCAAGCATCAGCGCGCGCTGACCGTCGCGATCAAACGGGCCCGCATCCTGGCGCTGTTGCCCTTTTCGACCCTGGGAGCCTGAGAGCGGGGCAGTGCGGTTGAAGCAGGCATTGGACCTGATTCGCGCCGCCGTTACGGCCGCGGCTCTGTTTCTGGCCGGTGGCGTGGTGCCCGTTCTGGGCGCGCCCGCGATGCTGTGTGCGCCGGCGCCGTTGTTGATCTATGGACTGGGTACGGCGCGATCGTGGCCGCGAATCGCCGCGGCCTCGGCGATCACCCTGGCGTTGGTGGTTCTGGTGGCCGGACCGGTCCAAGGACTGGGCTTCGCGCTCAGCCTCGGGCTGGGTACGATTCTGATTGCGGCGATGTTGCGCCGGCAATGGCGGTTTGAATGGATTGTGGTCTGTGCCGGCGCCGGGATGCTGACGGCGGCAACCGTCGCATTGGTGGTGTGGGCGGGTTCGCCTGCGGCACTGGCCAGGCATCTTCACGACGCGATAGCCGTAGCGATGAGCAACTCGGCGGGCCTCTATGAAAAGTTGGGAATCAGCAAGGCCGAGAGCGCCGAGATCAGCGACCAGGTGCTCGCAGTAACAGCGCAGATGGCGCCGGCGTTGGGCGCGATGGTGGCGGGGCTGACGGTGCTGCTCAACCTGGGGCTGGTGGCGCGATGGCTGGGCAAGGAGAAGCTGGGATATCAGTTGTTCGGCGCGCTGGTGACCTGGCGGACGCCGGAGTGGCTGATCTGGCTGCTGCTGGCGTCGGGGTTTGGGATGTTCATCCCGCTGGCGGCGGTGCGGGTGGCAGCGGCCAACGGCTTCGTGGTGGTAGCGGCGATTTATTTTTGCCAAGGTCTGGCCATTATGGCGTACTACTTACAGATGCTGGCGATGCCGCGGATCGTCCGCGGCACCGTCTATCTGATCGCGCTGCTGCAGCCGCTGCTGGCGGCCTTGGTCTGCCTTGCGGGCGTCTTCGACCTGTGGATCGACTTTCGCCGGCTCAAACCGCCCAGCCAGGCGGCGGGTAGCATTGACGACTTCTTTTAACGGAGATTGTGGAATGGCGATGATGCAAGTGATTTTGCGCGACGATGTCCCCAACCTTGGGCGGCCAGGAGATGTGGTGCGAGTGCGTCCCGGTTACGCCCGCAACTTCCTGCTGCCGCGCAACCTGGCCGTGGAAGCCAATCCCAACAACCTGCGCGCTTTCGAGCATGAAAAGCGCCTGGCTCTGGCGCGGCGCGAGGCCAAGCGCGCCGAAGCGCTCAAGGTCAAGGACCGCCTCGAGCAACTGACCCTCGAGATCGCCGCACGCGCCGGCGAGGCGGGCAAGCTGTTCGGCTCGGTCACCAATCTCGATATCGAGCGGGCGCTGGCGGCCCGAGGGATCAGTATCGACCGGCGGCGGATTTTACTGGCCGAACCCATCAAGGAGCTGGGCGAATTTGCGGTCCCGGTGCGGATCGACGCCGACGTTGAAGCCAGCCTCAAGCTTAAAGTAGCGGCTGAGTAAGGCGGCCGCCGACATGATTAAACTCTACGACTTTCTTCCCTGTCCCTTCGGCCAGAAGGTTCGCATCGTGCTGGCCGAAAAGAGCCTTAGCTACGAGTTGGCCCAGGTGGATATTACCAAGGGAGAGCATCGCCGCCCGGAGTTCCTGCGGCTTAATCCTTACGGTCGCGTCCCGGTGCTGGTTGACGAAGATACCGTGGTCTACGACTCCACCATCATCAACGAATACCTCGACGATGAATACCCCGACCCCCCGGTCCTGCCGCGCATCGAGTTCAGTTCGTTGCGGGCCAGGGCGCGCCTGTTCGAGGATTTTGCCGACAACTCTTTTACCCCCCAGGTCGGTCAACTGATGGCCGAGATG
>Ga0209581_1004775_pt1 | contig 10740 bp, 8 predicted proteins | sample Coa_R2_FD_187160 | JGI IMG/M metagenome (GOLD analysis project Ga0209581, IMG submission 187160) | Surface soil microbial communities from Centralia Pennsylvania, which are recovering from an underground coalmine fire - Coalmine... | ecosystem: Environmental > Terrestrial > Soil > Unclassified ...
TGCAACAGGGCGATACGACGCGCGCACACCAGACGGCCTATAGCCTCTTCAACTCTTTCGGCTACACGCTCACGCGCAAAGAGATCAAAGTCAGCGCGAAGGGCATCACCCAGCCCATCAGCGACGGGATCACGCTCACGAGCAGCCCGACGGCTGTAGCTCTTGCGCCCATCGTGGGTAAGCACATCAACGTGTACCTCGACTCGACTTCGGGCGGGCTGGGAACGACGCAGCTCACGAAAGTGCTACAAGTCGACTACAGCTTTGATGGCGTCTATGGCCCCTTCTGGCCGCTGAACAGGAGCAACGTAGGCTTCACGGCGCATGTTGACCTCACGCCGAAAACCACCGTCAAGCTCAAGATGGAAGCCGATAGCGTGGGCATGGCAATGCTTGGCTATCTCCAGCAAGGCACCACCTACTACCTGCGTGTGCAGGCGCAGGGCAACCAGATTGCCAGCGATGGCCCCGGCGCGGTCTACAACACCTTCCAGCATGACATGGCTATCAAAGTCGGCAAGCCCTCACCCTTCTCCGATGACAGTGGCATTTTCGCCATTGAGTGGGAGTGTGTCGTGGTCGAGGATCCGAGCTGGGGTACCGGCAAAGCTCAGACGGTTACTGTCACCAATCTGATTACCGCATTGTAGAAAGGATGTTCCTATGCCCGTCAGCGTTGCACAAATTGCTGCCAACAAGGCGAAACTGAGCGTTCCGGTCACGATTGAAACCGACACAGAGAGCATCGAGGAGATCGTGAACCTGGTCTATTATCCTGGTCGCGTGACCGAGAAAATCTTCTCATCCTTCAGTGTGCTGATGGCGATGGGAAACCAGTCCGGCATGGAAGAGCTAGAAAAGGCGTTCGGTGGCTTTAACGAAACACTCTGCCACATCATCGCTGCCTGGGATGTGCTGGACTTCGACGGTGCCTCTCCCTTTCCCATTGACCCGACCCGCTTTCAGGACCTGGCATTCTCATTTCGTCTGGGCCTGCTTGCCGCCATCATGGGAGACATCCGCCCGGAAGCATTGACGCCGCAGAACACCCCGAATTAGTCGCTCTGCGGCGCTACTTAGTGCTGGAAGGCAAAACGGACACCTGGGCCTGCCCGGACTGGTACCCGCTCATCGCAGCGGCACGCTACCTGGGCGTTGCGCCCTGGGAACTCATGGAACAGTCAATCTGGTGGCAGGAAAAGGCACTTATTGCCCAGAGCGCGGAGGCAGGCGCTTTGAAAATCAGGAAGGAACACGGACTCTAAGATGGCGATTACGGCAGCGCAGCTCGTCGCGAAGGTGAGCGTCGAGGGCGCGGACAAAACAAAGTCAGAACTGCGCGGCGTCGGCGATACCGTCGGCGGCCTGTCCGGCTTTCTCAAAAGCGCGCTTTCGGCTGCCTTAACTTCCGGGTTGAGTCTGGTGGGCGATGGCCTGAGCTTCCTCAAAGATCAGCTTGTCGACAGCGTGAAAGTCGCCATGCAGCACCAGCAGGTCATGCAGCAAACCGCGCAGGCCCTCAAATCCACCGGGGATGTCTCCGGCATGACCGCGCGATCGATTGCCGACCTGGCTGACAAATTCTCGCAACTGACGCCCTTTAGCGAGGACACGACGCAATCGGCAGAAAACCTGCTGCTGACCTTCACCGGCATCGGCAAAAACGTGTTTCCGCAGGCCACCCAGGCCATCCTGGACATGAGTCAAGCGATGGGGCAGGATACCAAGTCCAGCGCCATTATGCTCGGCAAAGCCTTAAACGACCCGCTCACCGGACTGACCGCCCTGACTCGCGTGGGTGTGACGTTTAGCGACAAGGAAAAAGAGCAGATCAAGACGATGATGGCCCACAACAACATCATCGGCGCGCAAAAGATCATGCTGCACGAACTGCAAACCGAGTTCGGCGGGAGCGCGACGGCGGCGGGCAAGACCTTCGGTGGGCAACTGGCGATCCTGGGCAACCAGTTCGAGGACATCAAGATCAAAGTCGGCACGGCCCTGCTCCCCGTGCTTTCGCAGTTCACTGGCCTCATCTCCTCTGTTGCCATGCCCATTCTCGACAAATTCGGCTCCTGGTTCAGTAGCACAGCAGCCCCGGCCCTCGACAAATTCGCAAAGGTTGTGGGGTCGAATGTCACAAGCGCGCTCAAGCAGGCGGGGCCGATGCTGGAAAATGTGGGGCATTTCCTGGCCTCAACACTGCTGCCACCTGCGCAGCACCTGGCCTCCGTGCTGGTGCCACTGGCAAAGGGTGTGGCCGAGTGGGCAACAAAAAGCGGGGCGCTGCACGGGGCGCTTGATCTGGTGCGTGGCGTGCTTTCCGGCGTGGTCACACTCGTGGGCGGCCTCATCGATCATCTAGCCTCGGTGATTGGCTACTTTGAGAAAAATAAGATGGCGGCACAGATACTGGGCGCGGCGCTGCTGGGCGTTGGCACGGCCATTGCGGCCATCAAGATTGGCCAGTTCATCGCTGCCTTGCCAGAGTTGATCGGCCAACTCGTCGTATGGGCAACGGGGCAGTGGGCGGTCGCGGCAGCCACTATTGCGACCGCGCTGCCTTACCTCGCGGTTGGCGCACTGATTGCGCTCGTCGTGGCGGGCATTGTGCTGGCGATCCAGCACTGGGGTCAGATCAGCAAGTGGTTGCAGGACGTGTGGCATGTCGTCTCCAGCGCCATCGGGGCCTTTTTTAGCGGCATGGGAACAAAAATCCATGATGTAATCGTGGGCATCGGGAACTGGTTCTCCTGGCTTGGCACGCAGGCCCATGACAAAGTTGAGCAGATCATCGGCTTTTTTGGCGGCATCGTGTCCTTTTTCCAGTCGCTACCCGGTAAGGCCCTGCAATGGGGCGAGGACCTCATCCAGAACCTGATTAACGGAGTCAAGAATATGCTCGGCAATCTGGGCAAGGAAGCCCAGAACGTTGCCGGAACGATCGCGCAATTCATCCACTTCAGCAAGCCCGACATCGGCCCGCTTGCCGACAGCGACAGGTGGATGGCTGACCTGGGTGATTTGCTCAGCACGCAGTTGCGCGCGCAATCCGGCAAGCTTGCCCAGGCGTCGCTCTCGGTCGCGCAATCCATCTCGCCGGTTGCCCCCGCCAGGAGCATGCCCGCCGGGGTGAGCGCGCTACCATCGTCGTTTAGCCAGCCTGCACCGAACGCCAATCAGCAGAGCAGCCAGCCCATTTATCTCCAGATTGATGGGCATACGTTCGCAAAGTTGTTCATGCCCTATTTCGTCCAGACCGTGCGCAATGGCGTCGGCATTCGCTTTTAGGAGGGATAGTATGGCCTTTATTGGACTCGTTCCACCCGTTTTTACGAATATTCTCTCCTATGGCGCGGACAACACCGGCTCAAGCGCGAGTGATAGCGCGGTGACAGCGGCACTCGCGGCGATTCCGACCTCTACTGGCGGCGCGCTCTACTTCCCGCCGGGAACCTACCTGCTACAAAACGGCATCGACACCAGCGCCTACGCGGGCAACCTGTCGATACTGGGCGCGGGCTGGTCTAGCATTCTCAAGCTTGCCAATGGGGCGAATACCTATCTCATCAAGAATACGAGCGGGGCCAACCAGGGCAACCGCATCAGCAACCTGAAACTGGACTGCAACAGCGCCAATCAGAGCAGCGCATCGGGCGGCATCTATGGCTACAAATACCGACGTTGCCTGATTGACTTCTGCTGGATTCACAGCCCCTGGCAGGCGGGCATCTACCTGATCGGCGACAGCGGCGATTTCGGCTATCAGAACAGGATTGCGAACAACTATATCGAGGGTGGGAGCAACGTGACCTCCGGCACGAACGCCTATGGCAACGGGCTGAGGCTGGAAAACACGGATGAGAACAGCATCTACGCCAACCATTTCGATACGAATGGGAATTTCAACGATGGCACGTATGGCTTCCACATCTATGACAAGAATGGACTGTCCAGCTATTTCGGCAATTCGTTTGTGAACGGCTTCGGCGTCCTCAAGTTCGATGGCCTGCAAAACCGCGTGCTGAGCAATGTCTTCGATGGCAACGGGGGCGCATCTGTGCAGGTGAATGGGAGCGCGACTGACACCATCATCAAGGGCAACACCTTCCTGAACGTGGGTTACAGAGCATCGGGTGGGGTCAACAACTCCATTAACGGCATTTACCTCAACGCCACACAGTGCATCGTGGAGGGCAACTGGTTTCAATCGGCAGCAGGCGGCTTCCCGTATACCAACAGCTTTGTCAACGTCGATACGGGGGCAACCTATGGCATGGTGGTGCAGAACGAGTTCAATATCCCGACAGGTTCAGGAACCGTAACCCCTGTTACGTTCGTGGGGGCAGTACCAACCGGATTCCGACACAGGAACAACCTGGGATACAACGCCGTGAGTAGTGCTGCGGCGTGGGTGACGGAGAACTACGGGCAGGCCAGTATCACGAGCGGCAACACCTCGATTGTGGTCAATCATGGCCTCTCGGTGACGCCCTCGATCAATCAGATCATGGTTACAGCACAGACAAGCCTGGGCAGCGCAGCATTCTTCTGGATCAGCAATGTCACCAGCACGAGCTTTACCATCAACCTCAATGTCAATCCAGCGCAGACGGTGACGTTTGGCTGGAAGATTGATGCGGGGTGGTAGCCAATGAGCCTGCTGCTTACCACACAAAAAAGCCGCTCACTGAGGAGCGGCGAAAAAAATCAAAGATCGGGCTATCGAGTTTCGCGTTGCAATTTCTCCTGGATGGCCTCGACAATCCAGGCCGTGCGATTGACGGTGAGGCGGTCTATCGCCTCCACCAGTTCCTTTGGAAGTTTGAGATGCACGTCTTCACGGGACTCATACTGCTTTTTCGGCCCGCGCCGTTTCTGTTCTGCCATAACGTTTTTCCTTTCAAGGCAATGGAGAAGCCCTCGGTTGCTTACCGAGGGCTTCGGGTTAATCCTCTACTTCCATTTCGAGGATGGTTTCCTGGCACTTCTCGCAGGAGATGTCCCAGTCAGTGGTCTCGTTGGCCCTGATCGGGGTACTCCTGGCCTTCAGCCCAGTCGGGATGCAGTCGGGGCAGTAGAACCGGACCTCTGGGGTCTCGTATCCTACCACCTTCTGCGTCCGCTTCTTGAGAGAAGGGTGGAGAAGAGAGGATGCGCTGTAACCGGCGCGGGTGGAAGTTGGCATTTTGTGCCTCCTTTGTGGTTGAATATTTTGTTTTTAAGGGTGAGCCAGTTGCTCACTGCCTGTCTATATATTAATGGATATCCATTTAATTGTCAAGCACTTTTAGGGGGAATTTTTGCCATCTCTGAAAAATTCATTGGAGGTGGCCTATGAGCCTGCAAAATTATGGAACGGACACAGCCCAGACGGGCGGGCGCGGATCACCGAATGCGATTAGCCCGGCCAGCGATGGGCAAAGCTATAGCCAGATCACGGGAGTTGGATCGGCCTCCATTGTCGCGGCGGGTGGTTTCAATCGCATCGAGTTGACCAACGACACAGCAAAAAATATCTGGGCGTTGGGTTCTCGCCAGTTCACGGATGTTGACCAGTATGTGCGTGTGTATCTCTCCGCTGCGGAAGTCAAGGCGGGCGTGGTGGCGCGCTGCACGGGGGCCAGTTCGTATTATCGCATTGGCCTTACCAACGGCACATTTGAGATCGTACTGGTCAACGGCGCAAGCTCTACCACGCTGGCAAGCAGCGCACCCACCGTTGCGGGCGGGACGTATTACTGGCTGCATTTCCGGCTGCGTGGCTTCGGGCAAACTGGCTCCAATCCGAATAATTTGCAGGCCAATTTCTGGGCAGACAGCAGCAATGGCACAAGTACCGCGCCATCAGGAGAACCGGCGGGCTGGATGCTCCAGGCGGCAGATGGCACGCTCTACCTGCCGGGGCAATTCGGCTTCTATTTCAAGCCGGTGCATCTGGCAGAATATGTCACATTCGACTATTACACCTGCACGGATTGCCCGGCCCCCGATACGCGGCCTGCCTACAACACGACACAGAAGCGGCCTTACGGCGATACGTACTTCCTCGGCTCCACGCCGCCGCCGTTTCCAAGCCAGCTTGTGACGGACATGGTCGGGCCGAACAGCGCGTCTAGCACCGGATGGGGCGTGGGCGCGGGCGTGCGCTATCAACTCCTCTGGAATGTGATTGAGAATGTGCAGGGCTTCTACGACTGGGCCAATCTCGACGCGGCGGTGCAGAGCGCGAACTACAACGGCATCCAGTTCGTCTTCTCGCTGGCAGGTCCGCCGTCGTGGCGGCAAACGCTGGACGCAATGGGATCAGACGCTACGCTGCAATCGGCCTACAATAGCGGCACGCTCTATACCAGCATTCAGGTGAGCGCGCTCAGGCAGGGAGCGTATTTGCCACATGGGTACCAGATCACCGTCAACAAAGGCGGCGGGACTGCCGAGAACCTCTACATCTGGAACCCCGGCGCGACGTACCAGGCGGGGGCAACCCTGATCGGCATTAGCACGTCTCCCTCCTCGCAGGTTCCCTGGAACCCAGCAAATAACCACAGCATCAACGAGCCGGTGCGCGAGGAGTCAGCGAGCGCATCGCAGTACGCCAACGCAACCGACTTCTCTGCCTTTGCTACACTTGTTGCCAGCCGCTACAACGGCCTCTCTGGCTTCGGCAAGATCGATGTCTTCCAGATCGAGAACGAGGACTATGACATCTCCAACCGCGTGCAGAACCAGGGCGGCTACAACAGCGGTTCCAACAGCCCGGCCAGTTGGGATAAGAGCAGCACGTGGGACAATGGCGGGGCCATCTTAGCCCCCGTCTACGTCGCCTGCCAGCAGGCCATCGCAGGGATAGCAGGTCATGCCAGCACGCCCGTTTTCTCGTGCGCGGTCAGGAAAACGCCCAACACGGGGCGGCAGCACATCCAGAACTGGACAACGGGGCTGGTGACGCAGGTTATCGCCCTCGGTGGCACGCTCTCCGCTTTCGATTTCCACTTCTATCGAGGCCAGGGCGCGACGAACTGGAACGGCACAGTGGTCAACGATCCCACGATCCCGACCTATACGGATAGCTCGCAGACGACGATCAATGCGCCTGATATTGCCACCGAGATCTCCGACCTCAAGGCCATTTTTGCCGCCAATGGCATCAGCCCCAAACTCGCAAATTTCGAGTGTGGGTGGGACATTTACGACGATGGCTCAGGGGCGAAAGCGCCCACAACGGCCACCTACACGGCAGGCGTCAGCTACAGCAGCCTTGCCGTTGACAACACGAACTGGACGCATGGCAGCCACAGCGGCGGCGTTGCCATTGCCGATGGCACGCCCATTTTCATCGACTATCAAAATCCAGGCGTGACTGAGCAGGTGTATGCGTATGGGGCCATCGCATCAGGGGCGGCGAGCCTCCCGATCACGACGAATCCGGCAGGCAGTGGCGCGCCGCAATCAGCCTGGACAGCGCAAAGCACGCATGCATCTGGCATTGTGGTCTACTGCCAGACTTCGATAGGGCCAATCTCCACCACGCAGCAGTCGCAATACATCTGGGATATGTACGAGGCGTGCAGGAAGGGCGGCGTCGACTACTGCTACGTGTTCACGATCAACCCGCCACAGTCGAACGTCAACAGCAACCACGATCCGGCTTCCGCAACGAACACGAAGGGGTTGACCCAGACGATCAGCAGCGTCTACACCTATGAAGACGCCTACAAGATGGCCGCAAGCTATAGCGGGCAATATCCCACATGGCCTGGCACGCCCACGCCTACCGACACCTATGGCACGCTCATTCTCGCAGCCAAGCCGAAAGCCTACTATCGCCTGGATGAAAGCGGTGGCACTGTTGCGCATGACAGCAGCGGCAATGGCTACAGCGGCACGCTCTCCGGCGTGAGCGCCTACAACGCGCCCGGCGCGCTCTATGCCAATTCCGATACGGCTATGACGTTTACGGCGGGCGGTGGGCTAACTGTGCCTTACAGCCAGATCAACCCGGACATGTGGAGCGCAGCGGGCGTAGATTTCTGGGTCAATTTAGGCAGTGGCTGGCACTATGTCGGAGTGGGCGTGGACGCGAGCGGAACCATTCTCTGCCTGGATGGCGCGCTCACTTCTGCCGGAAGCGGCGCCGTTATCGAGTTGCTTCAGGCACTGGATGCCATAGGCAGCTTTGTGGCAAGTAGCACGCTGGATGAAGTCGCAATCTACGCCTATAAGCCCTCTCTTGCCCTCATGCAATCCCACTACGCGGCAGGCATCGGCAGCAGCGGCGCGTATGGCAGCGGGGCCTACACCACCTACATCGGCGGCGCGCCGGTCTTCGTCGATGCAGGCACGCTGAGCATCGATAGCACCATCGGCAAACGCAGCACTGCGCAGATGACGGTGCATACGCGCAACACGACGACGCACTACCAGCAGGACCAGCAGGTGAGCATCTACGACAAAACAGGAACGCTCGTCTTCTCCGGCTACGTAGCGACGCCAAAGGAGACGAAGCCGGGCTTTCAATCGAGTCTGGAAACGAAGATTCAGTGCGTGGATCAGCACCGGCTCGCTGATAAGCGCAGGGTGGCAGCCAGCTACACCAATCAGACCTGTGGGGCGATTGTGACCGATATCCTGAACAAGATTTTGTCTCAAGAGGGCGTCAGCATCGGGCAAATCTTTGACGGCCTCACCCCTTCCACCACGCTTTATCCATCCAGCAGCCTCTACCCCGGCGGCAACGTGGGCCTCGTCCCGCAAGCAACCTTTGTGTACTGTACTGTCGCGCAGGCGCTCGATGCGCTGGTGAAAGAGGCGAGCAGCGCGGGCGTCCCCTACTACTGGATGATTGATCAAAATAAGCTGCTCTGGTTTGTGCCGTACACTGCCGTGGTCAATTCTACGGTGATCGATGGCACGCAGATCGAGCATGTGAAAACGCCGACCTATGTGACGCGGGCCAATCCCACCTACCGCAATACGCAGTACATCACTGGCGGCGTGGCGCAAACCGTGCTGCAAGTCGAGTCGAGGGTGGGCGATGGCACGACGCAGTCGTGGGCAATGGGCTACGGCCTGGCGCAAGCCCCCACGATCACGGTCAATGGCAATGCGCAGACGGTGGGCATCAAGGGGGTAAGCGCGACGGGAAGCTACCAGTTCTACTGGGCGCAGGGCGACCCGGTGATTACGCAGGACAGCAACCAGGCAAAACTGACGGGTAGCGATGTGCTGCAAGTCACCTACTACGGGCAATATCCGACGACGTACCTCACACAAAACGATGCACAGATCAGCTATGAGGCAAGTCTGGACGGCACATCGGGCATTGTCGAGGAAGTGGAGCAGGACGCCACGATCACGACGGAGACGGCGGGTCTCTCGACGGCTTCCAACCTGCTCACACGCTACGGCGTGCAGGGGCTGCTACTGGAGTTCAGCACCCTGCAAACAGGCTTTGCGCCAGGGCAACTCGTGACAGTGGATCTGCCCATGCACGGCATCAACAATGCCCAGTTGCTGATTGAGGAAGTATCGGCCTCCGACCAGGCGGATGCACTCAATATCTGGTACGGCATCAAGGCGGTCATGGGGCCGTATGACGTGATGTGGCAAAATTTCTTCAACAACCTCGTGCAGAATCAGGCCCCGGCCAACAGCATCAATGTGGGGGTCGGTCAATCGCTCAACCTGCTTGCGTCTTTTAGCGCGGCCCTTGCGCCCACCGCCGCGCTCAACGTCACGGTACACGCCTGTCCGCTTCCCGCGACAACGCTCTATCCATCGACGACGCTCTATCCCTGTTGAGGTGAAAAAAATGGCAGCAATCACGATAACCAATGACGGCCTGAACCTCTTGCGGAACGGTATGGAGGGAACGGACAGCCCACTCATTGCCTATGTGGCACTGGGAACGAGTAGCACCGCGCCCACTGCCAACGATCACACGCTCGGCAATGAGGTGTTTCGCAAGGCGGTCACAAGCTACGCCAACGGGGCAAATCCGGGCGAAATCCTGATTAGCATGTATCTCTCGCCCAACGACGCAGTGGGCGACAACATCCAGGAAGTCGGCTTCTTCGGTGGGAGTAGCGCGACGAGTGCGGCCAATACGGGCGTGTTGCTCGCGCACGGCCTCTATGCCCATAACCCGAAAACGAACACGGAATCGATCACATTCCAGCTAGACTTTACGGTCTAGGGAAAGGATGTTTGCATGACAACGCCAAACGGCTACTATGGCGGCTATGTGCTGACGGGGCCATTTACCAATGGCTCGGCCCCTGGCATCTCTGCCAATTTTCTCAACAATATCGAGGACTGGATGGCAACGGTAGACGGCGATATCGCCAACGCGCCCTCGCTCTCTGGTTCGACCTCTGGCGTCGCGCTGCTCTACCAGTTCTTTAGCGGCGTCCACAAGGTGATCTACATCTACCTGAACGGCTTTCGGAACGGTGGGGCGAGCGCGCAGAACATCACCTTTCCGCAGGCGTTTACCAGTTCGCTGCTCATCCGCGTTTCTGATACCAATACCTTCTCGCTGCTCTCATCAGGGGTTGCCCAAAATATCGGCATCATCAATGGCTTCCCGTCCAGTGGCACATCCGGCGGCACCTACTTCACCGCGACGACCTGCCCTGGCTGTCTAACGGGCTTTTGCAATCATGCGATTGATACCATCTCGTTTATCGGCGGGGCAGCCTCAGCGCATACGGGACTTATCATCTTAGAGGGCATTTA
>Ga0209581_1004776_pt1 | contig 10739 bp, 26 predicted proteins | sample Coa_R2_FD_187160 | JGI IMG/M metagenome (GOLD analysis project Ga0209581, IMG submission 187160) | Surface soil microbial communities from Centralia Pennsylvania, which are recovering from an underground coalmine fire - Coalmine... | ecosystem: Environmental > Terrestrial > Soil > Unclassified ...
TCGATGGCCGTGAGTGGAACGAGATGGCGAGCGAGGGCAGAGGATGAAGGCGCTGACACTGCACGAACCATGGGCAACGCTTGTTGCGTGCGGCTTCAAAGAAGTCGAAACGCGAAGTTGGTATACGGACTACCGCGGCCCGTTGGCTATTCACGCATCCCTTCGTAAATGCGTGCCGACGGAACTCTCGCACGTCACCTTCGCACTCGCAAGCCGCGGGATATTTTTGCCGTATCAGGTCAAGGCTTTCCAGCGTGGTCTGGGAGCCAATTTCGGTGCTGTTGTTGCCACGTGCAATCTTGTCGCATGTTTGCCGGCAGCGTTGGTCGAATACAAAGCCAAGCAACTCAAAGTGTGGTTTGAGCCTCGCCACGGATGGGAATTCGAGCGCCTCTTCGGCAACTATGAATCCGGACGCTGGGCATGGATATTGCGTGACGTCGTGCCGGTTAAACCGCCCAGCCGCGCCCGCGGTATGCAAAAGCTCTGGGACTGGCAGCCCGAAACTGCCAGCGACGTATTGGGAGACTGCGGAACATGAGATTGCCGTTTAGTTCCGGCCTCATACGAACGACGCACTTCGATGACGAGATGCGCATGCTGGCTGACCGGCATTACTCACGGCGAACGGTCGGCGCGTGATAACCAAAGACGGCAAGCCGAAAGTATCCAGGCGCGGCCTATGGCTGTTCGTCAAGCTCTGGCATGGAAAGTGACGGCCATGAACGCAGAGGAACTACGACGCGAGTTGAAGTTGCTGGGTGCGTGCAAGGAGGGGCTGGAATGGTCGCGGGGCAAGTCTCTCGCTGAAGCATGGGCGACATGCGAGCGTGCGGATTGGATGCTTTGGCTGCTGGCTCAGAAACTCGGCACGCCAGGCTGGCCGGATCACAAGCAATTGGTACTGCTCGCGTGCCGATGCGCCGAAACATCGTTATCGCTTGTCCCGCCCGGCGAGGGTCAGCCACGAAAAGCGATTAGCAAAGCGATTGAGGCCGCCCGTGCGTGGACTGAGGGGCGTGCTTCACTTGCGGAAGTGCAGGAGGCCGCCGCTTGCGCTGTTGCGTCCGTTGTCTACGACGACGTGGCTACCTGTGCCGCCGACAGTGCCGCTGGTGCCGCCGACAGTGTCGCTAATGTCAAGAACGCAGGCAACGCTGCCATCTACGCCGCCAAAGCTGCTGCCCGTGCTGGCCATCCACTACTCGCCGCACTCCGCGAGATGGCCGATATGATTCGCAGCGTGGTTCCCAGTGTCAGAGATAACAAGGAGAGAGAGGAGAAACGTCATGCCGGAATCCGCAAAAATGTCAGCACCCCAGTGTCGAGGGGAGCTAGGCAATAGGTCAGAGAAGCGTCTAGACGCCTACGGTAGCGCCCCAGAGGGACGTAATCCCCCGCCGGCTTCCGCGGCGGCTCCCTCCCGGACCATGGCGCTCCGGCGCGCCAAGGAAAAACGCGAAGCCGAAGCGCTGGTTGAGCATTGGCGCGCCATAATCCGCAGCAGGGAGCAAAGCGCTCTGCGCAATTCCGGCAGGTCGGCTGTGTGCTTGCCGATCGAGAGTCTCCTCAGCGGCCCGGAGCGTAGCCGTCTCGCCGCTGGAGGGTTGTGCATCTGTAAGCGTCCACTTTGCGAGAAGGGTCGGGTCTTTCGTCCGCGGCGCACCACGCAGCAGCATTGCTCACCCGATTGCCGCAAGCGCCATTGGTTCGAGACTCATGTGTACGACGTAACGCGTGGCGCATGGGTGCTGGCCAAACCACCCGAGATGAAATGCTGACGCCGGCGAAGTCTGGTGAGCCGGGGACGGCAGCCTGCATGAAATTGCATGAAGTCCGGTCCGTATCACGTCCCCAAACCGGTTTTAGTCTTTCGCGGTCGTCCGCGCGGTTTTCCCGTGGACTTGCGGAGTCTCCACCAGGCAGCCTGCCTGGATATCCCTTCTCGCTCGGCGAGCTCTGCGACTTCGGTGCGGCGGGCCTTCGCGGCAATCAGTGCGTTGCGGCGCGCGGATGCCTGTTGCTTTTCGCTTTTGGTGTAGCCGCGGAGCTTGCCTTTGGCGGCCTGCCGGAGCAGGGCTTTGACGCGCGTGACGATATCGCCAGAGCGGGTGTACGCGCTAAGGCCGGTTAGGATTTCGCGCTTCTTCATGCCGCCTCGTACTCGTATTCCCTCGCCATGCGCTCCACCAGGCACGGCACGCGCTCCCCACGAGATGGCCGAGTGCGCTGTCATGCTCGTAGAGGGCGCGTCGCGGCCAGCCGCAGTACTGACAGAGTCCTACTCCAGATTTTGTCAGGTTCATGGTTCCGCGTGTCACGGTTCGCCTCCGTTACTGTCTTTCAAAGTCCCTCGAATAGAGGTGACACAGATAGGTGGCGGGATTGACGTACCCGCCATGAGGCGGCCAAGCCTCACGCTCCGTCAGTCACGGAGGTGTCACTGATGGAGACCTAGGTTTATCCGCGCATCCTCCAGTCGTCACTGAGGGACCTCGACATCCGCCGAGCCGTCAGCGAGGTGCGGCGGGACAGCGACAATCAGCTCATCATCGTAGAACCAGCGCGAGTTGTCCCGTTCGCTGGTGAGAGACCGCCAGTCAGCTGCATCACGTACGAGAGTGTAGATGAGTGTCATTGCTCCTCCATCATCCGAATCACGTCTTCTCTCGAAATGGGGTCCCAGTCTTCGTTTTTTGGCGCGGCGGACCAGTACTCCCCGTCGTCATCGGGAAGCGCGCGCGAAACGGCATACTCGACGCTGCGGTCGGACTGGTCTACGCGCTGGCGGATGACGTAGCCATCCACATAGGCATACGACACGATGACGATTTGTCCCTGATTGCGTGGCGGCGTGTAAAATCTTGGCTTCTTCATTGTTCCTCCTCTGAAACTGGCATCGAGAAACTGACCGTATCGTGTTCGCCCGGATTGCGCTGCGAGCCGAGCAGGGTGCGCGTCCGCTGGAGGCCGCAATGTTGGCAGTGGTCCGAGATTCTGATAGTAGTCCCACCGAGGGCCCAGACGCCGGGATTCTCCGTGCAACCTCCCTCGCCCGCACTGGTCCACTCGTGCTCGCAGGTCATATCCGCACCTGCCCGCAGCATCAGAGTGTATTCGTCCGGCGGGATGTCCACGTCCACGCGCTCCCGCGCATACTCGTATTCGGCGTCGTCCATATCGTAGTACCCGGTGACGGAAGCGCCCCTTCCGCGCCCCACTCACCACCACGTACGTACTCGATGGTCAGTTCGCGCGCTTGGCGATGGGCTTCGGCGTCCTGCTGGTCGACTTCACCCGCAGGTACGATGATGTCGTGCTCTTCGGGAGAGCCGTTACTGTCGTCGGAGATGACTACGTGATACTTACGCTCTGGTCTCATTGTTCTTCCTCGCGTGCTGTGCCAAGTCTGTCGTCCATCTCTTTGATGGACGACCAACGCTGCCAATCAATCACCCAGAACTGACCGTCATCTGTTTTGTCTCCCATGATGGATAGGGAGCGATATTCGTTCCAGCCATTCCGCCCAACGCGAAAACCGCACTCACATGTGTACGGTACTTCATCGGGGGTATGGCGACCGCATGCTAAGCATTTCATTTGTTCCTCCTTTGCCAGTTGGCTTTGGTCTGGCATCCCGACCGCCCGCATGGGCGGTTTCGCCGGAGTCTCACCGGCTCGTCAGGGGATTTGGCTATCATCATGACATTCACACATGCACGTAAAGCAGGAGTCATGCAGGCCGTCCGCGCAAGCGCAGACCGGGCAGGCGACCACCACATCGGCAGGCTGACTGTTTGGGAACTCGTTACGACGTAGCTGGACGTTCAGTTCGCGCGCGAGCTTTGCGGCGAATCGTTCGGCGTTGATTTCGGCGTTGAGCGGCATAAAATCGCCATCACGAGAGGGGAAGTACTCCACCATCCGATCCCCGTCCTCGTCGTTGCCTCTATAGACTACCCAAGCGTCCTTGTCGCCCTTGGGCACGGCCTCGCGCTCATAGAGTACGTATTCCATTGTGTTTCCTCCTGCCAGCTGGCTTTGGGGTATCGGAATCCCCGCTGGCAAGGACAGCATCGCACATCAGTTTTATGTTGTCAAGTATTTTTTTTGGGAGAGGCCAAGATTTTTGAAGAAAAGGCGAAAGGTGTTGTAACTGCCGTGTTTACAGGTGGATAGATATGGGGGAAGGAAAGACGAAGGCGAGACGGGGGCCGACTTTTGCGGCAGCAGCGATTGCTGCGTGCCCTGGCCATCGCGCCGACGGTGGCTGAGGCGGGACGGCTTGGCTGCGACACGGCGCCTGATCACGAGTGGACCGCTGGAGCTATGCCAGCCTCACACTTGCGCATGTAGCGAATAAGAGCCTCTGGGATGCGACGCGCCAAAGCCCGTGTTGCCTCGGCGGAAACGGTGCATCTGTCTGTTAGCGAATCCTCTCCATCATCGGCAACCAGTACATCGCCGTTCGAGTCGAGGATGATACGATGGCCATGTTGTGTTCGTTCCACTTGACAGACGATGCCCTGATCATCATGCAGACGAGTACCTACAGGTAGATCGCCCAGGATGAATAGGATGCGTGACCGGAGTGAATCATCTTCCACCGCAAGAGCTTCGGCGATGCCAATTTTGATGCTTAGGTATTGGTATCTCATCGGACTATGCCGCCGGGCCGAAGGCTCCCTTGAGTCGCTGTACGCAAAGCTCGATAAGCATGTTGATGATCGAGTCCTTCGTTTCTATTCCGGCGGCTTTCGCGGCGGCGGCGATCGCCGCAAACGCAGCCGATCTTTTATCCGTCCCGGCGGCCAGCGCTTCCGCTTCCTGCACCGCGGTCCAGGCGATTTTGCCGAGTTCTGTTTTCAGGATGCCCTCGGCGGCCGCCGCCAGGTTGTGGGCTGCATCTTCACCAAAAATTTTGATGAAGATTTCGCTCACAACAACTCCAGCATTGTGAAAGAAGTGGCCAATCTTCGTCCAGAAACTAGACTTTGCCGGCGGCGCCGGCGTCCCTGTCGTGGTTGCCATGCGTTTATTTTCCTTTCGTTGAAACAAATTCCGTCTGGAACCGCGCGAGGTTATCCGGCTCCAGCAGGTCTTTCGGTACGGAAAGCGTGAGGAACCTGGCGGACTCGAGCTGCGAGAGCGTCAGATACATGGCCGTGGCGGCATCCTGCAGCGCTTTGCCTTCACCGATCCACTGGGCCCATTTGGAAGCGCCGGATCGCCAGAGAAATGAAATCTGTGCGGAGTAGGCCATACTAACGAACGCGTTGATCTCATCACGCTGAAGATTGGCGTTCTTCGCGCCTTCGTACCAGCCCACCGGATTGGGAAATTCAAGTAGTCCCATGTTACGGCGATGCCGCTCCTCCGAGTAGCGCTCAGCTAAATCTGTATCTCTTCAGAGCACCGCCGAGCCGTACGCCTCCGTAGTCACGAATCCCACAGCTTTTTGATGGCCAAAAATTTCCACGATCGCCCATCCTTCGAAAGCCGCCTGTTTCGGTTCCGTCATTCTTCCTCACTTTCGTCGCGGTTGTTTTTCCACTCCGCGATGCCCGACACGACCACCAGGAGCACAACCAACCCAAGCACGGCGTATCCCCAGAAGTCACCCAACGCGATCACCTCCAGCCATGACGAAATAGCAAGTCCACCACGTCGTCGCGCCGCACCCATTCGACCACGTTGTCGCTCGGCGTCAACAACGCGCCTCTTTTGTGAGCATGTAGATCGGGCATTTCGCGCGTCTCGAGAATATTAACCAGGCTGGTGCTAGGCGGCACTGGCGGCTTCGCTTCCGTCCATTCGGCGTCCACGGGGATCAGCGCGCCAGCAGGTACCCAAAATTTGGGGCCGCCGCTGTCCACGAATATCATGGCCTCTTTGAGTTGTGGCCAGTCCGGGAATTTTTCCACCACAACACCTGACAGCAGCACGCGCTGGCCGAGGGGAAAGTCCGAACGGCGCACAGCGGCGCGCAGCAGGGCCAGCGTATCGTCTGGACCGAGAATCCTGCTCACGGGTTTATCTCCCAGGGATTTTTCCTCATGGCTGCAGCCACGGTTTTCCGGTGGATGGCGTCCATGCCAATTTCCGCCTGAAGCTGTGGCGCGAGCGAAATGAAAACGCTCACAGCGCGAGTGAGTCGCTCCGTCGAATCATCGCCTCCGTCGCGCATTGCCACCGGAGTCTCCAGTATCTGGCGCATCAGGGCGATGGCTTCCTTCGCCGTCATGCATTCACACCCTGGAGATGCTGATAAATCTGCAGGCGCTCCAGTCCTCTCGGCACATACTGCGGATCCGCCGTCGGAGAGTGCGGCCTCCCCGTGTTCCAGCAAGTGAACGCTGCGGAGAAATCCTTGCTCAGATCCAGCCCAAACCGGCTGGCGAACTGAGACAGCATTTTCACCGTGATCACGAGCGAACTGAGAGGATTTTGCAGTGCTTCCACCCCATTGGTGTGGAAAGCGATGGATTCGTAGCCCATCACCTGGGTAAGACCAAAAGACGTCGCAAGGCTTGCCATGCGCTGCACCTGACCGGTGAAGACATGGCGCGCTGCAGAGAGCGCGTCTCCCTCTGCTCTGTCGTCTCCCGGCCCATCTGACGATACCGGTGCTGGCACTGCGAACAACAGCAGATCCTCTGCACCGATGCTTCCATAAGACGCTTTGTATCCCAGAAGAACTTCGCCGAGAGCTGCAAACACGCCCGGTTCGAATCGCTTGGCATTCGGATCTCCGCCTGATTCATTGGCAATGAGCGCAGCCAGAAATTCCGGCTTCACGCTGGAGCTTTGCACCACGGCCGCAAGCAACTCGCCGTATTTGGCGTGGATCATTTCCATCAAGGAAGTCTTCGCCTGCATCACCGCATCCGTCATCAGCTGGCCGTCCTTGGGCGCCGGACGCGCCCTTGCCATTCCATGCCAAGCTGCAGCATGCGCTGGCAGCCCCACTCGTACGTACCGCCGAAACCGGAAATATCCACGGTCATCACAGGTACACCGCCCGGAGAAAACTGTTTTCGGTTTCGTAGATTTTTAGCGTGCGGTGAAACGAGATGATGTGTCCGCGTACCGCGGCGATCCAATTTGGAAAGCTGGGAGCTTCTTCCGGATCGCCAAAATCCTTAGCAATCCGGCACTCGCGGCATACAAAGTGCACGCGCTGAATGGGAATTGCATTGGCGGCGGCTGGTGTCATGCAGAATGACCGGGTTCGCTGAAAACAATTTCGCGGAAAGCAGCGAAGCGCCTGGCGTCACCCATCACCGCCTCGCTGCTCGCCCGCGTTTTAACCCAGCCATGCGCACCTTCTACAACAAGGAAAACTGCGTCAAGAGGTGTGCCGCGGAATTTGTTCCCCAGGCGTCTAGGAGCTGAGGAATTTGTAGCGCAGGCGACTAGGAACGTCGCAGCAGCCCCAGGGCCAGCAAGGCGGCGATCGCCATGCCGCCATATACCACCGGGTCCGATAGCGAGATATCCAATGCGGAGGCATCAGCCGTTGCCGGCGGTGCCGTCGAATCGTCAATCACCTGGCCAGTGCTGGCGTCAATAGTGAGCGGCGCCGGTGACGGGCCCGCTGCAGCGCTCGCCGTAACCTGTTGCGAGGGTGGCGTGAGAGGCGAAGGCGCGGACGAAAGAAATGCCTGATATGCGCCGGTTCGAAACGTGGTCCACGGACTGAAGCTATTGCCGGCGGCGGAATAAATCGAAAAAGCGGCATTGGCGTTGGTCTGAGGGTCGCGCAGATTCACGCCGGCAAATTCCGGGTGCGCTTTCAGGTTGATTTGCCATAGGCCAACTGAAGTACCGCGATTCAGATCGCCTACCGCATTGGGATTCCCGCTGCTCTCCGCCAACGCGATGGCCACCGCCGTTTGTAGCGCCATGCCGCTGAACCCGGCATTTGCTGCATATTGCGCGATCGTTCCGGGATCCATGTTGCCCAGACCTTGCAGTCCGGACCGAACCACGCCCAGGGCCAGATTTGCCAGGGCAGGGAAGCGGATCGGAACAAAAATACGTTCGCTCATTTTTCCTCTTCCTCTTCCTGTTCTTCCTCGTCCTCGGCGTCTTCGTCGGTTACGCCAATGAACTCCTCGATCTCATCAATATCCGCAGCCGGCACGCTTTCGATATCCACGCCAACTTCGATGGTTTCATCGGCGCGGTACGCGGGACCAAATTTCGGGCAGGCATTCGCATGCTTTTCGAGGTTGCGTTCCGCTTCGTTCTCGGTCTGGCCAAAGAAGATATGCGCCACGCGGATTTCTCCGTCATGGTCCACCTTGAAGCTGTAAATCGCATGAGGCATCTAGGCACAATCCTTCCATGTTACGGTTTTGCCGCTGGTTCTGCCGGCAGAGCCGCGCCCGGCGGCGGCGCCGGACCCGCTGCAAGCGCGCCATTCGCTTGCTTCATCAGCCTCAGTATCTCCGCCAGTGTTTCACCAAATCCATTTTTCGCCGCGCTCTGGTAAATGATCTCTTGCGTGACGAAGCTCTTCACCAGCGCTACGGCCATGCCCACGATGCCGGCAATCGTCAGATTCTCGATTGTCAGCGAATGCGCGGCGGGATTCCAGGTGTAGTGGATACCGACGGCGCCGGCAGCCGCGCCGATCACGGCCAGGGCTCGCAGCAGCTTGGTTTTCTCGGCGGTGATCCACGGAAAGTGGCGTGATTTCTTGAGCCATTGAATCAGAAACACCACGACGCCGGACGTGGTGACGTGCGTGATGACAACGTTGGCGGAATTATCGACCATGGTTTGCTCCGATGCCCAATACGAGCAGCGTCACTTCCTCCCGCTTCTCCTCCGGGCAGATCTTCACGATAGCCGCGATCACGCGATTCAAACGGCCGCCCAGGCCATTGATTTGCTTGCGTGCGTGCCGCAGCGCGAACACCCATCCGCCGGCCGCAAACGCCAGGCTCAGCGCTGGAATTCCGAAAACGATGACAGCATCTTTCACGTACCGGCTCCTGGCGCTTGTGGTTTCTCGCCGTTGAACGCCACAATGTCTCTCTCGATCTCGGCCAAATCCCGCATCAAAGTGGCTTCGCGCGCCACCAGCCGGTTGCGGCTTTCCTCTCGCAATTTCCGCACTTCATCCACGCGCGCCAGGACCAGTTCTTTGTTCACAAACGGGCGCAGCGCCGCGGCCACATCCGCATAGTCCACGATCTCCGACCGGCGCTCGTGGCGGTTTCGCATGTCGAAGCGGTGGAATACCTCCATGACTACGGCTGCGAGCTTCGCTTCCACAGTATCAGCCCCTTCGTATCTGGCCCCGTTCATTTTGGCGTCAGCCCCCTCATGCCACTCGTGCTAGAATCCGCGCCCGGTGCCAAGCTGTGAAATTGCAGGACCGAATCCCGGAACTCGACGGCATTCGCGGCGTTGCGATCGGGATGGTCCTTGTCTGGCATTATTTTGTACTGCCCGCTGCAACAGTGCCCGGCTCGGTGCTGGCCTATTTGCAAGCGGCCTGCCGAATGACGTGGACTGGCGTCGACCTGTTTTTTGTTCTGTCCGGTTTCCTGATTGGCGGAATTTTGCTCGATACGCGAGAGTTTCCCGGCTATTTCCGAAGGTTCTACACGCGGCGCTTTTTCCGTATCGTGCCTATGTATCTGGTCTGGTATGCCATCACCGTTGCGATGCTGTGTCTTGTGAAGCGCGGCGACGTGGGAGAATGGGTGCAAAGCGATCGGCTTCCCCTTTGGCTGTTCCCCGCATATTTGCAAAATTTCTGGATGATGGCCCGAGACACGCTCGGCGGCTACTCTTCCGGCGGCACATGGTCGCTGGCGATCGAGGAACAGTTTTATCTGACCCTGCCATTGCTGGTGTGGTGCTGCAATCGAAAGTGGCTCATACGGTTGATTCTCGCCGGCGTCGTGGCGGCGCCTATCTTTCGTCTGGCGATTTATTTCTTTTTGTCCGGTCATCGAGAAGGCATCTTTGTGCTTATGCCGTGCCGCGCGGACGCGCTGCTCTTCGGCGTTTTTGCTGCGATCATGGTGCGGGAAGAAAAGTGGCGAAGCTGGCTTATGCGTGGTCCTAAAACCGCTTTCGTGCTGGTGTTGCTGGCCTTCGCGCTTGCTATGCTGGCGAAACTGCGGGTAAGCCAGACCGGTCTTGTGATGGCTGGCGCCGGATATAGCGCGCTGGCCGCGGGCTATGCGCTGGTGATTCTGATGGCGGTGACTCGTCCGTGCGGAAGGCTTGCCGCAGCTCTGCGATGGCGATGGCTGCGTTGGCTTGGCACGATCGCGTATGGAGTGTACCTGCTGCATTTTCAGATTTTGCTCGGCGTCCATGGTTTACTGTTTTCCCGGCCGCCTATTCACCTTTCTTCACTTGGTGAAGTTCTGGCCACTTTATTCGCGCTGGCGCTCACCATTGTCGTCTGCAGCGCATCGTGGATTTTCCTCGAGCGTCCTCTTGTGCAAATCGGCCACCGCTATACCACCTTAGTTCGGCCTGCAAATGTAGTTCAGGTTGTAGGTGTTGCCCGCGACTAGCGCGACGCCGTTGTTATCCCAATTCACTATAGCTGCGGCCACCGACGTCGGAGATCCGGAGATAACCGTCGCTCTGGCGTTCCATGGGGTGCCGTTGTTGAGATTCCAGATGCAATTCGACCAGGGATTAACGTTGTTGGTCGTAAAGCCGCCACCTGCGAATGTGAGAGTGACTTGCCCGCTGGATGCGGG
>Ga0209581_1004779_pt1 | contig 10731 bp, 5 predicted proteins | sample Coa_R2_FD_187160 | JGI IMG/M metagenome (GOLD analysis project Ga0209581, IMG submission 187160) | Surface soil microbial communities from Centralia Pennsylvania, which are recovering from an underground coalmine fire - Coalmine... | ecosystem: Environmental > Terrestrial > Soil > Unclassified ...
CGCGAGGACGGTCCGAGCGAGCGTATCACAAACGGCGAGAAATGCCGCCCCGAGCAGAAACGAGCAGGGAATCAGGATGCGATGATCGGCGCCGACGGCTATGCGCAGCGCGTGCGGCACGATCAAACCGATGAAGCCGATGGGACCGGTAAAGGCTGTCACCGAGCCCGTCATAATCGAGCCGGCGATATAGCCGGCCACGAGCATGCGCGAGGCGCGCAACCCGCGAACAACGGCCCACTCCTCGCCAACCGCAAGTAGATTCCAATCGCGGGAGCGGGCGAAGATCGCCGCGCAAACCGGCAGCGTCACGGCCGCGAGCCCCGCGATGACGCGCAGCGGGACAGCGTCCACGCCGCCCATCAGCCATCGTGTGATGGCAAACGACTGCGAAAAAGTGGCGACGTTGTGCAAAAACAGAATGCTGGCCATGGCGATGCTGTTGATGCTGACGCCCGCCAGCAGCAGCGTGAAGGATGACATGCGACGCCGCTCGAGCGCAATCAGAAGGACCAGCGCGAGCGTGACTACCGCGCCCGCAAAGGCGCACAACCACGTCGCAGGAAGGCCCAGAGCCGATTGCCAGCCGAAACAGATGGCGAGCACCGCCCCGAGCGACGAACCGCTCGAAATTCCGAGCGTGTAGGGCTCGGCCAATGGCTCGCGCAGGATCGCCTGAAAGAGCACCCCAGTCGTCGCCAGCGTACCACCGGCGACCAGCGCCAGCGCGACGCGAGGCAATCGCACATAGAACAGGATCTCGTGATCCGGAGAAGCGCCGGCGAAGGCCCGCCGGTAATCAAGCGTTGTGGATCCGATGAGCGGGCACGCGACTGCCGCCATGAGAAGCGCCGCCGCGGAAAATCCCACCGCGCGCCAGAAGCGATCAGGCCTCATACGCGATCCACGCCCGGCCGTGCGTTGCCTGCACGATCGCGTGTACGCCGAAAATGCGCTCCAGGTTGACTGGCGTGAGCACGCCAGCCGGAGCGCCGTCGGCCGCAATCCCGCCGCCGTACAACAACACCACCCGATCCGCATACGTCAGGGCCGTGTTGAGGTCGTGAGTGACGGTGACGACGCCGACTCCGGACGTTCGCATGTCGCGGAGCAGGCGGTATACCGCAACCTGATGCTTTAGATCGAGGTATGTCGCGGGCTCATCGAGCAGCAGGAATTCAGGCGATTGCGCCAGAGCCGACGCAAGTACAACGCGCTGGCGCTCGCCGCCGGAGAGCGAGCGAAAATCGCGATGGCGAAACTCGATGACGTCCGTAATCCGCATTGCGCGCTCGACGGCTTCGTAATCGCCTGGCGCCTCAAACAAACCCTTCGAGTACGGGGATCGTCCCATCATCACGACTTGCTCGGCCGTAAATGGAAAATCAAGGCGCAGCGATTGCGGCACAAGCGCAACCCGCCGCGCGAGCGCTCGCCGCGGCCATTTCCGGATGTCGCGGCCTGCATAGGCGCACACGCCGGCAAATCCGTCGCGGACGCCCGCCAGGATGCCGATCAGCGTCGACTTTCCCGCGCCGTTCGGTCCGGCGATAGCGGTCAACTGCGCCGCGTCGAAGTGCGTGGTAATGTCGCGCAGGACCTCGCGATCGCCATAGCGCATCCCGACATGCTGGAGCGAATAACTCAAAGTCCCGCCTCCGGGTGCAGCATGCTCGCGAAAGCGCGCGCCGCCTCCACCATGCGCGGGCCGGGCACGGTGAAGATGGACGACGCCGCCGCGAATACGCGGTGATTTTTCACCGCCGCGACCGAAGGGTACTGGCTCCACAGCGCAACGATGGCGCGCTTCTGCTCCGGGCTGACGCGCTCGGGCTCGGACATATCGCCCATATCGACGATGACCTCTGGATTGCGCCTCAGCACGTCTTCCATGCCGACTTTGGGATAGGGCGCTACCGCGTCTTTAAAAATATTGTCGCCGCCCGCGGCCTCGATTACGCCATTCAGATACGAAGCGCGGCCCACGGCAATGAGATCCTCGATGCGGTTCGGCGCGCGCCCCACGATGAACATCATGCGGGTGCGGGGATATGACGCGGTCCGCCGCTGTATGTGATTCAGCTCCTGTCGCAAGCTGCGCACCAGAGCGCGCGCCCGATCCGGAGCTCCCGCCGCTTCGCCGATTTTTTCGATGGAAGCGTACACCTCATCAATGCTGTCGTGGCTGACTTCGAGGACGTTGAGATGCAGGGCCGACAGGCGCGGGCCGAGCTGAATGGGATTTTTTTGAATAATGACGAGGTCCGGCTTCAACGACGCAATCTTCTCGATATTTGGCGCGATGTAGGATCCGATTTTTGGTTTCGTTCTCGCTTCGGGAGGGTAATTGCAGTAGACCGTGTCGGCGACGATCCTCGGCCCCATGCCGAGGGCGTAAAGCATTTCGGTGATGCTCGGCGCTGTAGAGATGATGCGCTGCGGGGCGGCCAGCAGCGCCGCGCAAGACAGCAGAACAGCGGTGTAGCGGGCTACCACCAGATGCGGACGCCTCCCATTGCATTGCGCGTCAGCGCGGGATATCCGAGAACCTCCTGGTAGCGTTCGTCGGCCAGGTTATCAATGCGCAGAAACGGCGCAATGTGTTCGGTGATCTGATAGGACCCGCTGGCGTACAGGTTGCCATAGGCCGGATTGCGCGTCACTCCGAACACGAAGTCTGTGTCCTGCCGCTCGCCGACAAATCGCCCGCCGACCAGCAGCGTCCACCGGCGCGGCGCGATCGAGATCCAGGCCGACAGGGCGTTGCGCGGCCGGCGCGGCAGCTCCTCGCCCGCCTGGCTGTAAATGTTGGTTGAATTGGTTCGGGTGATCCGCGTGGATAGACGCGTATACGCTGCGTTGAGCTCCACGAACTTCCAGGGCCGCGCGGCGCCGACAATTTCAACGCCGCGCGCCCGACTGCGGTCGATATTGCTCCAGGTTGAGGGATTTCGGGACGAATCGAACACAATCAGGTCGTAAAACGAGTTCCGGAATGCCGTGACCTCCGTCCGCAGCTTCCCGCCGAACCATTCCTGAACGACGCCGAGATCGTATCCGGTAAGCTTCTCCGGCTTCAGAGCGGGATTGCCGACATAAAACGATTCGCGCGCGAAGTTCTCAAGCAAGCTGGGCTCGGTGATGCCGCGACCGGCGCTGAACCGCAGGTAGGCGGATGACAGCGGGCCATGCTCGCCGGCCAGCTTGAACGTCGCCGATCCGCGCGGCGCGAACTTATTCCCGAAGGTGCTGCTGTTTTCAATGCGAGCTCCTCCGGTTAAAAACAGCCGCCGGCCGACCGTATATTGTTCATGGAGGTAGCCTCCGTTGTTGCGCCGCAGCACATCCCGGCCTGAAATAAGGCCGCCCTGGTCTTCATGCTCATATCCGAAGACGAGCGCGCCGCCGGCGTGCGTCCACGTACCTTGATATTCGAGTTGTTTACGATCTGTGATGCTGACGCTGGGGAAAGGGTAGAGCGTCGTGGCGAACGCCGGAGGAATAACCAGCGAATCGCCGGGAGGGATCTGCGAGGCTGGAAAATCCGGCGAGACCTGACGGACCAGATACACGCGCGGCTGTGGCTCCTGAACCTTGCGCACCAGCGCGGCGACGGCGTACGGGCCATCCACCCTAGCGTCATTGAAGCGACTCCGAAGACGGTGATAGCCAAAGGCGAAGCGCTGCGCGAAACGCGATCCCCGGACGTCATCAATGCGCGCCGAAAGCGCTGAATCGCGATTCTCGCCGTTGGCGTCGGAATCGAAGACCCCGAATCCGACGGCGTTTGGATTGCCAGCGATGGAGTCGTACTCGCGGTAGATGGCGCGCAGCGCCGTCGCGTCGCTGAGCCGGAAACCGAGATTTGCGGCGCCCGTCGTGTTGCGATAGTAGTCGTTGGCGAACATGCCAACGGTGTGAAGTTGGTCCGCGGTCAGCGAGTAATCGCCGCGGTCCGCGACGCCGCCGTTGACGTTCGCGCGCCAGCGGTCGGTCTGAAACGCGCCGCGCTCATAGGAGAGACTGCCGTGCGGACGAACCGATTCAGCGTCGCCGCGCGCAGAAAACAGTTGAACCACGCCGGCGGCGGCCTCGGCGCCGAACAGGGCGCTTTCAGGACCGCGGACAATTTCGATTCTCTCGATTCCGGCGGTGGTCAGATTCGCGAGATCCATCTGGCCGCCGGGATCGTTGAGTGGGACGCCGTCCAGCAGGAAAAGCGCGCCGGTGGAAGCCGCGCCGCGGGTGAAGACGCCCGTGTAGGCGCCGCGACGGCCGGTCGCTGCGACATCCATGCCCGAAGTATCGCGAAGCAGATCGAACACCGGCGGAAACTGCCGTTCGGCGATATCGGCGCGCGTCCAAACGGTCGACGAGACACCGGATTCCTGGAGCCCAGCAGTAGTCCGCGTGGCGGAGACGACAATACTGTCCGAAAGCGCTGCGAGCGATAGTTGAACACGCCGTTGCTGGCCGGCCTTCAAGTGAACACGCGTGGCCGCAAATCCGGGCGCTTCGATTGTTGCGTCGCACTCGCTCACGCCGGAAACGGTGAAACGGCCGTCGGAGTCAGTGCTGGCGGTTACTCCGCCGCATTGAATCGAGGCGCCTGGAACCGGGCGCAAGGATGGGTCCACTACCGCCCCGGAAATAGCAGCCGCGCCGGCGGCCTGGGCAAAAGCTGTCGAAAGGAAGACAAAGACGATTCTGGTCATGAGACGTTCTCCCGCGAAAACGTGCTGCATCGAGGCGCTGCGGGCGCCGTGAGGCTCGCGGACCGGTCTCCTGACTTGCGGCCGACCTTTGAAGGTGGACGCCCTTCCCGCCGGAGCAGTGGGCCGCCCAGGTCATCGGAAATTGCCGCTCACAGTTGCGGGGCAGTGGCGGATTTACACCGCCTTCCCGTTCATCCGAAAGCCTGACTGGTTTCTAAAATCCAGCTAGGGCTGCGCATGCAGCCCGGAACCGCTCTACTCTAGGTCGCGGTCGGTTACGCTTGCAGTATAGCATTACGCTACTTGAGGCTGTTGAGAAAGCCGGCGGCGACGTCGCGCACTGCGCGGTTCCGGCCATCCACCTCGTAGTTCAGCTGGCGCATGATTTCGTTGCTGAGCTTGCCGGAGAGCTCATTGAGCGCGGCCCGGAGCTGCGGGTTCTTGTCGAACGCGGGCTGCCGGACCAGGATGCAGGCCTGCGCGGGCGAAAACGCGCCCCGGTCGTCCTTCAGCGTCTCGAACTCGCCAGTGGCGAGCATTGCGTCGGTGGCATGACTCGCAATAGCGCTCACTTTCCCATCTCGCAGCAGGATGTACAGGCCGTTGGTATCGACAATGCGCAAATCGGACTCGCGGCCGAGGTTATACGCGCTTACCAGCGCCTGGTACCCATCCGGTCTTTGCTGGAACTCGGTCGTCACGCCAAGAAGCCACTCGGGCGGCAGCTTCTCAAGATCGGATATTTTTTCAAGCCCGTGTTTCTTCTTGAACCCGGCAGCGACAATCACGGCGAATGCGTCATCAACGCCGAGCGGATCGAGCAGAGCCAGAGCCGAGTTGCGCAGCACCTCCGATCGCGCGCGTTCGAGAACGACCGCGGGGTCTTTGTCCGGGGGGTGGCGCAGGATTGTACTCAAAATGGCGCTTGTGTACTCGGGATACAGATCAATCTCGCCCATCAGCAGATTCTGGTAGGTCAGCAGCGTGTCGCCATAGCCGAAGCGGCGCTCGACGGGCTGGGCCAGCCGGCGCTCGAGATGCTGGGCGATGATCTCGCCGAGAATGCGCTGTTCTGTAGAAGTCTTGGCTCCCACAATGATCGGCGACGTCTTGGGTTTCGAACAGGCCTGCGTCGAGATCAGCGCGCCGAAACAGCATGCTGCAAACACACTGGTCCTCAAGGCGCGCATTCTGCTTTACGGTTTGCTCCTCGCAATCAGTGTATCGCGCGCGGTCGGGCGCGCAAATAAAAACCCGCCCGCGATCAGCGGGCGGGTTTTGGTTACGCCTGGCAAGCGCTCAGAAGTAGAAACGAAGCGAGAGCTGCAACTCGCGGTGGTCTCCGTTTTTGCCTGTGATCTGGCCAAACTGCGCGCTGGTAGGGTTGAGATTCACGCCATTCCAGTTCGGATGGTTGAACGCATCATAGGCCTCCGCCCGGAACTGGAATCCGGTCCGTTCGTTGATGGCGAACCGTTTGAAGAGGCCCAGGTTCCAGTTATTGAACCCGGGGTTGTAGATGGCGTCACGGATCCCTTCCTGATGATTGAAGGAGCCTTTAGGCGGCTGCGTGTACAGCGGCGAACCATCGGGAAGCGTGGTCTGGAACCAGTAGAACGGATCGTTCTTTCCACCTCCGTTGTGGGCCATTTGATTGAGGTAAGTGATTGGTCCGTTTTTAACCCAGTACTGCCCGATGCCGCACATACTGCCGTCCAGACCGACGCCGACGAAGTCGTTGCCGGTTCCGACGCTGCATGGCGTGCCGGTTTGCGCCTGGAAGATGCCGCTGATTTGCCACCCGCCGGCGATCTTCCCGTACCAGTGCTGCTGCGAGCGCAGGAACGGCAATTCGTAGAGGAAGTTGGCGATGAAGATGTGGCGCGCATCAAATTCCGACGGTCCCCACAGGTTATGCGCATAGTAGGTGTCTGGAATGATATCGCGTTGATTCGATCCGTCGTCCATGCTCTTGGAGAGCGTATATGCGACGCCGAACAACAGCCCCTTGGTGAAGCGCCGGTTCCAGGCGATCTGCAAGGAGTTGTATCGCGAGCTGGCGACGTTGTCTGTCTGGCGGATAGAGTTGTAGCCGAGATAGGGGCGCAGCGCGTCTAGATTGACGCCGGGATTGGCGGCGACAACCTCGGGCCGCGGTTGGTTGATGTTGGCTTCGCGCTGAAGGTGCAAGCCCCTGCGGCCGACATAGGCCACGCTCAGAACGCTGTTGAAGAAAAACTCGCGCTCAACAGTGAAGTTCCAGTTCCACGCCTCAGGATTTTTGAACTCCTTGCTCTGGGTAGTAACCGTCAGCGGCAAGCTGTTGGCCTGCGTGCCGCCCGGGTTGTCGACGCTGCCAAAGGAGACGTTTGCCGTGGGTTGAAACGGCGGGTTGCCGCCCAGGAAGATCGAATCGCTCACGCCGAGGCGCGTAAAGAAGCGACCGCCGCCGGCGCGGATTACGGTCTTGGGCGTGATCTGCCACGCAAAGCCAAGACGCGGCTGAATCTGACCCCACTGGATCTTGGAATAGTAGTTTGGCTCGGCGCCGCCGCGGAACAGGTAGTCATACGTGCCGGCGGTCGCTTCCGGGAAGCGGCCCTTGGCCGAGTCCGGCCAGCCGTTGCCGGGAATGACCATTCCGTTATAGCGGTCGCAGCCAGCAGTCACGATGACCGCGCCGGTTTTGGGATCAATCGCACAAGCCTTTTTCGGATCATAGTACTTAGGATCGAAAACGATCATGTTGGCCCACTGTGCGTGATAGGGAACGATGACCGTATATCGCGCGCCGTAATTGAAGGTGAAGTTCGGCTTCACCTTCCAGGAATCCTGAGCGAACGCCTCATACATACTGCCGCGAAACACTGTGTAAGCGCGCTGGCCGAGTTCGGAGTAAGTGTCGAACAAGCCGAGAGCGGCATTGGCTAGCGCGTTGCCAGTGGTTGGCTGTCCTGAACGCGTGTCGCTGAAGCCGAACTGCCCGTTTTGATTATTGGTGCAGGTCGGGCAGGCGCTGACATTGATTTCATCGTTATCGTTCTCGCCCGAGCGTTCGAAGAGGAAGCCGAACTTCATCGTGTGGCTGCCTTTGATCCAGGTCAGGCTGTCGGATACGTCGTAGATCGGACCCGAGGAGTGCGAGGGATACGGGCCGCCGTTCATCTGGCTCCACACGCTCGAAAAATTCACGGTCGGAACGCGGGTTGGAACCAGCTTTCCCTGGGGGAAGATGTATGGGTACACCAGACCGTTGGTAGTGCGATTGACGAAATTCGCCGTGTCGACCGGAATGTAGACGTCATCCAGACTGACCGTAGCCAAAAACTCGTTGACCACGGTTGGGCTGATAGTCCAGACATGATCGAGCGAATTGGTCTGGTTAGGACGGTTGAAGAATTTTGGCGCGAAGCCGTTCGAATCAAGCGGCTGATACTCCCAAAAGGCGTAGTTCATCCGGCGGAACTGCATGCGCTGCCGGTCCGTTAGGTTGATGTCTACGGCGAGCGTGTCCTTCCGCTGGTTCTGGGGGTGAAGCGCGGTGCGGTAATAATTCTGGCTGCCATTGACGTAAGTGCCGAGATTGGGCAGCGGATAGGTCCGCAAGATGCCGATGCCAGCGGGGCTGAGCCGGTTCGCTGGGATGATGTTGCCGGGGAAGGGCTGACCTGTTTGCGGATCATTGATCACGATCGCCTTGTTGTAGAAGACGTTGTTAGGGGCAAGCAGTTCGCTGAAGTTGCCCTGCCGCATCAGCACGGTCGGAACGGTCATGCCCAGGGTGTCCAGGAACCGGTTGCGAACCCATTCCTGTCCCCAATACCAGAAATACTTGCTCTTGTCGGTATTGAATTTGCCGGGAATATAGAACGGCCCGCCGATGTTATACCCGAACTGGTTGTAATGGAATGGGGCGACGGAACTGAACGGCACCAAGCCGGGTACATCCGGCGTGTGATTGCGAGTCCAGGTATTTGCGTTGAAGGCCGTGTTCCGCAAGTACTCGTAGGCGGCGCCATGAAAATCGCTCGTGCCGCTGCGGGTGAGAATACGGATCTGAGCGCCGGAGCTGCGACCGTATTCGGCTGCATACGCGGCGGTCAAAATCTGAATTTCCTGCGTGGAATCGACGTCCGCGGACCCCAGACTCGTGCCATTTGACCGCGTTCGCGTCGCTGGCGCGCCATCGTAGGTGATGAGGTTTTCCGGGTTGCGCGAACCGTTGAAATTGGACGGACCCTGGCTGAAGGCGAACGAGTTGCCTGCCAGATTGCCGCCCCGCGCGCCCGGCACAAGCGAAGCCATATTCACCGGGTTGCGGCCATTCAATTCCAGGGCGTCGATCTGCTGCCGCGTGACGTTCTTTTGAACAGACGCGGACTCGGTTTGGAGCGTCGTCGCTGTGGCAACCACTTCCACGCTTTCGGTTGCCGCGCCGACGGTCAGCGTGGCATCCACCGCAAGGTGGCTGCTCGGGTCGAGTTTATTGTCCGTGCTTTCAAACTTCTTGAATCCCGGGGCCTCTACAGAAACCGTGTAGGTTGTCGGGGGAATATTTGTAATCGTGTAGTAACCGGATTCGTTCGTCGTAGTGGTGCGTTCGACGGAACCGGAAGCGCTCTTGACCGTGACCTTGGCGTTAGGAATGGTCGCGCCGGATGGATCGCGAACGAATCCTGAAATTGAGCCCAGATCGGACTGCGCAAGAGCAACAGTAACTGCGAGCAGCGCAACGAACAGACCTAGCGCTGTTCGCTTTGAACAGACTTGGTTCATACGTATCTTCTCCTGAAGCGCCCTTTTCCCCGCGCGCTTGGACTAGTTTATACTCTTTTGCAAGCAAAATCCAGGGGTAAGTGGCTACTCTTCACATACTTAGATCAGCACGCCGACGCCCCAGGAAATTCGGATTCTGGAAGAATCCATGGACTCTTCTTCTCATTTCCATAATGAGCGGCTCGCGCATCCGTTAGAGACAGCAAAAACAGCGCGGCTCCGCAGACCAAGCGGCGGCTGCGGGAAGCGAGTGGTCCGAAAAATAGAAACGCCTGGAGAGGGTCCCTGATTTTTCCGGTTCGGGAGCCACGACGAGCGGGATTTTAGAATGGAAGTTGATACTGACGCTGACCATCAACCCCGCCATCGACCGCACCGTCATGGTGGACCACTTGGTGTTTGAAGATCGCGCCTACATTCTGTCGCGGTCCGATTCCGCCGGCGGACGCGGAATTAACGCTGCCCGCGTTCTCGCCTCCTTCGGCGCAAAGACGGAGGCCATCCTCGCCGCGGGCGGCCAAACGGGGGAGAAAATTGAACGATTGCTCACAACCGACGCTTTTGAGAGTCACGTGGTCAAGATTCGCGCTGAGAGCCGGACGAATCTGACAATCTCTGATAAGCAAGGGCTCACGGTAAAACTCAACGAGCGCGGTCCGCAGATGGAAGCGAGCGAGCTGAAGGCCGTCAAAAAGGCCGTGGAGGCTCGCGTTTCGAAAGCCAACTGGCTCATGATTTGCGGCAGCCTTCCGCCCGGCGTGCCGCCGCATTTCTACTGCGAGCTGATCGAGTTGGCCCACGAAAATAATGTCAAGACCTTGATCGACACCGACGGCGATCCGCTTTTGCATGCGCTTGAGGCTAAACCGACGGTTGTCACTCCGAATCAGCACGAGGCAGAACGCCTGCTGAATCGCGCCCTGTTAACCCGGAGCCAGTTCATCGAGGCGGTGCAGCGCATCAAAGCGATGGGGCCGAAGTCGGTCATCCTTTCGCTGGGCAGCCGCGGCGTAATCGCGACCGAGGGCGGCGAGCTGCTGGAAGTGTTGCCGCCGCGCATCGACGTCCTGACCCCCATCGGCGCCGGAGATGCGCTAGCCGCCGCTTTCACTTGGGCGATGGACCGCAAAAAAGGCTTCGGAGAGGCGCTGCGCTGGGGGGTGGCCGCAGGAACAGCGTCAGCCGCGCTGCCCGGAATGTCCTTTGCGTCGCTGGACCAGACGCGCGAGATGTATCGCCA
>Ga0209581_1004787_pt1 | contig 10696 bp, 10 predicted proteins | sample Coa_R2_FD_187160 | JGI IMG/M metagenome (GOLD analysis project Ga0209581, IMG submission 187160) | Surface soil microbial communities from Centralia Pennsylvania, which are recovering from an underground coalmine fire - Coalmine... | ecosystem: Environmental > Terrestrial > Soil > Unclassified ...
TCGTTGGACCGTACGCCATGGCCAACGCCATCGCTGCTTGTGCTGCGGATTACATGATGCCCGACCTCATGCGCATCGGCGGTGTCACCGGGTGGCTCCGCGCCGCCTCGCTCGGGGCTCAAGCAAAGATTCCGCTTTCATCCCATCTCTTGCCCGAAGTCAGTGCCGCCTTGCTCTGCGTCAGTCCTACCGCGCATTGGCTCGAATATGTCGATTGGGCCAGCGTCGTCCTTGCTGAACCGCTGCGTGTCGTGAACGGCGCTGTGACGCCGCCTGCCGTCCCCGGCACCGGCGTCACTTGGAACGAACCCGCCGTCGCCCGCTTCCGCCTCGACTAATAAATCGGCGTCGTTTATCGAATCAAACTGCGTGGTCGCACGAAGGGGTGTCATCCCGAGCGCAGTCCCGCGCAGCTTTTGTCTTCTGCCGCGCTGTATGCGGCCGCGGGACGTAGTTCGAGGGATCTGCTTTTCCGCCTTTTTGCAGGGGTCGGCACTGTCCTCCCGCTACCTTGTCGACTGATTTCCCGCATCTGACAATATAGAGTTTGCCGACGCGAATTTGTCAAATGCCGAGCGAATCCGGCGAAGTCTTCAACTTCTGGCGATTGCGGTCATCGTGCTGTCTGTCGCCGGTTCCGCTCCGGCAAAACCTCCCGATCCCTGCGCCGTTCTCCCAAAGCCGGTTCTCAAGCTCATCGCGACGAAATTTCCCGGCTGGCGGGCCAAACAGTTGTCCGATCTCGATCAAGACGCTCGCCAGGTTTGGGTGCTCAGCCACCCCCACGACTGTCCTGGCGTGGCCGAGGGCCATTTTGAGAACGCGGATCGTCTCAGCTTCGCGGTTTTTCTTGTGCCTCAATCCGATCCGGTCGGCGGCTTTAAGCTCATCGCGTTCGAAAAAGGCGCGGGAACGGACGCTTACGGCTGGGAACTCATCGACGAGTCGAACGCGCGCACCTACTCCGGAGCCGTTATTTCCAAATCGCCGCCCGGAAAGTACTCCCAGGTCGATGCTACGTCATCGGTCACGACCACGCTGGATGGCGTTCGCTTCGGCTTGATCGACAAAGGCGCCGTGCTTTACTACTGGTCGGACGGCCGCTTCCAAAAACTGGTCCTCTCCGCCTGACCCGCCCTGCTCGGCTTATCGTCCTGATCCTCAGTTGACGACAAACCCGTTTTCCAGGCCTTAAGATTCAGAGTTCACCAATCTTGTCTCTTTCGGTGCGCTGGGCCTATATTCGAAGGCATGCGTTGGCCGACAGCACTTTCGCCCGGCCTCCTGTTAGCCGCGCTTTGTCTCTGTCCTGTTCTTCGTGCTCAGTTGCCCGGTTCCGCACCTCCATGCACGGCTGCGAAATCACAAAACAATAATCCAGTGGTGGCTGCTCAGGCTGCTCAGGGGAGCAATCATAAGGCCATCATCGATTCAGTGACATTTGATCGACCTGTAGACGCATTGCCCGCTGTTGTGGATGAGGTTATTGAGCAGGCTAAACAACTGGAGTTCGACGGCGATTCCGGCTGGCTGAATCAATTCGCCGAGGCAACGATCAGAGACACTTGGCAGAAGCATGGATATTTCCGGGCCAGTGCGGCGCAACTTGTGCAGACGCTTTCTGCGCACGTCGACGAGCAACGTCGCTTCGGGCCAACGAAGGGAAATTTCGCCCGTCGCCGCCCTAACTCCTGCGGAATGTGCACTTGCACAAATAAGGGGGGAGGGGGGTGGGTACCGTTTTCATGCCGCCCCGCCCCTTCGTCAGGGTAAAATGGCGGGCTTTGATCTACAGGCCTTATGGCCAATGACATGAAGCCGCAAGACGCAACGCGAAACGACCCCGCGAAAAATGGTCTCGCCGGCCTGCGAGTCATGGGTTTCGAGAGCCGCCGCGGCCAGGAGATGGCCAAACTGATTGCCAATTATGGTGGCGAACCCGTCGTCGTTCCCTCGATGCAGGAAGTCACGCTGAAAGACAATCCCGAAGCGCTGAGCTTCGCCCGTAAGCTCACCGAAGGGGGCTTCGACGTCGTCATCTTTCTCACCGGGGTTGGCACGCGCGCGCTGGTGCGGTTGGTGGAAGCGCACGACCTGAAGCAAAAATTCGTCGAGGCGCTCAAACGCGTGAAAGTGGTCGCACGCGGGCCAAAACCGGCCGCGGCGCTGGCAGAATTGAGTGTGCCCGTAACCGTGCCGGTGCCGGAGCCCAACACCTGGCGTGAGGTGCTCGCCGCCCTCGACGCACGCAAGGATTCGGTCGCGCTCAATGGCAGCCGCGTGGCCGTCCAGGAGTACGGCGCGAGTAACCCCGAACTGCTCGACGGACTCAAAGAACGCGGGGCCACTGTGACTCGGGTCCCGGTTTACGAATGGGCGCTCCCAGCCGATACCGGGCCGCTGCGCGATAGCGTGCAGGCCATCGTCAACGGCCGCGTGGACATCACCTTTTTCACTACGTCCGTGCAGGTGCAGCATCTCTTGCGGATTGCCGGCGATCAGGGGGCGGCCGAGCTGTTAAAGAAGGCCTTCAGCCGGATCGTCGTCGGTTCGATCGGCCCGATGACCTCGGAAGCCCTGCGGCAGCATGGTTTGCCGGTCGATTTCGAGCCGGAACACCCGAAAATGGGTTTCCTCGTCGCCGAGGCCGCCCGGCGTGCCCGCGGTTTGCTCGCGCAAAAGCGCAGGTAGCGGTGCAGGAGGTGTCGCGGCGTCACTTGCCGCTCAGGTCGTCGCCAAAATGTTTGGTTGGCGAGACCTGAGGGTTTTCGGATTGCGCCTACTTGCCGCCGGCCCGACGACCCCGCAGTTGGTTTTTCCGGCCTCGCGTCGGGCCGTCCATAAGGAGGGAATCAATGGCAGCGCAATACAGGGCCGATCACGTCGGCAGCTTTCTGCGGCCGCCGGAACTGCTCGAAGCGCGCCGTAACGGCAGCGATCCGCAGAAGCTGCGCGAACTCGAAGACCGTCACATCTCGCGCGTTCTTGCCAGACAAAAGGAACTTGGTTTTGAGATCTTCACCGACGGCGAATTGCGCCGCCGCAACTTCATGAGCGATTTTACCGACGCCGTCGAAGGTTTCGATCTGAGCGATTCCCTCGACCGCACCTGGGAAGCAAGCCAATCGAAAAGCACCGCCACTCTGCGCGTCGCGGGCATCGTGACCTCGAAACTGAAGCAGGTTCGCCCGCTGACCGGGCACGAACTGCCCTACCTCACAACGCACAGCCCCGGCGCCATTAAGATGACTCTGCCCAGCGCCACGCAATTCCCGGCGATCTCCTATAAGCGCGGCGTGACCGACAAGGTTTACCGCACGCATTCCGATCTGCTGTGGGATATCGTCGCCATCATGAAAAGCGATCTCGCCAAGCTTGCCGGGGAAGGCGTGAAATACATTCAGATCGACGCGCCGCGCTACAGCTACTTCATGGACGAAAAATGGCGCCAGTGGATTCGCCACGAGATGAAAGCCGAGCCCGACGCGCTGCTCGACGAAGCCCTTCGCGCGGACAACGCCTGCTTTCACGCCGCGCGCCATCCCGGCGTCACTCTGGCGATCCATCTCTGCCGCGGTAACAATCGCAGCCACTGGTATGCCGAGGGCGGCTACGATGCCATCGCCGAAAAGCTGTTCGGCATGATGAATGTGGATCGCTTCTTACTGGAATACGATGACGCGCGCTCCGGCACGTTCGAGCCTCTGCGCTTTGTGCCGAAGGGCAAAACCGTAGTGCTCGGATTAGTCAGCTCAAAGCGGCCTGAGCTCGAAAAACCAGACGTCTTGGCGCGCCGTATCAACGAAGCGTCGAAATTTGTACCGCTGGAGAATTTGGCCATCAGCCCGCAGTGCGGTTTCGCTTCCACCATGGAAGGCAATTTGCTAACCGAAGGCGATCAGTGGGCGAAGCTCGCGCTTGTCGTCGAAACCGCGCGCCGTGTCTGGCATTAGGCTCGCATGGCGATGGCGCTGGTCACACGAGGCCTCGTCACCCGAGGCCGCCGCCGGCGAACGTTCACTTTTACCGCTGAAAAACGGCGGGCCTGGGGTATGACGATGTCATTCCGAGCCCGGCCTGATTGTGGACGAGGGCGAGGAATCTGCTTTTTGAGCTCTTGGTCGCTTGTACGTCATCCTGATGGCGCGCATTCCGCGCAGCCGCGCGCCGAAGAATTCCTCTCGGTATTTGCGGAATGGGGCTAACAAAGATCTGCATTACGGGAAAAATACGAATGGACACAACCAAAGGTCTGGAAGGCAAAGTTGCGATCGTAAGCGGCGGCAGCCGCGGCATCGGCCGCGCCATTGCGTTGCGGCTGGCGCGCGAAGGCGCCCAGGTGGTGATCGCCGCGCGCGACAAGGGCGCTCTCGCGGCCGTAGCCGATGAGATCAGCAAAGCGCGTGGCATCGTCGAAACCTTTGCCGCCGATCTGCGCGAACGCGAAGCGCCGCCGGCGCTCGTGCGAGCCGCCGTGAACGCATTCGGAGGGGTCGACATCGTCGTGAATAACGCCGGCGCGACGCGCCGCGGCGAATTTCTGGAACTCTCGGATGAAGACTGGACCGATGGCTTCGCTCTTAAATTTTTCGGTGCGGTCCGCCTGGTGCGCGCCGCCTGGCCTTATCTCAAAGAACGCAAAGGCGCGGTGCTCAACATTATCGGCACGGGTGGGCGCACGCCCGGGCCGCTTTTCACCATCGGCGGCTCTGTCAATGGCGCCTGTCTTTCGTTCACCAAAGCGCTGGCGGATATCGGCATTCGCGACGGTGTGCAGGTAAACGCCATCAATCCCGGCTTCATTCGCACCGACCGGCTCCACAGCTGGCTGCGTGCGACCGCGGCCCAGCACGGCGGCAATGAGGAAGCCGCAGCGCGCGAGATGGTCACGCGCGCCAATATCGTACGGCTCGGCGAGCCCGAAGACATCGCCAATCTCGCCATTTTCGTTTTGCAGCCGCAGAACCGATTTTTGCAAGGCGCGCTGATCGATCTCGACGGCGGCATGACCAAAACCGTGTGACTCGACAGGCTGATATCTAGTGGTCGCGGTTTGCTGCCGGCGTAAATCGTATAAGTATGGATACAACGAACTACCCTTTTCGTGATCGAGTTGAAGCGGGCCGGGTACTCGCAGAGGAATTAGCGCAGTACGCCGGCCGCGACGACGTCATCGTGCTGGCGTTGCCTCGTGGCGGGGTGCCGGTCGCGTTCGAAGTTGCACGAGCGCTTCATGCGCCACTCGACGTGTTTGTTGTTCGCAAACTCGGCGTTCCCGGCCATGAGGAATTGGCCATGGGCGCAATCGCCAGCGGCGGAGTTCTGGTCATTGAACCTGAAGTCCTGGAAGATCTCGCGATCCCGCAGGACGTTTTGATCGATGTGGCCGCGCGCGAGGAACAGGAACGGCTGAGGCGGGAGCACGAGTATCGTGGCGACCGGCCGGAACCGGAAGTGCGGGGCCGCACGGTGATTGTTGTCGATGATGGACTGGCGACGGGATCGACCATGCGTGCGGCCGTTGCGGCACTACGCAAACTCCAGCCTGCTCGAATTGTGGTCGCCGTTCCGGTAGGTGCGCGTGCCACCTGCGCCGAAATGAGCGAAGAGGCCGACGACGTCGTTTGCGCGCGGTCGCCGGAGCCATTTCGCGCTGTTGGCGAATGGTATATCGAGTTTCCGCAGACGGCCGACGCCGAAGTCCGCCAGCTATTGTCGCGCGCCGAACGAGAATTCGCACATCACAGCTAGCAGGAGAGTTTGACGAAAAGGGCCGCGCGTTTTTCGTGCGCGGCCCTTCGTTTCGAGACCCGGCAAATTACGTGGCTTGTTCCCAGGCCTGCTGGTTGCCTTGAGAAAAGCCGTGGATGGGCACGCCGCCATTCCCCCCGCTCTGACTTGATTCGAGCAGAACCTTGAGACGGTTGAGGTCGTCGTCCAGAGCTTTTTTCGGGTCCGCGCCTAACAAGGAAGCAACCGCATGGCCCAGTGCACCCGCGGGAGGAACGTACGAGAGGTGCAGCGTCACGCGGGTGGCGGGACCGGGAAGCGGTTCGAGGCGGAGAATTCCCGATGTGCGGATCGTCGATCCCGGCAGGCTCTTCCACGCCAGCAGTTTGGTGGGCTCATAGTGGGTGATTTGCGCATCCCACTCGACCGAAGTTCCCGCCGGCCCGTTGGCAACCCAACGGGAAGTGTTATTGCCCAAACGGCGAATTTCGCGCAGATGTGAAACGAACTGCGGCAGGTTGTGATAGTTGCTTAGGAACTGAAAGACCTCATTTACCGGCGCATGAATCGTGATCGTCTTCTGGATATGAATTCCGCGTCCGGTAGTGATGCCCAGCAATTCGCCGACTGGCATATTTGTGACTGCGCGCGCGAGCAACCCGAGGCCGGCGAGTCGTGCAATTTTGCCGAAGGCGCTGCGGCCGCCTCCATAGATCGTGAGCGCGCCGCCCGCCATGCCCATGGCGAGGCGCGCTGCGGGAGTCCAGCCGGCTGCGGCAGTTCTGCGGCGGACCTGGGCGTTTTGCAGTCCGGGTATGTCGCGAGCGTCGCGATAGGTTTGCAGTTCCTTGCGAACCGAATGGACGTGCCGGGTGGACGCGACGCAGGAGAGCAGGTCGTCTACTTCGGATTGTAAAACGCCGCCGCGGAGCGTAACGGCGCCATCGCGGGCGCTTACCTCCACGAAATGCGGAAAAGAGATTACGCGGCCCATGCGAGAGCGGATCTGCTCGACCAGCACTTCGTCGGAAACACCGCCGATCGGTAAGCGCGAACGCGCTTCCGCGATCGCGCCGCGCGCACGATTGCTCATGTCGCGCGAAGCCTTTTCGATCGCCTCATCGGCCTCTCTCAATAGCTTCACGCCTTGATCCTTGATTTGGGCGCGCCGTCTTTTGCCCGTATCCGGATCGAGAAAATACACCAGGAGTCCGCCAACGCTCGCCGCAGCTACTGTCTTCGTAAACGTAGACATGGTTTGCCTCCGGCCGCGCAAATGATTTTCAAGCGCCGATAAGGCACGCTATGTTTTTGGGCCGAAATGCGGCAATCGGTGTGAGCATGTATGCCGTACAGAGTTATCAGTAAGCGCCTGTGGAAAACGGCAAATGCGCGTGCGCGTTCAGATTCACGTTATGCGCCTGGTACAAGGCTGCGGACGATTGTGATGGAGGAACGAGGCCACCGCGGGTGTGCTCGGTTGATGGTTTACAGGAACTCGCTTATCGCGTTTTCTCGACCTGCATTGAGAATCGATAGTGTGAGCCAATCGGAAAATTGCAGCGCAGCCGGCGCCGTTTTTTCGCAGGCGGGATTGCAGAAGCGCAAGAAACAACTGAGCGGGAGGTAAACGAAGCGAAGTTGTGCATCGAGCATTTCGGGCGCGGCGCCGTCGAAATGCGGGAGAGAGCACTGCGTTCCGGCAAAGGACGCGCTGAGCGCATCGTCCCGGATTGAAAAATGCCAAATTGACAAGGAGGAATGCCGACAATAGACTCGCGTTACTTTTGATCGAGTCGGGCCGAAAAGAGGACGCATGCACATTTCCAATAGAATCGCGGGAACGTTTGTGGTGACAGCAGCCCTGACCGGAATGTTTGCCGGCATGGCAAGGCCAGCGAATGCGCAAAACAAATCTTCGGCAAAGCAATCAGGCAAAGACGTGCCCGTCCCGGTGTATAAAGTGGATCCCTTTTGGCCCAAACCGCTGCCGAACCACTGGATTTTGCAAGGCATTCCGGTGATGGTCACCGATAAAGATGACCACATCTGGGTGGTGAGCCGCCCTCGGGACGCCAATCCGGATGAAACCGGCGCGGCGATGAAGCCGCCGCGAACCGATTGCTGCGTTCCCGCGCCGGCAGTTCTCGAATTCGACACGGAGGGCAACCTGCTAAAAGCATGGGGCGGTCCGGATTACGTGCCCGGCTGGCCCGCGGAGGGCATCGCCAGACCCGGAGCAGGAGCGGAGCACGCCATCGTTGTCGATCGCCAGGGCAACGTCTGGATTGGAGGCAACGCCCGCTACGACGGCATACAGAAATTTACAAACGACGGGAAATTCTTGTGGGATTTCGGCCACCGCCACCCCAAGGAGCCGGAAGGGCAGAGAACTGGCCGCGTCCCGGAAAATAACCAGGACGTCGATCACATCGTTATGCCGGTGGAGTTATTCGATCTTGATGAAGACGCGCACGAGATGTACGTCGTGGAACAGAAACGCGTCACCGTCTATGACATGGATAGCGGAGCTTTCAAGCGCGGCTGGGGCGGGCACGGCATGCCCCTGAGCGAAATCAGCAACGATCCGGTTCCAGCGTACGACTGGAAATCGGGCGCCACGCCCCCCGATCTCAAGACTTTCGTGCCTGCTTTGCACTGCGTGCACATCGCACCCGATGGTCTGGTCTATGTCTGCGAGCGAGGGAGCGACCGCATTCAGGTGTTCACCAAACAAGGCATGTTTGTCACCAGCTTTTTCGTGCATCCGACCACGCCGTCCAGAGGAACAGAATGCGGTGGTCCGGGCACGACCATGTACGGCATGTGCGGCACAACCTATAACCTCACCTTCTCGCATGATCCGGATGGCAAGTACGTCCTGATCGCGGACGGCACGAACGATAAGATCTGGATTCACGACCGCAAAACAGGGGAGTTGAAAGGTTCGATCGGCGATAACGGCCGAATGGCGGGCTATTTTCACTGGATCGACGCCATTGCCATGGATTCGAAGGGAAACCTTTACACCGGTGAGGTGGAAACGGGGAAGCGGATTCAGAAATTCATTCTCACGAATGGCGATGGTAAATCGCGGCTGCATCCGCATGAGTGAGCGCGCTGTTTTGTGAATCGCACCACAAACCGCGGGATGCGCGGTATTCTTATTCACCTGTTGTGAACTCAGCGGGTCTTGGGATCCGGCTTGAGCTTGCATGTAGTAAGGTCAGGCCACTGTTCGCGAATGATTCTCGTGTGGAGGTATGCCATGAAGTACCGGCACTTTTGGCAAGTAGCTGCGGCAGTATGCCTTCTGGCGCTGAGTACTCCGTTATTGGCGCACCACGGCGCGGCGTCATTCGATACCTCAAAAAAGCTCACCCTTAAAGGGACGGTCGTCGAATGGTTCTGGGCCAATCCGCATTGCTTTTTGAGGTTTGACGTCAAGGACGAAAACGGGCAAACCGTGCAGTGGGTGGTTGAGGCGCAAAGCGGTCCTAACATTCTCCCGCTCGGCTATACCAAGCAAACGTTCAAGCCAGGAGATGAAGTTACCGTTACGCTCACGCCAGTGAGGAATGGCAAGCCGCTCGGCCGCATTATCTACGTTGTGCTCGCGAATGGTAAGAAGCTCGGCAGCATGGGAGATACTCAGGGCGGCAATTCACAGTAAAGAAGTGCGGGCTCCGACGTGCGTGTTGGATTCCTCTGGCTGACGGGTACTAGACGAAAAGCAAAATGGTAATGCGGAGGGAACGGTCAATGCGAAAGCGCCTATTGGTTCCGGCACTGTCCCTTTTTGCAGCATCCGTTTTGCCCTCCGTTTTGCGCGCTCAGGCCCGCCTGCCGGGCGCAGTCTACGATTTCGACCGAAAAGGTGAGAAGTCCGGACCGGCGCCGCGCCGCGATATTTCAGGAATCTGGGAACCGGCCACTAGCCTCTCTGCCGGCATTCAGGGCAAAGGTGCCGCAGCAATGGAATCGTGCAAGCGCGACCCGAAAACCGGAAAGTACGCAGTGGATCCCAAAGCGCCGGTCACCGACACCGGCTATGCCACCCCCGATTGCCTCAAACCCGATCTCGAGCCGCCCTACACGGAATTGGGGCGGCAAACGCTCAAGGCGCACATTCCGGTCGAGGGGTACCGCATGGTGCCGGATGCGCTGACAAACGACCCGATTCTCAAGTGTGATCCGGGCGGATTCCCGCGGATCAACCTGCACAATTTCCGCACGAGCGAAATTCTCCAGACGCCGACTCACTTGGTGATCCTCTATAAGTTCCAACATCGCTGGCGGCAGATCTGGACCGATGGCCGCGAGCTTCCGAAGGATCCTGAAAATCCCGCATGGTCGAATAGCGCCGATGCGCTTCCCCCGGAATCGCGGTGGTGGGGATACTCCGTAGGCAAGTGGGCCGACGATTATACGTTTGTCGTGGAGACAAACGGCTTCTACGACGATCGCACCTGGCTGGATAACGCAGGCCTGCCGCAGAGCGACGAGATGCAGGTGGAAGAAACCTATCATCGGGTGGACGCCGACCATTTGGAGCTCTCCATCAAGATTACAGATCCAAAGATGTATACGAAACCGTGGGTCGCGCTCGACAAGCTGCGGCTGCGCTTGCAATCGCCCCATCTCGAGATTCAGGAGATGGAATGCTCTCCTTCCGATCAGGAGCACTGGAACAAATATTTTGGCAGCCAAACAGGCGCCGATACCGGAACGGACAAGGCCAAGTAAGAGTGCACGTTCTTAGCTGGGCTTCGGCTCCCACGAGTGGACGAAAACCGGCTTCCCGGGATTTGGGAGTCTGCCCCCTATGGCGGTAGCATCGCTTTGTGCCACTTCCCGGCGGCGTAACCGAAGAAACACCGGAAGATGTCGCTATTGGCTGAGAAACGGATTTTGGGAATGCAGGATTTGCTCTCAGGCGGCTTCCGGGAGGCAGGGTCCGCTGGGA
>Ga0209581_1004793_pt1 | contig 10684 bp, 9 predicted proteins | sample Coa_R2_FD_187160 | JGI IMG/M metagenome (GOLD analysis project Ga0209581, IMG submission 187160) | Surface soil microbial communities from Centralia Pennsylvania, which are recovering from an underground coalmine fire - Coalmine... | ecosystem: Environmental > Terrestrial > Soil > Unclassified ...
CCGCCGACAGCAAAGAGGGCAACACGATGGGCATGGACCCCTATATGTATGTGGGAGGCAACCCGGAAACGTACAACGACCCAACGGGGGAGTATTACGCGCCGCCGCCACAGGGCAATGGAGGGCCTCCGCCTACCTGTGAGCAGATCAGTACGTGCTGGTCTGGCAGTGGGGGCAGTGGACATCCACCTACCGGTGGGAATAATCCACCGCCGACCAGGCCAACGCATCAAGGGGTGAAGCTTCCTGGTGGATGCGATGCTCAGTGTCAGCGTGATCGAATTTTGCTACAGAAATACGACTACGATATGGAAAATAGATCTCTGGCTGCTGTAGCCCTTTTTGAAGACTTTACCTCAATTCTTGGAGAGGTATTTGCCTTTGCCATTGATTGGGGCGATTGGGTCAAGGAGATTTTGAATGGAAGCGAAATCCTGCTGCACCTCATCTCCTTTGGCATCAATCTAGCCCGGGTCTTCGGCACCAGTATTCCCACCTGGTTAGGAAATGTTGAAGCAGGAATAAGAAGTGTCCTTGCAATCCTGGATTTTGCAAGATCAGCTTTTGATTTCATCGGTGATGTTCTTGACCCTGTTCAGCTTGCTGCTAGACCACTTCTTGACCGATTGGTGAGCTTTTTTGCTGCTCAGGCAAAAGCAAGGATTGCGGAGGGATTTGCACTTCTAGCTGGCCCATTCGGAGCGTTGATCGGAGAAGGGGGAGGCGAAGGAGGAGTGTATGCATACTGGAATGGGCAGTTGAATGCAGACGGAAATTTGAATGCGGTTGCTGCCTATCAAAAATGTAGGACAATATATGCTGCTGGCGTTTGTTGATGCGATGTTAGCTAACGATGGACAAGGTTCTTTTGTATCGGTCTCTGGGAAGCGCCTAAAAATATTCTTGTATAGTTACCCGGTATGAACCATCTGCTTTCCATGCTGAAAATACTTGCCCGTCAATAGCTAAAATAATAGCAGATTTACAGCGTACTATAAGAGAAAAGGGGAGGAAGGCAATAAGACATCTCTGTTATCTCATATGTCTGTTCGTTTTAAAGAAGATTAGAAGGAGAGCAGGTTATGGATAAGGTAAAGAAAATCTTACCTTGCATACGAGTTTTGCTTTCTCTGTTGATAGCGTGTGCGATTACCTATGCACTCAGACATTTCCTCTTAACTCCTCTAGTAAGTCTAGGAAGAGCGATCACGGTTATCGGGTTCTTCTGTGGTCTACTATGGATATGCCTATCAGGAAGTTTGTGTTTGCTGGGAGAAGTACGAAAGCATCAAGCTGCTCAAGGGCAGAGAAGCTGGTATCGTAATCCTGTCTTGATGCTTTGTGCAACGGGGACTTCTCTCTCGACACTTCTTATATGGCTGCTAATCGTCCCTTCTTGGATAGGAAACTCTTCTTTTAGCCTTCCCAAAGTGATTATCATGATTCTCTCTTTTTTCCTTGCAAATATTCCCTGGATTGTATTCCTTACCCTTTCTGTCCGAGCGAAAAATGGATGAGAATATAGGGTTCTATCAGAAGCGCCGACAGAGTGCTGATCAGGAGATAGCGGCATTCATGGAAAAATATCGGCAGTATGCTGTATCTTATTGCTACCTTTGCTGCCGGTATAGTGGGTTTCGCTCCTGGGCCGATATGGGGAGGCATGAGGAGAAGAATGACAGGGGAAGGAAACGGCTTTTGAATGTCGTGGGTCTGGACAACCACCTCATCAGCGAACTAACGAGCCTGACCACCCAGACCACCAACATCGTGCTGACCGACCCACCTGGTAGCGTGATCGCCACCTTCAGCGCCACAGCAGGCAGCGCCGCCCTCAGCGGTAACAAAGCGTTAGCCAGTGTAGATGGACCGGATTTGTACATAGCCACGAGTCAAGAACAACTCATTGAGATACTCGATTATCTCGGAGATGCACCCTAACGAAAAGGAGGGAACAAGATGAGTGCAGGTGTTGCGCTTTATAGCAGCCATCTCATCAGCGAAGAAGAATTGGCGGAGGTCATCCTTGAAGCTGGAGGAGAGTTGACACCAGAATCTCCATCTGGTTACTTCGGGGGCCTCGTTGAAGGGGAGGCTTCTGTCTGGGTTATGATCATTCCCTGTTACGATGGAGTCTTTGACTGGGAGGGCAGGCCTCTTAATGAAGACGATATGGTCTTGCTCGATCAAGCCAAATTGCTACTGGGTGGGGAGTTTCAAACCTGGATTTATATCGCTCTGGGGAAAGGTCAAGGCAGCGGACGATTGGCGGTGCGCTTTGCTCATGCAAGCTGTCAGCATTGGCCTTGCGTTGTTGATGATAGTGAACCGAAAAGCCGTATCTTTTCCTGTGAAGAGATCGAGCAACTGTACAAGGAAGGAGGCACCTTTACGGGATATGGACAGTAAAAGATATAACGCCTCAGTAAGAGCGAAGGGACGCAAGGAGGAATCGTCGATGCTGAATAAGCGAGCTTCCTTTTGTACAGTAAAACAGGAGCAGTGGGAAGAGCGCGTCAGGCTAAATTAGAATCGATTCTTTGCTTCTCCAACCGGTTCAATGCCCGATAAAATGTTGCCAGAACATATGCATTCTCTCGCGCAGGGGGGTGTGTTCGGGCTTGCGCAGGTAGGGGTCGTTGTCCCAGAGTTTGGCAGCGAGGGTGCGCGAGAGGTCGATGAGGGGAGTGTCGCTGAGATTGGCGACGCGCAGTTCGGGGACGCCGCTCTGCCGCACGCCGAAGAACTCGCCGGGGCCGCGCAGTTCCAGGTCTGCCTCGGCCAGCTTGAAGCCATCGTCGGTGGACTGGAAGATATCCAGTCGCTCCTGCGCCGTCTGGCTGGCGTCGGCGCTGAGGACGTAGCAGTAGGACTGGTGCGCGCCGCGCCCGACGCGCCCGCGAAACTGGTGCAGTTGCGAGAGGCCAAAGCGGTCGGCATCCTCGATGACCATGACGGTGGCGTTGGGAACGTCGATGCCAACCTCGATGACGGACGTAGCGACCAGAACATCGAGTTCGTGGTCGCGGAATCGGCGCATGGTCTGGTCCTTCTCTGTCGGCTTCAGCGCGCCGTGAACCAGGCCCAGGCGCAGGTTGGGGAAGACCTCGCGGCTCAGCCGTTCGTATTCGACGGTGGCGGCTTTAGCGGCCAGCGTTTCTGATTCTTCGATGAGCGGGCAGATGATGAATGCCTGCCGACCCTCGGCCACCTGATGGGCGATGACGGTGTATGCCTCGTTACGACGCGCGCCGCTGCGCCAGCGCGTGATGATCTTCTGTCTGCCCGGCGGAAGCTGGTCGATGACGGAGACGTCAAGATCGCCGTAGAGGGTGAGGGCCAGCGTGCGCGGAATGGGCGTGGCCGTCATCACCAGCATGTGCGGGTGGTAGCCCTTCTGGCGCAGGGCGTCGCGCTGCTCCACGCCGAAGCGGTGCTGCTCATCGACAATGACGAGGCCCAGCCGCTCGAAATTCACCTCTTCCTGAATGAGTGCGTGCGTGCCGATGGCGACCATGGCCTGCCCGTTTTCGAGCGCGGCGCGTCCCATCGCTCGCTCCTTCTGGCGCAGGCTGCCCGTGAGCAGGACGGTGCGAATGCCGAAAGGGGCGAGCATCTCGCTGATGCTGCGCGCGTGCTGCTCCGCCAGAATTTCCGTGGGGGCCATGATCGCACCCTGAAAGCCGTTGATGGCGGCCAGAAAGAGCGCGCTGGCGGCGACCGCCGTTTTGCCGGAGCCGACGTCGCCCTGCAAGAGGCGGCACATGGGCCGGTCTTTCGCCAGGTCTCCGCCTATCTCCATAATGACGCGGCGCTGCGCTTCAGTAAAATGGAAAGGCAGCGTTGCCTCAAAGGGCCGGTCAGGGGCAACGGTTCCCCATAGGGTCGCGCCTATCGGCGGCACTGCGGCAGCTTCATCAGTGGCTTCTTGCCCCTGACTGGCGGTTATGCCTTCCTCGACCGTCTCTGCTGGCGGGTCGATAAAGATTTTGCGGTAGTCGACTTTGAAGGCGTGGCCGGGCGTGGGGTTGTATTGCCAGCGACTGCGCCGCTCCTGCATGCCAAGCTGGATGAGGAAGAGTTCGTCGAAGGCGAGGCGCCTGCGGGCGGCGTCGAGCATCTCGCTGCTTTCAGGATAGTGGATATGCGAGATGGCGGTGGGCAGCGGGATCAGCTTGCCAGCAGTGCGAATCCAGGCTGGCAGGTGTTCCGGGTACATATCAGCATAGTGATCGACGGCCCATTTGGTGAAGCGGCGCAGCGTTTTGGCGTGCAGGCCCTCGGTCAGCCCGTAGATGGGAACGAGTCGGCCCGTGTTGAGCAGGTCACCCTGTTCGGGCAGTTCGTGGCTGCGCACGGAGAACTCGACCTTGTTGCCGAAACGCTGCTTGATGCCGGTGACGACGAGGTAGGAGCCTTGCGCGGCCTTGAGTTGCTTTTGCAGGTAGGGCTGGTTGAACCAGGAGACGCGCATGCGCCCCGTTTCATCGGAGATGGTGGCGACGGTGCGTGTGCGCCCGCCGTTCGTGCGGTGCGTCTCCACTTCCCAGATCATGCCCATCGTCGTCACCACCTCGTTAAAGGGCAGATCGGCGATTTTCTGGAGTTTGCTATAGTCGCGGTGTTCGCGCGGGAAGTAGAGCAGCAGGTCGCGCACCGTGTGGATACCCAGATGGTGCAGCTTCGCCGCCACCGATTGCCCCACGCCTGGCACCGAGGTAATATCGGCGTTGAGGACGGCCAGCGCGGTATGCCCTGCTGACATCCCGGCATCGAGGCCAATGCGGTTCGGAGCAGGCTTCGGCGGCGCTTTTGCCTCATCCCTGCTACCACTGTTCTTCCCATCTTTCTGCGCCGGGGCCGCCGTCGTCGTTTTGCCTCCTGCTGAGGGCTGCTGAGCCGTTGTGTTTGTGGGCCGTGCCGGATTCGATGGTGTTCCCGGCTGTTTACCGCCGTTTTGCTCGCTGCTGGCGTTGTCTGTAACGGCGTGGAGGAACGACGTGGCGGGCCTGGCGGGGCCAATGCCGCCATTGCTCATTTCGTTAAGGACGGCCAGCGCGCTGCGCAGGCTGGCGGCGCGCTGCATCGGGTCCTGCTGCCGGTAGCCTTCCAGATATTCGGTGAAGCGATAGATGGGGCGCAATTCGAGGCCCGCGCTTCTGCACACGCCGCTGACCTCATCTGCCCAGTGAGCGGCAAAGGCCTCTAAGCCGCCAGGGCGCACCGCTCGATCCTGATGATTGGTGCGTTGTTCGTACTGGAGTACCTTGCGCGCTCGCTCAATGTAAGGCGCGAGCTGGCTCTCTCCTGAATTTGCCATAGTTTCCGCTATCTGCCTTGAAAAGAGTCTTTTAACTTGCCCCATTACTATAGTCGGTGAGGCGTAGAGGTGTCAAGCGGTTATCTGGAGGCTAAAGCCAGGGACCTTTGTCTGATAGTGCGTATCCATTTCCCCGACCAATCCGTGTCCAGTATAACGCATTCTAATGACCAACGTCGGGCCAGCCGACGATTGCAGTGAAAGAGGAGCGAAGTATGGCTGAGCGAAAAGTGATTGTGGGAGTGTTTCTGGATCGCGCGCAGGCGGAAAAGGCGGTCAATGATCTTGAGAACGCGGGCTTTAATGAGAACCAGATAGGCTTCGCCATCCGCAAGCCGGGCGAGCCGGGCGAGCCAAAGCTGAATATCAATGATGACGAGGGCGCGTCTCCGGTGGGCAAAGTCCCGCTCGTGGGGGCCGCGACCGGTGGCGTTGTCGGTGGCATCATTGGCGCGTTGACGGCGCTGCTGATCCCTGGTATTGGCCCGGTGCTGGCCGGGGGCATTCTGGCCGGAATTTTCGGCGGCGCCTTCGTCGGCGCCGCCACCGGCGATCTGGTAGGCGCCTTTGTCGCTATGGGCATCGCGGAAAATCAGGCGAAGTATTACGAGGAGCAATTTAAGCAGGGGCGCGCTCTGGTGATAGTCAATACCACAGACCCTCGCATGCAGAAAGAGGCGCAGGAGATTATGGACAGAGATGGCGCTATTCACCAGAGAAGTCAGGGCGTTTATCAGAAATAAAGATATATGCCGGTGAAAGAAGGCAGGCCGCTTCCAATGGCCTGCCTTCTTATGTGCAGCCGAGCAGGTTCTGGATCAGGACAAGCAGAACGAGCAGAATCATGGCGATAAGCAGGGGTTGTGTGATCAACCGTCTGTCACGAGGCGGGTGGCTGAGGATGTAACGAATGAAGCCGAGGATGACTATCAGCAGGGCAAGGATGCCCGTCACATTTCTCAGCGTGTCGAAGATGGCCGGGCAGTTTGCGCTACTCGCACCTGAACTGTCGAAGACGAAGCCGAGAATGATGACAATAATGCTGAGAATGGGTAGCAACATCTGGCGAGTCCGCTGCCGGGAGAATAAGTCATCAGGTGATGAGCGTGGTGTAGACGACCAGGCGCAGCGTAGTCTGGTGCTGGCTGGGAATCCAGTCGCCGGCACAGGTGATCAGGTTGAGGTAGTGACCGTTGTTGTTGCCGAAGATGTTCTGCAAGGGAGCGGCCTGCGGCGAGTAGAAGGCCACCTGCGTCACCCGGTAGCGAAAGGTGTGGCTCTGATTGTCTATTACCAGCACCTGGTCGCCGCTGTGTAGCTTGCTCAGGTTCCAGAAGACGGCGGGGTAGCCCCCGGGCCGATCAAGGTGTCCATCGATGACGACACTGCCCCGTTCGCCCGGACGCGGCCCCAGATCGTACCAGCCGACATCGTCCCAGGGATGACCTGTGGGTGTGGCGAGGTTGCCGTTGGGAAGAATGCCGACCTGTTCCACCGAGGCATCGACGCCAAGAGTGGGAATGAGCAGGCGGACGGGTAACGCTATGTTCGTGACTGCCGTTGGCTGCACTGTGGGCGTGGCCGTGCCGGTCGGCTGGCGTGTGGCAACGATGGGTTGTGCCGTCTTCAACGATGTGGAACTGAGCGTCCCACAGCTACTGAAGGTGAGCGCCAGCCCCAGCAGAAGCAGTAACGAGTAGTGGACAGACCAGAACTTTCTCATACGTGCGTCTCTTCAGTGTGTCGTTTTCCTCTTGCCCTGCAGAAAAAAGCGATTGTTCCGGCGCTCGCGCTACAAAGAGCCAGCAGTATGACAGGCGGCCAGCTGATGGGCAATGACGTCTGTTCCGCAGCTACGTAAGGGTCACTACCTGTTCCCGGCATCCCCGGCATGCCCGTGATCTGACTTTGCACAAATTGTAACTGCGAATCGGTATTGCCATTGTTGAGCGCGTTGATAGCAAAGATACCGGTTACCGTCCAGGCGTTGAGCTGTACCGAGACGGAGGCGCTCATGTTCTCCTGGCTAGAGGTGAAGGTGAATGTGTAGGAACCGGGGGGAATGTTAACGTAGTTGCTGGCCTGCGCGTAGGCTAGCCCGTTGATCAGCATATTGCCCTGCTCGCTCACGTCGACAACCCCTGTTCCCGGCGACATATCGTAGAATCGCACCCTGGCAAGGTTGCTCGCCACCTGATTATTGTCGGCGAAGATGTGTAGCGAGAGGCCTGTCGCCTTTGTTCCCAGCGCGACAACGGTATAGGGTGTGCCAGCCTGCAGCGCGAGGGTCTGCGTGAGAACGGCAGCATTGACCCCCGTGCCGATTGCCGCCAGTTGCAAGGTATGCATGCCTGCCGCCACCGGCGTGTAGGCAGTGACCGTGCCATACTGGAAATTACTCAACAGTTTCTTGCCATCCATAAAGACATCAACAGTCCCAATATCGGGTGAAGCGTGAAAAATACGGACAAATGACCAGCTATCCGCCGCCGCCGCTCTGCCTTGCATACCGGCAAAGAGCGCAACGGTTAGCACAAGCATGCTCAACACGAGTAGCACTCGCCTTCCGATGGCGGTGAGTACGAGATGGATTTTCAGCATCGCCTTCTCTTCTCCTTCCAGTTTCTCTGTGCTTCTTTCTCTGACAGGGACGCGCAAAGCACGTTCACAGAAGACTACGTCTCTATCAATACTGTGGATGTATGCAAAAGAAATTTGACAATAACTCATCAATAGTAGCATTTTTTCCATATTTCCTGTGAACAAAGTCTCAAAACAGGTAATCCGCTCTTGTGTATGTGGGCGTAGTCACAGGCAGAAGCGAAACGGCTGTTGCCTATGCGCCCACCGTGGAAAACCACGACGCGACAGCCTGTGCAGCTTCTTCCTTGAACAGGTGGCTTCCAGGGCCGCCCGCAGGGGATTGTTTGCGTTTTTTTTCCCCGCGAGGGGAGAGGCATCAATGGATGCCAGTGTGTCAAAAGACAGGAACACAGGAAAGGAACAGGCAAATTCATGAGTAAGATCTCAAAGGATGCTGCCACAGAGCAGTTGCTGGCCTCATTTGCCAGAGCGAGATCGCGTCGTTCCCTGTTACGGGGAGTTATCGCCACGACCGGTGGCCTGGTGGCCGGGGCAGGCGCGTTATCGGTTTTACCCGCCTATGCGAAGGTCACGGGCATGCGCAGCCTGAGTGGAGCTGGCACCGTTGCAACCGGAACCGGCACAGGCAGTAAGTTCAAGTTCAACAAGCCCGCCGTCGATTCGGTGGCGACAATTCTGACGGTTGCCCGCACAGCAGAGCAACTGGCGGTCACGTTCTATACCAATGGGATCGCGAACGCCTCGCAACTGGGTATAAGCGGCGACAGCCTGGATAGTCTCAAGGCTATTCTGGTTGAGGAGCAGATTCACCAGCAGTTTTTCACTGCCAACGGCGGGTCCTCGCTGGCCGAGACTTTCAGTTTCCCGCATGGCGCACAGACTTTCACCGATCTGAACACCTTCATTGCTACACAGCAGCAACTGGAAGGTGTGTTTGACTCGGCGTTTCTGGCGGCGGTACTGGAATTCGCCCAGATGGGACGGCCTGATCTGGCGCAGGTCGCGGCCCAGATCGCCATGATCGAGGAAGGGCATCGCGTCATTGGCCGCCAGATCGGCTCGATGAGTCCCGCTGAGGAGCAAGCCTACGCCCCCGCCCTCATTGCCACCGTTGGCGACGCGCCTGCGCTGGTGCAAAAGGCGGGCTACCTCAGCCCGACGAGCGGCAACAGCTATACCTATCAGGAAGTCAGCACCTCGGACAGCGAGGTGAAATACACGAAACCTTTCTCTGTGGCTTCCTCGACGGTTGGCAACGGTTAAATACAGTTAGAGCAAAAGCAGGTATAGAGCGGCCCGGTATTCTTTTCAGGATGCCGGGCTAGCTCAGGGAAAAGACGATGGCACAGGTATCTCTCTCACAACATTTTTGTACGTGCTGCGGCATCGCCATCGCGGGCGGAACTGAAGACAATACGCGCCTTTGCCCGTATTGCCAGAAGAGCAGCGATGAGCGTTCTCGCCAGCCGGATGCGCAGGTAGAGGACGCTGAAGTGACGATCAGGGTGGCGGCCCGCTTCGTAGCGGGCCTGCGTGACGAGGAGGATGGCAACGATGATGAGAAGACGGTGCGGGCCTCGACACGTCTCTCCCCTCGTGCCTACGCACTGGCGGCGCAACAGGAACGCCATCCTGTCCCGGTAGCGGAGCTGGCGGAACAGAAGCGTTCGCGATCCGTGCTGCTGAAACGGGCAACACACTCCAGCAGGAAAAAGCCTCTCGTGCTGGTTGGCTGCGTTCTGGGCCTTGTCTTATTACTTGCTCTCCTTTTGTTCGGTCTCGCTGGCTATGGCGGCAACCCGCGCCTGGCTCAGCAGGTGGCGCAAAGCAAAGCGCAGCTTGACAGCCAGCTTTCCCAGGCCCGTGCGCAGGGCGTGCCGCTTGCGTTGCTGCAACCGCTCTACCGGCAGGAACAACAACTCGCCAGCACGCGGCTGTTTCTCCCCGCCTTCTTCGACACAGGCCAGATGCTGCTGAAGGGCTATCACGCGCTGAGCGTGAGAGTGACGAGCGTTGTGGAGCAGGCGACAGAGCAGGCACAAACGCGGGCGCAGCAGGATGTGCAAAATTTCCAGGTCGCGCTTTCGCAGGCGGCTGTGCGGGGAGCGGCCAACCTCGATAGCTTCTCACAGCAGTTCAGCCAGGATCAACTGGCGCTGGAAACGGCAAAGACGCCCGGCGACTACGCGGCCATCAGCCAGCATGCGCGCCAGGGTATACTCGCGTTAAGCGCGATGGAGATGGCTCTGGGCCAGTTGCAAGATTTCGAGGCGACCATTAGCAGGCTCAGGGCGGCTGGTGTCGATGTGACTGCCATGCAGGCGCAGTACGAGGACGATCTGGCTGCCTTTACCGGCGCGCGCCATGTCAGCGATTTTCAGAATGTGAGCGCGCTGATCGACGCGCAGTACCAGCAGGTCGTTGTTGGCTCCGTACAGGCATTTCCCTATGTCAGTGTGACTAAATTGAACGAGTTGCAGGCCCAGGTTCGCCAGCTTAGCATCTATGGCCTCGATGCTCGCCCCTACCAGCAGCGGCTGCAGGCCGACGAGGTGATGGTGGAACAGGCAAAGACGGTCTTCGATGATCTGCTCTTTCTCAGGCAGGTTGATATGGATATCGCCTCGATGCATGGCGAACTGGTGCAGGGAGAGGCCCGCTATCTGGTGAAGGAGTTTCATCAAGAAGCGGCGGCATGGGCAAAGGCCCACCCCTATTATGACAGCTACGACGGACATACTTACGCGTTGGATAGCGGCT
>Ga0209581_1004801_pt1 | contig 10670 bp, 9 predicted proteins | sample Coa_R2_FD_187160 | JGI IMG/M metagenome (GOLD analysis project Ga0209581, IMG submission 187160) | Surface soil microbial communities from Centralia Pennsylvania, which are recovering from an underground coalmine fire - Coalmine... | ecosystem: Environmental > Terrestrial > Soil > Unclassified ...
CTGGCGGTCGGGCCTTTCGGCGATGAAACCATGATTTCGCTGGCAGATTTGGAGGCCTTGTGCCATAGAGCCGCAGCCGGCGAGGCAAGCCTCGCCGACGCCATCCTGCCCGTCGAGACCGCGCTGGACGACATCCCGGCGCTGGCCGTCAGCCGGGCAGACGCGGCAAGGCTGCAACGCGGCCAAGCCGTCATTGTGCGCGGACGGGACGCTCCCATTCTCCGTGGACCGGTCTATGTCACCGCCGAGGGCCGATTACTGGCTCTTGCCGAGATGGACCACGGCGAGATCGTTCCCAAGCGCGTATTCAACCTGGCCGGACTCGTTGGACGAGCCGGCGCGACGAAAGGATGACCGATGTCGGTAACAGCCGGCCGCAAGGCCGAAGTGATTAAGGAATTCGCCAAGAAGCCGAACGATACCGGGTCGCCGGAAGTTCAGGTCGCGATCCTCTCCGAACGGATCAACAATCTCACCGAGCATTTCAAGACCCACGTCAAGGACAACCATTCCCGGCGCGGGTTGCTCAAGCTGGTGAGTCAGCGGCGGCAGCTGCTCGACTATCTCCGGCGCAGCAACGAAAAGAGCTACAAAGCTCTGATCGAGAAACTCGGCATCCGCCGATGATTTATTTGCGCGCGGAACGAAGGATGTCCGCGTGTATCGCGAGCGATTGCGTGACGCAGTCGCTGATTGGGCCGAGGCGATGACGCCGCGGCCGGCAGGCGCCGATAAGGATCGGCTCCTGCAAAATGAGAGCAAGGCTCGAAACGTCGATGAGCAGGATCGCCAGACGCTGTTGCCTCCCGCACCCGCGGGCAGCGCAGCCTCTCGCCGTCTTGCTCATGGCTTTCGGGGTTTGCCGAAACCCATGAGAGAAGACAGATATGTTTGATATTCATCGTGTTGAGCTCGACTGGGGCGGGCGCAAGCTCACCCTCGAGACCGGCAGAATGGCGCGGCAAGCCGATGGCGCCGTACTCGCCACCTACGGCGAGACGACCGTGATTGCGAGCGTAGTCGCCGCCAAGCAGCCCAAGGAAGGCATCGACTTCCTGCCATTGACCGTCAACTACCAGGAAAAATTCTACGCCGCCGGCCGCATCCCCGGCGGTTACTTCAAGCGTGAAGGCCGTCCGACCGAAAAAGAGACGCTCACCTCCCGCTTGATCGACCGGCCGGTGCGGCCCCTCTTTGCCGACGGCTGGCGCTGCGACACGCAAGTGATCGTCACCACGCTGTCGCACGATCTCGAGAACGATCCCGACATTGTGGCGATGGTTGCGGCCAGCGCCGCGCTCACGCTCTCCGGCGTGCCGTTCATGGGGCCTGTGGGCGCCGCCCGCGTCGGCTTCATCAACAACGAATACGTGCTCAATCCGCAGCTCGACGAGATGGTCGAAAGCCAGCTCGATCTTGTCGTCGCCGGCACCAATGAAGCCGTGCTGATGGTCGAATCGGAAGCCAAGGAGCTGTCCGAAGACATCATGCTCGGCGCGGTGATGTTCGGCCATCGGCATTTCCAGCCGGTGATCGAGGCCATCATCAAGCTCGCGGAAAAGGCAGCGAAAGAGCCGCGCGAGTTGGTGCTGCCCGACAATTCCAAACTGGAGAAAGAGATTCTCGGCATCGCCGAGAAGGACCTGCGCGCCGCCTATAGCGTCACCGCCAAGCAAGAACGCCATCAGGCGATCGATGCGGTCAAAGACAAGGTGATGGAGCACTTCTTCCCCGGCGGCGCCGAGAATACCGAGTACGACAAGCAGCGCGTGGCCGGCGTGTTCAAAGAGCTCGAAGCCAAGATCGTGCGCTGGAACATTCTCGACACCGGCAAGCGCATCGACGGCCGCGACAACAAGACCGTGCGCCCGATCGTAGCGGAAGTGGGCGTACTGCCGCGCGCGCACGGCTCGGCGCTGTTCACGCGCGGCGAAACGCAAGCCCTGGTCGTCGCCACCCTCGGCACCGCCGAGGACGAGCAGTTCATCGATGCATTGCAGGGAACGTACAAAGAGACGTTCCTGCTGCACTACAACTTCCCGCCCTTCTCTGTGGGCGAGACGGGCCGTATCGGCTCGCCCGGGCGGCGCGAAATCGGCCATGGCAAGCTCGCCTGGCGCGCCATCCATCCGATGCTGCCGACGGCACTCGAATTCCCCTATACCATCCGCGTCGTCTCCGAGATCATGGAGTCGAACGGCTCCTCCTCGATGGCGACGGTGTGCGGCGCTTCGCTGGCGCTGATGGACGCCGGCGTCCCGCTCAAGCGTGCGACCGCCGGCATCGCCATGGGGCTCATCCTCGAAGACAAACGCTATGCCGTGCTCTCCGACATCCTCGGTGACGAGGATCATCTCGGCGACATGGACTTCAAAGTAGCCGGCACCGAGCACGGCGTCACATCGTTGCAGATGGACATCAAGATTGCCGGCATCACGGAAGAGATCATGAAGGTCGCCCTGGCGCAGGCCAAGGACGGCCGCCTGCACATCCTCGGCGAGATGGCTAAAGCCATCACCGCTGCACGCGCCGAATTGGGCGAGCACGCGCCGCGTATCGAGATGTTCAAGATCCCGACCGACAAGATCCGCGAGGTGATCGGCACCGGCGGCAAGGTGATCCGCGAAATCGTCGAGAAGACCGGCGCCAAGATCAACATCGAGGACGACGGCTCGGTGAAAGTCGCCTCGGCCAACGGCGAGTCGATCAAGGCGGCGATCAACTGGATCAAGTCGATCGCCTCCGACCCGGAGGTCGGCCACATCTACGAGGGCACCGTGGTGAAGGTGATGGACTTCGGGGCGTTCGTGAATTTCTTCGGCGCCAAAGACGGCCTGGTGCATATCAGCCAGCTTGCGCCGCACCGCGTCAACAAGACTTCCGACGTGGTCAAGGAAGGCGACAAGGTGAAGGTGAAGCTGCTCGGCATGGACGAGCGCGGCAAAGTGCGCCTGTCGATGAAGGCGGTCGATCAGCAGACCGGCGAGGATCTCGAAGCCAAGCAGAAGGCCGAACGCGAGCAGCCGCGCGAAGCGGCAAGCGGCGGGGCGGCGGAGTAGCCGCAAACCACCGCCATATCCCCGCGAGCGGGGCACCTGCCCCGCCCGAGAGTGCCGCGGGGAGCTCTGGGCTCAAGGAAGGCGGCCCCGCGGCCGCCTTTTTCGCTGCCCTGGCCCAGCAAAGAATCCGCGGTTTTGTGACCTTCGTCACAGCCGTCACAACGGCCTCGCCCTAACCTTCTGATCGTCGGAAGCAGAGCTTCCGGGCCTTCAGGGAGCCCGAGTCATGCGTAAAACCACCATTCTCGCCATCGTCACGGCGGCGCTTGCGGCGGTCACGATCATCACCGACCTGATCCGTGCCGAAGCCGGCCCGCTCGGCGGCGCAGCGGCGGTGAATTCGGTCTCGCATGTGCGGACCACCGGCATCCTGAAGGCCCCTGATTTCGACGCCATCTGAGCCCGGTCCTTCGGGTCCGGGTGAACCCCAAACCCCCCGACTTTGAGCGGCCCTTTCTCGGGCCGCTTTTTTCTTTTCACGTCAGCCGCTTAATACAAAGCAACGATTTGTGACCCGAGTCACAGCGACGAACCGGCGCCCTCCTTAGTTTGACTAACCAAAGAGCGACAAGCTCAGCGTCAAACAGAATAACAGGAGCACGTCATGACCAGCACAATCACCACCGCCGTGACGGTCTTCTTCATCGTTTTCGGCGTCTATGCCGCCAATTTGGTCGTCTATCATCCGAACAATGACGGCCTCAATCCAACGACCCCCGTGAGCACGATCAGCGACTGGCGATAACCGGCTCGCAGGCTTGCGCTTTCTGCTAAGTTGTCCGGCGGCCGGCTTAGCCGGCCGCGCTTTGTTGCAGGGGCGACGAGGATGACCGCGCCGACCTCGGTCAATCTGCTTTCCGACCTTCCCGACCGGCTGTCGAGCGGACTGCTCACGCATGGCATTCTCAAGCAGATCGCCGCCGACGAAGTTCTGTTCCTCGCCGGCGATCCGGGCGACGGCTTTTACCGGCTCGACGAAGGCCTGCTCAAGGTGTCGATCGCCTCGGTGACCGGCGCCGAACGCATTTTGGCGATTTTGGGCCCGGGCGCCATTGTCGGCGATCTGGCCATCATCGACGGACTGCCGCGCTCGGCATCTGTATCGGCCTTGCGCGACTGCAAACTGCGCTTCGTCAGCCGCGCGGCATTTGAAGCCTTCGCGAGGAAGGAGCCGGAGATCTATCACTATCTCGCCAAGGTGCTGGCGACGCGGCTGCGCGACACCGATCAGATCGTGGCGGCGGGGAGCTTTCTGCCGCTCAAGGGGCGCGTTGCGCGCGCGCTGCTCGATCTCGCTCACGCTTTCGGCAAAGACGTCGGTCAGGGACGCGTCGTCATTCGCCAGAAGGTAAGTCAAGGCGATCTCGCCGCCATGGCCGGCATCGCGCGCGAGAATGTCAGCCGCATCGTCAACGATTGGATGCGGGCAAAGGTCGTTACGCGGCTGTCCGGCTATTACTGTCTGGAAGACCCCAAGAAGCTGCAGCGCGAAATGCAGCTTTAGTGCCGCGCCGGCCGCCTGCCGAGCGTGGCAGCGACAACCCCGGCAAGTGCCTCGAAATCCTTGCGGCGCGGCGACGTGCGCCGCCAGGCAAGTCCGACGGTGCGGCCCGGCGTCGGTTCGGTGAAGCGCAGCAGTTTCACGCGGTTATCGCGCACCTCGATATCCGCCGCCACTTCGGGCACCAACGTGACGCCGTAGCCGTTGGCCACCATCTGCATCACTGTGGTCAGCGAAGTGGCACCAAGACTTGCAGCGCCGCCGCCTGCCTCCGCATTGCTCCGCGGCGCACCACAGAAAGCGAGTGCCTGGTCGCGCAGGCAATGTCCTTCTTCGAGCAGGATCAGCCGGCGCTGGTCAACGTCATCGGTGCTGACGCGGCCGCGCAATTTGTCGGCCGCCGGCACCGCCAGCAGGAATGCATCGTCAAATAACGCGAGCGTTGCGAAATCGGCGCCGTCAACGGGCAGAGCCAGCATAACAACATCGAGACTGCCGCCGGCCAGTTCCTCGACCAGCGTCCTGGTCTGCGTCTCGCGCACATCGAGCCGCAGCTTAGGATAATCCCGCTGAAGCCGCGGCAGCACGCGGGGCAGCACATAGGGCGCGAGTGTCGGAATGATGCCAAGCCGCAGGCTGCCGGCGAGCACGTCGCGGTGGCGGGCGAAATCGACGAGATCGCGCGCCGCCGCAAGGATGCGCTCGGCGCGCTGCGCCACCTCGGCACCGATCTCGGTGAGCGCGATCTCGCCGGCCCGCCGCTCGATGAGCTCGGCACCAAGCTCGCGCTCGAGTTGGCGTATCTGCATCGAAAGCGCTGGCTGCGTCACCGCGCATTCGGCAGCGGCATGGCCAAAGTGACGGGTGCGTGCGAGCGAGGCCAAGTAACGCAACTGACGCAACGTGATCATGCCGATAAGCTAGGCTTATCGAAGCGTCCAAGCAATACGATTAGACCTGATGACCGGCGGTTCGTAAAAGCGCCGCAGGAGCGCGCGAGCTACACGCCAGAAGCGCGATGGAGGAAAAACATGGATGCAAAAACCGAGGACAAGAGCCTGGGCAAGTGCCCGTTTACCGGAGCGCGTGGGCCCAAAAATCGCGACTGGTGGCCGGACGCATTGGACATCGAAATGCTCCATCGGAACTCGTCTCTGTCCGATCCCATGGGGAAGGACTTCGACTACGCCAAGGAGTTCAAGTCGCTCGACCTCAACGCGGTGATCAAGGATCTGCAGGCCTTGATGACGGACTCGCAGGAATGGTGGCCGGCCGACTACGGGCACTACGGCGGCCTGATGATCCGCATGGCGTGGCACTCGGCGGGCACCTACCGCATCACCGATGGCCGCGGCGGCGCCGGCGCCGGACAGCAGCGCTTTGCGCCGCTCAACAGTTGGCCCGATAACGCCAACCTCGACAAGGCGCGCCGCCTGCTGTGGCCCATCAAGCAGAAATACGGCCGCAAGATTTCCTGGGCCGACCTGATGGTTCTCGCCGGCAACGTCGCCCTGGAATCGATGGGCTTCAAGACCTTCGGTTTCGCCGGCGGCCGTGCCGACGTGTGGGAGCCTGAAGAACTCTACTGGGGTCCCGAGGGCACATGGCTCGGCGACGAGCGCTACAGCGGCGAGCGCCAATTGGCCGAGCCGCTCGGCGCCGTTCAAATGGGCCTGATCTACGTCAATCCGGAAGGGCCGAACGGCAAGCCCGACCCTCTGGCGGCGGCAAAAGACATCCGAGAAACGTTTTTCCGCATGGCCATGAACGACGAGGAAACGGTCGCGCTGATCGCGGGCGGCCACACCTTCGGCAAGACGCACGGCGCCGGCGATCCGTCGCTGGTCGGGCCGGCGCCGGAAAGCGGCGCGCTTGAGGATCAGGGCCTCGGCTGGAAAAGCAAGCACGGCACCGGCGTCGGCGCCGACGCCATCACCGGCGGTCCGGAAGTGATCTGGACGCGGACGCCGACCAAGTGGGACAACAACTTCTTCGAGACGCTGTTCGGCTACGAATGGGAGCTGACCAAGAGCCCGGCCGGCGCCTGGCAGTGGCAGGCGAAAAACGCCGAACCGAATGTGCCCGATCCGTTCGACCCTTCGAAGAAGCGGCTGCCGACCATGCTGACGACCGACTTGTCGCTGCGCATGGACCCGATCTACGAAAAAATCTCGCGGCGCTTCTATGAGCATCCGGATGAGTTCGCCGACGCGTTTGCCCGCGCCTGGTTCAAGCTCACCCACCGCGACATGGGTCCGATCCAGCGCTATCTCGGCCCGCTGGTGCCGAAGGAGAGGTTGATCTGGCAGGACCCGATCCCCGCGGTCGATCATCCGCTGGTCGACGACAACGACGTCGGGGCGCTGAAGGCGAAGGTCCTCGCTTCCGGTCTTACGGTGGCGCAGCTGGTCTCCACGGCCTGGGCATCGGCATCAACGTTCCGCCGCTCCGACAAGCGTGGCGGCGCCAATGGCGCGCGTATCCGGCTCAGCCCGCAGAAAGATTGGGAGGTGAACGAGCCGGCGCAGCTCAAGAACGTGCTGCAAAAGCTTGAGGCCATCCAGAAGGAGTTCAACGCTTCCGCCAAAGGCGGCAAGAAGATCTCGCTCGCCGACCTGATCGTGCTCGCTGGGGGCGCTGCGATCGAGAAAGCCGCGAAAGACGCAGGCACCGAGCTGAAAGTGCCCTTTACGCCGGGCCGCATGGACGCCTCGCAGGAGCAGACCGATGCGGATTCTTTCGCGCCGCTCGAGCCGCGGGCCGACGCCTTCCGCAACTATATCGGCAGCAAGCAGCAGTTCATGATGCCTGAGGAAGCAATGGTGGACCGCGCGCAATTGTTGACGCTGACGGGACCGGAGATGACCGTTCTTATTGGCGGCTTGCGCGTGCTGGGCGCGAATTTCGGCGGGTCCAAGCACGGCGTGTTCACCAGACGCGTCGGAACGCTGACCAACGACTTCTTCGTCAGCCTGCTCGACATGGCGACGGAGTGGGTACCCGCCGGTAACGGCGTGTACGAGGGCCGCGATCGGAAGACCCGTGAGTTGAAGTGGACCGCCACACGCGTCGATCTGATCTTCGGTTCGCATTCGCAACTCCGTGCCTTTGCGGAGGTCTATGCGTGCGCGGATTCGAAGGAGAAGTTCGCCAAGGACTTCGCGGCGGCGTGGACCAAGGTGATGAATGCCGATCGGTTCGATCTGCACATGTCGCACAAGAAGGCCGCGTAATCGCGCAGGGATGGCACGATTAAAAATGAACGGCCGGGGAATTCCCGGCCGTTTTCCTTTCTTATCCCTCTCCGCTTGCGGTGGCGAGCAAAGCGAGCCTCGTGGGGGGCGTCTGATAAGCCGCCAACTGACGCCCTTCACGGCAGGGATAGCTACTGCCCGCCGTTTTCGACGGCGCCGCCAGCCGCTTTCAACGCTTCGGGCTGCGGCATGGCGATGATGTTGTAGCCGGAATCGACGAAGTGCACTTCGCCGGTCACGCCGTTCGACAGATCGGACAAGAGATAAAGCCCGGCGCCGCCCAGTTCCTCCAGCGTGACGCCGCGGCCCAGCGGCGAATATTTCTGCTGGAAGGCGAACATATAGCGCGCGTCGGTGATGCCGGCGCCTGCGAGCGTGCGAATCGGTCCCGCGGAAATGGCGTTCACGCGGATTTTCTGGTGCCCGAAATCGACAGCGAGATAGCGCACCGACGCCTCTAATGCCGCTTTGGCGACGCCCATCACGTTGTAGTTGGGCATAGCGCGGTCGCCGCCGTTATAGGTGAGCGTGACCATGGCGCCACCGTTCGGCATCAGCGCCGCCGCACGCTTGGCCGCCTCGGTGAAGGCATAGCAGGAGATCACCATGGTGCGGATGAAGTTCTCACGTGTGGAATCGGCGTAGCGGCCCTTCAGTTCCTCTTTGTTGGAGAAGGCGATGGCGTGGACGAGGAAGTCCATCGCGCCCCACTCTTGCTTGATGGCGTCGAACACCGCATCCACGGAAGCGACGTCCTCGACGTCGCACGGCAGCACCATCTTAGCGCCGACCGACTCGGCGAGCGGCTTGACACGACGGCCGAGCGCGTCGCCCTGGTACGTAAAAGCCAATTGTGCGCCGTGCGCAGCCAGGGTCTTGGCGATACCCCAGGCGATGGAGTGGTCGTTGGCCACACCCATCACCAAACCCCGTTTTCCGTCCATCAGCCCAGACATTGTGCTTCCCCGACATTTCCGCTCACTCCGCCGACTCCGCTGATTCCCGCGCAAGCGGCCATCCAGAGCAAATTATCGCCGGCAAAGAGCTGGTCCCCGCTTTCGCGGGGACGAGCGGAAAGGTTGCATCACGCATCCAGCCGCTTGAACACGACGGACGCATTGGTGCCGCCGAAGCCGAACGAATTCGACAGCACCGCACCGAGCGTGACATTGTCCTTGCGCTCGCGCACGATCGGCATGTCGGCAAAGGCCGGATCGAGGTTCTCGATATTGGCGCTCTCGCAGATAAAGCCGTTATTCATCATCAGCAGCGAGTAGATCGCCTCCTGCGCGCCGGCGGCGCCGAGCGAATGGCCGGTGAGCGACTTGGTGGCCGAGATCGGCGGACACTTGGCGCCGAATACTGCGCGGATCGCTTCGATCTCCTTGGCGTCGCCGATCGGCGTCGAGGTCGCGTGCGGATTGATGTAATCGATCGGCGCCTTGACGTTCTGCAATGCCATGTTCATGCAGCGCACGGCGCCCTCGCCCGACGGCGCCACCATGTCGTGGCCGTCGGATGTCGCGCCGTAGCCGGCGACTTCGGCATAAATCTCGGCGCCGCGTGCGCGCGCGTGCTCCAGCTCCTCCAGCACCAGTACCCCGGCGCCGCCGGCGATGACGAAGCCATCGCGGTCGACGTCGTAGGCGCGCGATGCTTTTTCCGGCGTGGCATTGAACTTCGAGGACATGGCACCCATGGCGTCGAACAGCACCGACAGGGTCCAGTCCAGCTCTTCGCACCCGCCGGCGAAGATCATGTCCTGCTTGCCCCACTGAATGAGCTCGGCGGCGTTGCCGATGCAGTGGTTGGACGTCGCGCAGGCCGAGGAGATGGAGTAATTGACGCCCTTGATCTTGAACCAGGTCGCGAGCGTAGCCGATGCGGTCGATGACATGGCCTTCGGCACGGCGAACGGGCCGACGCGCTTGGGGCCTTTTTCGCGCGTGATGTCGGCGGCATCGACGATGGCTCGCGCCGAGGGGCCGCCCGAGCCCATTACAATGCCGGTGCGCTCATTGGAGATGTCACGTTCTTCCACGCCCGAGTCGCGGATCGCTTGCTCCATGGCGACGTGGTTCCAGGCGACACCGCCGCCAAGAAAGCGCATGGCGCGGCGGTCGACGGAGTCCGCCGGATTGAGGCTGGGCGCGCCCTGCACCTGACAGCGGAAGCCGAGCTTGGCGTATTCCTCGGCGCGGCTGATGCCCGATTTGGCTTCGCGCAGACTGGCGAGGACTTCCTGCGTGTTGTTGCCGATGGACGAAACGATGCCCATCCCGGTGACTACGACTCGCCGCATCGTCGAATGACCCCGTTATGCGCGTGAAGGGTTGCCGATCGGGCCACACATTGGCCGGTCGAAACAGTTCCGCAAGAGATCAGGCGCCGCTTGGCTGCAACGCCTCGTCCTGCTTGAACAAGCCGACCTTGAGGTCGAGCGCCCTGTAGATGACGTTGCCGTCGGCCGAGAGCCAGCCGTCGGCAATACCCAACACCAGTTTCGAGCGCATCACGCGCTTAAAATCGATGCCGTAGATGACCTTTTTCATGCTCGGCAGCACCTGGCCGGAGAACTTCAACTCTCCCAAGCCGAGCGCGCGGCCCCGCCCCGGTGCGCCCAGCCAGCCGAGGAAAAAGCCGACAAGCTGCCACAGCGCGTCAAGACCGAGGCAGCCCGGCATCACCGGGTCGCCCTTGAAGTGGCAGAGGAAGAACCAGAGATCGGGCCGCACATCGAGTTCGGCGCGGATCATCCCCTTGCCGTGCTCGCCGCCCTGCTCGGAAATCTCGGTGATGCGGTCGAACATCAGCATCGGCGGCAATGGTAGCTGCGCATTGCCGGCGCCGAACAGC
>Ga0209581_1004803_pt1 | contig 10667 bp, 13 predicted proteins | sample Coa_R2_FD_187160 | JGI IMG/M metagenome (GOLD analysis project Ga0209581, IMG submission 187160) | Surface soil microbial communities from Centralia Pennsylvania, which are recovering from an underground coalmine fire - Coalmine... | ecosystem: Environmental > Terrestrial > Soil > Unclassified ...
ATTGATCGCAGGGAATATATCTAAATTCATACGTGTAAACGAGAGCACCCCTAATACAAGCATCAGTAGTGCCATCACCGCAACGAAGATTGGCCGGCGAAGTGCCATCTCAACAATCCACATCATGGCTGTAAGTCCTCCAAAACCGACTTTATTGCGTAAACTTAAGTCGTCTGATATACAAATTATTTAACCATATTTAATTTGTATTGATATTTAAAGTTTTATTATGCTTGGGGTTGTAGAGTACGGTCCGACTCGTAACGCTATGTCATGATCACCTTCGCAATACGCTCGGCGGCGTGTCTGTCCCATAGTGGCGGTACCTGTCCCTCCCTCCTACTACCATTTAGGATTTGCCTAACCTCAAATTGAAGACGGTCCATATCGCGACCAACCAGTATGTGCGTTCCCATTGTGAATCACCTATATCAAATTGCAGACCCTCTAATTGCTGGCAAATGCGAGGATGTATGGGAAAGATCAGTGGTAAGTCTCGGCTGATATTGCTCAGGGCAGCCATGATCCGAGTAAGTAGGGTGGGACTGTTTACATTGGACGGGCAATGCAGCGTTACCAGTCCGTAGTGTTTTAATACAAACTCCTTCTCACCCATTTCGACTGTACTTGAGGCGGGCAGAATAGCTCCTAAACATTGGATGGGCCAACGTAATAATGCCTGGGGTAACAGGCGTACCGGTGTGTCAATCATCACATTACCGGCAAGATGGATTTTCTCCGGCGCTACGCCCTCACGTACCAGGTTCTCATTGCCATCCATAGGTAGGGTGAAAAGCAGGTCAGCGACCTGGTCGGTGATCAGGCGGTTAACTTCCTCCGGCATGGTGCGACCAAAAGAGCGCAATCCAGCTCCAACATGACCTATGGGGATTAAGAGTTTGGCACACACCAGCGCAGCCGACATAGTGGAGTTGACATCACCATACGTGAAGAATATGCATAGGCAATCTATGGAGCCAATTTGATAACCATTAGAGGTTCTTTTTAGAGGAAATGCGATGAACAGACTAAAGTGTTGCCGATTTCTTTAACCTTTCCACCCTTTCAATTCTCCTTTTTCTTCTCTCCTCCGCATCTCGCCAGTGCTTGATTTCAGTGGGTGTCCTGGGAGTAAAGCTCGGCACGGGCTTAGGCTTTCCGTCCTCTCCGATGTGTATGAAATTAAGAAATGTGGTGCCGGTATGCCTTTGGTTGCCTGTTCTTAAATCCTCGGATATTACCTTTATTCCTACTTCCAAAGAGGTATTGCCCACATAGTTTAATCCGGCTTTGAGCGTTATAACCTCCCCGATCCTTATGGGGGAGTATAGATAGAGGTTGTCAATTGAACCCGTGACAATCACCCCCCTTACGAACCTTGCGGCAAGGATGGCGGCGGTTTCATCTATGTTCATCATGAGCTTTCCAACAGACATAAGGTTCTCCCACAGGGCATCTTCTGGAAGCACCACCCTCAATGTCTCAACCTTCCAGGTTAGTTCGGTGCTCTCATCCTCTATGTCTCTGGCCTTTTCCTCTTTCTGGGCTAGCTGAAGGAGCCTCTCATCCTTTCTCTTTTGCGCCCTCAGATAGATTGATTCCTCCGCCTCATTAGCCGGTCTAATTTTTTCTTCTATAGCTCTTGGTTTTCCATCTTTGTCCACCGCTACGTATGCCAGATATGAGGAGGTTGTAAATTTTTTCTCTCCCGTTTCGGGGTTTTCCGAATGCACCCTTACCCCTACCTCCAGCGAACTCTTCCCAACGTATTCGACCCAGCTATCGAGCACCACAATCTCCCCAATTTTAACCGGGTTTATAAAATCTATGCTGTCGGTTGTTCCTAAGACTGTAGATCCCTTTGCAATCCTGGATGCGGCAAGACCTCCAATTACCATAATCCAGTTCATGAGCCTTCCGCCGTGTAGGGTTCCCAATGGATTCGCATATTCGGGGAAGACATGATGAATCATCTGAATCGCGGTTTCTTTAATGGTCGGCATGGTTCTATATCTTACCTAAGATGAGATAGTTCTGCTAAATGTAAAATGGGCAAGTGTGGGGGTAGAAAAAGTACAGGCTAAATTAGGTCTATTTGTTGAGACTTGTAGAGACTGGGGTTCTTAATATAAATTCCGGTGGCGCTCTGCCACTCAACAAATTTATCGAATACGGACTTCAGTCTTGCCTTTACCAGAGGTGAGTGAAATTTCCAGTTAAATCCCCCTCCGATTGGAAAGAAGAGTTTGAGAAAGGCCATTTGTTTTATGCGCTCCTCTTCAGTCCCACTTGATATAAAACAACCTGTTCTAATTAGACTATATCCACTGCCGAAGTTTTGACCTAATTCCCCTGTAATCCCGAGTGCCTCCGCGGCCCTTGATACCACTACGGTGAAAACATAGGCGGCTTCCGGCGTGAGATATCTGTGTGTTGAAAATTTGTTGTCCATATCTATAAGGTTCCTAATCAGAAGCAAATTCTCAGAAAGGGTAAACCCGATGTTTATTTGGCTTTTAGAATCAAATCCCCCTATGTCGCCGCACATATCAAGGGAGACTCTGATATTGTCCCACTCCCTTTTTGCTACTTCTATTGCCCTTTGTATTTCCATCTCTTTTTCTCCTTGTTGTTTTTATCTGAGTTTGCAAGAGCCGTGCCAGAGAAGAGGAAACAAAGGCGCAGGAAGGATGTTTTCCTGATTTTTCCTGAATTATAGATGTCTTGTATATGCTTTCAGACTGAGTTTTAAACACAACTGAACCTCGGACAACGATTAAGTTGCCCATCGGTTAATCACGCCGGGCTGATTTATATCGCACAATCTCTTAAAGGATTGAATCCAAAAACTCAATTAAAATCCTATTAAACTCGTCTGGACTTTCTTGCATCATAAAGTGTCCCGCGCCTCTAATCACGTGGAGTTTTGAATTCCGAATTTTGAGGTTCAAATACTCACCGTATTTTACTGGGGTTAAAATGTCCTCGGTTGCCGAGATGATGAGAGTCGGAACCCTTATTTTTTCAACCTCTTTCATAATATCGAACTCATCGCAAATCAATAAGTCCCGGTGTGAGATTGACTGTGGGGTTTTAAGAAGGCCCTCTATGAATTTCCTCTTGAGTTCTTCAGGTGAAGAGTGAGTAAAAGAGCGAGTGGGTGCTACCCTACAAAAGGTTTCGTAGTTGCTCTTTACGCTCTCAAGTGTCTCTTTGGCGACACGGAGCTTCGCTCCCGTACCAACAAGAACGCACGCATCAACCATTTCAGGATAATCAATAGTAAAGACCTGTGCTATTCCGCCGCCCATTGAGTGTCCTACAAGTATGAGCCTATCTAAACCGAGCGTATGTGCGAGGTCTTTTATAAATTCGGTGTATTCTTCAATTGTTTTGCAGCCGCTTCCCTCGGATTTGCCGTGGCCCGGAAGGTCTGGGATAATGAGATTAGCTCCGGGTCGGTTTTTAAGAACATCAACCTGATACTCCCAGGTCAGGCTGCTCTGTCCCGCTCCATGGATCATCAGGATGGTGGGACGTGATTTCTCAAAACTTTCTCCGGCGATGTAGTTTATTTTAAACCCACGAACTGAAATCTCAGCCATTGCTGTCTCCAATTTATCTTGAAATTTTCAACCGTTCAACTAAATTCTAATCTCGATTCAGCGCAACGGGTGGAAAATATAGCCCTTTCAATTCCCTCTGCCACCATGCCCCTGTAGCGCGCCTGGTATGTATGTCGGTGAAACGGTATTCGTAGAGCACGGCGCGGATGTACCTGGGCGGCCTAGAGGGGAAAGGGTTCTTTTCTAAAAGTCCGGTGACATCGGGTGAGCCTTGAAGGAGGCGCACCATCAGATTTATAAACCAAGGATTGTCTTGATAGCTGCCCAAAGCAGCAAACCACATCTGCCAGTCGAGCCTGGGCTGATAGGGCGCCACCCACGGTGGGGGTCTTTTGAGATCCCCCGGCTTATATTTAAATCCATATTCAAGCCAGTTTTGGCCATCGTCACTCCCCTCAATGATGATCTCAGGACGAGAGGTGGTCATGACTTCAAAGAGGCCGTAGTTGTTTACAATCCTCAAAGGAGAAACCCACAGAAGCGTTTTCTGGAGAACGCCGGGTAAATTCTGGTATTTAACAATTACTCCCGCAATCTGGATGCTCCCAAGGAAAATGATCGCTCCGGCTAAAACGCCTATTCCCAGTTGCTTAAGTGAAAACGTTGATCGGGATTCACCGGGTGATTGCTTTGTGTCCATGGTCTCTCTCAGTCTCTTAGGAAGGAATCTTTGCAAAAACGCGTCATCAAGGAGCAGCATACATAGGGTGACGGATAGCAGGTTGAAGAATGTGTAGTTTCCCGTGAGAGCAATGAGGACCTGCAAGAATATGATCCCGGCTGCCGCTGCAAATCGAAACCGTCGGGGAGCGAAGATAAAGAAGGGGACTACAAGCTCAATAAAAAACATAAAGCCGACTGAGAACTTATGAAACCACTCCGGCATCTGATACATATACCAGGCAACAGGCGTGGGAAGCGGCTGTGTGTAGTAATGAAAGTCTAGTGCGGTGAAGTTACGCCACGTTAGATCCCCGCTTGAGAGCTTCCTGAATCCTGAAAAGAACATAAGCCGGAATAAGAGAAACCTGAATAGCCATAATATAACCGATGGAGGCGGCGACTGGCGAGAGAGTGTGGGTAGCACCTGAAAAGGAGAAATAAAGATTGCCAGGAAGCCGGTCTCTAAGAGCAATATGTCCCACTGAAATGACATAAACACCTGACCCGCGCTCACAAGGGACATGTAAAAAATCCATAGGAGCACCAGTACGGGCACAGTCAAAACACCGAATATAAGGAGCACTGAGAGAAACGTCCCACCCCCAGCGAGGGATTCGAGAAACCAATCGTGTGTGTTAAGCCACGCGAGAGTGGGAACGAACCAGTATGCCTTTGCTCCCATATTGCTTTTTAATACATTGAGAAAGCCTTCCACCGGTAAGATTCCATTACTCCCAATAAGGCCGGGGAGCTGTATCCAGAATGAGAGAAAGGCGATGAGATAGACAATCCCAAGGAGCCTTAAAAAGAGCCAGCGCGAAAGGATATACGAGTGGGGTTGTAGATTATTGCCCAGGAGGGTTCGACTGATCCTGTCATATATAAGCCGGGGCAATCCGGGTTTATTTTTGTTCATAGGGCTATTCAAGGTGCACCAGTATTATACCCCCATTAATTCTGATAGGGATGAGGGCTTCTGCATTTCCTATTATTTCCCTGTGGTAGGAGGGGTGGCTTTCTTTAGGTCTTTTATAGTGATACTCGGCTGATATTGCTATCCTTGCTGTTAAGCCAAGTATCTTGAATAGATCAGATATTTTTATCTCTACAGGCAATGCTGCAAGTTTGCTCTCAGAAATTTTACCTGCACAGAATGGTATGAAGGCTATTCCCCAAATAAGGAATGCCATCAATAAGGAATGGTGGTCAGACATAGACGGTTCTAAAAGAAAAATTATGGCTGAGTGTCTTGTTCCGGATGTTGTGCCCCCGGAGTTCATTCAAGCGACTTACGTATCGAGTTATGCTGCTGCTGAGGAAGTTAAGACTAAGCTGCATCCTTTTATAGTAAATCCTCCGCTCATTCCTGAGCCAAATATGTTTTTTCAACCTCATTATAGAGCTATCTTTTCTCACCTCTTTATTGTTGAAGGGGATATGTTCTTTTCAAATATGCAAACACTCACAGTGAGTGTAAATTGTGTTGGTATTATGGGAAAGGGACTTGCCTCAAGAGCAAAATACCAGTTTCCAGATGTGTATGTATTCTATCAGGACTTGTGTAAAAAACACATTCTGAAAATGGGTAAACCGTATCTTTATAAACGTGAAACCTCTTTGGATTATCAGTTGGCAGATGAACCGTCGACATATACACGGTATTGAGAAAGGACTTGAGTGGCTTCAAGACAATTACAAAAATGAGGGTATAAAATCTTTAGCTGTTCCAGCGCTTGGGTGTGGACTTGGTAAACTAGAGTGGAAGGATGTTGGACCATTACTCTGTAAGTATTTATATCCATTAGGTATTCCTGTACGAATATATTTACCGGCTGAAAAAGAAATTTCTAACCAGTTTGTTTCAGCAGACTTCTTACTGGGCAACCAAAGAATAAAGTGAGATAGCACTAAGGTTCTTTCAGACATATAAATTGCCACTACCTCTCTTTTAATGTAGTTTTCTTCCAAACTTGATATTCAAGGAAACAATATAAGGTGGAAGGTACTGAATTTGATATTATCGCCGAGGGTGTAACGAAATCATTCGGGAACATTCAGGCTCTCTCTGGAGTAGATTTAAGGGTAAAAAGAGGGAAGTTTCTTACTGTTTTCGGCCCGAACGGGGCGGGGAAGACCACTCTGATAAAGCTCCTTTCCACACTTACCAAACCTACATCTGGGAAATTAATAATAGCCAATCATGATGTGAAGAAAGATTCGGATAAAGTGAGGTGTCTCATTGGCGTAATCTCACATGACCCTTATTTATACGGGAATTTGAGCGCGTTGGAGAATATTAGATTCTTTGCCTCGCTCTATGGAGTTTCGCAGGCTGAGGAGAAAGCCAGAGAGGCAATCAAACAGGTGGGACTCGAGAGCAGAATGCACGATCTGGTGAGGACTTTTTCTCGCGGGATGCAGCAGCGCCTTGCTGTCGCAAGGGCGGTTATTCATGAGCCAAGGATTCTCCTCCTCGACGAACCATATACGGGTTTAGACCAGCACGGGGGGAGGATTTTTGGGGACTTACTCAAGTGGCTTAAGTCCCAGGATCGAACGATAATTATGACAACCCACGACCTTCCTGAAGGGCTTGAGATAAGCGACAGGGTTGCGATTTTGGATAGGGGAAGGATTGTTTATGAAAGTGAGATTGGCGGAGTTGAGATTACGAGATTTAAAGAGATTTATTTTGATAAGGTGTCGGACTCACGTTAAAAGTGTGAATTCTATTAACATAGTGTACACATTATTTACACATTAGAAAGTATATAAAAATACAACCTTTTCACTTAGTTACGCTTAAAAATCACCTCTGAGAAACGAGAAGTAAGCAAACAAATCTTATATTTGCAAAATCCTTATGAAGTAAGGAATAAGTAATTTCAGCGAGTTACAACTTGGTATGGGATTTGCAAATTTATTAACGCGAGTTCGACTTGAGGTAATCAACCGTCACGGAATTGATTCTCATTCTTAAAGCCTTTATCGAACTCATATTAGGGAGGGGGTAGTGATATGAGTAATAAGGCTTTGATAATTTTTGCATTTGGGTTTTTGGCACTAGTGGCAGTTCCGGCTATTGGGCAGCTAGTTGATCAAACAATGGCACCCAATAATGCCAATGAAGGGATTAGTAAATCGCTTATTGATGAAATCGGCGCTGGACGTGGAGATATTATGACTCCTAATTCTTCTCTCTTTACAATCAATCGCGATCCATTTCGTGCTATTCGCCGCGGACGCCAACTGTTTCAGCGTAAATTCACAAGGGCACAGGGGCAGGGACCGGGTGTAGGTGACGGCATGGGTGACATCAATACAAACATAAAGATTGGCGCGGGGGTATCCGACAGTTGCGCCGCATGTCACGGGCGTCCTCGCGGCGCCGCGGGATTTGGGGGGGATGTTGTAACAAGGCCGGATAGTCGAGATGTGCCTCACCTTTTTGGACTGGGAATAAAGGAGATGATTGCGGATGAGATCACCACCGATCTGCGTGCGATTCGGTCTCAAGCCGTATCTGAAGCGCAATCCAGGCACCATTCGGTGGTCAAGGTGCTAAAGAGTAAGGGAATCAACTATGGGTTCATTACGGCTAATCCGGACGAGTCTGTAGACACCTCCCGTGTTGAGGGGGTTGACCCCGATCTCCGCGTTCGTCCATTCTTTGTTCATGGTGAGACAATCTCTATTCGTGAGTTTATAGTCGGTGCTTTGCAGGCTGAAATGGGGCTTCAGGCTGTTGACCCCGACCTTCATACCGCGCACCAGGGGGGAAAAATAACTACCCCGTCGGGCATGGTGCTTGATGGATCAATTGACAAGATAGAGGATGCACCTACCGCGGAAAACACAGACCCTGATAACGACGGGGTTGCAAACGAAATACCGGAGAGCCTAGTTGATTACCTTGAATTTTACCTGTTGAATTACTTCAAACCCGGAATTTACAAACAGACCCCCGTCACCTCATATAGCCGCAGAGTCTTTAATCAAATCGGGTGCGCGGCGTGCCATATCCCGAACCTTCAGATTAACCATGACAGGCGAGTGGCTGATGTGGAAACCACGTACGATCCAGTCAATGGAATATTTAACAATCTGTTTTCAACTGTTAATCCTCTGTTTAACGAAGTAGATGATCACAGTGGATTTCCGACGCTGAAACAGCCTAAGGGTCAGCCCTTTCTCGTAGAGAATATATTTACAGACTTCAAGCGTCATGACCTCGGTCCAAACTTTTATGAGCGCAACTATGATGGCACGATTCGTAAGGAGTTCCTAACAAGGCCTCTTTGGGGTGTCGGAAGCACCCCGCCGTATGGCCATGATGGACGCAGTGTCAACCTGATGGAGGTGATTCTGCGGCACGGCGGAGAGGCTCAATCATCTAGAAATGCCTTCGCTAGGCTCAGAGAGACCGACCAGAATGCCTTAATTGATTTCCTCAATTCACTTGTGATATTCCCGCCTGACGACACGGCATCAACCCTGGACCCTGGCGACCGAAATGCGCCGGGCTTCCCTCAGTTCGGACATGGCGGCATCAAATTGACCGTTCTCTTCAATGATCCAAACGATCCTGAATAGATGCACACCAAACCCAGTTGAAAAGTGCATCCGGTTTGTGATATAACAGAGACCAGATGGGCGGATACATATTTCCATGGGTATCTGAACTAAGGGCTTGGGGTTATACTATAGGGTCTTTAACCCGTTCCTTGGAATTTTGATCCATGCCATGAAAAGAATCTGGGCGATTGTTTGGAAAGACATAATAACTGAGCTTAGAACGAAGGAACTCTTCTCCTCTATGTTCACGTTTGCCCTTCTAATCATACTTATATTTAGCTTCACATTCGGGTTCTCAGTGGAGTTCATTCCCATTGCCGCGCCGGGAATACTCTGGGTGGCTTTTACATTTGCCGGGGTACTTGGGCTTAGCCGTTCATTTTCGATTGAAAAGGAGGGGAATTCGATTCTGGGGCTGCTCATCTCTCCTGTGGATAGGAGCTACATTTTCCTCGGGAAAATGGTTGGAAACATGATTTTTGTATTTATTGTTGAGGCGATTATTCTTCCGATATTCGTTCTCTTTTTTAATTACAATTTGTTTGTTAATTTCTTCCCTCTCTTGCTCGTGATTTTACTTGGCACTATTGGATTTGTCTCGGTGGGAACGCTTTTTTCGGCTATGGCGGTAAACACGAGGCTCCGCGAGGTGCTTCTTCCCGTTTTGCTCTTCCCTGTAATCATCCCCGTGATTGTTAGCTCGGTTAAACTAATTGGCGCTATACTTGATGGAAAACCCATTGGTGGGGCAGGCTCTTCTCTGCAAGTTCTCGTTTCGTTTGATATAATCTTCCTCGTTGTCTGTACTATGGTTTTTGAGTATGTGATAGAGGAATAAATCATAATGGTCGAGGTTTATTACCAGCCTTCTTTGCATGGGGGATAACTTGGCTATTATTGGTCATCTTTTTTTCTTTTCCAAACGAGTAACAGATGCCGCATGATTCGACGGCTCTACGCCAGGAGCCAAAATGGTACATTGCTGCCGATATTAAACATACCATTTCCTTTCTTCTCAAGTCCTTGAGTCTTAAATTATCACCGCTGAGGTATAATTTGTTAAATAAGCAGTCCTGTTTTGGTATGGACTGCCATGTCTCTCCCCATCCTAAGGAGGCGGCGCTGGGAAATGGCGACTGAAGATAATAGCGGAAGGCTGAATAAGGTCATAATGTGTGCGGGGGTGCTAAATATCTTGGGATTAATCTTAATCATGGTTGCTGTCCTCAAACTGACTCCTATTACACTCATAGTCTCGATTACTTTTGGGGGTCTTCTAATAGCGGTCGCGTTGATTCTTTATATCCTCGCGGTGGTTCAGGACCTCAGGATGCGAAAGGTCCTTTGACTCAGAGGATTTGTAACTATCTGGTGTATCGAATGACGGAGGGTTAAGCGAGAAGAAGAGAGAGACCGAAGAAAAGCTAGGAAGCGAGGATTCGCTTTGTATGCTATTGCTTCTTTGATATAATTTTTCTTGTGTCTTGCGCTATTGTTTGTAAGCACATAATAAATAAACGAGTGGTCTATCAAAAATGATGAAACCTCTTGTGATTCTAACCTTCCTTGGAATGATATTGTCTCTTTATTTGGCTCTTATATACGCCCCAACCGAGGCGGTGATGGGGCACATTCAGAGGATTTTCTATTTCCACATGGGCGCTGTCTGGGTCGCTACGATTGCATTTACAGTTGTTTTTATTGCAAGCATTCAGTATCTGCGCAAGGAAAGCCGATTTTGGGACATTCTCGCCCTCTCTTCTGCTGAGATAGGGGTTTTGTTCACCACCTTAACAATCATAA
>Ga0209581_1004804_pt1 | contig 10667 bp, 18 predicted proteins | sample Coa_R2_FD_187160 | JGI IMG/M metagenome (GOLD analysis project Ga0209581, IMG submission 187160) | Surface soil microbial communities from Centralia Pennsylvania, which are recovering from an underground coalmine fire - Coalmine... | ecosystem: Environmental > Terrestrial > Soil > Unclassified ...
GCGCCACGCGGTTCGATAACTGATGCCTTGTTGGGCGGCGTAATCTTTGAGCTTCATGCCAATAGTGTATCACAGATAACCGCTATTGTCAATTGGTGACTATTGATTCAGTGAACGTTTATCATACTTCTCCCTCTCTTCGCTCGTCTTGTATTGATGTAGCCCGGTGCGTTGCGGCATTCAACCGCTCGGTACGCCATTGACGTTTTGACTACATCAGCTTCAAGGTCTGCTTTCACTGATCTTTTGCCGGGCTATCCCTTCGCTTAGGGCTGGCGCTGCGCTCGCTCGTTGCGATTCTTCTCTAAGCGCGCAGCCAGCGCCAGGCGCAATCCTGCCTTGACTTCCGCTCGTTGCTCCTGGCTTAATTCCTCAAATGTCCCTGGCACGCCTGCTTGCACGTATTGAATAGGAACACCAGCGCCCCCACGCCAGATGTCAAGCGCCCTCGCGTCAACAATCAGCCCGTTAGGCGTAGCCAGATAGCGGAAGCGTATCCCATCCTCTTCTTCCGTATCCAAAAGGACGGCATGGCCCTCTGCATAGCGCCAGCACGAGGCTACCGCTTGCTGGATAAAATGTTCGCGCCCGAACCGCGCTTCATCTTGCTGGCTATAGATCATTTGCGCGTGGGCGCTGCCATCGCTCCCAAGCAACACCGCTTCAATGACTTGCGGGCCATCTCCGTATTCAAAACAAAGCAGGAAGACATGCCGCTCTTCCCGTTCCCACTTGGGCGGCTGGCCCATGTAGACGTTGCTATAATGCTCTCGAATGGCGTCTTTCTGCTCTACCGTAAGTGCCATCTATTGCTCGCTTTCTGCCAGGAAGGCGGCCATTTTCTCGACGGTTGGCCGGGCCGCATGCTTTGCTAGAGCATCTAGCCAGTAGTGGGCCTCTTCCAGCAGCGCCCGCGCCTCGGCAAGCTGCTGCTGTAATATCCGATACTCTTCTTCCTTGACTGGCTTCCCCACGGCCTCATCTCCACTCACTGTCTGGATAAATACTTGCGCCTTGGTTTCCCTAAGTCGCCTGTTTTCTTTCTCTAACGCTATGTAGGCATCATAGATGGCAGATGAAACCTCTTGGAGAAGTATCTTCACTTCATCACTCGTTGGTGGTGTATCAAATGGTGTGTGTTCCTGCTCACTGGACTTCATTACTGGCCTCCTTGCGCTGGTACCGCCAGTGTCACTTCTTCGCCAACCACCACAATGTGATAGTCTTTCAGTATGTCTTGAAGACGCGCGATCTCGCGCTGCATCTGGTCCCGCTCGCGCAGCAGATGCCCGCGTTCGACTTCCCAGTCCCGCTTGCACTCGTCAAACACCCGACGCTGCTCGCAGAGCGCTTTTTCAAATTGATCTGCCCGCTTCGTCTGCGCTTTCAGATCCTGTTTCAGCAGCGCAATCTGCCCGGCCTGCGCTGCCACCTTATCAATGAGTGCCATAGTTGCCATCAGGACACCTTCAACGTCAGAGTGGTGAGACATTCCAACTTCATGATGGTCACATACACCGCCTCTTCCATCACCTCAAAGACGACTTCATCGTTGCTTGCGTTGCCCTGGGCCAGAATCTCATGACAATCCTGCTCGGAATAGGGGCCAAAGGTATAGCGGCGGTCATCCACGTCCCACTGGATGTACCACCCTGGGAAACGATCAGACTGAAAAATCTTTTGCATTGGGAACCTCCTTTCTCCTGGTTGACGCGCGAGTGATCGCTCATTCGCTGTCCACTTCATCCAGCACCGCGAGATCAAACAGCACGCGGCAGTTCCGGCAGACAACATAGCGCCAGTTCCGGTGCAGCGCCTCCTGTGCCGGAACAAGATGCCAGTCGCCGGAGGCATCTTGTTCCACTGGACGCCTCCGATGTCCGCACTCCGGGCATCGGAGCAACTCCCATCCCACTCCCCAAGCAAGCGCATACAAGACAGCTTCTTGCGGGGCTTGAGAGAAGGCATTGGTCTGCTTTTCGTCTGGAGAGACGAAGAATTCATCGCGTATCAGACCAGGAGCAACGCGATCCACTATCTCTGCTGCCGTAGCGTGGGCATGCGCCCAAAAATCCTTGGCAAGGAGTAGTCTACAGTCCGAATCCGCATATCCCTCTTCCTTCAGTCGCTCCCACTCCCGAAAGCGAGCTTCGTTCTGAGTCATAGGCTTTTCCTTTCCTTTCTTTTCTTTTGACGCCAGCACTGACGCCGTAACGCTGATACGACGTGAGACGTGCTGCGCCTGTTGTTTGCTTTCACTCCTGCTCTTGACCGGAGTTGTTATGTTGTGATACTGTGTGTGACGCCGCAAGGCGAATAGGGAAATCGGCTCATAGAGGTATCCCTTTCCTGGATTGAAGCGCCTTGAACGGTGCAAGCAAGCGCGATTTTGACGACATCCTGACGCCATTGGATTATGGCTCAGCTTATTTTTCTCTCTCTGACACAGAAACAATCCCATCAAAATATCTGAGTAGCGAACCATCACCCAACGTGTACAGGTATTCTTTCTCGCCTCGTTGTTTCTCTTCGGCAGGAATACTGATCCACCATCCACCACCTTCATAGTAAATCTTGCCACCATGCGCCAAAACACGCTTTTCAGCTTCGTTTGTCCACTCCTTGACCGGAAGATGCCATACTAACTTGATCTTGCGCCTTGTGGCTGCTTCGCTCACTGCACGCCTCCTGCCGCGTCGGGCGGCTGCTATACTCGTTTCAACAAGTAGGAGCAGACATATTCCCTCAGACTTGCAACATCATCCTGCTTCCTTGGCACAATATCAGTATCACCCATCCACCACTCCAATATGCTACACTAGAAACGTCAAAGTGAAGGATTCCCCTTTCTTGACAAACAGCCAGCGCTGTCGTCTAGTGGATTAGACAGCGCTGCACCGTATCAGGCAGCAGGAACATCTACTCCTGATTCTTCCGCGGCTTGTCCTTCTGGATTCTGAGTCAATAAGGCTTCCCTTGAGATACCTAGCCCCCGCGCCAACTTCGCTACGGTTAGCAGGTTCGCCTGAGCCTGAAGGCGCTCAAGAGTATTGATCGTTGTGATAGAAACCCCGCTGCGCGCTGCCAGTTGCTTGAGCGTCAAAAGGCGCTCAATACGCCAGGCGCGCAAGTAGTGCAAGGTTTGACGGGATGACTTCTGCTCTCGCATAACTGCTTACCCCCTTTTTGAATTACCTATGCCCTGCTAAGATCATACCATACTCGTATCAGTTTTTGCCAGTTTTTAAAAATTGATGCCAGAAACCTTGACAAGTTCGTACATGTCTGTTATACTCTTTATAGGAAACATGAATAAGCCCTGTCCACTAGCAGGGCCAAGCAAGAAGGGGAATCCTACAATGGCTAGCATCGTTACCCGCAAGAGCATCGAAGTTCAAATCAAAGAGGCGTGCGAGCGCGCCCGCAAGAACCCGGACCTGTACATTATCGCCATTGGCGATACCGGATGCGGTTGGAATGCCATCGTGAACAGCGCCAGCACTCCGTTTCAGGAGTACACCATCGTGCGCGATGTGGACGGCAACCTGCACTGCTCTTGCCCCGCACAGATTGTTTGTAAACATGTGGGGCTGCTCGTCAATCGCGGCGTCAGTTACCACAGCACCGCCGTTCGCCAGCAGCCCGCGCCGGACCCCGATCCGGCGCCCATCTGCCCGACTGAGGAAGAGTGCGACACGGCCTACGCCGCCGCCTTTGCTGCCCTGCCCAAGACAGAACAGCCGCCAACTCATTGCGCACGCTGTGGCACGCCGCTGGGCGGCCCCCTGGGCAAGACGATGGACGGTGGGCAAGATGACCTGTGCGACTATTGCCAGGAGTCCGTCGATATCGCCAATGGCCGCCCGTCATCCCGCCGCCCGCCCGCTCCGGCCACCGTCAAGCAGTGCGAGATGTGTGAGCAAGAGCCAGCTACTGATTTCAGCGACCAGCCCCGCTGCGCTGCCTGTGTTCGCCTGTGCGAGCGGATGGAAGCCCGCAAGCTGGCCCGCCAGCAGCAGAAAAGCCGCCGTGCCGAGAAGCGCGCCGGAAACAAGCGTGACCGCCGCGCGGGCCGCCGTGACCTGGCGCGGTATGCTGGCCCCATTGACGAGTTGCTGCTGACTGACGAGCAAGAAGACGCGCTGGCTGCCTGGCACGCGAAGTATTTTCCGCCCGCGAAGCCGCAGGTTCTCTGCTGCTTCTGCCGTGAGCATCTGGCCGAGATTGCCACGCCTGCCGGTATCTTCTGCTCTGCGGCGTGCATTGCCGACTATCAGCAGGCAACGCGGGAACTGTTGAAGTCATCGATGGAAACGCGCTTCCAGGCGTTTGTGCCCGCTCGTATCGCGTAGTCGTTCAGGGGCCAGCGCTGCTGCTGGCCCCTTCCGCCGCTGTTCTGAAAGGAGTATCCCCGTGAAGTTTGTCAAAATTGGCGACCATCGTATCAATCTTGATTTGGTTTCTGAGGTACGTGAGTTGTCTAGCGGCCATGTGCGCGTCTTCTGGAATCATGCGGTGATGGTCGATGTTGACCACTCTGTTACGTCTTATGATGATTTTAAAGGTGATGAGGCAGCCCTGTTGCTGGCCTACGTTGATGACAACATGATGGCTGCGGATACCATCAAAAAGCGGATAGCTGCCAAACAGGAGCAGAAAGAGCCAGCATGCCACAATGAGCATGGCTCTCTGGCGCTAGGCGAAGAATGTCCGCATTGCGGGTACATCATCGGTGGTATGTCTACGCTCTGCGTAGAGTGCGAGCAACGTCCTGAGAGTGAGCCTGGCTATATCTGGCAGCGTACCGATACCGATCCTTGGGAGTATACCTGCCCGGTAGATGGCTCGCATTGGAACAAGATTCCTGACATTCCCTTCTAGCCGTTTGGGGGCTAGCCGCTACTGGCTGGCCCCTTGCTCACATTGCACCCAAAGGAGACGATCATGTCTGAACTGTCTACAGAGCAATGGAAAACGATGAGTGACGCGCTGGCCGCGCCATTTCCGCCTGAAAGCGTATCCTGGCGTGTACAGGGCCAACCCAAGCCCAACATGGATATGCAAGTATTGGCCTACATTGACGCCCGCGACGTGCAGGACCGTCTCGATGCCGTTGTTGGCGCGGGAAATTGGTCCTTCGACTGGGTTCCCGTTGTCACCGATGCGAAGGGCTTGCAAGTCGTAAAGGGCACGATCACGATTCATGGCGTCAGTAAGAGCGACGTAGGGGATGCCTCCAATTTTGAAGGCAATAAAGGCGCGGTCTCTGATGCGTTCAAGCGCGCTGCTGTCCAGTGGGGCATCGGGCGCTACTTGTATGGGTTGGATGCCTTCTGGGTCCGCTTGAATGAGAAGGGCCAGATTGACGCGAAGGGAAAAGCGGCCTTGCGCGCAAAATTAACCGGTAAGCCTTTGCCAGCAGAGCAGCAGCCCGCGCCTAACAGGCCAGCAGCAGAGATAACGATAGAGCAGCGCCGTCATGCGCTCAAAGCGGCATATGCTGCTGTCGGCATTGAAGGCAAGGCATGGGTGGCGGAGTGCTGCGCAGCCACCAACAAGACGAAAGAACGTCTGGCAGCAGGTTTTACGGTTGGTGATTTGGAGAAAATCGAAAATCACCTCAAGGCGTTGAAGGCCAAAGGCGCGCCTATCGCACTCGACAGTGCCGACAAGGCAGGCGTCGCCTAGTCTTGCGCCAGAGAGTAGGCGGATGCGAGACCATTCCTCCATCCGCCTATTTCTTCCAAAACCGCCCAATTCGCGTTCTACGCGCAAATAGAGGTATTTCTGATTCAAACGTCTTAGAGTATCATTTGGCCCCTAGAAGGCCATCCTGGCGCCCAATAGCAATGAAAGCGGGCGCGTTTTGAAAGGGGGTATCCCTTGACACAGAAGGCGAACCAACCAATATGCCCGCTCTTTGTCGCGGGCTATACGATTGCAGATGGGCGCTGGGTCGCGCTCGTTGCCGGAACGGGCAAACTCGCCAGCGTCGGCTATACGAGCGGGCGCTTGACGTGCGATTGCGGGCAAGCAGGCGTCTGCGTGCATATCGCGCTGCTGATTGCGCGCGGGCTAGAATACGAGTTGAGGGAGCCACAGGTTGCCTTGACAGCCAGGGACGTACTGGAAGAGGCGTGGGCAGTGGCGACGCTGGCAGAAATGCGAGGCGAACGTGAATCAGCCGCATAAGCCAGTCCTGACGGATGCGGAGTTCATCCAAGCGACTATCAGCATCCTGCAAGGTGAACTAAACGCCAATGCGCCCGATATGGCCCAGCGCTGCGTTGACGAGATGAAATATGCTGTCTGGTATTTGGAGCAGCGCATAGCGGAGGGGAAGGCGCCCTTGACGCTAGAGCGCGGCATTACGCTCTGTGCTACGCCTGGCTGCCTACGCTATGCAACCCATTTTTGGAATCGGCAGCCGCATTGCCGCTATCACGGCAGGGGCAAGCCAGGAAAGGGGTAAGCAGAATGGCAACCAGAGTAGTGCATGTACGCGACCGTGTACCAGGAGCGGTGTACATCGGGCGCCGCAATCTCCGGGCAGGGCTGAAAGGCTCCTATTGGGCCAACCCGTTTAAAATTGGCCCGGACGGCACGCGGGAAGAAGTGATTGCTAAGTACAAAGCATGGCTGCTTTCTGATGATCCAAATGCCGTTGCGCTCCGGGAACGATTGCCAGAGTTACGCGGCAAGGTGCTTTGCTGCTGGTGTCACCCGCTCACTTGTCACGGTGACGTGCTAGCTGCGCTAGCTGATGCCTTGCCAGATTAGCCGTCATGACGCTACGCCCCGGCAGGTAATCTTGCCGGGGCGTTTTCTCTTGCTACCCGTGCGGTTGCCCTTCCTCAGTCGGGCATTCTGAGCAGCGGCGAAACTCGCTCTCCCCACGCCAGCGCTGATAGAAGCGCGTCCGGGCCGCCTGGTCTAAGCCCGCATGCACGCCCAGATGCAAGATGCCTGCCGCACGATAGGCATTGACGTTATGCAACCGCGCGAAGTTGCTCAGGCTCACCTGCCCGGCTGGTACTGATTCTCCCTTCTTGCGCCTGTTGCGCGGTTTTTCTGGCGTGGCGGCTGGCGGCTTAGGATGAAAGGTCTCGACTTGCCGCCGGAGCGTTGCCAAGTCTTCCTGCAAGCGCTTGACCTGCTCGGCTAAGCCAATGAGCGTCGGGCGTGGCATGCTGGGCGGCAAACGCAGTTGGCGATCTGCGGCCATTTTCTTTAACTCGCTTTCATAATAGCCCATTTGTTGCACGGAAGCTAGCGGGAGATACACGGAAGATAGACGACCTTCCGAGAAGGGCTTGCATCTTCCATGTCAGCGTGCTATCTTTTCAGGGCAGGAAAGAATGGCCGGGGCGTTACCAGAAAGGACGGAAGGCTTGGAATACCTGATTATCATTCGCCTGTACGAAGATGGCACGCCGGAATGGCAACATGATTTGGCAGAGGAACACGCCTATAATCCTGCGCAGCGCGAGACCGCAGAAAACTTGCATCAGGCATACAACGGCATTAAGGCCGCCGCGCGCATGGAGCGAGAGGCGAGACAGCAAAGCGCGTGGCGCTGGAAATGGTTGCGCGCGCAAATCCAGCTGCGCGTGGGCGATGAAGCGCTGAAGCGGGGTACCTAGCGTGACCCGATGCGATGCTTGCGGGAAATAGTTCGCAGGTGTGAGCGCGTTTGATGCTATCACAGGATAGGCGAGTTCGCGCAAGTTGCCTGGAAAAAGGACAGCGTATATCATCCGGCAACGCCCAATACGCGCCGCTGCATGACGGATGATGAGATGCGAGCAAGAAGAAACCGGAAGTCAGGACGAGTAGTGAAAGCGCGTATGGTATACTCGAAAGGAGGGCACGATGCAACCACAGGAGGCTCGCGTTGCATCCCTCTCTCATCTTGTAACTCTTCCCCCAACGATCAACGAACACATGTTGACCTCATTAGCCGATGCTTCTAAGCGCGGCGCCGCTGATGGCAGCGCTGCCAGAAACAATCCACTCCGCTCGTGCCCGCTCTGCCTTCCTGCTGCAATGGAGCGCGCCTTTGTCCTGAGTAGCGACGCGGTTGCGCTCGCTGGCGGCTCTGCCTGTGATTTGGCCTGGCGCCTGGTCTACTGCTTCTCCTGGCTGGCCGCCTATACCGGCAAAAAGCCGCGTGTCCTCATTGCGAAGGCATTGAAAGCCGAGCAGGATAAGAATAAGCTCGCGGCCTGGATTGAAGCGTTATCCGGCATGGATGTGCCCACTGTGTCATTTCAGGCGGGCCTGCGCAAGTACCGGCAGGCCGCGCAAGCGCTGGCGCGGATGGAACGTGACCTGATCCGCGCGTGGCATCAGAGCGCGATCAAGGCCAGCGACCATACGAGGCAGGCGGTCTATGCGCGTTGAAATCCGACTGGTAGACGGCAACCGATGCGTGCATGTCGCGCGCCAGACGAGTCCTGGCAGTGGCGTGTTTGTGCTGGGACAAGGGTGCGAGGCGCGTATCGTCCTGGCGCCAGAGCAGGTCTTGAATCTGGAGTCTGAGGTGCATCTCTCGCCAGCGCAACTTGACGGGCTGTTTGGCCGGGAGGCACGTCCGCTCTTTGAGCGTGCCATCAAGCGACTGGCGCACTGGCCCAACGCGCCCGCACTCAGACCATTGGCGCTGCTGCTCGATTGGTCGCGTCAATGGCCGGATGCTGTCTTTGAAGTCCAGACGCTGCCAGATCGCGTGCCAGAGCCAGTCACGTTCCGGCGGCTGGGCATCCGACAGCCGTTGATAGCAGGCAAGAGGCGATAGCATGCGTTGGGTAAAGGTAGCAATCTGCCTCTACGTTGGCTTGTTGTGGCTGACGATTTTGCTTCTGGCAGCAATGGGCCGATTTGTGTAGGCCCTGCTGCCAGCGGTCCTATTAGCGTTGACTGTCTGGTACAAATGTGCTATCATGCGTCCAGATAAAAAGAAAGAGCCGCTCCACACGGCAAAGAGGAAGCGGCCCAATCCACCAAAACACCAGCACAGGAGTGACCTATGCACGGCGTTGATTGCTACGTACAGGATACCACACCTGGAAGGCGTTGGCAACTGCCCATAGCTTTCAAGATTATAGCATTACCCGCGCATAGGGCGCTGCTGTGCTGGCAGGAGACACGATCATGCCAGAGCAAGAAAAATCCCCTACACAGACGCCCGCGCCGCTTCCATCAGGAGAGGCAGGCTTTACTGCCATTCCCCATCCTGTTTTCCGGCATTGGATGGCTATTCTCTCAGGAGACGCCTTTCAAGCACTCTGCTGTGCGATAGATCGTACCTGGGGATGGCAAAAACAGGAAGAGTACATTTCGCTCAGTGATTTCAAGCGATATATGGGTATCCCGCCAAAACATGATGAGAAAGTCTATCGAGCGCTCAGAGAACTGTTCTTCTTTGGGTTGATTGCAGAAGGAAAACGGGGCAAACGAAATGAAAAATCCTACTTCGTCACCATGCGTGTACTCGACACTACTAGCATCGTGTTAGTAGTCAAAAACGACAGATTGTATGTCTCTACTAACACCATGTTAGTAGAACTCCTAACACTCCGTGAGGAGTGTTGAGATAGTTTGCAATAGTGTGTTCTTCTATGCTATAATATGTGCATGGAGAACACCTATTCGATTGGACAATTTGCCCGGCTTACCGGGCGCGGGGTCAAGACGCTGCAAAAGTGGGACCGGGCAGGCATCCTCAAAGCCCATCGGACTCCTACCGGGCGGCGCTACTACACCCACGATCAATATCTGGAGTATCGCGGGCTGAAAGCAACCAGGGCCGGGGCAACCATCGTCTATGCGCGGGTGTCAAGTCAAGGGCAGAAACCAGATTTGCAGAATCAGGTAGCCGCGCTCAAAGACTTTTGCCAACGGCAAGGCTTCACGGTAGACGAGTGGATAGAGGAAGTGGGCAGCGGCCTCAACTATCAGCGGAAGGCGTTCAATCGCATCATGGAAGAGATTGAACTCGGGCGCGTGCAGCGGCTCATCATCGCCCACAAGGATAGGCTCGTCCGTTTTGGGTTTGAATGGTTTGCGGCGTTCTGTGAACGGCATGGAACGGACCTCGTGGTCGTCAATGGTGAGACGCTCTCCCCAGAGCAAGAACTCGTGCAAGACCTGCTCTCGATTGTCCATGTGTTTAGTGTACGGTTGTATGGACTGCGTTCGTATAAGAAGGTGATCCGTGCTGCTGCTCTGCAAAAAAGTCCGCCTAGAGGTGAGTGAGCAAGACGCTGCTGCCCTGGAGTTCATGCAGGGCAAATGTCGCGGCCTCTACAACTGGCTGGTGATGAGGCTGCGGGCTGGGGAGCGCTGGCACTTCGCCGAGGAAAAGGCGCGGCTGGGAGAATGCCGCGCCTATGACCCGGAGTTAAACGAGGTGTACGGCAAGTTGCTGGCAGAAGTCTATTTCCGGCTGGATAAGGCGATGAAGGCCTTCTTTCGGCGCGTCAAGAACGGCGAGACGCCGGGCTTTCCCCGTGTGCGGCCACGCCATGCCTTCTTCACGCTCTGCTATCCGGCCATGTACATCAAGGTTGAGGGCACCACAGTGCTGCTCCCAACGGGTGGCAAGAGCGAAAAAACGAAGCGCTTCCCCACGATCAGAGCCGGACTGACTGAAGAGGTGCCTGCTG
>Ga0209581_1004805_pt1 | contig 10665 bp, 10 predicted proteins | sample Coa_R2_FD_187160 | JGI IMG/M metagenome (GOLD analysis project Ga0209581, IMG submission 187160) | Surface soil microbial communities from Centralia Pennsylvania, which are recovering from an underground coalmine fire - Coalmine... | ecosystem: Environmental > Terrestrial > Soil > Unclassified ...
CGACCCGCGATTGCGGAACATCGCGACGCTCTATCGCGAGATCGGCAGCTGCGTCGCGCGCCCGCCCGAAAAATGCGTCGGCGTGCGTTGGGACTACGCCTTCTTTCAGATGCTCATCGAAACGAACTATCTGACCTTCCGTCGTCCGGACGGCGCACCGGCCTCCATGTCGGCGTCGGATAACAATTTCGCCGGTGTCGGCGCGGCCGTTGCCGGGAAGCCTGGCGAGCATTTCAGCGACGTCGCAACCGGGGTGCTCGCCCATCTCCAGCACGTGCTGATGTACGCGACCGTGCCTATCCCTGCGCCCGTCGCACGGCGCACCCGTCTCGTGCAGAACGATGTCCAGGAGATCATGCGGCGGTTGCGCCGCCCGGTCACCTACGCGGACCTTGCGCGCGAATGGACCGGCGTCGGCAAGAGCCGCTATGCGGAGGAGATGCGGCATCTGGCGGATCGCTACAGCGCGCGCTTCTGCCGCAATGAGGAGGCCGGCGTCCGCGCGGCTATGGCAGCACCGGCACGATCTCGCTGATTTTCACCTCGCGTAGCAACTGCCGCACATCATCCGCGCGGCAGAGCTCGGTTCCCGGCTGCATCACGGCAGCCGAACCGGCGGCCACTCCCGTGCGAAAAGCCTCCGTCCATGGCTCGCCCGCGGCCAAGGCGGCGATCATGCCGCCGAGAAAACTGTCGCCGGCGCCCACGGCGCTCGCCACTTCGATCGGCAAGGGGGCTGCCCGCAGCGCATGTTCGGCGGTCACCAGCAGCGCCCCGTCTTCGCCGAGAGTGAGCGCCACCGCCTGCGTGCACCCTTCGGCGATCAGCCTGCGGCATGCCGCGATACGATCCGCGTCATGCGCGAGCGGCATGCCGAAAAATTCGGCGAGCTCGTTCTGATTCGGCTTTATCAGCGTGACGCCCTCCTTCAACGCGGCGGCGAGGGCGGCGCCGCTCGTGTCGAGCACCATCCGAGCGCCGAGCTGGTTTGCCACGCGCGCGACCATCGCATAGAAATCATCGGGCACGCCGGGCGGAATACTGCCGCTCGCGACCACGAATTTCGGTTTGGCGGGAAGAGTAACCAGTTTTTCCAGACAGGCCTCCCACTCCGCGCGATGCAGGGCCGAGCCGGGAAGCACGAAGCGATATTGACGACCGGTGCTGTGCTCGTATGCGGTGAAGTTTTCCCGCGTTTCGACATGCGACGGCGTCACGATGCTGGCGATGCCTTCGCGCTCGACCAGTCGTTGCAGCAGTTTCCCGATGGCGCCGCCAATAGGATAGATGGCCGCGACGTCACCGCCGAGCCGATGAACGACGCGTGCAACATTGATCCCGCCGCCTCCGGGGTCGCGCTTGGGCGGCGAGCAACGTAATTTGCGGGTCGCCTCGACCTGCTCGACATTGACGAAGATGTCGATAGCGGGATTGATCGTAAGCGTGACGATTTCGGGCACGTGGCGTTCGGTTCCTGGCAAATTCGCCGGTCTAACGGGAACATTTCAACGTGGCGGATGAAATAGGGATTTTTTAGCCCCATTCATCCCTGGAGTGCTATGAAAATTCCGGTGAGTTTGTGGCACCGGCGTGCTACCCAGAACGTTCTGTGTCGCAGGGTGCCGCGCTCGTTGGACCCTTGCGGCAGGCCGTAAACTGGGCGGTAGCAGGCCGTGATCGATCCGCTTTATGCGTTTTCGGGTTTCGTGGTCGGCATGTTGGTCGGCATGACCGGCGTCGGCGGCGGTTCCCTGATGACGCCGGTGCTCATTCTGCTGTTCGGCGTTCACCCGGCAACCGCGGTGGGGACGGATCTGCTCTATGCCGCCGTGACCAAGACGGGCGGCAGCCTCGTGCACGGTTTCTCCCGCAGCATCGACTGGCGCGTCGTCGGTCGGCTCGCCTCGGGCAGCATCCCGGCAACCGTGATGACGCTTGCGCTTCTGTCCTATCTTCGTCTCGACGACTCGGCCGCGCGCAGCCTCATCACGCTCGTGCTGTGCATGGCCTTGTTCATCACCGCATTCGTGCTGGTGTTTGGTCAATCGCTCGTCAATGCCTATCGTGCGCGTACGGTCGAAATTGCCCCGGAGCGCACGAGGATCGCGACGGTGATGGTCGGCGCCGCGCTCGGCGTGCTGGTGTCGCTCTCTTCGGTCGGTGCCGGTGCGGTCGGTGTGATCGCGCTGGTGATGCTTTATCCGCAGCTTCCGATGGCCAAGATCGTGGGCTCCGATATCGCGCACGCGGTGCCACTTACGCTCGTCGCGGGGCTCGGACACTGGATGATGGGCTCGGTCGACTGGGCGATCATCATGTCGCTGCTCGCCGGTTCGCTGCCGGGCATCTTCTTCGGCAGCTATTTCGCCATTCGCATTCCCGAGCGGGCATTGCGGCTGGTCCTGGCGGCAACATTGTTTGTGGTGGCTACCCGAATTGCCGTCGACTATGCGGGCACGGCGTCATCCATCATCACGGCATTCACGCGCCGCGCGCCGTGAGTTCGATGCGCTGGCTCCTTCATCGCGGCCCGAGCAGACGCGAGCCCAACAGTACCACCAGCCAGATGGCGATCAGCGCACCGAAGGCGATGAGCAGAACCTCCATTTTGCCCTCCCAGGACGCAGTCGCCGACGCGGGCGCATGCCGCATGGCCGGCGAGCGGCCCACAACGCGCATTATAGCGCGTTGCGCGCCGTCCGTCCGCGGGGTGGCAAGAGGACCCGGCCCGTCGCCCCGCGCCCGAATCGGACGCGAGACGGGCCTCCGCGATGACCCGATGACCAGAAGGAATGGGCCGGCGTCGTCAGTCTTGGAAAACCCCGAAGCCGGACATGCGGCGTCAGTCGCCGCTGATGGTCTTGACGACGCTCGACATCGGGCGCGCGGATTCAAGACCGCCGCCGATCTCCTTGGACACCGCCTCGACATATTCCTTCAGCGGCTCGACCGGAGTCTTGCCGACGACCTGCACGATCTTGAACCCGCCGGCCTTCAGCTTGGCGAGAATCTCGGGAACCGCCTCAGAGGTCGCATGCTGGAAATCGTGCATCAGGATGATGCCTTTGCCATGCTTGGTGAGACGGTCCATCACCGAACGGACGACCTGTTCCGGTCGGCGCATTTTGAAGTCGAAGCTGTCCCAGTCCGTGGAAAAGATGCCGATGTTGCGGCTGGCGAGGTACTGCACGATCTCCGGCGGATTGCGCAACGCGGGGAAACGGAAGAAGGGCGCGATCGGCTTGTCACCGGCGGCAATGCTCACCGCGGCAATACCCTTCTCGACCTCCGCCTTGGCATCCTCGAACGAGAGCTTTGTCAGGTCCTTGTGCGACCAGGTGTGCGAACCGACGGTGTGGCCGGCCGCTATGACCTTTTTCAGGATTTCGGGATGCCAGCCGGCATGTTTGCCGATGGGAAAGAACATCGCCTTGGTGCATTGATCGGCCAGCGCCTTGAGCACGCGCTCGGTGTTGCCCGGCCAGGGGCCGTCGTCGAAGGTGAGCACCACTTCGTGGTCGCGCAGGAAGTCGTAGGCCTTGAAGTTCTGGAAACCGAAGCCGGGCGCTCCCGTTGTGTCGATCTGCACCACGCGTGCCACGCCAAGGGCGTTCGGATTGTCACATTGAGTTTTCAGCAGCACGGGAGGCGCGGGCGTGGGCGCCGCCGCTGGAACCGAAGCCGCCGGGGCGCTCGCGTCCTCGGCGCGGGCATGCTCGCAGAGCGCTGCGACCGAGAGCAGAAGTGCTAAAGCCAGAGCCGTGCGCATCGGATCACCCATATGCTTGGCTGAATGTGTGGCCATACATCGCGGCTTTGTCGGCGCAAGTCAACGCATGGCACGGGACCTGGCCCTGCGTCGGTCTCGTGGGTCGGCAAATATGGTAACGACGTCAAGGTGATGGCCGGGACGGAGGAAGACGGCAGGGGCACTGCCGGGCCGAGGTCACGGCTTGCCGGTCGAGGCTCGATCGCCGCGCGGCGGGCGCGCGATATTGCAGGGCGCCCTCGCGCGTCTTATGTGCGTTGGCGTGACGGAGGCCCGTCCAGGGAGGCTATCGATGCCGGTGCCCTTGAGCGCGACGACGAGCGCGCCTCGCGCGCGTGTTGCGTTGGCGTTGGCGCTTGGCATTGGGCTGCTGCTTGCCGCTGCGGCAGGGCTTTGGGCTTATTACGGCACCGCAGTATTCTTCGAGATGGTGCGGACCGGCTGGGCAAGCTGTTTCTGATCGGCCGTCGTGCTGATGACCCGCAGGGCGTCCCACATCCTCTTGGTCATGGCCGCCTTTCTGGGCGGCCTGGTGCTCTTTCTGGGCATTTTTTTTCTATATGTCGGCGGACGATTTGGCCCGGGCGTGTCGACGGCATCGGCGATCGGCGGACCTTTCCGACTCGTGGACCAGGACAACAGGCCGATCACCGATTCTGATTTCAAGGGCAAGCCTTTCCTGGTGTTCTTCGGCTACACCCATTGTCCCGACATTTGCCCGACCACCCTGTTCGAAATCTCTGAGGTCTTGCGTGCGATGGGCGCGGACGCCGACCGCGCGGCCGCGCTGTTCATCACCGTCGACCCCGAGCGCGACACGCCGGCGGTGCTCAAGGACTATTTGTCGAACTTCGATCCGCATCTGCGCGGCGCGACAGGTTCGCGCGACGCGTTGGCTGCCGTCGAAAAGGAGTACCGCGTCTATGCGAAGAAGGTCCCCACGGGCAACGGCGACTACAGCATGGACCACAGTGCGATCGTCTACTTGATGGACAAGAACGGTCGCTTCGTCGCGCCGTTCAATCTCAAACGCTCGCCAGAACAGGCGGCGGCCGAACTAAAAAAATATTTATAGATGATTTATCGCAACCGCCGCTCGGTCGATTTCTTCGGAAAACCTTCTTCAACCATTGCGTGTATCGTCTCGATGGGCGAAATTACGGGGAAGCGACGGCGACGACGAATTGCGCAATGCGAAAATTGATGTGGCGGATACCTCCTGGCGGCCGAAGGGAGAAACCGCATTCTTCCACGGCCACATCGGTTGATCTCTCCGAAGGCGTGCGGCTGCTGCGAGCCTATTTTGACATCGAGGATGCGCGCCATCGCGCCGAGGTGCTGGCGCTGGCGGAACGCTTTGCCAGGAAAGCTCCGCCCGACGGGCTCGACCCGCCGGGCTGACCCGCGATGCCTGGCGCCGCCCGCTTCGTGTTTCGCCCGATCGAGCCTCTCCGTTCGACCTGCCGCCCTGGGCATGCTCATTGCCGCCCTTGACCGGTCCGCATGAGATGCGTGAGATGCCGCTCGAGAGCGGCAAGCGAACGGAACGCATCGTCGGCAAGGCGCGACGTCTTCGCCAAGCCGTGCTCGGTTTTCTCCCAGGCGTAGGGGGTGCGGAGCAGCTGAAAGAACGCACGCCATGCCGCGAGCGACAGCAGGAGCCAGTGCAGCGGCATCAACAAGAGCACCCAGGCATTGCCGAGCCAGCCGCGCCGCGCCAGCCCCAGCAGTCCGACCAGGCCGAAGACGAGATAGCCGGCGAGCGCGATGCCGCCGCAGAGGACCAGCAGCAGCGCAGACGAGTCGTGGGCGGATCCTTGCGGAGCGGTGCCATACGCACCGAACACCGCCATCACGAACAGGGGATGCACCAGCGCCGCGAGCGCATTGCCGCCGACCGTGAGTTGAAATGCCGCAAAACCGCCGATGCCGAGCTCGCGCAGGAGCCGGCGCGGCTCGCGCATATGCACGATCCAGGTCATCATCCAGCCCTTGAACCAGCGCGTGCGCTGGCGGAGCCAGGCGGGAAGCCGCGCCGGCGCCTCCTCGAACGTCGTCGACGCGATGGTGGCCGTGCGATAGCCGAGGCGCGCGAGCCGCATGCCGAGATCGGCATCTTCGGTGACATTGTAGGCATCCCAGCCGCCCGCCGCCCGCAGGATCGCGGTGCGAAAGTGATTGGACGAGCCCCCCAGCGGCAACGGCAGGCCCATGCAGGCAAGGCCGGGCAGGAAGACGTCGAAGTGCCCCGCATATTCGGCGGTGAACATGCGCGCGAGCCATCCGTCGCGGGTGTTGTCGATCGCAAGGCGGGCCTGTACGCATGCGAGTCGTTCGTCGCCGTCGGCGAAGGCCTGCAGCGCGCGGCGCAGCTGGTCAGGTTCGGGTCGATCCTCGGCGTCGTAAATCACGAGGAAACTCCCGTGCACGAACGGCAGCGCCGCATTGAGCGCCTTGGGCTTGGTGCGCGGTCCCTCGGCCGGCACCGTGATGAGCGTCACCGGCAGGCTTCCCCTGTGGGCTTCGATTGCGGCCGGGGTCTCGCGATCATCGGGTTCGAGCGCGAAAATGACCTGCAGCTTCTCGCGCGGATAATCGAGCCGCGCGATGGCCGCGAGCAGGCTGCGCACGGAGGCGGCCTCACGATAGAGTGCGCAGAGGATGCTGTAGGTCGGCAGGTCGCGCGCATCGCCCGGCGCGGTCTTGCGAGGCGACCGCGGCCGTCTCGCTGCAGCCACGATGCGCAGGCCAAGCCAAGCCGCAAACAGCCCGTCTAGCATCGCCGCGAATGCAAGCGCCAATCCCGGTGCGGCCTGTTCAACTGCGCCCGGCGCGAGCTCGACCAGCACAAGCGCTCCGGCTGCCGCCAGGATGAGCCATTTCGCGATCGAGCGGCGCCGCCGCGGCGCCGCCGTCATCGACGACCAGCGGCGCCCCAACGCGTGAACCGCATGATCGACAAGGGTGGCCGCGGCATGACGCAGCACAAACCGGTTGAGGCGTTCGCCGGTCGTGAAACGGATCGTGCGCGCGAGCGCCGGACTGGCCCGCAGCGCGGTCGCGATGCGGCGTGCCGCCAATCCACGCGGCGCGATCACCAGCGTCAGGGTCTCCTTGTCGTAAAGCGTGAGGATGCCGTGTTGCGTCGCCGCGAGCAGCCGGTGGTCGTCGAGCGGGCAGAGGCGGCGCGGCACGCGGTCGAGCGGCTCGAAGTCCACCCCAAAACGGCTCGCGAATGCGCGCATATAGGTTTCGGCGGCCACGCTGCCCTGCGCGATCAGCACCTGGTCGGCGCCGGTGCCGACGTGACCGGCGCGGTCGCGTGCCGCGGCAAGCCGCTCGGGCGCGACGACATCGGCAAGACAGGCCAATTCTGGACAATCGCCGCCCGACCTGCCGGACAGGCTGAGCTTGGCCGCAACAGACATCCCTGCAGCAGCCACAGCCGCCGCAGCCCCCCGCCCCATCGCACGACCCCAACCAAGGCGTCTGCACTCTAACCGGAAACCGCCCGGGATGCTACTAAAAGTTGCATCATCCCATCATCGGCAATCGGAGGTTCTGGTCGGCAAGGAAGGGGGATGATAGAAGGCGTCCCATGTCCTCCTTCATGGCCCATACGGTCGTACCCGCCGCGGTCATTGCCGTGGCGGCGGTGCTGTGTCTCGGCCTCGTCAACATGATGCGCGGGGGTTCGCCCAACCGGTCGCAGCAGCTCATGCGTCTGCGCGTGCTGCTGCAATTCGTCGCCATCGTGTTGATCATGATCACCATCTGGGCCATGGGACGTTGAGGGCCTTTGGCGACCCGGCGGCGGTCAATCTCCGCATTGCGGCCGCAGAAGGACGGAGCATGGTCAACGACACGGCATTCCCGATCCTGCGGTCCGAGATCATTCGGGCTGCGGCCGTCGCGACAAGGGAGGGCTGCAGACACCCATGGTGGTGCTGAATCGCATCTATACGCGGACCGGCGACGACGGCACGACCTCGCTCGGCTCGGGCGTGCGGCGCAAGAAATACGATCTGCGCGTTGCAGCCTACGGAACGATCGACGAAGTCAACGCGGTCGTCGGCCTGGCAAGGCTCCATGCGTCCGACGACAAGGCGCTCGATGCTGCTCTCACGCGCATCCAGAATGACTTGTTCGACGTCGAAGCCGATCTCTGCCTCGCTGAAAAAGGCCCGGGCGGCGCGCGCCTGACCGTGACCGACGCGCAAGTGACATGGCTGGAAGGTGAGATCGACCGGCTCAATGCGGAGCTCGAGCCGCTGCGATCCTTTATCCTGCCTGGCGGCAGTGCGGCGTCGGCCTATCTGCATCTTGCGCGCACCGTGTGCCGGCGCGCCGAGCGCATCATGGTGCAATTGCGCGACCAACCCGGCGAGGATGTCTCGGCCGCAGCGCTGAAATACGTGAACCGCCTGTCGGATTATCTGTTCGTGGCCGCGCGTTACGCCAACGACAAAGGCAAGCGCGACGTGCTCTGGATTCCGGGGCAGAACCGCTGAGCGCCCGCGTGGCACGGATGACGTCGCCTTTGTCCCCTTGTCCGGCGCTGATCGGGGCCGCCGTGCACAGACGGAGTGCCCCTATGGCGGCGCGGCGCAAACGTTGACATGCCGCTTGCCCCGCCTTTAGCTTGCGGCCCGCTGTTCAGGTCTCTCATCCCGGATGGGAATCATGAAAATTCTCGTGCCTGTGAAGCGGGTTGTCGACTTCAACGTCAAGATTCGCGTCAAGCCCGACGGCTCCGGCGTCGAACTTACCAACGTGAAGATGTCGATGAACCCCTTCGACGAGATCGCCGTCGAAGAGGCGATCCGCGTCAAGGAATCCGGAAAGGCGAGCGAGATCGTGGCGGTTTCGATCGGTCCGGCACAGGCCTCCGAGACGATTCGCACGGCGCTCGCCATGGGTGCCGATCGCGGGATCCTGGTGAAGACCGACACGGCCGTCGAACCGCTTGCGGTCGCGAAGATTTTGAAGGCTCTGGTGGAAGTCGAACAGCCCCGCCTCGTCATCATGGGCAAGCAGGCGATCGACGACGATTGCAATCAGACCGGTCAGATGCTTGCGGCCCTCCTCAACTGGCCGCAGGGCACCTTTGCCTCGAAATTGGTTCTGGACGGCGACGGCCTGACGGTCACGCGCGAGGTCGACGGCGGCCTGCAATCGGTCAAGCTCAAGCTGCCGGCCGTGGTCACCACCGATCTGCGGCTCAATGAACCGCGCTACGCGTCGCTCCCCAACATCATGAAAGCGAAGAAAAAGACCATCGAAGAAAAAACGCCCGAAACATTCGGGGTGGATATCCGGCCGCGCCTCGAAATCCTCAAGACGAGCGAGCCGCCGGGACGCAAATCCGGCGTCAAGGTGAGTTCCGTGGCCGAGCTCGTCGCGAGACTCAGAGACGAGGCGGGGGTGTTGTGATGGCGACCCGGCACATGAATGGCGCGCGTCCAGGGTGCTGCGCGCGGCTAGGCGCGCTTAAAGAACGCACCGCGACGCGGGCAGTGAATTCCGTTTCATGTCGCCCTCTCAAGCCGCACATCGGCGACACCTTGCCGCCCGGCACACGCGGCAACGACGCGCAGGCTCGGCCATGACCACGCTTCTTCTCGCCGAGCACGACAACCGGTCGCTGAAGGATGCGACCAACAAGGCGCTTACCGCCGCCAAGGCCCTGGGCGGGGACGTGCACGTGCTGGTCGCCGGTAAGGATTGCAGGTCCGCGGCCGAGGCCGCCGCCAAGCTCGACGGCGTCACCAAGGTGCTGGTTGCCGACGCGGCGCCCTATGAACACATGCTCGCCGAGCCGGTCGCCGCGCTGATCGTCTCGCTCGCCGGAGATTACGACGCTTTCGTCGCGCCGGCCACGACGAGCGGCAAGAACGTCATGCCGCGCGTCGCGGCGCTGCTCGACGTGATGCAGGTTTCCGATATCACCAGGGTCGTCGCGTCCGACACATTCGAGCGGCCAATCTATGCCGGCAATGCAATCCAAACGGTGAAATCGACCGACGCCAAAAAAGTGATCACGGTACGCACGTCGACTTTTCCCGCAGCCGGCGTGGGCGGATCCGCAAGCATTGCAAACGTCGTGCCGCCGGCCGACCCGGGGCTTTCCGTGTTTATCGGGGAGGAGCTTTCGAAATCCGATCGGCCGGAGCTGACCTCGGCCAGAATCGTCATCTCCGGCGGTCGTGCGTTGCAAAGCCGCGAAAACTTCACGAAATATATCGAGCCGATCGCGGACAGGCTCGGCGCTGCGGTTGGCGCGTCGCGCGCGGCGGTCGATGCTGGCTACGCACCGAACGATTGGCAGGTGGGACAAACCGGAAAGGTGGTGGCGCCCGAGCTGTACATTGCCGTCGGCATTTCCGGCGCCATCCAGCATCTTGCCGGGATGAAGGACTCCAAGGTGATCGTCGCCATCAACAAGGACGAGGACGCGCCGATCTTCCAGGTGGCGGATTACGGCCTGGTGGCCGACCTCTACACCGCGCTGCCGGAGCTGGCGAGTGAGCTCGATAAGGTTAAGCGCTAGAAGCATGGTGCGGGGACATCGAATTGAGCGGCGACAAGGGATAAGGTGTGCGGGATCGCTCGGTCGAGGAACGGCCGACGCGCGGCATTTTCCCGCGGTCTGCCTCCCTCGACCGGATGACCGGAATTTGCTCCGGTGGGCTGAGCCGGTGCCGATGGAGTCGCACGCGGGTTCGTCGTAAGAAGAAAATTTGCAGGCAAGGGCCGAACCGAATCCCAAGGACCTTGGTCTTCACAGCGACCGGACAAGAACAATGGTGGCCAAGATAGAGACTGTCGGAGTGATCGGCGCAGGGCAGATGGGCAACGGCATCGCCCATGTCTGCGCGCTTGCGGGTTTTTCGGTA
>Ga0209581_1004806_pt1 | contig 10663 bp, 7 predicted proteins | sample Coa_R2_FD_187160 | JGI IMG/M metagenome (GOLD analysis project Ga0209581, IMG submission 187160) | Surface soil microbial communities from Centralia Pennsylvania, which are recovering from an underground coalmine fire - Coalmine... | ecosystem: Environmental > Terrestrial > Soil > Unclassified ...
CGCCGTCGACGACCCCGCTCGCCCCGAACGGCCCGACATCGATTCCGCCGCCAGCATTGGTCGGCTCGCCGGTTGTGTTCCGCCGGCTCGATAAGGGCGTCCCCAGATGCGGCTGGGAACCGTTATCGTTATTAATGGAAGTTGCGCGTCTGCCCAGCGTGGAGTACGACAAGTCGTTATTGTTCGTACTGGACTGCTGGGCCGGCAGACGGCTGTCTAAAACCAAGCAGGATATGGCGGCGAATACTGCGTAGCGCGTCTTCGTCGACTTCATCGCGGCGCCTCCAGTGCCTCATCATCAGGCGTCCAAAAGCATACCACAGGTCTTCATAGGCTGCGCATTGCCCTCCCGACCTGGCTCGCTTATCAATTCTTTACAAATAATCAGGCGCCGGGAGGGTCCCGGCTGGTGACAATGAAGCGCTTCCCAGCGTCTTTGCATTTGCAACCGTATAGAGAAATCCAGATGCGAATAATTCAAAGCCGGGTAGTAACAATTGCCTATTTCTTAACATCCTTCGCTGTCCCTGGCCTGAACGCACAGGCAACTGGCACGCTGCGCGGTCAGGCCATCGATCCGTCCGCGGCGGTGGTGGCGGGCGTAACGGTTCAGGTCGCCGGAAATGGCGTTACTCGCGCGACGAAAACCGACGCCCAAGGCCGCTATTCTTTGACGCTGCCGCCGGGCAAATATTCCGTACAGGCCAGCGCGCCCGGATTTCAAAACTTTACACAGGCGGATGTGAACATTTCCGCAGGGCAGACCACCTCCCTCGACATCCCGCTCCAAATCGTGGCGGAAGCGCAGCAGGTCCAGGTGACAGCGCAGGCGGAAGGACAGGTCTCTGTGGATCCCTCAAGCAATGTGGGCTCGATTGTCCTCAAAACCGAAGATCTCGAGGCTCTGCCCGATGATCCGGACGATCTCCAGTCCGATCTTGAGGCGCTTGCCGGACCGGCGGCAGGTCCCAACGGCAGCCAGTTTTTCGTCGACGGCTTTAGCGGCGGCCAGTTGCCGCCCAAAAGCTCCATCCGCGAAATCCGAATTAATTCCAACCCATTTTCTTCCGAATTCGACCGCCCAGGCTTTGGCCGAATCGAGATCTTTACCAAACCCGGCACGGACCAGTTCCATGGAAGCGCCTTCATGAACTATGGAGACTCCATTTTCGACAGCCGCAATCCACTGCTGACAACAGACAAGCCCGGATACAGCTCGAAATTCTATTCCGGCAATATCGGCGGTCCGCTGACGAAAAAGTCTTCATTTTTCCTGGATTTCTTCCGGCGCGAAATCAACGAAAGTTCGTTGATCAACGCCAGAACGCTCGACAACAATTTCAACGAAGTTTTGTATAACGGCGCCTACCCCACTCCGCAACGTCTGTGGATGATCGCGCCGCGCATCGATTACCAGCTGAACGCCAATAACACGCTGGTCCTGCGATATCACCACATGGACAACTCCGGAGTCACCGGAGTGGGACAGTTCAACCTTCCCAGCCAGCAGATCAACTCAACGACGAAAAATAATGTGGTGCAAGTCACCGAAACCGCGATTCTTGGCACAAAGGCGATTGATGAAACGCGGTTCCAGTTTTCTGAAAACCACAACAACCAGAATGGCGTGGGGGACTTCACGATTCCCGGCATCAATGTTGCCAGTTCGTTTAATTCCGGCGGCGCGCCGCTGTTGTCCAACTTCACGCACACCCGACTCTACGAGTTGCAGAATATCGTGACGCTCACGGCGGGTACGCACACCACCAAGGTTGGCGCGCGGTTGCGCCAGAACGATCTCTCCAGCAAATCGACATCGAATTTCAACGGGAGTTATACCTTCGGACAGCCCCCTGCGGGCGCGCCCTGTCTGGCAGGCATCGCCAATCCCACGTCGCTGGACCTCTACCGCCAGACCCAGCTCCTGCTGGCTCAAGGAGTGCCAATGTCCACAATCATCGCTCAGGGCTGCGGACCTACCCAGTTCACGTTGAGCGGCGGCATTCCTGAACAGGGCGTCCGGCAGCTGGATCTTGGGGTGTTCATTCAGGACGACTGGCGGTTTCGCCCGAACCTGACCATCAGCACCGGGCTTCGGTATGAGACTCAAAATAACATCCGCGATCACCTGGATTTCGCCCCGCGCATCGCTCTGGCCTGGGCGCCAGGAGCGAAGGGAAACAGGGCGGCCAAAACCGTGATTCGAGCGGGCTGGGGAATTTTCTACGACCGCTTTGATGTTTCAGATACTTTGCTCGCTCTGCGCTTTAACGGCGTCACGCAGCAAAACTACGTAGTCAACGGCGGCGTAGCAGGCGCGACGCAGCAGGCGCTGGCCGCGCTCGCCTACTATCCCCTCGTTCCGCCGGTTTCTCTTCTGACCGTGCAGAATCAGGCCATTTACCAGATCGACCGCAACTTTCATGCGCCATACATGATGCAGACGGCCATCGGCCTGGAGCGAACGCTCCCCGCCAGAACCACGCTCGCGGTCAACTACGTGAACACGCGCGGACTGCATACGCTGCGGACGCGCAACATCAACGCGTTCCTGCCAGGCACCTACACCGGGCCCGGCACGGGAATACGTCCGTATCCGATCAACGATGACATTTATCTGTTCGAGTCGGCCGGCATGTTCAAGCAGACGCAACTGATCATAAATGTGCGCAACCAGCTCAACAGCCATCTGATGCTCCAGGGCTTTTACGTCTACGGCCAGGCTCACAGCAATGCCAATGGTTTTCCAATGGACCAGTACAATGCGAACCTGGACTGGGGCCGCTCGAATTACGATATCCGGCACCGCGCATTTATCGGAGGCACAGTCGGCTTGCCGTTCAGGTTGATGGCGGCGCCCTTCATCACGATGAGTTCCGGCGCGCCCTTCAACATCACCACCGGCAGCGCCTTCAATGGAAGCGGCATCTTCAATGCGCGGCCCGCGTTTGCCACCAGCGCATCCAACCCCAAGAATGTGTATAGTACGCGCTGGGGCGTCTTCGACGCCAGCCCTCTCCCGGGCGAAACCATCATCCCCTACAACTACGGGGAAGGACCTGGACAGTTCACGGTCAACATACGGCTCAGCCGCACGTGGGGCTGGGGCGAGAAGAGATCCGGCGCTACGGGCGGAGGCTTTGGCGGACCCGGCGGTCCTGGCGGTTTCGGCGGACCGCGCGGCGGCGGTCCGGGCGGCGGCGGATTCAGCGGCGGAATGCGCGGAATGATGGGCGGCTTCGGCGGCGGCAATACCGGGAAGCGCTATAACCTGACGTTTACGATTTCCGCCCGGAACGCGCTCAATCACGTGAATTTCGGCCCTCCGAATGGCGTCCTGGTTTCGCCGTTCTTCGGAACCTCCACGACGCTGGCTGGCGGGGGGCCGGGCGGCGGCGGTCCAGGCGGACCTGGCGGCGGCGGCTTCGGCGGCGGGAGCGCGGCCGGCAACCGGAAGATCGAGCTGCAACTCCGATTCCAGTTCTAGGCGCTTCACGACAAACCGCTCGCGCTGAATTTGCGCAATTTGCCTCCCCGGCTTCGGGAGCGCGCCTAGGCGCCGCCTTGAGTTGCTACGCCCGGCTCAGACCTAAAGCCCGCATGCGCTTATGCAGATTCGTGCGCTCCATGCCGAGCGCACGAGCCGCATGCGAAACATTCCATCCGCAATCCTCGAGTGCGCGGCGGATATGATCGCGTTCGGCGCTCTCGCGGGCCTCGCGCAGGTTCGACTTGGGAGCTGAGTCTCGCGGCGCTCGGATCTCGACCGGCGCAGCCTCGATGTCGATGTGATCTCCCGGCGTCAGAATAGCCATGCGCTCCACGATATTCCGCAACTCCCGGACGTTTCCGGGCCAGTGATGCTTCTCAAGAAGACTGTAAACTTCGGCATCGATCGTCTTGGGCCTGAAATTGTTGCGCTCGCAAAATTCCCCCAGAAAGTACTCCGCCAGCGCGCGCACATCGCTCGGACGCTCGCGCAGGCTCGGAACGCGGATCGGAACCACGCACAGCCGGTAGTACAGGTCCTCGCGAAACTTTTGCTGCGCAATCAAATCCTGCAAATTGCGGTTCGTCGCGGAAATCACGCGGACCGACACGCGGATCGGCTGCTCGCCGCCGACCCGGTGAAACTCGCCGTCTTGCAGCACCCGCAGCAGCTTCGCCTGCGACCCGGCATGCAGATCGCCAATCTCGTCCAGAAACAGCGTGCCCCCATCGGCGAGCTCGAACTTTCCTCGCCGCATTCCGGCCGCTCCCGTGAACGCGCCCTTTTCGTGTCCGAACAGCTCGCTCTCAATGAGCTCGGTTGGAATCGCCGCGCAATTCACTTTGACAAACGGACCTGACGCGAAAGGACTGTGCTGGTGTATGTGGGCCGCGAGCAACTCCTTGCCGGTTCCGGATTCGCCCATTAACAGCACGCGGGCGTCCGCGCGCGCCGCCATCGTCGCCTGCTCCACCACGCGCGTCCACGCCGGGCTGGATCCGATCATCCGCTCGCCCGGTCCCACCAGCTCCCGCAGACGCTGATTCTCGCTGCGCAACGCCGAGTGCTCCAGCGCGTTTTTCAACGCCAGCAGCACGCGATCGCGGCTCAGCGGCTTTTCCAGGAAATCAAAGGCGCCGGCGCGGGTCGCTTCCACGGCGTCCGCAATCGCTCCGTGTCCGGAAATCATGATGACCGGGGCGCAGCCCTCCTGCGCCTGGATGCTCCGCAGCAGATCGATGCCGCTGCCATCCGGTAGCTTCAGATCCAGCAGCCACGCATCCACGCGGCTGTTATAAGCCCGCGCCTCGGCAATGGTGGCGCACGTTGCGACGGAATAGCCCGCTCGCTCAAGTATCAGCTTGAGCGAGCGCCCGATGTTTTCTTCATCATCGACAATCAGAACTTTTTTCATCTCGCTTTAACGGCGCCGCCTGGGGCGGCCATTTCCGTGACGCGCTCTACCGGCGCAAGCGGCAATGTGACGCGGAACGCCGCCCCGCCGAGTTCGCTGTCGATCAGCTCGACGTCTCCGCCGCACAGCAGCGCGCTCTTTCGCGCAATCGAAAGGCCGATGCCCATACCGCCCTTCTTAAATGAAATCGTCGGCTCGAAAATCGTGGCGCGGGCCTGCGGACTCAGGCCTGGACCGGAATCGTGTATTTCGACGGCGGCTGCGCCGCGCCGCTGCGCCGCGCGAACCAGGACCACGCCTCCAGGTCCTGCCGCTTCCGCCGCGTTTTCCAGCAGATTCGTGAACACCGCCTTGGCCAGATCCGGATCCGCCATCACCGCGGGCTGCTCCGGCGCAAGCTCGAGGTTGTAGACTACGTCCGGATGCGCGGATCTCAAAAATGAACAGCGCTCCTCGACAACGGCGTTGAGATCAGCCGGTTCGAGCGAGACCGGCGGCTCGGAAGCGAGTTCGGAGAAGGCTCGTACGCGCCGCTCCAGGCTGTTCACCTCATCAATAACGATTTGGGCGGCCTGCCTGAGAAACTCTGCGTCTTCTCCAGTCTGCCGCGCCAGAATTTCTTCCACCGTCAGCCGGATCGGCGTCAATGAGTTCTTCACTTCATGCGCTGTCTTCCTGGCCAGGGCCTGCCAGCTCGCCAGCCGCGTCACCTGGACCAGCTTTTCGCGCGATTTCTCGAGCTGGTCCGCCATATCATTGAAGGCGGCGATGGCTGCGCCAATCTCATCGTTCCGATCGCTTTCAACGCGCGCCGCCAGGTCGCCTGCCGCCACCGCTCCCAGTCCGCGCGTAAGCTTCGCAATCGGGCTGCTCACGCGGTGGGCGAAAAATGCCAGCGCGGCGAATCCTGCGATCCAGATGCCGGAGCACACCGCCAGCAGCGTGTAGAAAAACCCCCGCCGCAAGTTGCGGTCGCGCGCCGAATCGATGGCCGCGCGCGCCTTGGCGTATTCATCCGACAACGAACGCAGCGGAGCGCCCAGTTCCCGCCAGTAGACGCGGACTCCTGCGGCAGTCCGCTCCAGCAGCTCCAGCCGCGCGCCGCCCTCCCCACTCGTCTCGAAGGCTTCCGGCGCGCCGCTCTCCCAAAAATCCACGAGCGCCGGCGGCCAGACCTGCCGGTCCTTGATCGCATATATCTTCGCAGGCGCGCGGCCGGCGCGGGCGTCGGCCTTGAGATTGTCCCGCTGAAGCTGGTAATATTCGCGGCCCACCCTTTCCAAAGACTTCGATGTCGTGTCCAGCTCGCTGATCGGTGAAATATCCAGGCTGCGGTTCAACAGCTCGACGCTGGTCCACAGCGTGAGCGCCAGCGGTGGAACCGTCGCCGTGAAGTAAATCAGAATCAGCCGGCTCCGCAGACCTCGCGCGCCTTTCATGTGGCAACGGATGGCGATGGACGCCGGTTTTTCTGCATTGGACCGGCGCGCACTTCATTCAGACGAACCGGACCGGTCTCCGCGCTCCAGTGCTGCTGGTCGGAACGCGCCGGCCGGCTGAATATTTCGATCAGGCGCGACAGCGCGACGCCCGATTCGCCGAACAGCGAGGGTGGATCGGCCTGGTCGGCGGTGCGTATGTCCAGCCGGACCCACACGGGATCGGTCGCAGAAACTCCAGACAGCGGAACTGCAATATGATCCACGCACCAGGCTTCCGCCGCTTCCGAAGACAGGTGGGAAGCCGAGCGCCTTTCGTTCGGCGGCGGCGCTTCGAGTCCCCGCATGGAGGACGGCTTCAATTTCGTGACCGAATACTTCTCCTCCCACAAATCGTAGCTCACCACGAAGCGCTGTATCGCGCGGCTCACCACGTTGCCGCGCGATCCCGAGGCCAGCGAGAGCTGGAAATCGTAGGAAACGGCGGCGCCGTTTTTCAGGCGCTCCAATGCAGCCCCGGAAATGAAGTGGAGCCGCGGCGCGGTAACGCGAAGCTCGCCGTTGTGCGAATGCAGCGTGAGCTCTTCGGCCCACATTGCGAACACAAGCCCGCATAGGAAACTGACCGCCAACCATGCTGGCCCGGATCGCGGCATCATTCAGAAACTGAATCCCGCTATGAATACGGGATCAGCTCGTCCGGCGTTCACCGGAAAGGCGATTGCAATCAGAAACCCTTCGCGCCCGTCGGTGCGAAGGCCGAAGCCGATCCCGTGCTTGCCGCTTCGATCCGCGCTCCGGTCCCAGATCGCGCCGGCGTCATAGAACACGTCAAACAGGCGATATCGATACTCGATCGAGCCGTGGATCACTCGATCGCCTCCGAGCGGGTCCAGGTCATACTTGTTCCATCCCCGCAGCGTTTCCGCATTGCCCAGCACGAACCGCTCATAGAGCGGCGCGGTTCCGGTGATGCGTCCTGCCAAAAAGGCGACGTCCATGGAGTGATGGTCGTGGCGCAGCGCATAGCGCACCTTCAAGGCGTGCCGCGCATAGGCGAAATCGCTGTCAAGCAGCGCCGTTGCGGATCTGATGCTGTAGCCCGCGTCCAGCTCGTGCTGGTTCGCGTCCGCATCTTCCCAGCGCCTGTGCAGCCGCAGACTGGCGGCCGCGGCGTTGGACCACGCGCTCGCAGCGCCATCCAGCTCCGGATCGATCTGGTTGAAGATGGCGCCGAAGGATAGCGTGATGCCCTCGCCGAAAACAATGGTCGCCTCCGGCTTGAAGCTGTTCCGGGCGCGATAAAGCGCCCCGCCGCTGCTCAAAAGTCCAGCGGCCTGGAGCGTTGACGGATTCCACTGCTGGTGAAAGCTGTCGAATTCGAAGCCCAAACGAAGCCAGTCCACCCCGATCGCTTTTCGTTCCGCCCGAGCCCGAATGCCGGAGTATCGCTCCACCAGTTCGTCGCCGTCGCTCAAAACGCCGAATGCCACGTCTGTCTGGCCGATGGAAAGCGTCCCGTCCGCTTCGCCGCTCCATCCCTGCCGCGAGTGATAGGCCAGCTTCGGCACATCGATATCGAATTTTCTCAGCCGTTCACCTTCGACTTCGAACGTCACTTTCACGTGTTCAGGCATGTCGCCGCGGGTGGTCAGCACGGAAACTCTGGCGGCCCGCAACTGGCGGCGGATCCTGTCCGCAAGCCGGTTCAACACTTCATGGTCGAGTTTTTGGCCAACTACGCTGTCTATGTCATGACGCAGATCGGCGGTAAGACGAGACGCCCACTTCCCGGACACCCGAACGCTCTCCACCGTGTACCGGGAATTGACGTTCAGGTCCGGGTCTTCGCTCCAGGCGAATAATGGCGCTGCGATCAGGGCGAGAACTGCTGCGCGAAACATACGGCAGGAGCGAAGCACGTAAGAAGCCGTGCGTATCTGATTGAATAACAATTATATAACGCCCGGAACAGTGTGATGGCCAATCACACCTGTAGCGCGCGCATCGCTTCCCGATGAGAAGCGTCTGCGCTCAGTACCGGTTTTGGCCGCGTTTTACGGCCGTTGACTCGGAGCTCCTGCTGATCCGGCTTCGAGCCGCGCCGCTTTATGCGCCGAGCGCCTGATGCGCGGCTTTCGCGCCGCGCTCCCGGGCGGCGGAGCGAACCGCATCAGCCGAGTTCACGATCAGCAGTCGTCGGCCAAGCCGTATCAGCCCGCGACGCGCCAGCGCGTTGAGCGTGGTTGACGTGGTCTCGCGCGTCGCGCCAATCAGACTCGCAAGTTCGCTTTGCGACAGCGGCAAGGCGTACTCCTGCCCGTTTACGGCGTTGATGCCGAAGGTCGTCGAAAGCGATCCCAGATAATGCAAGATGCGGGACTCGACGTCATTCAGGCACAGCAGCGAGATTTTTTGCTCCAGCTCGCGCTGGCGCTGGATCAAGGCCTCCGAGAGGTGACGCCAGACTTCCGGCCGCGATTCGCAGAATTGCAGAAACACGTCTCGCGGAACCTCATACACGACGCCTTCCTGCATCACCTCCGCCCACAGCCCGCGTTGCCCGCCGACGTACAGCGCCTGCTCACCGAAGATCTGACCTGGACCGACGATGCTGACAAGAACCTCTTTACCGTCCTCGGAGCGTTTGATGGTTTTCACGTAACCCGATTCGACGAAGAATACGCTGTCGGCCGTCGCGTCGCCCGCAAAGAGCGTCATTGCGCGGCGCGTGGGCGCGTGTCTCCGAACGCCTTCGAGTTGAAGTAATTCGTCGCGGATTAATCTTGACAAGCCTGCGCTCATAACATTGTCAGAACATTATATGACTTACAAGACTTCAGTGAAGCAGAATATAAAAAAAATTTTACGTTCCGGCCTGCTTTCGCAGGCGGCTGGCGAGCGCTCCCGCAGCGCGGAACTCTGGTTCGAGATCTGCGGTGGACAGTTTCGCCTGATAATCGTTCAGCTTAGCAATTAATTGCTCAAGCGCGTCGTTAATGTGCCTCCCATTGGTAACAATGATGTCACGCCAGACATCCCAGGGGCTCATGGCAAGCCTCGTTAGTTCTATGACGGCTGGACCAGCGACTTCCGTCGCGTCGTCGCGCTCGCTCAGCAAAGACGCGAGCGCTGTGGACAGCAGTTGTGGAACGTGCGACACCAGGGCCGTCCTGCGGTCGTGCTCTTCAGCATCGAGTACGACCAGTTGGGCGCCAATCCGCTCGAGCCATTCGCGAAATTGCGCGGCGGCAGGCTCATCCAGATCGCTCCGCCGGCGCGGCGTCAGCACGTAGGGACGGCCGCGAAACAGAGATGCGTCAGCGGCTGCAACGCCGCGGGTCTCCTTTCCCGCCATCGGATGTCCTCCAATGAACAGAGCCCGGCTGACCCGATCCCGCGCCGCCGACATGATTTGCGCCTTCGTGCTCCCGGCATCTGTAATGAGCGTTTCTGGCCGCGCGCGATCGCCGATCTCGGTCAGCGCATCGATGATCGAGAGGATCGGTTGCGCCAGATAAATCAGGTCCGCGCGTTCCGCCGCCTTCTGAAGCGTCACGCCTTCATCAATCACGCCCATGCGCATGGCGGTTTCTATAGTGGCCGGCGAGCTCACGCCGAGAATGGTTCCGCGGAAACCGGCTTCGCGGATCGCCAGAGCGAAAGAGCCGCCGATCAGTCCCACGCCGGCGATAGCGACCGTATCCATCCGTCAGATGGTCCGTCCCACGGCCTGCGCAATGATCCGCAACTGCGACATGAGCTCCGTGAACTGTTCGGGGCGCAGCGACTGGGCTCCGTCGCTCAGGGCATGATCGGGATCATGGTGTACTTCCACCAGGATGGCGTCCGCGCCCGCGGCCACGGCGGCGCGCGCCATAGGCAGCACCTTGTCCCTGCGTCCGGTCCCATGCGACGGATCGGCCGCCATCGGCAGGTGCGACAGTTTCTTCACCACCGGGATCGCCGAGATGTCCATGGTATTGCGCGTGTAGGTTTCGAAGGTTCGGATGCCGCGCTCACACAGGATCACGTCGTAGTTGCCGCCGCTTAAGATATATTCGGCCGAGAGCAACAGTTCCTCGATCGTCGCGGAAATGCCGCGCTTGAGAAGAACGGGTTTCGAGGTGGTTCCGATCGCTTTCAACAGATTGAAATTCTGCATGTTGCGCGCGCCGACCTGGAGGATGTCGACGTAGTCGCACATCATGCTCAGTTGCGACGGATCCATGACTTCGCTGATCACCAGAAGGCCGTTCCGGTCGGCTGCCTCGCGGATCAGTCGCAGTCCTTCTTCGCCCAGGCCTTGAAAACTCCAGG
>Ga0209581_1004808_pt1 | contig 10652 bp, 8 predicted proteins | sample Coa_R2_FD_187160 | JGI IMG/M metagenome (GOLD analysis project Ga0209581, IMG submission 187160) | Surface soil microbial communities from Centralia Pennsylvania, which are recovering from an underground coalmine fire - Coalmine... | ecosystem: Environmental > Terrestrial > Soil > Unclassified ...
CTGGAACTGAGCCTGGGACGCCATTTTGCCTGTGTCGATTACTGCAATCAGGCGGTCGAGAAGGCGGCGCAGGCCGTCAGCCTGTTGCGTTTCGGGCGGCGCATGCCCTATAACCACGATCTGGGTGCCCTCGGCGCGGCTGTCGGCGCCCCGGAAGCCATCCGGCGCGACATGGAGGCGCTGACCCCCTTTCACCCGGAGGTATTCTACGCCGATACGCCACCGGAAGAGGCCGATGAAGTCATCAGCGCAGAGCAGGCCAGGAGCTACGTGCAGCAGGCCCGCCAGGTCTTGCGCTGGGCAAGGCAGATCGTATTGAATCCTTGAATGCGCGCGGAAAAGTACAGCATATCTTAGCACGCACGAAAACGGAATTTTGGAGGAATATCTGTGACACAACAGATCACACGTTCTGGCCTGGACGAGGCCGTGAAAAATTCGCCGCGCAAGTGGGTCTACCTGTTCAGCGAGGGGAACGCGAAAATGCGCGACCTGCTGGGCGGCAAGGGCGCAGGCGTGGCCGAGATGACCAACGCCGGTCTGCCGGTTCCCCCCGGCTTTACCATCACCACCGAAGCCTGCAACGCTTATTACGATGCCAACAAGCAGTTCCCGGAAGGCATGTGGCAGCAGGCGCTGGCCGCATTGAAGATCGTGGAGCAGCAGACGGGCAAGGGCTTTGGCAGGAAGGAGAATCCCCTGCTGGTCTCTGTGCGCTCCGGCGCGAAATTCTCCATGCCCGGCATGATGGATACCGTCCTCAACCTCGGTCTCAACGACGAGACCGTGCAGGGGCTGGTGGCGCTGACCGGCGACGAACGCTTCGCCTATGACGCCTACCGCCGCTTCATTCAGATGTTCAGCAAGATCGTGCTGGACATCGAGGCGAACAAGTTCGAGGAGGTGCTGGACGAGTATAAAAAGCGGGCCGGGGTGGCAAGCGATGCCGAAATTCCGGCGGACGCGCTCAAACAGATGGTGCAGGACTTCAAGCAGATCGCCGAGCGCGAGTCCGGCGCGCCGTTCCCCACCGATGTCTACCAGCAGTTGAGCAAGGCCATCGAGGCCGTCTTCTCCTCGTGGAACAACAAACGCGCCATCGACTACCGCAACGCGCAGAAGATTCCACATGATCTGGGGACCGCCGTCAATGTGCAGAGCATGGTCTTTGGCAATATGGGCAACGATAGCGGCACAGGCGTGGCCTTCACGCGCGACCCCAACACAGGCGAAAAGGTGCTGTACGGCGAGTACCTGCTGAACGCGCAGGGCGAGGACGTGGTGGCCGGCATTCGCACGCCCTCGAAGATCAGCCGCCTGGCCGACGAACTGCCGCACGTCTACGAGCAGTTCCAGCAAATCGCGCAACGCCTCGAACAGCACTACCATGACATGCAGGACCTCGAATTCACGGTCGAGAAGGGCCGTCTCTACATGCTCCAGACGCGCTCCGGCAAGCGCACGGCGCAGGCCGCCGTCAAGGTCGCCGTCGATATGGTGGAAGAGGGCCTGATCAGCGAGCAAGAGGCGGTCAAGCGCGTCGAACCCAACCAGGTCTATCAGCTTCTGCTGCCGCGCTTCGACGAAGAGGAGAAAAAGCGGGCCGCCAGCGAGGGCCGTTTACTGGCAAAGGGCCTCAACGCCTCGCCCGGCGCCGCTTTCGGCAAGGCCGTTTTTGACGCCGACCGCGCCGAGCAACTGGGCAAATCCGGCGTGCAGGTCGTGCTGGTGCGGCGCGAGACCAGCCCGGACGATGTGCATGGCATGCTGGCGGCGAAAGGCATCCTGACCTCACGCGGAGGCGCGACCAGCCACGCGGCGGTGGTGGCACGCGGCCTCGGCCTGCCCTGCGTGGCCGGTTGCGAAGGCATTCAGGTCAGCGAGGAAGAGGCCCTTTTCCGCGTCGTTGGCTCCGATATCGTCATTCGCGAGGGCGACGATATCTCCATCGATGGCGCGAGCGGCGAGGTCTTCGCGGGCATCATCAAGACGGTCGCGCCGGACTATGAGAAGGAAGTTGACCTGCGCAAGCTGCTGGACTGGGCCGACCACTACCGCCGTCTGGGCGTGTGGGCCAACGCCGACTACCCGCGCGACGCGCAGCGCGCCGTTACCTTCGGCGCCGAAGGCATCGGCCTCTGCCGTACCGAACACATGTTTATGGAGCAGGAACGCCTCCCCATCGTGCAGAAGATGATCCTGGCGAAGACGAAAGAGGAACGCCAGCAGGCGCTCGACCAGCTCCTGCCCTTCCAGCGCAGCGACTTCAAAGGCATCTTCCAGGCAATGGTCAACCCGGAGACGGGCGAGGGCTACCCGGTCGTCATTCGCCTGATCGACCCGCCTCTGCACGAATTTCTGCCTTCCTACGAGGACCTGCTGGTCGAGGTGACGCGACTGGAGACGCAGGGCGGCCACGAGGAGGAACTGGCGGAGAAAAAGACCATGCTGGAAGCCGTCGGGGCCATGCGCGAGATGAACCCGATGCTCGGCCTGCGCGGTTGCCGCCTCGGTCTGCTCTTCCCGGAGATCAACGTCATGCAAACGCGCGCCATCCTGGAGGCCGCGATTGAATTGACGCGGCAGGGCATGAAGTTGCAGCCCAAGATCATGATACCGCTCGTCGGGCATGTCAACGAACTGAAAGAGGTGCGCCGCCAGCTTGAGGCCGTCGCGCAGCAGATCACGGAGGAGGCCGGTGTCAAGGTCGATTACAAGTTCGGCACCATGATCGAACTGCCGCGCGCCGCCCTCACCGCCGGACAGATCGCGCGGGTCGCCGACTTCTTCAGCTTCGGCACTAACGACCTGACGCAGACCACCTTTGGCTTCAGCCGCGACGACGCCGAGGGCAAGTTCCTGCTGCGCTACATCGACGGCCTTGAGGAGCCGGGCCTGAAGGAAAAGGTTAAGATTCTGCCCGTCAACCCCTTCCAGACGCTCGACCGTGAGGGCGTGGGCCAGCTCATCCGCATGGCGGTCGAGAATGGCCGCGCCGCCAACCCGAAGCTGGAGGTCGGCATCTGTGGCGAACACGGCGGCGACCCCGACAGCATCGAGTTCTGCAACGAAATCGGACTCGACTACGTTAGCTGCTCGCCCTACCGCGTCCCCGTCGCCCGCCTCGCCGCCGCCCAGGCCGCGCTGAGCATGGCGGAGAAAGATAAGTAATCTTCCAGAGACCGAAATGCCGGTCAAAGCTGAACCGGTTCGGCTTTGACCGGCATTTCGGTCTCTGGAAGATTTTCCAGACCTGCTAGATGCGCACCAGCACCTTCAACACTCCTGGCTGCACGGCACGCTCGAATGCCGCCAGCGCCTCATCCAGCGTATAGCGATCGCTAATCAGCGAGCGCACATCGACGCGGCGCTGGCTGAGCGCGCGCAGGGCCGGGGCGAACGGCCCGCAGCGCGACCCCTGCACGCGAATCTCATCAATGACGATGGGCGCGAGGTGCAGATTGCTGCGAGCCGCCACCGTGCTTTTCAAGATAATCGTCCCACGCGGGCGTACCAGGCGCAGCGCCATTTCCAGCCCATCCTCCGACCCTGTGCATTCCACCACCAGATCGACGCGCTCGCCTCTGTGCAGCAAAGCATTGTCGCCAGCAGCATCAACCCTTTCAGTCAGGACTCCATGGCGACGGGCCAGCACCAGCTTCTCCTCGTGCCTGCCCAGCATCGTCACCTCACAGCCGTTCAGCGCCAGCACCTGCGCCGCCAGCTGGCCTATCTTGCCATCGCCCAGCACCACTGTCCTGTCCGTCGGCCTTAGATGCACCTGCTCCAGCATCTCAAAATTCGCCGCCAGCGGCTCCACAAAGACCGCCTCCTCATCGCTCACCTCATCCGGCACCAGATGCAAATTCTGCACCGGCAGCGTCAGAAAATCCGCGAACGCGCCATCGCGCCCGCCAATCCCCAGCGTCGTGCGGCGCGGGCAATGACTCGCCATCCCCTGCCGACAATACCCGCAATCAGCCCGGTAACAGGCCGCGTTAATCTCCCCCACTACGCGCCTGCCCGTGAACCGCTGGCGCGCCTGCATATCCACCTCCCGCTCTCCAGAAACCTGCTCTACCACCCCCACGAACTCATGCCCTATCACCCCCTCAAACCCCAGATACCCGCGTACAATCTCTACATCCGTATTGCAAATTCCCACCTGCACCACCCGAATCAATGCCTCCCCCTCTCCGGGAGCAGGCTCAGGATACTCCTTTTCAAGCCTTAGCATTCCCCGCTCAAACATCAGCGCCCGCATAACGCACCTCCCAGGATTACATACTTTCCTCGCCCTGCCTGCCAACCCGGCACACCACAAAACGAAATCAAAGCACATTATATCCCTGCTCCTAAGGCGGAGCAAATCAGAGGAACTCCCCCTTCCCCACCAGGCCCTTCGTTTCTTACCAGACCGGCTACAGCGGCACGGCGGGTAAACCAGAAAGCCCTGTCAGGTTGGGAAGCGCGCGTTTGTAGGAATGTTTTCACACCGGTATGAGAAATATGGTATATATAAGGGAAGTATGCCATTATCTTGAGTCCGGGCGGAAAAGCCGGTGTATGATGAATATGGAACCGTGAAACTGTGCCAGAGGTAGACATGGAGATGAACAGAAGGTTGCAGCAGATAAAAACGGTATGGGGCTGGATACAATTTCCGCTGCTGCTATTGCTGCTGCTTGCCGCCATCTTCTGGCTGCACTGGCAACAGGATACGCTGGCACGGCAATTGAGCCAGCAGCAGCGGGCGCTTGCCCTGCAAACAGCGCACACGCAGCAGCAGCAGCTATTGCTGACGAACTACATGGATACCATTACGGATTTGATCGTCCATGATAAGCTGCTGACCGCTACAACGCTGGACCCTGCGGCGGTGATTGCGCAAGCGCAAACGCAGGAGGTGCTGAGAGAACTTGATCCCGATTATAAAGCAAAGCTCATGCATTTTCTCTATAATACACAGCTCATCAATAACGATCATCATGTTATCAGTATGGCAAATGCTGATTTACGCGGCGCGCATTTAAAGGGGCTTGATTTACGCGACACGAATCTGGCCGGGGCCGATCTTTCCGGGGCCGATTTGCGCGGCATCAATCTGAGCTACGCCACCCTGAGTTATGTCAATTTCTCAGGGGCCGACCTGACCGGGGCGAACCTGTACGGCAGCGAGATGCACAATGTCAACCTTGCGGGGGCGAATCTGACAAAAGCATACATGCAGGATGCCTTTAATCTTGGTAATACCAGTTTCTCGCAGGCAAAGTCGCTCTCAGGCGCTATTCTGCCCGATGGGACAAAACACTCTTAAACATGGGACGCTTCTTGCTATCCTGGCCTGTAAGCGTGTATCACAGGGCTAACAGGCTTGTTGTTTTTCATGCGCTGACATATAATAGCCTGCAAACGTGTGATGATCTTTACCGCTTTACAGCAGGTATTGAGAGGAGGAGAAGGAAGTTGGCTCTACCTGTTCAACTGAGTTTTTTTGCCGAAGACGCCGATGTCGATGAAAAGAAAGGTGATGAGTTGGACCGAGCCAATCTCGGCACATTTCAAGATTCTCTGCGCGCTCCTGTTCACAGGTGGTTCACGTATCCAGCAGGTTTTTCTTTCAAGGCCGTTGAAGAGGCCTTTCGTCTCTATCGTATCAATCCAGGTATGTCCGTCTATGACCCGTTTGCAGGAACAGCGACAACGAATGTTGTGGCAAAACAGTATGGTATCCATTCGTTTGGTGTGGAGGCGCATCCTTTTGTCCATTTTGTTGGGCGTACCAAGCTCTTCTGGGAGTTTATCTTTCCTGACCTTCTCCACGAGATTGATGGATTAATAACGTCTATCCGGCGTAATATTGAGAAGCAGAATATCACAGCCATTGATGTCAGGAGCATATTCCCTGAACTGGTTTGCAAATGCTATAGCGATGACAAGCTTACCTCTCTCTATTTATGCCGTGAGGCCATTAACGCCTTGCCTCCAGGCCCATTTCGAGATTTTGCGCGCTTAGGATTAACAAATCTCCTGCGCTCAATCGCTGACGTGGCAACTGGCTGGCCGTACATTTCACCTCAAAAAGCAAAAAAAGGAACAAAGGCAAACAACGGTATTTCAGTTGTAGATAGCTTGCGCAATCAGCTCTACCAGATGTACAGTGATCTGCGAGAAGTTGCCAGCAGAGAAAGTTCTCCAGGACGAGCAAATTTGCTGCTGGGAGATTCGCGACTGCATCAGGACAGCATTGAAAGCGCATCGATAGACCTGGCTTTTACGTCCCCGCCATATCTCAACAACTATGATTATTCGGACCGAACAAGGCTAGAAATGTACTTCTGGGGGGAGGCAAAGTCCTGGGGTGATATTACACAGAAGGTTCGCAGCCGCCTTATCATGTCTGCCACCACTCAGATTGCACGCTCTCGCTATGATGAATCGCAATTGCTCAGTGCAGATATTTCTGCTGCTGTTCCCCATGTAGCTGCTGAGCTAGAATCGAAAATCGGTGAAATATCGCGGCGAAGGCTTACGAAAGGGGGAAAGAAAAGCTACGATATTATGGTTGCCGGTTATTTCAACGATATGCTCAAGGTCTTTCGCGAAACTTTTCGTATTCTCAAACCCGGCGCTCACTTCTTGCTCATTCTGGGTGATTCAGCCCCCTACGGTGTTCATATTCCAACAGATGTTTATCTTGGAGAGATAGGCAAAGCCATCGGATTTTCTCACTATAACATAGAAGATTTGCGAGTACGTGGAGGGAAATGGAAAGATAATCCGCAGCGGCACAAAGTGCTGCTGAAGGAAAGCATTCTCACGCTCACAAAAGAGTAAATCACTTTTGTGAGCGCATTTCGGTGGGTAACAAGCGTTCAGGAAGATATCTCCCACAGGGCTGGCCCTGTCTCGTCATTGAGAATTTCCTGTTCGTCAAAACTCTCAAGAAATTCGATCGCTTCAGCAATATCCCTGAAAGTGTAATGACGAGACTCACCGAGATTGGTTTCTATGGTAACTTCGACCTGACTCACTTTACGGGGTATTGCCGTATCTAATGTTTCTTTCAAGCTGTTACGCAGGTCTGGTTCGATATCCGCCAGTAACTTACGGGCAATTTCCTGACGATCCTTTTCTGCCAGCTGGCTCCAGTTGTGCCAGGCTGCGAGGGCTTTGTTGCGTTCTTTTTCCCCCCAGCGTAAATCAACGCCATATTCCGTAAGGGTGGTGACGATTTTCTCGAAACCAACCTCAAAGAGCGTTACATCAAAGCTCTCCATCATAGCTCTGGATGACGCGCTCCAGCGGCCTGCGATGACGGCAATGGACTTGCGAATGGTTGGAAAGGTGCGCCGCAAACTATAGTGAGCGGTGCAGATCCAGCTTCCCTTGTCTCGATTGTGCTTTGTGTAGCGAATATACTTTGACTCAATGAGAACAAGGGGCTGCAATCGCTCGCTGGCAATGACGGAATCAATGTTATATTCATTGCCGTCGGCATCCTTTAAGAGCAGCTTTGTGGGCCGTCCGTTGCGTTTGCTGTCTGGTCCAGCGGTGACATACACACAGCCATGTTCCTCAGCAATAGGCCGTAGAAGCCGATTCACTTCGCTCTCAATCAATGCTCCAATTGCCTCACCCAGTGTACTGCCGGGGTTAGCAATCTGTTCACCATCCATCGCCGTCTCCTCTTTTCTCCGCTGCTCTCGCTATCATAGCAATACTGACAGAGAGAATCAAGGCAGAGCTTCTTTATAACGCCGTATCGCGTCGAGGTGTTGCGCGAGGGTGGTGAAGCCTGCGCCCATGGTGTTGAAGCAGATATGGGTGGCGCCGAGGGCCTGCCATTGCTGTGTCTGACGCAGCCACTCGTCCAGGTTGCCGTCTCTGGCGTTGATCTGCGCTTCGATGCCGAAAGTGGCGGGGTCGCGGCCCACTTCCCGCAGGTAGGCGCGCAGTTGCTGGATGGCCTGCTGCATCTGTTCGTTGGGGCGACCGAGCGGGAACCAGCCGTCGGCCAGACGAGCCGTGCGGCGCAGCAGAACATCGGCCCTGCCGCCCGTCCAGATAGGGATGTTGCGATGGATGGGAAGCGGGTTAATACCGGCCTCGTTGACGGTGTGGAACTGTCCGTGGTAGGTGACGATCTCCTGACTCCACAGCAGGCGCAGCAGCTCGATCTGCTCTTCGACTATGCGTCCGCGCTGGTGAAAATCTACACCGAGCGCTTCGTATTCGACAGGGTTCCAGCCCACGCCGATGCCCAGGCGCAGCTTGCCACCGCTCAATACGTCCACCTCCGCCGCCTGCTTGGCGACCAGCGCCGTCTGCCGCTGCGGCAGGATGATGACGCCGGTGACCAGTTCCAGCGAGGTGAGCGCGGCCAGATAGCCGAAGAGGACAAACGGCTCGTGAAACTGGTCGCGATAGGTATAGCCGCGCCATTCGGGTCGCCGCGCCGGGTCAGCCCCCAGCACGTGGTCATAGGCGACCAGATGGCTATAGCCCAATCCCTCAACGGCCTGCGCATAGTCGCGAATACTCTGCCGGTCAGGCCCGATCTCGGTCTGCGGAAAAACAACTCCAGAGAGCATCTACACATTCCTCTCACTTTGAACATGTCCCTGACAACCTGTCATGCAGAGCGGCAAGCAGCCGTTAGCCCTGAGTGCCGCGAAGGGGAAGCATCTCTGGCAGCCATAGCCACTTACTTCAGACGCTTCGCCGCTCAGCATGATACGTCCGGGACTGGTTTTCTCTACCATGCTGCTTTTGATGATATTATGGTATCACACGCCCCTTTCAGATGCGTAAGGGGATGACAGGTCAACTTTTTGAGAGGATTGATGATAAACGAGAGAACAAGATAGAGGAGGTCGAGATGTGGAAAAAACTGGCGGTGGCCGCGACGGTGGCCGGTGCCGTCTTCGCGGGTGGGAGATGGCTGCGGGCGCGCGAGCAGGAGCGGCGCGTGCAGCATACGAGTGAGAGCGGGCAGGCATATCAGCAGGCGAAGATGCGTATCCTCATCCTGGGAGCCGGCTTTGGCGGGCTGGCGACCGCGCTCAAGCTTGACGAGCAGTTGAAAGACGCCGATGATGTCAGCATACTGGTAGTGGATCGCAACAACGATTTGCTGTTCACGCCGTTGCTATGGACGGTGGCGAACGGGCGCGCCAACGTGGATGATGTTGTCGTTCCCATTCGCGCGTTCCAGCGGGGAAGACGCTTCCATGTCCTGCACGCGGAAGTCGAGCGCATCGACCTTGAACGCAGGGAGGTGCAGACCTCGGCTGGCCCGCGCCCGTATGATATTCTTGTGATTGCTCTGGGCAGCCACACGGCGGTGGCCGATCTGCCGGGCCTGCGCGAGCATGCTTTCCCCTTCCATACGCCCGCCGATGCCCTGCAATTGCGCAACCATCTGATCGACGCCATTGAGAGCGCGCACCAGGCTGAAACGGAGCAGGAGCGGCAGGAATGGCTGACCTTTGTGGTCGGCGGCGCAGGCGATACCGGCATTGAACTGGCGGCCATCATCAATGATTATATCAAGACGGGGCTGTTTGCCGAATATCCCTGGCTGGCCGATGCCCATACCCGCGTCATCATTGTCGGGCGCGGGGAGCGTGTGCTGCCCATGAGCGACCCGCGCACCTCGTCGCTGGTGCGCCGGGCGTTGGAGCGAGAAGGCATCACGGTGCTGACGGGGACGGCGATCAAAGCGGTCACGGCCTCGACGGTGGAAACGACCGATGGCCCTGTTGCCGCGCGCACGCTCTTCTGGGCGGCAGGGATCACCGCGCCCGATGTGGTTGCTCAGTTACCGGTTGAGCATGCCAGGAACGGGGCCATCACGGTCGATACCTTCCTGCGTATCCCCGGCTATCCAGACGTCTATGTCATCGGCGATGTGGCCTGGGCCTTCGATGCGGTCACCCATGCCCCCGTTCCCGCTACGGCTCAGGCGGCACGGGATGAGGGCTACTATGTGGGTAGAACTATTGCGGCGCAGTATCTGGGCAGGCCCGTCAAAGCCTATCGTTACCGACCGCTGGGCCACCTGGCGCTGCTTGGTCGCTTCACGGGCGTGGCGGAGATCGGGCCGATGGCCTTCGGCGGCTTTATCGCCTGGCTGCTCTGGCATCTGGCGTACCTGCAGCGCATCCCGTCCTGGCCCAAACGGGTAGAACTGGTAACCGGCTGGCTGCTCTCCGCCATCTTCGGTCCCGAAACCGGTCAGTTGCGCCTGGGAACGGGCCTACCACAGCGCGAACGCGAACGGCTCGAAGCGCCGGAAACGCAGAGCATAGGATAGAGCGCAGGTGGCCTGCGGCGGGGGTGGCCTCAGTCGCAGGCCAGCGGCGAGGAGCAGGCCAGCCGCGAGCAGGCCAGCCGCAGGGAGCAGGCCAGCCGCAGGGAGCAGGCCAGCTGCACCGCAGGCCATCAGCGAGCAGGCCAGCCGCACCGCAGGCCAGCTGCACCGCAGGCCAGCTGCACCGCAGGCCAGCCGCAAGGAGCAGGCCAGCCGCACCGCAGGCCAGCTGCACCAGATCACCCGCGACGCAGGCCACCCGCAAGGGGTGGCCCTACTATATACGGCGGCTCAGCAAGCTGCACGAGATGTATCGTATATAGTAGGGCCACCCCTT
>Ga0209581_1004809_pt1 | contig 10652 bp, 6 predicted proteins | sample Coa_R2_FD_187160 | JGI IMG/M metagenome (GOLD analysis project Ga0209581, IMG submission 187160) | Surface soil microbial communities from Centralia Pennsylvania, which are recovering from an underground coalmine fire - Coalmine... | ecosystem: Environmental > Terrestrial > Soil > Unclassified ...
TCCAGCTCCTCCAGCTCCGAGAGCTGGCCAACGCCGGCGATGCGCTGGTACAGGGCTAGCCGCGAGCTCTCGTGCTCCACGTAATCGGAGGGGATGTACATATCCAGCGGCAGATCGATGGCCACGAGGACCGGCAAATCGTCGGTCTGCACTGCCTCACCCTTGCGCTCCTTGATGGCCCGGGCCAGCAGCCGGCTGTACAGGTCGAAGCCCACCGAGACGATGTTGCCGCTCTGCTCCGGCCCCAGCAGGTTGCCGGCGCCGCGGATCTCCAGGTCCTTCATGGCGATCCTGAAGCCCGCCCCCAGCTCGGTCGCCTCGAAGATGGCGCGCAGGCGCCGCTCGGCGGTGTGCGTGATGCGCTGGGCGTCGCGGTAGAGCAGGTAGGCATAGGCGCGCACCGAGCCGCGGCCGATGCGCCCGCGCAACTGGTAGAGCTGGGCCAGGCCAAAGTGCGTGGCGTCGTTGATGATCATGGTATTGACGTTGGGGATGTCCAGGCCGTTCTCGATGATGCTGCTGCACACCAGGATACCGTGGTCGCCGCGCGCGAACTCGCTGATCACCCGCTCCAGCTCGTCCTCCGGCATCTGGCCGTGCCCGACCGCGACGCTCGCCTCCGGCACCAGACGGCGGATGCGCTCGGCCATGGCCTGTATGGTTTGCACCTTGTTGTGCACGAAGTAGACCTGGCCGCCGCGGTCCAGCTCGCGCAGGATGGCCTCGCGGATGTGATACTCGTCGAACGGCTGCAGGTAGGTGCGGATGGGCAGCCGCCCCTCGGGCGGCGTCTCGATCACGCTCATGTCGCGCACCCCCACCAGCGCCATGTGCAGCGAGCGCGGGATCGGCGTCGCCGTCAGCGTCAGCACGTCGACGCTGCGCCGCAGTTGCTTCAGATGCTCTTTGTGCTTGACGCCGAAGCGCTGCTCCTCGTCGATGACCAGCAGGCCCAGCTCTTTAAAGGAGACGTCCTTCTGCAACAGGCGGTGCGTGCCGATGACGATGTCGACCTCGCCCGACGCCAGCGCCGCCACCGTCGCCTTCTGCTCGGCCCGCGACTGGAAGCGGCTGAGCACGGCCAGGCGCACGGGGTAGGCGCCCATGCGCGCGGAGAACGTCTCGTAGTGCTGCTGCGCCAGGATGGTGGTGGGCACCAGCACGGCCACCTGCTTGCCGTCGAGCACCGCCTTGAAGGCGGCGCGCATGGCGACCTCGGTCTTGCCGTAGCCCACGTCGCCGCAGACCAGGCGGTCCATCGAGCGCGGCGCCTCCATATCGGCCTTGGTCTCGATGATGGCGCGCTCCTGGTCGGGCGTCTCCACGTAGGGGAAAGCTGCCTCCATCTCTCGCTGCCAGCGCCCGTCGGGCGCGAAGGCATGCCCCTCCGTCTGCTCGCGATACGAGTACAGCTCCAGCAGCTCGCGCGCCAGTTCCGCCACCGAGGCCTTGACGCGCGCCTTGGCCCGCCCCCACTCCGCGCTGCCCAGGCGGCCGAGTTGCGGCGTCGTCTCGCCCATGCCGACGTAGCGCGTCACTCGGTCGAGCTGATCGGTCGGCACCAGCAGGCGATCCGTCCCGGCGTATTGCAGGTTGAGGTACTCGCGCTCGATGCCGCCGGCCAGGCGCTTCTCCACTCCGACGAAGCGCCCGATGCCGTGCTCGATATGGACGACGTAATCGCCGGGCGAGAAGTCCAGCCCGGTGGCCGCCGTCGCCTCGCGCCTGAAGCGGGCCACCGGCGCCGGCTTGCTCCAGCCGAAGATCTCGGCGTCGGTGAAGACGTGCAACCCCAGCGAGGGCGCCTGCCACCCCTCCAGCAACGATCCCTGCACCAGGGTGATGGTGCCGCGCTCGGGCATGGCCCGCACGCCCTCGGACACGCCCACCAGCGTCTCCCGCTCGTCGTACAGCTCGGCCAGGCGCGCGCTTTGCAGGCTGACCACCACCACGCGGCGCTTCTGCTCGCGCAGCTCCAGCGTATCGTCGAGGAAGCCGCGCAGGCGCCCGGCATAGGGCAGCGCCGCGGCGAAGACGCGCCCGTCGCTCCAGTCGTGGCGCGGCAGTCCGGGATCGCCCTCGCTGCCGCGCGTCCAGAGCTCCACGCGCAACGATGAGGCCAGCTCCTCGCGCACCGCGGACGGCGTGAGCAGCACGTCGCGCAGGCCGGCCGGCAACTCGCCGCGCCCCACCAGTTCGTCGCGGATCTCGCACGCCTGAGCGTATAGCTCCTCCATCTCGTCGCGGCAGGCCAGCGGCTCATCCACCACGATGAGCGAGCGCGCCGGCAGATAGGAAGGCAGGGAGGCGGCATCGGGCAGCAGGTAGGGCATGAACAGGTCGCCGCCCTCCGGCTCGATGCCGTTCTCGATGCGCACGATATCTTCTTCCCACTGGGCGCGCGCGTGCGGCAGCATGCGTCCGAGGTCGAGCGCGCGCAGCGCCCGCAGGGCCGCCTCGCTCGGTACGCGGCCGTACTGGCGGGCCGCGGTCACGCCGAATGAATCGACGCGCCCGATGGAGCGCTGGGTCGAGGGATCGAAGCGGCGCAGCGAATCGATGTCGTCGCCGAACAGCTCGATGCGAATGGGGCCGTCGGCGGCGCTGGGGAAGACGTCCACGATGCCGCCCCGGCGCGCATACTGGCCCTGCTCCACCACCACGTCCACGGCCTGATAGCCCATCTCATCCCAGCGGGCGAGCTCGGCGGCGATGGCAAAGCGCTGCCCCAGACGGTAGGACAGGGCCGAGGCGTTGAAGCGTGCCGGGTCCATCAGCGGTTGCAGCAGGGCGCGTGCCGGCGCCACCACCACCAGCGGGTCATCCTGCCGGCCGCGCAGGGTTTCCAGGGCCAGGGCGCGCTGCTGAATCAGGCCCGGCTCGGGATCGGCGCGGTCGTAGGGCAGTGCGTCGAGGGCGGGATACAGTAGGGCGGCCGGCGTGGACCTCCCCTCACCGCCGAGCCAGGCCGGCAGGTCCTCGGCCAGTTGCAGCGCCCGGTCGGGATAGGCCGTCACCAGCAACACCGGCACCTTGAGGGCCTGGGCCAGGGCCGCCACGGTCGCGGGCTGCGCCGCGCCGGGCAGGCCGAAGATGGCCTGCGAGCGGCCCGCGGACACCTCGCCGAGCAGGCTTTTCAGGTGCGGATCGGCTGCCAGGAGCGTCGTCACGCCAAGCAGATTGCACTCTTTACGCATCGTTCTGGACCTCCACGGCCGGTACGAGGGCGGCATCAGGCGCCGCCTGTTCGGCGCCGAAACCGGCGGTCGCTTGCGGGTTCACCGCGTTCATGGCGGCGATAATGCCATCGCGCAAGACCAGTTCCACGGCGTCGGCGGCCCGCCCCAGCAGCCCGGGCAGCGCCGCGCGTTCCTCGGGGCTGAACGACGACAGGACGTGGTCGCGCGCATCGCGCTCCGCCGGGCGCCCGACGCCGATCTTGAGGCGGGCGACCTCCTGCGACCCGACGTGGGCGAAGATGGAGCGCAGGCCGTTGTGGCCGCCGGCGCTGCCGCGCTGGCGCAGGCGCAGGCGGCCAAACGGCAGATCAATGTCGTCGCCGACCACCAATAGTTGCTCCAGCGAGAGGCGATACCAGCGCCACAGGCGTCCGACGGCCTCGCCGCTGGCATTCATGAAGGTCTGAGGCTTGACCAGCAGCACGTCGCGCTCGGCGATGCGCGCGCGCCCAGTCCAAGCGCCCATGCGCTCGGAGACATCGACGACGCCGTGGCGCCGCGCCAGCTCGTCCACCGTCATGAAGCCCACGTTGTGCCGCGTCTCGGCGTATCGGCGCCCGGGATTACCCAGGCCGACGATCAGCATATCCACAGGAATCAGGCTCCGGTCTCGCGCGCCTTGCGGGCGCCGGGCCAGCGCAGCTCGATTTCACGGTACAGCAAGCCCCACTCCTGCAGGCTCAGCGTCTCGGCGCGCCGGGTGCGATCGATGCCCGCGGCGGCGAGCGCGGCGTCGATCCCGGGCGCCGGGATATGGGCCAGGCCGTGCACCAGGGCGTTGTGCAATTGCTTGCGCTTCTCGCCGAAACCCGCCCGCACCACCGAGAAGAAGCGCCGCTCGTCGTCGACCTGGACCGGCATGGTGGCGTGCGGGCGCAGGCGCACGATAGCCGAATCCACCGCGGGCGCGGGCCAGAACGAGCGCGCCGGCACCGTGCGCACGATCTCGGTTTTGGCATAATATTGCGTGGTCACGCCGAGCAGGCTGAGATCCCCGGGCTGCGCCACCAGGCGCTGCGCCACCTCCTTCTGCACCATCAGCACCAGCAGGCCGGGCCGCCGCGGCCCGGTCAGGAAATGCCTGATGATTTGTCCGGTGATGAAGTAGGGGATGTTGGCCACCAGCTTGTAGGGCTGATCGGCGGGCAACCAGAGCGCCAAATCGAGGTCCAGGGCATTGCCGTGAACGACCGTGACGCCCGGCACCGCGGCGGTGCGGCTGCTCAGCACCTCGGCCAGGGCGCGATCCAATTCCACCGCCACGACCTGGGCGCAACGCTCCGCCAGCGCCAGGGTGAGGGTCCCAAGGCCCGCCCCGATCTCCACCACCCGGTCGTTTGAGGTAAGCTGGGCCGCGCGAACGACGCTCTGGAGCGCCTCGCTGTCGATGATGAAGTTCTGGCCCAGCGTTTTACGCGGGTGCAGCCCATGGGCGCGCAAGACGTGGCGCGTCTCGACGGCTAATGACGGCATCTGGATACTGCAGCGGGAAGGGAAATGTTGAGAATGGGCGAGCACAGTGAAGGGAGAACGATAATGGCCTTCATTTAGAAGTCTACCATAGGCGGACCACTATCGCCGAGTTGGATGGCTCTGCTCCTGGCGCAATCGCTCCAGTATCCAGATGCGAGCCAGCGTTGATGCACCAACGCCGATTCTGCGCGCCTCCGCGGTCAATGCGGCGATCGTTTCTTCCTCCAGTCGCACCGTCAGCCCTTTCTTGGGGCCGCCACGCACGAATCTGACATCGGTCACATCTTCGAATTCATCCTCAAACTCCGCACTGTCGTGTGTATCCCAGAATGCCGCTTCCTCTTCGATCGTCTTGAACGTTGGAATACGGCTCTTGGAGTGCGGCTCTGCCCTTTGGCCCTCGTATTCGCCGTATGTCATAGATAGCTACCGCCCTCGATGTTCCTGATAGACGCGTCGCTCGGCATCGGTCGCGTCTCGCGCAGTGATGAGCCCGAAGACGCCGCCTCCCCGCGGTCCGAGGAAGATGGTCAGATACCGTCCGGCAGCCGTTTGTCCGATAAGACGCAGGCGCTGTTGCCGGGTACGTCGGACAAAGGGCTCAATTGAAAACGACCTCTTCAACTTCGGCCAGCGTAACTCCGTGGCGACCAATGTGCTCTTCGCGATCTGGCTCAACAACGAGCTCATAGATCCGCATGTGGCGTCATCTTTTTAATGCGATTGTACTACATTATGATGTGCAATGCCAATAGCTGATAAGCGCTGGGCGTGAGCGATCGGCAAGCCAAGGATGCGCCCTATGAGCTGGGGCCGGGCGATGCCTCCACGTTCGACCCCGAGAGCCCCACACGTTCTGGAATCCCTCCGGCGAGAGCCCTCAACCCTCACACCGGGTATCGTGCCACCAAGGGCTCCGGGTCATAGACGGCCAGCTCGGTGAGGTAGGTGTTTGGATAGACGGCCATACCGGCGCAGAGCCCGATTACCCAACCGGAGCGGGCCGTGCGCACCACACCCTCGCCGATGGGGCGGGCATAGATGTCGCGCAGGTCGGCGATCACATCACCCTCGCGCACCGTGTCGCCGGCGTTGACGCGGTAGGTGACCAGGCCGGCCGTTGGCACGCGCGGATGTTCCTCCCGACAGACGTTGAAACCCAGGTCGGGCACCGGCACGCAGGTGATCGGCCGCGGAGTGCCCGGCACCATGCCCGCCCACATCATGACGTTCTCGATGCCCTGGCGGCCCGCCTGCAGGGCTTTCGGCTCCGCCGCTCCCGTGGGGCCCAGCTCGGCGGTGAAGGCCGGAATGCGCACCTCGTTGAGCGCAAAGCCGGCCACGGAACGATGCAGTTCCTGCTTCACATATTTGCGCGCCGGGTACTCATTGACCACGGCCAGCCCGAAGGCCTGCATCATGTCGTCCAGGGTACGCTTCAGGCCCTCGGCGCGCACGCGCTCCCGCTCGTCACGATACAGTACGCGGTCGCGGATGCTAAAGGGCACGGAGAGGGTCCAGGCGCAATGCAGGTCGATCAGATAGTCCGCCGTCTCCCGAATGGCAGCGGCCACGGCCTGCGCCGCGGTGCCCAGAGGCGTGGGCGCCTCGTCGTCGTCCTCGAACAGGTCTTTGCGGCGCGGGAAGAGGCGGTTGGGATCGTGCTCGTCGTAATAGGATCGGCGGTCACCGGTGCGCAACCCGGCGGGATTGAGGGTCGGCACGACGACCAGGGTGCCTTTGAGACGCCGCGGCAGGTCCGGCGTCAGCAGTTGCTGGATCGCCGCCAGCCCGGTGACCTCGCCGCCGTGGATATTGGCGGTCAGCCACAGCACCGGCCCCTCGTCGCCCTGGGCGATAATCACCGGCCAGGTCTCGGTACCACCGGACGGCAGCGGCATCGAGGCCAGCGCCCCATAGGCATAGGACCCGCGCTTACTGCTGGCCGTGCCAATCGTTAGCGCCCGTGCCATCACGACACCATTCGCCGCATTCAAGACCCTCACCATCCCATACAGGACGGTCAAGGTGAGTATAACCGACCGGCCATTACACCTCCGATACACGCAAAACCACCGCTTTAATTCCCTTTTGCCGATGCGCTTGCTATACTTTTTCCAGCGCCACGCGGCACACCCACGAAGTGACGCTGCCGGTCCGGCGGAGTTGCGGGGCCGGTTTCGAGAGCAGGAGGACAGATGGGCAGAATCTTCAACGACCTTGCCGAGACCATCGGCCGGACGCCGCTCGTACGGCTCAATCGGGTGACCGATGGTGCGGCCGCCATCGTGGTCGCCAAGCTGGAGTACTTCAACCCGGCGGGATCGGTCAAGGACCGCATCGGCGTCAGCATGATCGAGGAGGCGGAGAAGGCCGGCCTGATCGCGCCCGGCAAGACCACCATCGTGGAGCCGACCAGCGGCAATACCGGCATCGCCCTCTCCTTCGTGGCCGCGGCGCGCGGTTACCGACTGATCCTCACCATGCCGGAGACGATGAGCGTGGAGCGGCGCATGCTGCTGAAGGCGCGCGGCGCGGAGCTGGTGCTGACGCCGGGATCGGAGGGCATGCCCGGCGCCATCCGCAAGGCCGAGGAGATCCTGGCCGAGCTTGGCGAGAACGGCTTCATGCCGCAGCAGTTCGAGAACCCGGCCAACCCCAAGATCCACCGTGAGACAACGGCGGAGGAGATCTGGAACGACACCGACGGCAAGATCGACATCTTCGTGGGCGGCGTGGGCACCGGCGGCACCATCACCGGTGTGGGCGAGGTGCTGAAGGGCCGCAAGCCCGAGGTGCGCATCGTGGCCGTGGAGCCGGCCGAGTCGCCGATCCTGGCGGGCGGCAAGCCGGGGCCGCACAAGATCCAGGGCATCGGCGTACCGTTCATCCCCAAGAACGTGAACCGCGAGGTGATCGACGAGGTTGTGCACTCCAGCGTGGAGGAAGCCACGGCGGCGGCCAGGAAGTTGGCCCGCGAGGAAGGCATCATGGGCGGCATCTCCAGCGGCGCCGCGTTACACGGGGCGCTGCAGGTGGCCCGCCGCCCCGAGAACGCCGGCAAGCTGCTGGTGGTGGTGCTCCCCGATACCGGAGAACGCTATCTGAGCACCTTCCTGTATCAACAAGACTGACACCCGTCTGCCCGCACTGCCCGCCGGAGCCCACGGCCCACCGCCGTGGGCTCCGGTTTTTGTGATATGCCTACCGGGGCTGTGGACAGGGCGATATTCGGGCCGCCTGAACACAGTATGCTCACACCATGCCTAAAGTCCGCGATGTGATTAAATTGGTAGAAGACGAGCAACTTTTATGAGCACCCTTGCCGATAGCGGATACCGGACCATACACCACGCCCGCATGGCCTATCGCCCGGAACAGGCTACCACCAGCCGGTCGGTCGCCTCCAGGGCCGTGACGATCGCCGTGTTGCTGATGGCCGTGGCCTGGGCGGCCTGCTTCATCACCCTGGCCATCCTGCGCTACAACCACTTCGACATGCACGCCCTGGATATGGGCAATATGGAGCAGGCCGTCTGGAATACGGCGCACGGACGGCCCTTCGCCTTCAACAACCTGCGCCAGCCCTGGACGGTCGAGGCCTCCGGCACCACCACCCGCCTCAGCTTCCACGTCGAGCCGATCCTGCTGCTGGTCGCCATCCCCTATCTTCTCGTCGCCAGCCCGCTGATTCTCATCGTCGTTCAGGCCCTGGTGGTCGCCTCGGGCGCCGTGCCGGCCGCCCTGCTGGCGCGGCGGCACCTGCACTCCCCCCTGGCCCAGCTCGTCTTCCCGATCGCGTACCTGCTGGCGCCGGCCCTGCAGGCCGCCACCCTGTATGAGTTCCATGCCGTGACGATGTCGGCCGCGCTGCTGCTGTGGGCCTTCTATTTCGCGGATGGCCGGCAATATCGCCTCTTTGCCCTCTTCGCCATCCTGGCCATGGCCACCAAGGAGGAGATCGGCCTGGTGGTGGCCATGATGGGCCTGTGGATCTGGTGGCGCCGGCACGACCGGGCGGTAGGTCTGGCCACCGGCGCTCTGTCGCTGGGCTGGTCGTTGGTCGCCGTGCTGGTCATCATGCACCACTTTCACCCCACCTACTCCAGCCCCTATTGCGCCCGCTTCAACTTCGAGGTGACCAACGGCTTGACGGCCACCCACGCCACCTCGTGCACGCAGGTGCTCAAGCTCTGGCTGAACCACCCGCTGGACGGCCTGAACTCCCTGGTCAGCACGCCGAAACTGGGCTTTGTGCATCGCACCCTGATGCCGACCGGCTACCTGGCGCTGCTGAACCCTCTGGCGCTGCTGATCAGCCTGCCCAGCTTCGTGGTCATCCTCTTCAGCAACGACGTGCATATGTACAGCGGCCTCGGGCACTACTCGGCCGAGCTGGTCCCGATCACCATCGCGGCGGCCATCCTGGGCGTGGCCTGGCTGGCCTTCCACCTGGGTCCGCGCCTGCGCCTCGCGCCGGCCGCCGTGGTCACGGTGGCCTGCCTGTGGCTGCTGGTGGCCTCTGTCGCCAACACGCGCGTCAACGGCTTCTCACCCCTCTCGGCGGGCTTCTCGCCGCCCCAGGAAACGGAGCACGTGCGCATCGGGCAAAGCATCCTGAGCCTGATCCCCCGCGATGCGAGCGTGGCGGCGGGAGATTACCTGAACGCGCACCTCAGTGATCGCGCCGACATCTATCTCTTCCCCGATATCGCCGACGCGCGCTATGCCGTGGTGGACGTCACCAAGGACAGGTTCCCGCTCAGCGCGCAGGACGAGATGAGTTTCATCCGCGACAAGATGCTGGCTACCGGCGAATGGGGCATCGTGCGCGCCGACGACGGTTACCTGTTGATGGAGCGCCGCTCGTATAACCCGCGCCTGCCGACGACGCTACCTGCTGGCTTCTTCACCTTCGTGGTGCCGCGCACGCGGCCGGAGATCCCGCACCCCCTGCGCGTGCAGTTCGGCCCCTGGCGGCTGTTGGGCTACGCCGTGGACCGCGCCGAGCAGGTCAACGTGCGCCAGGCCGACGTGGTGCTCACCACCTACTGGCAGCTCACGCAGCCCCTACCAGCGCCCGACACGCCGGTGGTCTACCTGACCAACGGGACCGGCGCCCTGGACGTCGCCAACGCCGACCACCCGGCCACGGCCTGGCTGCCAACGAATCGCTGGCCGGTCGGCAGGACGGTGGTCATGCGCACCTCCGCCATGGCCGTCTACGCGCAGCGCAACGGCTTTGCCGACATCGACGTGGCCATGTACCGGCCGGGCGGCTACGACTGGCTGACCGACGCCGTACACCGCATCCCGCCGGCCATCCTGCAGCAGCCGGCCGGCGGGCAGGTCGAGGTCGTCGGCGGCGGCGGCATCCTCAAGCTCACCCACGTGCCGGTCGTCTGGTAAGGCCAGCCCGGCCTGGTACATGCTTCCCAGGACGGATATGCGGTACCCCATCCCTGGGAGCGCCAGCGAGCACGCGTGCTCCGCCAGCCCCGTCCGTGACCCGCTCGTGGGTACTCTCCGGTCCCACGCTACCCCGTTGGTAGCATGTAACGCTTGACTTCTACCCGTCCGCCGCTCCGCCTCCCCTGGCTCAGCGCTCGTAGAACGCGCTGGCGGCCACGGCGCCGCTGTGGGTGCCCACCCCGTAGAGCCGGTGCCAGCCCCGGTAGCCCGCCGGCACCCGGAAGACGATCTTCGTCGGGCCGTAGAAGCTGCCTTTGGTGCTGGAGGTGGTCGTGCCCAAAGTGAGGCCGGTTGGCGTGTTCCAGTGCAGCGCCACCGGCTCGTTGGGCCCGAAGCCCGTGCCCACCGCCGTGTCCGCGCCGCCCGCTTGCCCGCTGTAGGCACCCAGGGCGAGGCCCGCGCGCACCTGGAGGGTGGCGGTTGCCACCAAGGTGCTGGAGAGGCCCACCGCGCTGAGGAGGTGCGCCC
>Ga0209581_1004810_pt1 | contig 10650 bp, 6 predicted proteins | sample Coa_R2_FD_187160 | JGI IMG/M metagenome (GOLD analysis project Ga0209581, IMG submission 187160) | Surface soil microbial communities from Centralia Pennsylvania, which are recovering from an underground coalmine fire - Coalmine... | ecosystem: Environmental > Terrestrial > Soil > Unclassified ...
AGCGGGCATGGTCCGAAAGCGCGTGGTAAACCATTGTTCGATGTCGCCGCGCCCGCGCCGGGGACGTTTCATCCCCGTATCGAACAATTCCGCGTCGTCGGTGTAGAGGGAGACAATCGCGGTGACGTTGTGCGCGTTGAATGCCTCAATCCAGCGATTGACGATGCTACTCTGATGGTCGCGTTCCTGCAAGGTGGTGTCCTCCCTACGTTTTTCGCATATTGTCGCGTATAATATACTACACTTCAATGGGACGAATAGCAAAACCGTAGGGGCGACCTTCATAAGCGTTACCGGAAGCCAGTGCGAGCGCGACGCAGGCCACCGGCAAGGGGTGGCCAGGGGCGGCCTTCGCGCAGGCCAGCCGCCAGGGGCGGCCTTCGCGCAGGCCACCGGCAAGGGGTGGCCAGGGGCGGCCTTCGCGCAGGCCAGCCGCCAGGGGCGGCCCTAGCGCAGGCCACCGGCAAGGGGTGGCCCTACTATATACGAAGCGTTCGCGCCGCTGCTGGAGCGGTCGTCTAGAGTAGGGCTACCCCTGGCGGGTGGCCAGGGGCGGCCTGAAGTTAACGCCTATGGGGGCGACCTTCAGGGTCGCCCGCCAGGCGAGAGAGGAGCAAAGAGGTGAGTACGACAACGCAGGACATGCCGTATGTCGATGAGGCAACGTTTCACGGGGACGTGCAGTATATTGAGTCGCTGTGGCAGCGCAGGCAGGTAGGCGAGGTGGATATGCAGATTATTGATAGCGGACAGGGCGGGGATGTGCCGCTGGTCTTTGTGCCGATCCTGGAACACCTGGAATTTGTCTACGCGCGGCAGGTGCGCCACTTCAGCCAGCAACGGCGCGTGCTGATGTATCGCAGGCGCGAGACGCGCTCGCATTTTGTGAGCCTGCCGCAGCGAGCGGAGGAACTGCGCAGCGTCCTGGACAGCCTGGGGGTGGAGCGCGCGGATTTTGTCGCGCACGGCGACGCGGCGATGGTGCTGTTTGAATTTGCCGCGCGCTACCCGCAACGCTGCCGCTCGCTCTGCATTATCGCGCAGGCGGCTGACTACCAGATCGCGCCCCATCCCTTCATCTGGCTGCTGCACGAACTCTACGTGCGCCTGCCCGTTGAGCGCATCGTTCCCGCGCAGGTCATTCGCAACACCGTTGTCAGGTATATTACTCATAGCGAGACACAGAACGACGGCAATGCGCAACTGACGCGCCTGCCACGCTCGCTGATCGATGAGCAGTTCCGCAAGATCGAACTCTGGCCCCGCGTCTACAAGTTCTCCGTCCTGCCCGTCATTCACTATTTCGATATGCGCAAACGCCTTGCCAGCCTGACCATGCCCATTTTGCTGATTAACCGCGCCGATGATATTCTCTCGCCAGAGGCGAAGACGCGCTGGCTGGCGGAACATCTGCCGCATTGTGCTGGCTATCACGTGGTCGCGGGCGGCGATCGCTTTTTCATGTACGCGCAGGATCAACAGGTCACGCCGTTGATTGAAGCATTTCTGGACGAGCAAGTGTGAATTCCTTCACTCGGCAGAATTACTGTGAGGTGTTTCACTTGACTCTTGATAGCAGGTGCCTCATACTTGAAGAAAATACAGCTAAATTTTGAGTGCAATCGGGCGTTGAACAGGAGCATGATACATTGCTCACTCGCTGTTCTCGCCTGAACATGGAGGCCGTTCGCAACAGGAGAGCGGCATTCGGTTCTGTTCTGTCTACGCCACGAAGGAGGCAACATGGACAATTCGACAACGGTTTTAGTCATTGGTGGAGGCCCTGCCGGTTCGACGGTGGCTACCCTGCTTGCTCGTGAGGGCATCGATGTCACGCTGGTGGAGCGCGACCAGTTTCCGCGCTACCATATCGGCGAGTCGCTGCTGCCCTCGTGCCTGGAAATTCTGGACATGATCGGCGCGCGTGAGAAGGTCGAGTCCTACGGTTTCCAGCGCAAGGATGGCGGCTACTTCGACTGGGGCCTGGATTCATGGATTTTGAATTTCGATCAGCTGCGCCACCCCTACAGCTTTCAGGTGATTCGGGCCGAGTTCGACCACCTGCTGCTGGAGCATGCAAAGAGCCAGGGGGTCAAGGTCTTTGAAAACACCGAGGTGCGCAGCCTGACCTTCGATGGCGAACGACCGACGAGCGCGGCATGGGTACAGAAGACGGCTGATGGTGGCCAGGTGAGCGGGGAAATCTCCTTCGATTACCTGGTGGATGCCTCCGGGCGTGCGGGCGTCATGGCGATGCGCTACCTGAAGAACCGCCATTATCACGAGGCGTTCCAGAATGTGGCTGTCTGGGGCTACTGGAAGGGGGCCGGGCGCATGGAATTCGCGCCCAATGGCGCCATTGCCGTCGGCTCCGTGCCGGATGGCTGGCTCTGGGGCATCCCTCTGCACGACGGCACGATGAGCGTCGGGCTGGTGCTGCATAAAACCACGTTCAAAGAGAAACGCGAGCAGGGCGCCGACCTGATGAAGATTTACATGGATGCCATCAACGAATGCCCGCTGATCCTCAATCTGGTGAAGACGGGCGAGCTGGTCTCCACGGAGATCAAGGCGGAGCAGGACTATTCCTACATTGCCGACAGGATTGCCGGGCCGGGCTACTTCCTGGCGGGCGACGCGGCCTGCTTTATTGATCCACTGCTCTCCACCGGCGTCCATCTGGCGACGCATGGCGCCATGCTGGCGGCGGCCAGTATCGCCAGCCTGGTCCATGACGAGGTCTCGCCGGAGCAGGCCATCGGCTTCTACGAAGAGAGCTATCGCCACGCTTACCTGCGCCTGATGGTCATTGTCTCCGGTCTCTACCAGCAGTACAACGGTCAGGAGTCATACTTCTGGAAGGCGCAGCAGTTGACGCACAACGACTACAGCAATAGCGAGCAGTTGATCGATGCCTTCACCTACGTGGTTTCTGGCATCGAGGATCTGAACGACGCGGTAGCCGGTAACACGAACCTGATGGACATGGCGAACAAGCTGACCTCGGAAGAGGCAGCTCGTGCTGCCGCGATGTACCAGATCTACAACAAAGTCTTCCTGCGCTCTTCCACGTCGGCCAACACTGCTATCAACGGCATGTATGTTGCCACCAGCCCGCACCTGAGACTGGCTTTCTCGCACGAAAGCGACCGTGAAACTGCGCAGACCCAGGCATAAAGAGCAGCCCCGCCAGCCCGCGCGTGTGGGTTGGCGGGGTAGGGCGCGCCCATATTGCTCACAAAAATTGCGTATTGCCAGTTGAGTAACTCTATCATATAATTGCGTCACGGAAAAGCAGCCCAACCATTTCGTCTTGATTATGTTCAGGACCTGGTTAGTATTCTCAGAAGAGAGAAGAGGAGATGGCGTGTGAACGGAGCAGCAAATGGGCCAGGAATGGTCTCAATCAGCTTTATCAGCGGGCCGCTGGCTGGAAAGACCTACTCCATTACCAGACCGGTTACGACGATTGGCCGGGGTACCAACAACGATATCGTCATCGAGAACGACCTGAAGGTCTCGCGTAACCACGCCAGACTGGTCTACAACAACGGAATGTGGACGATCGAGAAACTTGCTCCCCAGAATATTGTCACGGTCAACCAGCAGAAAGTGGAGCAGGCAGTTATTCAAGATAACACGACCGTCGGACTGGGAGATAACACCTCATTTCTCTTCCAGGTGCGCGTAGATGCGACCCAGCGCGTGGGGGCGGGGCCGATTTCAACGCCGGGCCTTCCACCGACCTACAACCCGATCGTGCCGCAGGAGCCTTTCCCGGCGCCGCGTCCACCTCAGCCGATGCCAACGCCCGCGCAACCGATCTCACCGCCACAGGGGATACCGATAAGCGGACAGGTACCCAACGTATTTTCCCCGCCACAGCCATCATTCTCCTTCACATCTCCATTGCAGGGCGGCATGATGGCAGCGCCGGGAGAAACAGTGATCGCGCCGCGCCAGACAACCGGCATTCCCAGCATCGAGGTGAGCAGCAACCTGCACGGCTTCCGGCAAAGCTTCCCGCTTGATAAGCCGGTCATCAGCATCGGGCGTGATGCCAGTAACGATATCGTCATCAACGACCGTATCGTTTCCGGTCGTCACCTGCAAATTGTGCGGCAGGGGAGCCAGTATTTCATCGTCCATCCGCACCCGGATCGACAGCAGACCCTCAACGGCCTGCTCTATCAGGGGCGCAAGATTCGCGGCGATGAGACGTACCGGCAGCCGCTGCGGCGCGGCGACATCTACCGTATCGGTGACGAGAACGGCACGCTGATCACCCTGACCTTCAACGACGGCACCGGCATTCAGGAAGAATATGTGCCGCCGGTACAGCCCATTCGCCTGGACATGCCTGAACTGACCATCGGGCGCCGACCGGATAATATGGTGGTCTTGAACCACCCGCAGGTATCGGGCCATCATGCAAAACTGGTGCGCGAGGGCGCGACCTATCGCATCCTGGACCTGAACAGCACCAACCATGTCTACGTCAACTCCGCGATTGCCAGCAACCAGTTGCTCAAAACAGGCGACGAGATTCGCATCGGCCCCTACCGCCTGATCTACGAAGGCAACCAGCTGACGCAGTACGATGAGTCCAATTTCATTCGCATCGATGCGCTGCATCTGAGGAAGTTTGGCAATAACAACGTTACCCTGCTTAGCGACATCACGATTGCCGTGCCGCCGCGCAAGTTTGTCGCCCTCGTTGGCGGCTCCGGCGCCGGCAAATCGACGCTGATGGACGCCCTCAACGGCCTGCGCCCGGCGCAGCAGGGGCAGGTTCTCTACAACGGGCAGGACTACTATAAGAACCTGGCCGCCTTCAGCACGCAACTGGGCTATGTGCCACAGGATGACATCGTTCACCGCGACCTGACCGTCGAGCGCGCCCTCTTCTACGCCGCCAAAATGCGCCTGCCCAGTGACTATACCAATGAGCAGATCGAGCAGCGCATCAAAGAGGTGCTGGAAGAGGTAGACCTGGCACGGCGGCGCAAACTGCTGGTCAAGAAGCTCTCCGGCGGGCAGCGCAAGCGCGTCTCCATCGCCCTGGAACTGCTGGCCAACCCCAGCGTCTTCTTCCTCGATGAGCCAACCTCCGGCCTCGACCCTGGCCTGGATCGCAAGATGATGTTCCTGCTGCGCAACCTGGCCGATCGCGGGCATACCATCGTGCTGGTCACGCACGCCACCAACAACATCAACTCCTGCGATTATGTCTGCTTCCTCTGCGCCGGCGGCAAGCTGGCCTACTTCGGCCCGCCCGAACAGGCCAAGACCTACTTCGGCAAGAATGATTTCGCCGAAATCTACAGCAGTCTGGAGCCGACCGAGGAGAATCCGAATATTCCCGACGAGGCAGAGGCGCGCTTCCGGGCTTCCCCGGAGTACCAGGAGTACGTGGTCAGGCCATTGCGCGAAGGCCCGGCTGGCGCAGGCGGGCCAAACGGGGCCAGGCCAGCCGTCCAGCAGCTCAAACGCCCCAAGCGCGGCAATCCGTTCAAGCAGTTTGCCCTGCTCTCACAGCGCAACCTCGAACTGCTCTTCAATGACCGCGCCAACCTGATCATCCTGCTTTTGCAGGCGCCGTTGATCGCCCTGCTGCTCATGCTACTGATTCGCTCGCAGGTGGGCGTCGGCATCTTCGATGCCAACAACGTCGTGCAGTGCGCCCCGCGCATCACTACCACACTCGTGAAATCGCCAACCGGTTTCGTCGGCCTTACCAGCAATGTTGGCAACAACCAGACGGTGAATTGCAACCAGATCAAGACGTACCTGCAGACCGATCCGTTAGGCAAGCAGTATGTGACGGCCAAAGGCAAGGGTAAGACTGTCAACGATGCCTTGCAGGACTTCATCGTTCTGGGTAACAGCATCAACGCCGAGCGCGCCCTCTTCATCATCGCCTTCGTCGCGGTTCTCTTTGGCTGTATTAACGGTACCCGTGAGGTGGTCAAAGAGGCCGCCATTTACCGGCGCGAGCGCACGGTGAACCTGGGTATTGTTCCCTACATCCTCTCGAAAGTCACAATCCTGGGCGTGCTGGCCCTCTTCCAGAGCGCCATGCTCCTGATCATCGTGCAACTGTTCGAGCCGCTGCACCAGGGCATCTTCTTACCCGTCATCCTGGAAACCTACATCACGCTGGCGCTGACGGCGCTGGCGGGCCTGATGATCGGCCTGACCGCCTCCGCCTTCGCCGCCAACGAGGACAGCGCCAACAGCTTGCTGCCCTTCCTGCTCATCCCGCAGGTGGTCTTCGCCGGCGTGGAAATTCCCTTGAAGAACCTGCCCTTGCAGATTCCGGCGGTCGTTTTCCCCACACGCTGGGCGATGGCGGCCCTCGGCTCCTCTATCGGCCTGCACAGCGATAAACTCGGCGGCGATAGCCTGTTCAACAGCGACCCGACCTATCACGGCACGCTGTTCTCGATCTACACCCAGACTGACGCCACCCATCGCCTGCTGCTGGCCTGGGGCGCGCTGGCCCTGACTATCATCGCTCTCAGCATCCTGATGGGTATTGGTCTCAAACGCAAGGATGTCCGCTCATAAAGCGGCAACCCGATATAGACTCTCGTAGACGGCGATCAAATCGCCGTCTACGAAATTTCATTACTGTCCGGCGTTTTCGCCCTCCTCCCCCGGAGTCCGTTCAACCAGCCTGTCATGCTGAGCGGGAGCGAAGCATCTACGCTGACCAACCGGGCGGCATGGCCCCCCTCGGATGCTTCGCTCCCGCTCAGCATGACAGGTGAAGGAGCCTTTGTTACGGCATGCTCATGGCACGCCGCTCAGCATGACAGATGCGAGCCTGTTCCGGCAGTGTGAGCAAGCCCATAGAGCAGGTGCGTAGTTTTACTGAGCAGAGATGTGAGTAAGCTCATAGAGAATTTTTATCCTTTCTGCCATACTAAAAGAGAAGTTATGAAGCGTTGAACCTTTGGAAAAGAGCGGATAGAGTTTTCCTGGAGAGGAGGAGAATATGCACCGGCGAGTAGTGGTAACAGGACTGGGGATAATCGCGCCCAATGGCATCGGCAAAGAGAACTTCTGGGAGGCCTGCGTCTCCGGGCGTTCGGGCGTGGGCCGCATTACCCGTTTCGATAGCAGTCCCTTGCCCGTCCAGATCGCGGGCGAGGTTGCCAGTTTCGATCCGCTGGCCCTGGGAGTGAGCGAAAAAGAAACGGTCTACCTTGACCGACCAACCCAGTTTTCGATTGCCGCGTCCAATATGGCGCTGGAAGACGCGGGGCTGCTGGACAGACTCAGCGAGCCAGAACGGGAGCGCACCGGCGTCTTTATGGGATCGGCGATGGCGGGCGTGGATGAGCTGGAGAAATTATGGGCGAGGCTGACGGAAAGCGGCAGTCATTTCCCGCGAGAAACGAAAGAACAGGGCGCGCCCATCGTGACACGGCTGATGACGCACACCTACGCGGCGACGATTGCCATCCACCACCAGTTGTATGGACCCAGCGCATCGCTGGCGACGGCCTGCGCTGCCGGCGGGGACGCGATCGGCGAAGCATTTCTGGCCATTCGAGAGGGATATGCCGATCGCATGCTGGCCGGAGGGGCAGATTCTGCCATTAGCCCGGTAGGCATCAACGTCTTTGCCATTCTCGGCGCGCTCAGCACACGCAACGAGGAGCCGGAACGGGCCTCGCGTCCGTATGATGGTTTGCGTGATGGCTTTGTGATGGCCGAGGGCGCGGCTGTGCTGTTGCTGGAGGAGCGCGAGGCGGCGCTGGCGCGCAATGCCCACATCTATGCGGAGATCCTCAGCTTCAGTTCCAATATCAATGCGCACCATATGACCGCGCCGCCGCCCGATGGGGCGCCGCTCCAGCAATTGCTGCGGCAGGCGCTACGCGAGGCGGGAGTATCATACGAACAGCTCGATTATATCAACTCGCATGGCAGCTCGACTCCTCCCAACGAAGTGGCGGAGACGGCGGCATACAAGGCGGTCTTCGGCGAACTGGCCTATCGCATCCCTATCAGCGCGACCAAATCATTGATCGGCCATGCGCAGGGAGCCTCAAGCGCCATTGAAGCGGTTGCCACTGCCCTGACCTTAGATCGCCAGGTGATTCACCCGACGATCAATCAGGAGCAGCCGGACCCGCGCTGTGACCTCGATTACGTTCCCAATGTGGCGCGGCGCGCCACCGTCAATGTGGCGCTGACGCATTCCAGCGGATTCGGAGGAGTGAATGGCGCGCTCGTACTCGCTCGTCCAGAGTGGGTTGATGCACAGTAACAGGCTTTTGTGAGAGAGCAGAAAGGGCGAGGATAATCATGACACAGCACGCAGGACGGCGAGTCGTCATCACCGGAGCCGGGGTCGTAGCGCCCACCGGCATCGGTCTGCCAGCTTTCTGGGAGGCAACCAGCAAAGGCATCTCAGGCATAACCCTCATGCAACGGCTCCCGACCGAAGATCTTGCCATCAAGGTCGCAGGGGAAATTCCCGACTTTGTCGCGACCAGTTATATCGAGCGCAAGCTGGTCAACCGGACGGACCGTTCAACGCAGTTTGCCCTGATCGCGACGCAGGAGGCGCTTCAGGACGCGCAACTGGCTCTGGAAAACGAGGATGCGGAGCGAGTCGGGACGGTCATCGGCTGCTCGTTTGGCGGCACCAGCTTTGTGTTGCAGCAATTCCAGGCCATGTACACACGCGGCCCGCGAGCGATGAGCGCCTACACGGCCATTGCGGGTTTGCAGGTATCGAACGTAGGGCAGGTATCCATTCGTCACAGTATTCAGGGATACAGCAAAACGGCGATCCACGATACCGTCAGCGGCCTGGACGCTCTGGGGATGGCCTATCGCGCCATCCAGCGGGGAGAAGCTGACATCATCATCGCGGGCGGCTGTGAGGAGCCGTTAGAGCCTACCATCCTCACCGCTATTGTACACAGCGACCAGTGCGCGTTGGGAGACGATACACAGGCGTATCGCCCGTTTGACCGGCGCGCCTGCGGTATGGTGCTGGCAGAAGGGGCGGCCATCTGTGTGCTGGAGGAGTACGAACGCGCGCGCAGACGGGGTGCGCGCATCTACGCGGAAGTTGTCGGCTACAGCCAGACCAATGACGCTCATGGCATGACGATCCCTTCGGCCAGCGGCAAGCAGTACGCCAGGGCCATCCAACTCGCGCTCGAAGAGGGCGAGCTATTGCCGCAGGAGATCGCCTACTTCAGCGCCGATGGCCGTGCCCTTCCCACGTCAGACGCGGGCGAGGCGGAGGCGTTGCACAGGGTCTTCGGCTCCCTGGCCGGTCGGGTTCTCGTCAGCGTGCCGCGTACCACCACCGGCCACGCCTACGCCGCCGCCGGTCCGCTGGATGCTATCACCGCTCTGCTGGCCCTGCAACAGCAACTCATCCCCCCCACCATCAACTGCGAGCAACTCGACCCGGCTTACGGGCTGAACCTGGTGCGCGACCAGGCCCGTCCAACCACCGGATCCGTCGTCCTGCTCGGCGGTCGCGCCACCGGCGGCTCCAACGTCGTGCTGGCGATCAGGAAAGTCGAGTAAGTTGCACCCGGCAGGCCACCCTCGGCCACCGCGACCGCTGGCCTGCCGGGGCAGAGCCTCCCTCGTTCGTCACTGTTCCACCAGCAAAACAATCTTGCCGGTGACGCGGCGCTGCATCATGTCGGTGAGGGCATCGGCGGCGCGGGCGAGCGGGTAGGTGGCGGAGATGTGCGGCCTGATCTTGCCTGCTGAGAACAGGGCCAGCAACTGGCGAATATTCTCCTGGTTGTGCTGCGGCTCGCGTTCCGTGAAGGAACCCCAGAAGACGCCGACGATGGAGCAGCCTTTGAGTAGCGCCAGGTTGAGCGGGATGCGCGGAATCTCGCCTGCCGCGAAGCCGATCACCAGGAAGCGCCCGTTCCAGGCAATGCCGCGCAGCGCCGCCTCAGAGTATGGTCCGCCAACAGGGTCAAAGATCACATCGACCCCCTTGCTGCCGCCAAGCTGCTTTACGCGCTCTTTGAGGTCGTGCGTGCCGTAGTTGATGAGTTCGTCCGCGCCGTTCTGCCTGCACGCCTCTAGCTTCTCGTCACTGGAAGCGGCGGCGATGACGTGCGCGCCCATTGCCTTGCCAAGCTGGATGGCCGCGAGGCCCACACCGCCAGCCGCGCCCAGCACCAGCAGCTTCTCGCCCTCCGCCAGTCGCGCCCGATCTTTGAGCGCGTGGTAGGCGGTGCCATAGGTCAAAATAAAGGCGGAAGCGGTGGCAAAATCCATGCTATCGGGTATGGGAATCAATCGGTTCGCGTCGACGACGACCTCTTCAGCAAAGCCGCCGGAGCCGGTAAAAGCGATCACGCGCTGGCCCACCTGCACGCGCCCGCTATCCACGCCCTCACCAACCTCTTTGACGACGCCCGCGATCTCGCTGCCCGGCGAGAATGGCATCGGCGGCTGCATCTGGTACTTGCCCTGAATAATCAGGGCGTCGGGAAAATTCACGCCGCACGCCTTGACCGTGATCACTACCTGGCCCCTGCCTGCCCTCAACGGCTCAACCTCCTCAATTACCAGGCTCTCCGGCGGCCCATACGCCTTGCATAACACAGCCTTCATTGCATTTCCTCCTGATTGTGAACACACGTT
>Ga0209581_1004814_pt1 | contig 10644 bp, 10 predicted proteins | sample Coa_R2_FD_187160 | JGI IMG/M metagenome (GOLD analysis project Ga0209581, IMG submission 187160) | Surface soil microbial communities from Centralia Pennsylvania, which are recovering from an underground coalmine fire - Coalmine... | ecosystem: Environmental > Terrestrial > Soil > Unclassified ...
GCGCTGGAGGAAGAGCACGGCGCGTTCTCGCGGCTGTACGTGAGTATGGTGCGCGCGGGCGAAGCGGGCGGCGCGCTGGATGAAACGCTGAAGCGACTCGCCGATTACCTCGAGCGCGCGCGCAGCTTGCGCGAAAGCGTGATCGGCGCGCTGGTGTATCCGGCCTTCCTGTTGTTCGGCGTGCTGGGTTCGCTGATCCTGCTGCTGGCCTTCGTGGTGCCGCAGTTCGTGCCGATCTTCGCCGACATGAACGTGCCGGTGCCGTTTATCACGCGCATGTTGATGGCCATCGGTTCGTTCCTGCACGACTGGGGCTGGATCGTGCTGGTGCTGCTAATCTTCGGCGCGTTGTATTTGCGCATGCGCTGGCAGGAACCGGCGGCGCGGCGCGCGCTGGATGCGCGGCTGCTACGCGTGAAGGTGTTCGGACCGCTGCTGTTGAAAGTGGATACCGCGCGATTGCTGCGCACGCTGGGTTCGTTGCTGAAGAACGGCGTTCCCTTGTTGTCCGCTCTGGGCATCGCGCGGCAAGTCGTTGCCAACCGCGAACTGGCGGCGCAACTGGAACCGGTAACCGAAAGCGTCAAGGGCGGCGAAGCGCTGTCGCGTGCGCTGGCCGCGCACACTGGGTTTCCAAAACTCGCGACGCAGATCGCGCAGGTCGGCGAGGAGTCCGGCACGCTGGACACGATGCTGCTGCGCGCGGCAGACACTTATGACGACCAGGTGCGCACGGCGATCGACCGCATGCTCGCCGCGCTGGTGCCGGTGCTCACGATCGTGATGGCCGTGCTGGTCGCCGGCATCATGCTGGCGATCCTGCTGCCGCTGCTGAGCTTGACCGGCAATATTCAATGATTTTCCATCGCAGAGGTTTCTTTATGCGTCTTTCCGAATCACGCGTCAGGGACCAGGGACTAGGGACAAGGGACCAAAAGCGGAAGACCGACTCCCGTCGCGTTGGCTCTTTCCGGTCCCCGGTCCCCGGTCCCCGGTCCCGTGGCTTCACCCTCCTCGAAATGCTGGCGGTGATCGTGCTGCTTGGCATCGTCGCCACCATCGTGGCGCGTTCGATCAGCGGCAATGTCACCAAGGCCGATTACAAGGCCGGCAAGTTGCAGGTGGAGAAACTTTCGCAGGACATCGACGGCTACATGCTCGACAACGGTTCGCCGCCGAAGCAGTTGCAGGATCTTTTGAGCAAGCCGGGCGATGCGCCCTCATGGAATGGCCCCTATGCCAAGCCGGGAGACTTGAAGGATCCGTGGGGCCATCCGTTCGGCTACACCTATCCCGGCCAGCACGGGCAGTACGACATCGTGTTCTACGGCCGCGACGGCAAGCCCGGCGGCGACGGCGTGGATGCGGATTGGGGCAATTGGCAGCAGTGAAAACGGGGACCAGGGACAAGGGACCAGGGACCGGTTGAACGTCTTGCTACCAAGGTTGTGGACGATGAATTTCACCGGTACCTTGTCGAACATTCGTTCTCGGGTGGCAAGCGCGTCACCTGATCGCGTTGTTCCGGTCCCCGGTCCCCGGTCCCCGGTCCCTTACGGGTTTACCCTCCTCGAAATCCTCGCGGTGCTGGCGCTGATCGGCCTCGCGCTGGCGGTAACCGCGTTCAGTCTGGATGGCGGGCTGGAGCGCGCGAAGCTGGATTCTTCCGCGCGCGATATCGCCGCGTCGCTGCGGCACACACGCACACTGGCGCTGACGGCGCATCGCCCGCAATGGTTCACGCTGGATTTGAACGCGCGCAGCTTCGCCTCGCCGGGGCGCGACGCGAAAATCATTCCGGGCGGCACGGTGTTGCACGTGACTTCCGCGGCCGAGGATGCGGACAAACCCGGCATCGCGCGCATCCGTTTCTTTCCCGACGGCAGTTCCACAGGCGGCCATATCGAACTGACGCGCAGGCAACGCGAAGTGCGCATCGACGTGGACTGGCTGACCGGCGCGGTGGCGATGAGCGAAGGGGCCAGGGACCAGGGACCAGGGACCAGCAAACAGCCGTGACCATGCAGCGCTCGGCGAAAGTCATGTCTTTGCACTCGATACAAACAAATGTGCAGGTGTCCGGCCGGTACCCGGTACCCGGTCCCCGGTCCCCGAAGGGTTTCACCCTGCTCGAAGTGCTCGCCGCGATCGCGCTGCTGGCGTTCGCCTTCGCGATCGGCTTGCGGGCCATGAGCGGCGCGCTCGGAAACAGCACGCGCGGCGAGGCGATGACGCAGGCCGCTCTGGAAGCGCAGTCGCTGCTGGACATGCAAGGCCTGAGCGTGCCGCTGCGTGCGGGCGAACAGCAGGGCCGCTTCGCGGATGGCGCGAGCTGGCGGCTGCAGACCAGCGTGTACCGTCCGCCGCTGCAGAATGCGAATCCTGCCGCGGCGTTTTCCACGCCGGAATCGCTGTCCGATGACGACGAACCCGGCGGCGTCGATCGCGCCGGCGGCATCGATCTGTTCCGGCTGGATCTGGACGTGCGCTACGCCGGCGGGCGCACGTTGCACTTCTCGACCTTGAAAGCGCAGTTGGCGCAAGAAGCCGGGAATCGGGAATAGAGAATCGGGAATCGCAGAAGCATGTTTTCGCACGCGCCATCGTCCGGGTTGTTGACCCGACAATCAGGGTCGGCGTTTTCTTTCGATTCCCGATTCCCGATTCCCCATTCTCGTGGTTTCACGTTGCTCGAGATCCTGCTCGCGCTGGTGCTGATGGCCTTCGCGATGGTAGGCGTCTGGGGCGCGCTGCGCACCGGCACGAAACTCGCGCAGGGCGCGGATGCGTCGATGCAGCAGAGCGATCGCGTGCGCGCGGTGCAGCAGTTCCTGCGCGACTATCTCGGTGGTGCGCAACCGCAGGCTTACGTTCCCGCGCAGGACCAGTCCGCACGCATGTTCGAAGGCGCATCGCAAAAGCTGACCTTCGTTGCGCCGATGCCCGCGCAACTGGGCGACGGCGGGCTGTTCGTGCAGACCCTGCAACTGGTGCAGAACACGGATGCGCACGATTATTCGCTGCAACTGACCTACTCGCCGCTTTCCAGCGACGTTTCGGTGCCGCCGCCCGCGACACCCGAACCGCTGCTCGATCACGTCGCCGACGGCGAATTCGAATATCTCGTCGCCGGCCGCTCCGGCGAAACCGCGCACTGGCAGGACACCTGGCAAAGCACCTCCGGATTGCCGCTGGCGGTGAGGATCGCGATCAAACCCGGCTGGAGCGAACACATCGGGTTTCCGGAAATGCTGATCCCGCTGCGCGCCGGCAATGGACAAGGCCGCGGCGGAGTCGAGGACGCTGGAGCGGGACAGTGACCCTGGTTCGCGGTGCCGCGTTGCTGTTCGCGTTGTGGGCGGTGGCCTTGCTGGCCGCGCTGCTGGCAGGTCTCGCTTTGGGCGCGCGCAGCGAAGGCGAGGCCGCGCTGAATCTCTATTCGCAAACGCGTGCGCGCTATGCCGCCGATGCTGGCGTGGCGCGCGCGATCGAAGCCTTGCGCGAGGGCGATCCGGCGCGGCGCTGGGTGCCGGATGGACGCGCGTATCAATTCGAGTTCGACGGGGCGCGCGTGCAGGTGCGCATCGACGATGTATCCGGTCAGGTCGATCTCAATGCTGCCACTCCGCAGGTGCTGACCAACCTGTTTCTGGCGGCCGGTGCGGACAACCAGCAGGCGCAGGCCTTGAGCGACGCCGTGCAGGACTGGCGCGACGCGGACGATCTGCCGCACGCGCACGGCGCCGAAGCCGATACCTACAAGCGTGCCGGACTGAAATGGCAACCGCGCAACGGGCCGTTCCGCACCAGCGACGAACTGGCGCGCGTATACGGCATGAGCGATGCGCTGTATCGGAAACTCGCCGATGCCGTCACGGTTTATTCGGGCCGCAACTTTCCCGATCCGCAATACGCGGGGCCCCTGGCGCTGGCCGCGACGCGCGACGGCGATCTGGACGCCGCAACCCGTGCGGTCGAAGCGCGGCGCGCGCACGCGCCCTTGACCGGCGCCGCCCCGGCGCAGATCCAAACCGGAATCGAATCGCAGACGCTCGTCGCCGGTTTCGGCGGCATCACCCAGGAGATCCGCAGCCTCGCGATCTTGCCCGACGGCACGCAATCCGGACAGGACGTGACCGTCCGGCTTACCGCCATGACCGGCAGTTTGCGGCCTTACGCCGTGCTAGGCTGGCGCCGCTTTTCGGCAACCGCGGAAGAGGCCGGCGCAAATTCACGATGAACGGCTTTTCGCCCACACTCGATCGCCTGAAGCTGGCGTGGCGACGCTCGAGCGCGCCCGCCTTCTTCACCTGGTGGGGCGCGGAACTGGCCGCGCTGCTGCCGGCCAATCTGCGCGCGCGCCTGTTGCGCGGTCCGGAAGTGCTGTTGCTGACCGTGCACGCGCAGGGTCTGCGCGTAAGACGCGAACGCACGCATGATGTATTGGCCGCGATTCCTTGGGCGGCAGGGCTCGAAGCACAGCGTGCGGATTTCGCCCGCGCCTGCGCGGGCATCGATCCCGCCGACCGCCGCCTGGTGTTGCTGCTGCCGCCCGACAGCGTGTTGCAACGGCGGCTGCATCTGCCGCAGGCGGCAGCGTCCGATCCGCGCCGCGTGGTCGGCTACGAGATCGACCGGCAGACGCCGTTCAAACCGGAACAGGTGTGGTACGACGTGCGGGTGCTGCAGAACGATTCGCCGCGCGGACAGATCGCGGTCGAGCTGATCGTCGCGCCGCGTTCGGAGGTCGATCCTTTGCTTGAAAGATTGCGCGGCATCGGCGTGGTGCCGGACGCCGTGGACGTGGGCGCCGATGCCGCCGCGGTCAGCAGCCGCGATGGCGTGAACCTGCTGCCGCCCGAGGCGAGGCCGCGCCGCCCGCAGCCGCGGCGGCGCATCAATCTGATCCTGGCCGCGGCCTGCGCGATCCTGCTGGTGGTGGTGATGCTGCAATGGCTGGACAACCGCCGTGCCGCGCTGGATGCGATGCAGGCGCAGACCGACGCGCTGCGCGCACGGGCCAGGCAGGCCACCGCCTTGCGCGAGGAACTGGTCAATGCCGCAGGTGCTTCCGGATTTCTCGCCGCGCGCAAGCGTGCCGCGCCTTCGGCGCTGGCGGTGCTGCGCGACCTCACGTCGCGGCTGCCGGCCGACACTTGGCTGGAACGCTATTCGCAGGATGCGCAGGGCCAGATCGCGATGCAGGGCGAAAGCGCGAAAGCGGCCAGCCTGATCGACCGGCTGCGCGAATCGCCGTTGCTGACGGAACCGAAGTTGCAGGGCGTGATCCAACCTGATCCGCAGACCGGCAAGGAACACTTCGACGTGGCCGCGCAGTTGCGCACCAGCGGAAACGGAACCGATGCGCGCTAAGTCCGTGAAGCTCAGCCCCGTGCAATCGCGGCTAACGGCGATCGTGCTCGCGCTGCTGGCGTTGGCGGTCGCGTACTTCGCGTTGCTGCACTGGTGGTTCGTTGCGCCGTGGCTGGACATCCGCGCGCAGATGCAGGATCTGCGGGAGAGCCACGCGCGCTACGCCGCCGCGATCGCGCAGGCGCCCGCATTGCGCAAGCGCATCGATCAACTGGCGCAGGGCGGCGCGTCCAGCAACGCCTTCCTGCCGGAAACCGATCCCTCTTCCGCGGCGGCCGGCTTGATGCAGCGCGCTTCGGACGTCGTGGCCGCGCACGCGTCCGAGGACGGCGGTTGCGAGATGCCGCAGAAGATGCCGATCGAAGGCAATCCCGGCAAGGAACCGTATCGGCGCGTCAGCGTCAGCATCACCCTGCAATGCGGCATGCAGCCGCTGACCGGCGTGCTGCATGATCTCGACCGCGCGCTGCCGTACATGTTCGTGGACGACATCACCATCTATCTGGTGGGCCAGCCCGGTGGCGCGGCTTCGCCGAAACTGGAAGTGCAGTTCACGCTGTCCGGCTACATCCGCGCTGCGGCGCCTGCTCCGACATGAAATTCCCGACATGAATGCCGCCGACCGCCGCCGCCTGACCCCCGCCCTGGGCATTGTTTGCGCCCTGCTGGCGGTGTTGCTGATCGCGCTCTGGGCCGGCGCGGGACGCGGGGCGCACTGGGATGACACCGCCGAGCCGGCGCAATTGCCGCCGCTGAAGACCGCATCACCACCGCCGAGCGTGCCGCCGCTGCAGGATTTCGCCAATGTGTGGGAACATCCGCTGTTCAGTCCGGATCGCAAACCGATCCCGGGAGGCGGCGACACCGGCGAATCGGCCGACAGCAACAACCTGGAATTGACCGGCGTGATCATCCTGCCGGGCCTGCACATGGCGCTGCTGCGCGAGAAGAACACCGGCCGCACCCTGCGCGTGCGCGAGGGGCAAAGCGGCGGAGGCGCAACCGTGATCGAGGTCAAGCCTCGCAGCGCGGTGGTGGAAGCCGGAGGCTCGCGAAGTGAACTGGCGCTCAAACCGGGCGCCGCGCCGCCCGCCGATGCGGTGGATAATGCGGCCGCCGGAGGTCCGACGCCGTTCGAAGCGGTGCCGGGGGATCAGGAGGGGGAAGCAGTGACACAACCGGCCGCGGCACCCGCGCCGGTCCAGCCCGTCGCGGCCCAGGCCCGTGCGCGTATGCTGAAGGCGCGCATCGAGCAACGCCGCCGCCAGGCGGAGGCCAAGTCGCGGCTCCAGCAACGACAACCGCAGCAACAGCAGCAACAGCAGCAAGATCCGCAGTAGCAAGAGTGATTCGAAGTGAACAAGAAGATCAAATGGCTCCCGCTGATCGCAACGCTGCTGCTGGCAACGCTGACCGGCTGCGCGCCGAACACGCGCCCGGACGACCACTCGCTTGAACGCGAAGCGATCTCCGGCACGCACGCGCCGCCTCCGCCGCCGACCAACGAGTCGCCGGTCGAACCGCTGGTGCAGGCGCCGCCGCAAACCACCACCAGCATCGGCAGCGGCAGTTTCGTCAACGAACGCGCCGCGCGCGCGCCGATGCCGAACACCATCGCCGCGCAAGGACAGGGTGCGATCACCTTCAATTTCGAGAACCAGCCGATCCAGGCCGCGGTGAAAGCGATCCTGGGCGACGTGCTGCACGAGAACTATGTGATCGCGCCGGGCGTAACCGGCAATGTCACGTTCTCGACCTCGCAGCCCATCGATCAATCGCAGGTGCTGCCGATCCTGGAAATGCTGCTGTCCTGGACCAACAACGCGCTGGTGCGCCAAGGTGGCCGTTACGTGGTGATGCCGGCCAAGCAGGCGGCCGGCGGCAATCTGGTGCCGGGACTCGGCGCCGCCACGCCGGGCAACGGTTACGCCGCGCGTCTTTTTCCGCTGCACTACGTTTCCGCCGATGCGATGCAGAAACTGCTGAAGCCGTTCGCGCGGCCGGATGCGTTCCTGCTGGTTGATCCGCAGCGCAACATCCTGGTGATGGCGGGCACGCCGGAAGAGTTGGCCAACTACCAACGCACCGTGCGCACCTTCGACGTGGACTGGTTGCGCGGCATGTCGGTCGCGGTGATCCCGTTGCAGCACGTGGAAACCAGTTCGCTGATGCCGCAGCTCGATCAGATGTTCGGTGCCAAGGGCGATTCGCCGATGGCGGGCATGGCGCGCTTCATCCCGCTCGAGCACAGCAACAGCATCGTGGTGATCACCTCGCAACCGGCGTACGTGGACGAGGTGCGCGATTTCATCGCGAAGATCGATGCCGGCGCCGGCGGCTCCAACGGGTTGTATGTCTACGATGTGAAGAACATCAAGGCATCGGATCTCGCCGAGCATCTGAATGCCCTCTACAACGGCACGCCCACCAACGCGGGCAACAACGCCGGTGCGGTGGCGCCGGGCTTCACGCCGCTGGAGCAGGGCAGCAACGGCCTGGGCGGCGTCGGCAACATTCCCAACAACGGTTTCGACAACGGCACCGGCAATGCCGACGACACCGGCAAGAGCAATTACAACGACAACGGGCTCGGTAACGACAACGGAATGAACGGCGCCGGCAACGGCGGTCTGGAAGGTGGCTTGCTGCCACAGCGCAACGGCAACGGCGCCGGCAACGCGCAGCAGGCGCGCACCGCTTCGTATGTCACGCAGAGCGGCGTGCGCATCGCCGCCGTGGACGAGAACAACCAGTTGCTGGTGCGAGCGCGTCCCAGCCAATGGCAGGAAATGCTGCCGGTGATCGAGCGGCTGGATCAGGTGCCTCTGCAGGTGCAGATCGAAACGCGCGTGCTCGAAGTCGACCTGAGCGGGCAATTCTCGCTCGGCGTGCAGTATTACCTCGCCGGTCTGATCGGCACCCAGCCCGGTTCGCCGCCGGGAACGGATGAGTCGTACCACCGTCACCAAGGCGCTGCGGGTCTGGGCGGCGTGCAGTACAACCCCGCCACCGACGGCTTGTTCTATTCGTTCGCCGGCAAGGATCTGCAGTTCGCGATCCGCGGCTTGGAAGGCAGCGGCAATACCAAGATCCTTTCCGAACCTTCGACCGTGGTGCTCAACAATCACGAAACCCAGATCAAGGTCGGCGACAAGATTCCGGTGGTGCAGACCTACATCACGCCGGGCCTGGGCAATGTCACCGATTACAACACCGCTTCGGTGCAATACATCGATACCGGAGTGCTGCTGGACGTCACGCCGCGGGTCAATCCGGGCGGGCTGGTGTATCTCAACATCCAGCAGGTGGTGAGCAGCCCGACCAATCAGGACAAAAACGGCAACTACACGATTGCCAACCGTTCGCTCAGTACGCAGGTGGCCGTGCAGGACGGCCAGACCGTGCTGCTGGGCGGCCTAATCCAGCAGAACGACACCGATGCCGACAGCGGCGTGCCGTTTCTCAGCCGCATTCCGGTGCTGGGCCACCTGTTCGGCACGACCAGCCGCACCCATGACCGCAAGGAGCTGATCGTGCTGATCACACCGCGCGTGATCGGCAATGCCGAAAAGGCGCGCGCGATCACCGACGAATACCAGACCAAGTTCGAATCGCTGCGTCCGATCCTGCAGGAAGATGCGAGCGTGGCGGCTGCGCAATCCGGCCAGATGGCCGCGGCTTCCGATCAAGGCGGCGCCGTGACCGCACCGCTCACGACCACGACCACGACGACCACGACAACGACCGCGTCCGTGCAGCCGCTGCCGTCTGCAACCTCCGCACAAGGCGGCGGCTGGACCTTGCAAGTCGCCGCGTACAACAGCGGCGAGCCCGCGCGCGCCATGCGCAACCGCCTGCGCCAGCTAGGTTACAACGCTTATCTGACCAGCTCGCAGTCGGCCACCGGCAGCGCGATATGGCGCGTGCGCGTCGGCCCCCTCGCCACGCGCGCGGATGCGGACGCGCTGCGCGCGCAGATCGCGCAGCGGATGAACATCCAGGGCACGGTGATGGCGCCGCTGGAGTAAACCGATCTCAGTACTCAACGGGTGGAACTAGGGGCTGGATCGGCTAGTTGGACGGAAGAGCATTTTGTTTTGAGCCAAGTAATCACGATGGAGGGGGCAATATGAAATGTTCGCTTTGGTTGTTGCTCGGGCTTCTCATCTCATCCTCGGCGTTGGCTGCGAACGAGTACCAAGTAGCCAAACGCGTTGAAGCCAGCATGGTGGTTACAGGTTCGATTGTTGTGAACCCCGACGGGAGTGTGAACAGTTACACGCTCGACAAGCAGGACAAATTACCTTCCTCGGTGGTCGCACTGATCGACAAGACTGTGCAAAGCTGGAAATTCCGACCAATTTTTACGGACGGGAAACCGGAGACCGCCAAAGCGGTCATGAGCTTGCGGATTCTCGCAAGAAAGCTTGACGACGACCGATTTGCATTGAGCGTAGCAGGCGCTTCCTTCGGCAAAGATGCGCCTGACCAATCCATCACCTATGTCGAGAGAAAACCGCCACGCTATCCGCCTAGTGCTCTAGATTCTTGGGTCAGCGGCATCGTGTATCTCGATATCTTGGTCAGTCCTCAAGGCACGGTCGATCAAGCAGCCATCGAGCAAATTGATCTGCGAAAAGTAGCTAGCGATGATCAGATGAAGGTCTGGCGGAATATGTTGGGGGAGGCTGCATTGAAGGCAGCCACAAGTTGGACTTTTCACGTACCTCAATCTGCTGACTTCGCGAGCGCGACAAACAGGGTGGTCCGAGTTCCTGTCAACTTCAATCTGGTCGTTCCAGGTGCGACCAAGCCTGCCGAGTATGGGGATTGGGACGGGTATGTTCCCGGCCCTGTCCAGCATATTGCATGGCTACCTGCCATTTCTTCGGATCGCAGTGCGGACGCGGTTCCCAACAATGGCCTGGCGTTTCAGGATGACGAACGCTTCGTTTTACTCGATCCGCCGGGCGACGGCTGAGCGAGCGCGGCGGGCGAAAGACCGCGCATATCTCTCATTGTGCCCAGTGTTTCCATCCTGATCGTCACCGCCGACAGCGGCGAGGGCGTGCGCGAGTGCGTGGCACGCGCGCTCGCCAGTTCAGTTTCGATCGAAATCATCCTCGTCGACAATGCTTCGCGGGACGGCGTGCCGCAGGCCATTGCTTCAATCATTACGAGGCCGAACGGCTCCGGCCAGTTGATCGGGAACAGCAGGGCGCGGGCGTTGCCGAGGAACTCGTCCTTCGCCGCGCCGCCGACCTCGCCGAT
>Ga0209581_1004815_pt1 | contig 10642 bp, 7 predicted proteins | sample Coa_R2_FD_187160 | JGI IMG/M metagenome (GOLD analysis project Ga0209581, IMG submission 187160) | Surface soil microbial communities from Centralia Pennsylvania, which are recovering from an underground coalmine fire - Coalmine... | ecosystem: Environmental > Terrestrial > Soil > Unclassified ...
GATGGAATAAGAAATAAAATAAATCCAGGCAAGGCAGTTGATGAAAATCTGTATGATTTGCCTGAAAAGAAAGTAAAGTCATTCCCAAGTCTCGCTTCTTCGCTTGAACAGGCACTCGATTGTCTCGAGAAAGATCATGCTTTCTTGCTTGAAGGCGGTGTATTTACCAAAGAGTTGATTGACTCCTACATTGCCATCAAGCGTGAAGAGGTCACTCGGGTGAATATGACAACCCATCCAGTTGAATTTGATCTTTACTATAGTTTATAACCTGTCCCTCTGCATCTGTCGTGCCCCGCTCCTCTGCGGGGCAGATGTTTTTGCGAGATGACTGTCTCTAAGAGAATGTGTCATGAATTCTTTTAAGATTGCGACCTGGAATGTTAATTCGCTGCGTGTTCGATTACCGCAGGTATTGGCTTGGCTTGAGCAAGTCAAACCGGATGTTCTAGCTATCCAAGAAACAAAAATTCCCGATGAGGATTTCCCGTCTGCGGCAATTAATGAGGCTGGTTATCATGCGGTTTATTCCGGACAGCGCACTTACAATGGCGTCGCCATATTAAGCAAAAAACAAGCGACAAATGTCATCACCGATTTGCCAGAGCTGGAGGATCCACAGCGGCGTGTACTGGCAGCGTTGGTTGATGATATACGGATTCTGGACTTGTATGTTCCCAATGGCGAGAATGTGGCTTCGGTAAAGTTTCAATACAAATTGAACTGGCTGACCAAGCTGGATCTTTTTTTGAAACACGAACTGCAAAAGCATCCGAAGACCATTGTTTTGGGAGATTTTAATATTGCTCCCGATGACTTGGATGTCCACGATCCCAAACTCTGGGATGGCCAATTATTATTTAGCCAGCCAGAGAGGCAGGCGTTTCGAGATATGTTAAAAGTCGGATTCAGCGACTGTTTTCGCAAGCTCAATCCCGAAGAAAAAAGTTTCTCCTGGTGGGATTACCGTATGAATGGATTCAAGCGTAATCTGGGATTGCGCATAGACCATATTCTTGCTAGCGATAAGCTTGCTGGCAAATGTGTGAAATGTTATATCGATAAAGCACCGCGTGCTCTTGAACGGCCGTCAGACCATGCGCCTGTTGTCGCGGAATTTCATCTGGAATGAACGCTCTCGAATAGGGTGATATTTATACATATCGGTGACAAAGAGGCAGGAGGACTTGTTTCATGACACGTTCTATTACTGTTGATGTTGATATCTCGCAAACGCTGATTCTGCAAAAATTTGTTGCCTATCTGAAAATCAATAAAAGAGATGCAATGCTGATCGAAGAGATGGATTCAGGTCATTGCATGGGGTTTACGGTACTCGCATTATACGCTTTGCTCCTCGAGTTAACCGTTCCGCTGAAAAAAAATCCTGATGTGCGCCGCAAGCAACGCGATGACTGGATATGGATGAAAAACGCACTGTCCAGGCTGTCGCGCTGGGATGAAAAGCCGGAAAGTCTCAACAAGAAAACCATATCCGCGAAGAAACTACGGCGTGATACAGAGCGCCTGATTTCACTGATTGTTTTTTTTCAAAATTCGGCCAGTTACATCGCGTCAACTCAAATGCGGACACACTGTCATTTATATGAGGGTAGTGACAGGCCGTTTTATCAGGAGTATTCATTTGCAGGTCTTTTCACTCCGGAGGAGTTCACGCAAACGATTGAGATTTCCGGAAACAGTCCAGACAATCCGGTAAAGACTTCCCTGTTGAAGGAAATCATCAAGGAAAACCGAATGGTGTTTATCTCATGCCTTAATCATGTCACGGGTGTGATCAAGCATGAGAATCAATATTATTTTTATAATTCAAACGCCAAATTTGGCTGGGCCATTTATCAGGAGGATGAGTTTGATAAACTGGCGGAAGCATTTTGCTCGGCACATTATGAAAATATTCAAAAAAAGCTGCCTTACAATATCAGTGTATTGTCACGTATAAGCGAGAAGCGAGAGGCCTATGTTTCGCAGGACAAATTGCTCGCGGCGTTAAATCAGACTCCTTGTGTCATCGGTGAAGATACTTATGCCTCGACGGCATTGTACGTGGCGGCAGATGTTGGGTGCAGAAAATCCGTCAGATATTATTTGGCGAATCCACCCATCCCCTTAAATGAATATGTCAACAAGGCATGCTCGGATAATGAAACGCCGCTGCACGTGGCGGCCAGAGAAGGATTTACCGATATCGTTATCGACTTGCTCAATGCAGGCGCGAACATTGATGCGCTCAATGATTCGCATGAGTCTTCGCTATTACGCTCGACCAGGTCTGGCTATGAAAACACAGTGAAAATTTTATTGCAGCGGGGAGCGGATCCCGACGTGGCAGATAAACACGCTTTCACTCCGCTTTATGTCGCGGTCTCCAAGGAAAATCAGGCCCTGGTTCAGTTGCTATTGTCAGGCAATGCCAATGTGAATAAGAAATCCTATTTGGGAAATTCTCCCCTGCATAAGGCAGTACAAAATGGCAATCAAAAAATAGTTGAATTGTTGCTTGCCCGGGGTGCAGATGTAAATGCGCGAAATTCGCAATACAAGACACCGTTCCATGAAGCAATCACTGGCAGACAATACAATGTGATAGAAACATTACTTGATTCGCCGTTGATACAGATAACAGCAGAGGATTATGACATGTTAAAGAAAGCTGCGGAGGCGAATCCCAAAAATGTGCAGCTCAAGCATTGTCTGGCCAAAGCTCAGCCTGCTTATATGGCTCATATCATTAAACAGCAATTGGAAGCGCTGAAACGGAATAATGCCCGGATTTACCTCAAAGGGGTAAAAAAACTGGAAGAATCAACTCAGGCAATGATTAATCCTGACTTGAACTCAAGAGACAAATCTTTGTTATTGTTGCAACAAATGCTGCCTGTTTTAGGTGATGCAGGCAAGACAAGTCTTTCGATATGGAAAAAGTCCCGATTAGTCGATCCGATTCTGAGATTTGCATCTTCGATTGATATTACTCCACAGGATATAATGAACTATCACCATGGCTCGTCACCAACTGTGAAAATAAAGATATAGAATTTACGTGATTCATGCATTGCGCTCCTGGTTTCATTTGCTACAATCCCCGCCTTGGGAAAAAATGAAAAAGGAATAGGTTATGAGTCATACTCGAAAAAAACATCAACCATCGCAAGCACAACAATTACTGGCAGTTGGAACAACCCTGAGTCTATTATTGTCCATGGGTGTGAATGAAAATGAACTCGCTGACTATCGGGCCAGAAGAGCCCTGGAAGTGGAAAAAGCGAATGAAGATATGATCAAGGCTGCTCAAAAAGATGCTGATCGGGCCCTTAAAAAAGCCTCGCATCAAAAGCAGGAAAAACATTTGCCTCCGATTCATCACTCCAATCCTTCAAGAGGATACAAGCGATAATATCTCGTTGAATCAAGGACCAGAACAAGAATGGGTCCGCCACCAGCCACGCCGGCGTTTAAAATGGCGTGAGCTGCCATCCCGAGCCCATGAAGCGGCTGTCCTGTATCATCATCTGCGAGCCCACCCCGGTTTGAACCTGCCGGGGTAAATTCGCAGGCTGATGCGATCATAACAGATTATCCGGATTGTCAGGGCTGCTTTACAGTCGCGTTTTGTCATATTAATTATTGAATAATATAGTATTTTTTTGTGGGTCGGTGTGGCGGGAATGTTTTTTGCCGGATTGGCTATAATTAGTGGTAGTGTTTTTAAAAGCTGGCTGTCTTATTATCAGCAGTTGTCTTCTTGATTAAGGGGCAATTCTTCGTTATCATTGCCCCCCTAATTTATAGGGGTTCGTCGGAATGAAGCCAAATATCCATCCAGAATATAAAGATGTTAAAGTCGTTTGCAGTTGCGGCAGCACTTTTGTGACACGTTCAACCTTGGGTAAAGAACAGTTGTTGCTTGAAGTTTGCTCCGTTTGCCATCCTTTTTACACAGGTACCCAGAAGATTGTTGACACAGCTGGCCGTGTAGACCGTTTCCGTCAAAAATATGGTTTGAAAGGAAAAGAAGCAAAGAAAGCTGACGAAAAATAAACATTAAAAATAATTACAATAAAGAATAACTATACATGTCAGATGTTTTGCGCCAGGCTGCGCTCGATTATCATTCAAATCCTGTTCCTGGAAAAGTCCGTATTGCGCTCAGTAAGCCTACTGTAACGCAGTACGACTTGTCACTCGCCTATACGCCGGGTGTCGCTGAGCCTGTCAAGGAAATTGCCAAAGATAATACGTCCGCTTACCAATACACTAACAAAGGCAATCTGGTTGCTGTGATTACCAATGGCACAGCCGTGTTAGGTCTGGGTAATGTGGGCGCGCTGGCCGGTAAACCTGTGATGGAAGGAAAAGCGGCGCTGTTCAAGCGGTTTGCTGATATTGACGTGTTTGATATCGAAATCGATTGTGCTGACCCGCGCGAGCTGGTTGAAACTATCGTACGGATCGCGCCGACATTTGGCGGCATTAATCTGGAAGATATCAAGGCGCCGGAATGCTTCTTTGTTGAAGCAGAATTAAAAAAGCGTTTGGCCATCCCTGTATTACATGATGATCAACAGGGAACGGCAATTGTGGTTGCTGCCGGACTATTGAATGCTCTGGAGCTGCAGAATAAGCGCATCGATGAAGTCAAAATTGTTTGTCTGGGTGCGGGTGCTGCTGGTATTGCAACCATGCGTCTATTACTCAGGCTGGGCGCAGTAAGAGAAAATATATTTCTTGTCGATCGTGAAGGTGTTATCCATACACATCGGCATATGTTGAGTGAACAAAAAAAAGAATTTGCGAATTCGACCAGTAAACGCACGTTGACAGATGCTATGCATGATGCAAACGTCTTCATCGGCGTTTCTGGTCCAGATTTGGTTACGCCTGAGATGGTCAAAAGCATGGCTGCGAAGCCGGTCATTTTTGCCTTGTCCAATCCGGTCCCTGAAATCATGCCTGATGCCATCATGCGTGTTCGTGATGATGTGATAATCGCAACCGGGCGCAGTGATTATCCAAATCAGGTGAATAATGTATTGTGTTTTCCCTATCTCTTCCGCGGTGCTCTTGATGTTCGCGCAACCACGATCAATGAAGAGATGCAGCTGGCTGCTGTCCATGCAATAAAAGAGTTGGCTAAAGAGCCGGTGCCAGATGAAGTGCTTGCTGCTTATGGAATTGAGCACGGCATGGAGTTTGGTCCGGCTTATTTGATTCCCAAGCCTGTTGATTCGCGCCTGAAGGACAGAGTCTCTTCTGCAGTTGCCAAAGCGGCGATTGCATCCGGTGCCGCGTCCTCTTCTGTGCAGCAATAAGCATTGTCCACACGCAATATACAATCCAAATTGACAGTCTGGAACCGATAGTGTCTGAATGCCGGGTTTGACGCAGTTATTCAATGAGTAAGCCTGCCTTCTGGTTATCCTTGAGTAGTTTTGTGCATTCCTCACTGTCAACGGGAACGCCTAGATAATATCCTTGTACTTCATCTACACCGCAATCCTCCAGAAAGCGCAGCTGCTCTTCTGATTCAACGCCTTCCGCGGTCACAGATAACTTGAGATGATGAGCCATTGAGACGATGGAACGAATGAGGGAATTGCTGGCGTTGTCCTGGTTGATGTCGTTCACAAATGAGCGATCAATCTTGATGGTGTCAATCGGCAAATGCTTAAGATAGGAAAGACTGGAAAAGTACGTGCCAAAATCATCGATTGCAAGTCTGATGTTCAGGTTTTTGAGAGCAGCGATATCATTTCGGATCTTGTCTGTCTGCGCGATGAATACACTTTCAGTGAACTCGAGCTCAAGATAACGAGGATCGATATTGGTATCCTGAATAATTGCACCGATGACCTCATTTATCATTTGATATTGAAATTGTAATCCGGATACGTTGACTGCGGTTGGTACGAGTGGTAACCCTGACGATTCCCAGGCCTTTATCTGCATGCATACGGTTTTTAACGCCCACTCTCCGATGGGAACAATCAGTCCGGTTTTCTCTGCCAGCGGTATGAAATCCTTCGCGTGTATCAATCCTTTTGCTGGATGCTGCCAGCGCAACAATACCTCAAAGCGGGTTAATTTGCGCGTGTGGCAGGAAAATATGGGCTGAAATGAAAGGTATAATTCCTTTTTCTCAAACGCGGTCCTTAAGGCGATCTCGAGCGCGAAGTCCTCTTTTAGTTTTTGTGATAAATCGGAATGATAAAATGCATAATGATTTTTACCATTGCTCTTGACGTGATATAAGGCGAGGTCAGCCTGGTTTAAAATCTCATGGATCTCAGTACTGTCATTTGGGTAAATACTGATACCTATGCTTGTGCTGATATAAATTTCATGATTCATGATATAAACCGGCTTTACCAGCTGCTGCATCAGTTTTGTAATGGTGTTAATAACCTGAAAGTTATCTTCAATGTTGGGCAGCATGAGGATAAATTCATCGCCGCCTAACCGGGCTGCAAGATCGTCAGTGCTTGTGCAGGACGATAATATTTGCGAGAAATATATCAGGATTCTGTCGCCGACTTCGTGTCCCAGCGTGTCATTTGTCTTTTTAAAATTGTCGATATCCATAAAAAGGATGGCGATTTTTTTATTCTGCTGACTTGCCAGCGCCGTTTTCTGGTTAAATATCTTGTAGAGCAGGTTACGGTTAGCAAGACCGGTCAGCGGATCATGTGATGCCTGATAATAGAGGTAGGCGTTTTCAAGAGAAATTGCCGCTTGTGATGCCAGCAATCGCAGCATGGTAACGTGTTTCGGAGTGAAGGCATGGCTGGTCGAGCGATTTTCAAGATAAAGAATATACCGTAACTGGCCTTGGAAATGTATCGGCAAGACTAAAATGGATTGGGGCCTGAATTTGTCAAGGTAATTATCCTCATCCAGATACGGGTTAAGCTCATGGGAGTTTTGTGTCAGGATAATTTCCTTTTCACGCGCAACCCGATTGATAAGGGACAAGGGAACATCCTTGTATTTTTCAATGAAACATTGATTGTCCAGGTATGTTTTCTGCTCGGAAATGGTACCCTCTGCCTCCACCTGCCAATTGTCATTTTTTCTTGCGATCAGGATTCCGCGCTGTGCTCCTGCATTTTCTATCAGGATATGAATCAGTTTATTTAACAGGCTTTCGAGTTGTATTTCACTCGTGAACGCTTGTGTGGATTTCAATATCGAGAGAGCATCAATTGATTCGATATCCATCGTTTTTGACAGCTCAAGCTTGTCGAACAGCGGAATCAGGTCATGCTGGAAATAGTCCGGGAATTGTTTTTCCAGCAATAGACATTTGGAAAATGCCTGCATTTTCTGATAGTGCCGATGCGCATTTTTCAGATGGACGCGTGCCATTTCGTCAAATCCGCTTTCACGGAAGAACCGGCTCGCGCACTCGTTTGCAATCGCCTGAATATCAACGGCGTTCTGTTCGGCAGCGCTGCTGATGGATTGGTTATACATCTGAATCGCACGCATTGGATTGTTCTCAAGACGATCGATTTCAGCCTTCAGAAGCAGGTAATAGCGTTCGAAATTGACGCGGCACCAGGTCGTCAGCCGATAGAGATACTGCAAGGTTTTCTTGATAATGCTGATTTCGCTGCCATCAAGTTCACTCATTCGTTTTGCGGAATTTGTTATTGACAAGGCATGATAAAAGTATGCAGTCATCACGCTGACGATACCGAGAGCATAGTTGGCAATATTCCGGTGCTTGTTTCCGTATTCCCGTGCTTTAGCGAAGTTTCCCATGATGTAAAATAATTGTGTGCAGTGGCTGTAAAAAAACATTTTTCTGTCTTATTCAGGCCTTTTAATATATCTTCCTCGTAACTATCGATCTGCTCTTCGCTTAACTCTATCGAGGACAAACATTGTAAAGAATAATAATAAAAGAAGGTCAATGTGCGAAAATCATTGGTTTTTATCCGGTCAATGAAGCTGAGTGCTGTTCTTATGTGCTTTTCAACAGCAGATAACGGGCTGCCTGACATCAGTGAAAGAATAATCAGAAGTATGTTGCTGTAGTTGCTGTAGGCCAGGTCACCGACCTCGTATGAAAAGTGGTATGCCTTGGCAATTGACTCGAGCGATGTTTTGACGGGATATCGGTATGGATCAATAAAACAGCCTAGTACAAAGCTGTTTTTTCCGGCGAAATTGGGGGTCAGATTCCATTCCGAAAGATTGTTCTGAAGTTCGACAAATTCCATGGCTTCTTTATAACGGTTAAGCGCATGCAGGATGATAAAGGCATACGCAACACACGCAAAGCCGGTACTGTCTGCGTAACCATGGCTCAGGCTGAGTTGCACATTGGTGCATGTCAGGATAATGAATAAATTCTGGTCGAGGATGAACGCGCTGTTAAGCATTTGACTGATTAAGTCAATGGTTGCTTGATGCTGATGGTTTTTTATGGGATTAAGCGTGATTTTTCCCGCATTACGCCAGCCAAGCTTTAGTCTGATTTTGAAAATGGCCGACAGGATATTGAAAAGGTTGGGTTTTGCCGGCAACCGGATGCCAACCAGGCTTAATGCTGTGATGCCTTGCCTGAGAGCTTCGGCATGCTTGTTCAGTGTTGCGAGCATTTCGCAATATAATTTGTAGCATTCAATTTTATCCGTGATACTTTGTGCCTGTTTGATCAATTGATGGAAATTGTTTTCCGCCAGCTCGAATTCACCTGTCAAATACAGACAGACAGCAAACTCTCTGTTAAGCATGAAAAGCAGATTATGGGGGGCATTTCCATGTATGGGTTGTAATAATGACACACCGGCATGCAGGTATTTCTTCGCGGCCTGGTATGCGGTGGAAGCTTTGGCTTTTTTGCCAGCCCAATAGCAGTATTGGGCGATTTTTTTACGCTCATTGTGATCGTTGATTAATGACAAGCTTAGAATGAAATGATTAACAATATCGAACAGGGTTTCATCGTTTTCGTGCAAAAAGCGCCGTTCCAGTAATAATTTCCCTATCTTGTAATGGACTTGCTCCTTGATGTCATCTGGAATCAGGCTGTATGCGGCTTGCTGTATTCGATCGTGCAAAAAATGATAGCGTATGGGCAGACCCTTAATTTCCGACTCGCTGATTGTCTTTATGAGTGCCGCCACTTTATAACCTCTTTCAACCGGTAATATCAGGTTTAAGGTGACAGCTGAGGCGAGTTTTTGCATGGTTGTGTCAATTGAATGCTCACTAATGAGTGCCAGGGTTTGCAGGTCAAAAGTATGCCCTATGCAGGCAGCCAGGGTGAGTAATTGTTGAGTGTCTTCCGGCAGCTGCTTGATACGGTAAGTCAGCAAGTCGATAATGTCTTCCGAAATGGTGTCGAGGTGGATATTGGATAAATCCCATGCCCATTGCCGCTGTTCATATAGATACGTCAACATTTTCTTTTGATACAGTATCTTCAGGACCTGATTAATGAAGAAGGGGTTGCCATGGGTTTTTTCGAGCAGTAACGATGCAAACGTCGCAACGTTGGATATATCGCAGTTGAAACTGTCAGCCAGCATTTGCTGGATGTCAACTTTCTTGAGTGAAGGTAGTGAAATATCTTCGAATTGTATCCCGTTTTTTTGAATTCGACTGATGAAAAGAGTCAATGGATGCTCTGTAGAAACTTCATTATCCCGATAGGCGCCAATCAATAAAAAGAATCCAAGCTCGGGATCCTGTAATAATGATTCGATCAATTGTAATGAAGCACTGTCTACCCATTGCAAATCATCAAGGAAAACCACCAGCGGATGTTCCGCCTTTGCCAGTGAACGGATAAAACCTTGTAATGTCAATCGAAAACGGTTTTGCGCTTCATTAGGTGATAGCGCAACCACGTCTGGTTGTGGTCCGATGATTAATGCGACGTCGGGTATGACATCGGTGATGATTTTCCCATTGTTGCCCAATGCGGCCAGCAAAGTCTGTTTCAGATGATGCAACTGTTCTTCTGGCTCTGAAGCCAGTCGGGCTGTCAATTCCTTAAATGCTTCTATGATTGCACTATATGGCGTGGTTCGTTCCAGCTGATCATATTTGCCCTTGATTAGATAGCCATGTTCGGGAGTGACAGGTTTGTAAAGTTCTTTGACCAGGGATGATTTGCCTATACCTGAGTATCCTGATATGAATAATACTTCCTTGCTTCCTTCCTTTACCCGATCGAATGTAGCGAATAATTTTTTTATCTCATGATCGCGGCCATATAATTTTTGCGACAGGATCAGATAATCATAGCTGTCTTGCTGGCCAAGCGGGAATGAATCAATCTGGTGCTTGTTTTCCCACTGCTTTTGACATTCAATGATGTCTGCCTTCAAGCCGGATCCGCTGATATACCTTTCTTCGGGTGTTTTTGCGAGCATCTTGGCGATGATGGCGGCCACTTGCTGGGGAATTTGACCGTTAATTTCAGTGACAGAATCCGGAATGATTGCCAAATGATGATGGATCATTTCAAGAGGATCATCAGACTGAAATGGCAATGTTCCAGTCAGCATTTCATAGAACGTTATTCCAAGCGAGTAAAAGTCACTGCGATAATCGATGGGCCGGTTCATGCGGCCGGTTTGCTCGGGTGAGATGTAAAAAAGTTTTC
>Ga0209581_1004825_pt1 | contig 10632 bp, 10 predicted proteins | sample Coa_R2_FD_187160 | JGI IMG/M metagenome (GOLD analysis project Ga0209581, IMG submission 187160) | Surface soil microbial communities from Centralia Pennsylvania, which are recovering from an underground coalmine fire - Coalmine... | ecosystem: Environmental > Terrestrial > Soil > Unclassified ...
ATGAGCCCGGAAACACTCGCCATTCTGACCAACAAAGAGGTAATTGCAGTCGACCAGGACAAGCTCGGCAAGCAGGGCGACCGCGTCTGGGCTGAAGGCCCGAAGGAAATATGGGCCAAGCCGCTGTCCGGCGGAGAAAAAGCTGTAGCTCTGTTCAACCGCGCTCCTGACCCGAAATCGATCACTCTCAAGCTGAGTGACGTCGGCTTCGGGGCAAATGCAAAACTGCGCGACCTGTGGACCGGCAAAAGCGTGACCGCCACGAACGGCAGCTACACAGTACAGATTCCGAAACATGGAGCTGTCCTGCTGCGGATCAGCAAATAACCGATGACAGCCAATACTGAGCTGGCTGAGAGGGCGCTGGCGCGTATCTCGCGCCGGCTCATTCCCTTTTTGTTCATCCTGTATGTTTTTGCATATCTCGACCGCGTTAACGTTGGGTACGCTGCTCTTTTTATTCGTCGCGAGCTGAACTTCAGCGATACGGTCTACGGCACAGGCGCAGGTCTCTTCTTCCTCAGCTATGCCATTTTCGAGGTACCGAGCAACCTCATTCTGATGCGCGTTGGCTCTCGTCGGTGGATCGGCATTCTGATGGTGGCGTGGGGATTCATCTCTGCCAGCATGCCGCTTGCGCGCACGCCTGCGGAATTTTATGCGCTGCGTTTCCTGCTCGGCGCCGCGGAAGCCGGTTTCTTTCCCGGAATCGTCCTGTACTTCACGGCCTGGTTTCCAAAACAACTCAAAGCGCGGACGCTGGCTCGCTTCATGTCGGCAACAGCCATAGCCGGAGTTGTGGGCGCTCCTTTTTCGAATTTGCTGCTGCGCCTTCATGGCGTCGCGGGTATTGCAGGATGGAAGTGGCTTTTTGTCGGCGAAGGCGTGCCTTCTATTTTTCTCGGCCTGCTTGTTTTCTGGGTGCTGACGGATACGCCGGCCGATGCAACATGGCTCCCGCATGACGAGCAGCAGTGGCTGATCGAAACGCTGGCTGCGGAACAGGCCGGAATTTCCGCAACGCATTCAGTACATCTGCGCGAAATATGGCGCAATCCCGCAATGTGGCAGCTCTCGGCTATCTATTTCCTGGTGTCCGCCGGATTTTATAGCCTGAGTCTCTGGCTGCCGGTGGTGCTCAAGCAGATATCGGGCGCTTCAGCAAGCCGCGTGATTCTGCTGACAGCCATCCCATGGGCAATTGCAACGGTTGTCATGCTGATCATTGCGCATTTTTCGGACAAAACGCAGGAGCGTCGCCGTTTTCTCGCTGCCAGCCTGCTCGCAGCTATGATGGGCTTCGGATTAAGCGCGTGGCTTGTGAATCCATTGCTCGCAACTGCCTCGCTTTCGCTCGCAGCAGCGGGAGCTTGGGGCTGTCTCGGGCCATTCTGGGCGCTGCCTACAACGATGCTGCGCGGCACTGCCGCTGCCGGCGGAATCGCTATTATCAATTCAGCGGGCGCGCTCGGCGGATTCTGCGGACCATATCTTATGGGCATCGTGAGCGATGCAACGCACAGCTTTCATGCCGCGCTGGGGACTGTGTCTGTCTTGTTGCTGATTGCTGCCGGAATCGCCTGGAAACTGCGTGTCTCCTGACGCAACGCTTTTGCCGCCGGTTCAGCATTTAGTAAGACAATGTCCCCCACAAGAAGCTCTTCAAACCGTAACGCCTCCGGCTACGCTTTATTTCGGGGACTAAAGTCCCCGGCTTCTACCGAGTGGCCTTTGCGCCTATTTTGTTTTACTTCTCAAACATCTAAAGTATCTAATTGCTCGGTTAGGTAGAAACTCACGACAATACTTGCTCTGTCCGGCAGTCTGCAATTACCACTTCGTCCGCACTGCTTTACAAAACTTAATTCACCTTAACCAATCTTTATCGCACGCCCTCAGGCACGGTGCTGCAATCGAGTTATTGCGCAGACATCAATTACACGCGCATGAAGGAGCACCTTATGAGTCGCGAAAAAATTATTTCCATATTTGCCAAGTTAGTTCTCCTAGCTGTTACTACGAGCGGTATGCTGGCACTGGGCACACAAAACGCTGGAGCCCAGGCGATCATCGTAACTACCCCATTTGCCTTCACTGCGGGCAATCAATTCTATCCGGCTGGAACATACGAGTTCACTTTGCTGTCCGAGTGGTCTCTTTCCATTCGCAATGTAAATGGAGTAAGTCAGAAATTTTTTACTGTGCGTCCGGAAGATAATAACGTCGCCGGATCAAAAGGAAGACTGACGTTTCGCAATTCTGATGGACACCACAACCTTCAAGCAGTCTTTGTGCCCGGTACAGGCAGGACTGCCGAGTTGCTTCAGCATAATGAGATTGTCGAGAAGGTTAAATCTGAAAGGTCATCGGCTTTGTCACATATTGCCTCAGCTACGGCTGAAAAGCAAAGTGTCACAGGTCGATGAGACGTTATTCAGCAGTAGCTAATCGTTTTAGTGATGACTGGAGGTGTTGAACAACGAAGTCGCGATTGCTTTCTCTACAGGGGGCTGTGGCTAAAGTTACGGTTTCCCAGTAATTATTCACTTTGTGACGCAGATTGCTCTTAGCGAAAAGCGCATCTCAAAAACGCGCTTTTTGCAAGGCGAAAATGAGCCAGTTGTTACCAATCGATCTTCTCAGGAAGGCAATCTGTGATGAGATCGTCGTATGATTTGGATTACGTACACGACGCCTCTACGGAACCGATGCGATCAGGCGCCGGCACGAAAGCTGGCGGATTCCGTCTGGCTATTCGGGCGCGGTCATCTCAAGTAATCCGGTGGGAAATCCATCGATGCTGTGCGTGTTTTTGGCGCACCGGTATTCTTCGAGCCCGCTGCGGCTTTTGTTTTCAGCCCAGCGCCTAAGCGTGTCGCGCTCGCCTGCGTAATCGAACAGCGGCACGCCATATCCGCACGAAGTTTGCACCAGGTCCACCTTCAGCATCACCATCTGGCGCGCGCCGGGCGGTTCGGTATTGGCAAATTCGGAAGCAAGCAGGTGCCGATATTCGGCTGTGCCGCGAGGAATGATGCATCCTGTGCCATACAGGCGCAGGACCAGTGGAGCGCCTTCAAAGGCACAGAACATCAGGGTGAGCCGGCCATTCAGACGCAGGTGAGCCGCAGTTTCGTTACCGCTGCCGGTGAGATCAAGATAAATAACTGTCTGTTCATCAAGCACGCGCAAAGAAGCGACATCTCGAGGAGACACATTTACGCGTCCTTCGGCTGCAGCGGATGCATTGAAAAAGATGTGCTGCTTCAGAATGAAGTCGCGATGACTTTCCTGAATGGACGAAAACTGTTTGGCCAAGTTACGGTCTCTCTGTATGGATAAACAATAGCTCTGAAGTGAAAAGCAGGCCCTGGGACGCGCTTTTACAAGACGAGGGCAGGGTTGTTACCAATCGATCTTCTCGGGGAAGTACTCCGCGATCAGATCGTCGTAATAAGGCTTAAGTTCTTTGAAATTGGGCTTTGCTGCGCCTTTTGAATAGAGGTCGTAGGGGTTGAATTTGCGTACCCACTCGAACATTTCCTCGTCGTGCGCGTTCATCAGGTGTTTGTAGGCTCCGTGCTTGTGCGCCGGATAAAAAGAGTGATAGCGCAACATATAAAGCGCGGGTTCCGGCAGATACGGCTTCGCTACGTTGTAGATGTATTCGTCATGTCCCCAGGACAGATGCACTTTGTCGAGCCCGCAATTGGGTTCGTAGATACCGTATTTGGTCTGGTACTCAGGGACTTTGCTGTCAGGATTGGCCTCGAAGTACTCGCGGAAGACGATCTCGTCGGACCAGGCGCAGCCCACGGGGAATGTATCGCCAACGACGGCCCATTGCGGCTCACCGTAGAGGCAGAGCACTTTGCCGAGGTCATGAATCAAGCCGGTCAGGACCATCCAGCGGGGATGGCCGTCTTTACGGATGGCTTCTGACGTTTGCAGAAGGTGCTCGATCTGTGTGAGATCGGTATCTGGGTCGCTGTCATCCACCAGTGTATTCAGGTAGTCGGCTGCTTCCCAGATGCTCTTTTTACCGCGATTGAGGCTGAGGAATTCCTTCTCTTTTTCGAGGACAAAGTCTACGGTCTGATGTTGATGATTGAGGCGGTAAAACTCAGCTACACCGGGATTGGCCTGCGCATCATAATTGCGAAACTCTTCCTCTGCCTTGCCTTCCTTGTAGCGGCTGGCGACGAAGTCATCCCAGTCGTCGAGGTGCTCCATCGGTTTTTCGGGCGTGATCGTGTGCATGGGAAGAGTCCCCTCCGGTGACGGAATTATTATAGGAGTCTTCCCAGACGGTCGTCACCAGAATTTGGATATTTTCGGGATTGGTAGCGATTCCATTGGGCTGAGTCCCAAGCGCAAAGAAGACCTGGCCTGCTCCGGGAATTTCGCGGTGCAGGCCAGATCTTCGTGAGTACATGGTCAGGTTTACTGGACTCTTGCGTTGTGTTTATCGCGGTAGATGCGGCGCGATTCCTGGTTCTGCTGCTGGTGGATCGTTCTCCGATCCTGTTTGGTCAGGTGGCCGTTGTCCTGCGCCCGCATATTGCGCTCTTCGCGGTTAATGGCCGATTCCTGCTTTTCAAGATGCGCGGTTTCCCCGGCAGTGAGCTGGCCGCTCTTCACGCCATTGGCAATACGGTCCTGCTGGTTCTCCTTGCGCTGATTGATGTCATAGTCGTGTTTCCCGGGGGTGGGAGTGGTTGCCGGCGTGGATTGCGCAAGCAGGGCGGCAGGTGAAAGGGCGAGTGCTGCTGTTAGGAAAAGGCTTTTAAGATTCATCGTGGGCTCCAATGTAATTTTTTTGCTGCGGAGCAGATTGGGCTGCGACCGCTTACGGATGGTGTGAACACAAAGGAAAATAAGCAAGTTGCGATAAACGTAAAAAATATATTTTTCGTGATGAGCCACAACTTTTCGACGGCGTCTGCGTTTGAAATCTTCTTTTTTTGACAGTCCGTAAACAAGCCGTTAGGTTTATCGAGATGTTGAAAGCCATTTTGACTGATGTGCAGTTCTGGATTCCGGTGGGTGTTCTGGCATTGGGCATTGCCCTGCTTGCATGGCTGCATTGATGAACAGCACAGGATTCAGGTGAGGAGAACGAGTTGGCAAACACAATAACGCGCAACGCACAGACAGCTTCCATGCATGGACTGGGCGTAGCGTGCGGACTGGCCGCTGGAGTTTGGCTGGGCGGCGCGGAGGCGCCGACGAAGCTGGTGAATGTGGGCATCTCGCCTTTCGCGGTTTCTCTGGCGATGGTTCTGGGCGTGTTCGTGGCGCGATGGACAGTGCCGACTCTGCTGAAGGGCACGGATTATGTTTTCAGCGATCTGTTTACCCGACCGCATCTGATTGTTTGGGCGGTACTGGCGGGCGCGCTGTGGGCAGTGGCCAATACGTTGACGGTGTTTGCTATTCGCGATGTGGGGCTGGCGATTGCTTTTCCGCTGTGGAATGCGAACAGCCTGATTGGCATCTTCTGGGGCTGGCTGCTTTTTCAGGAAATGCGCGGCGCCGGATTCAAGACAACGTCGCGAGTGCTGGGCGGGGCTCTGGCGATTGTGGCCGGCGCTATCTTATTAGCATTTGTAACTGTACAGCATACAAATACTCCCCATGCGCGCGCGGTACATGGAATTCTGGCCGCGCTGGGCGCAAGCCTGCTGTGGGGCACGATGTATGTGCCGTATAGGAAGGCCTATTTGAGCGGCATGAACCCGCTGTCATTCGTAACGGTATTTACGCTGGGTGAGCTGGGCACGATGGCCCTGCTTGCGGTTACGTTCGGGGGCGGCGTCTCTCAACTGCATGCCGAACTCTATATGGCGCGGCACGTGGTCTTCTGGATATTTCTGGGCGGCTTCTGCTGGGTAATCGGAGATCTGTTTCAGCAGTACGCAACGAAGTACATCGGCATTGGACGTGGGATTCCGTTATCGAATACGAATCAGCTATGGGGACTCGCCTGGGGAGCGCTGGTATTTGGCGAACTGGCGCATGTGAGCGCTGCCGGCCGCTGGCTGATTGTGGCGGGGTCACTGTTGATGATCGCAGGAGCAGTGTTCATCAGCTCAGCCGCTGCCCCAGCGCGGGAGCAGGCTTCCGGGCGCGATGCCATTTCGCGTGAATGCGAACGATATGGTCTTAGTCTGGAGGATTGCGTAGCGGCCCAGCTTGGGCGAATGCACGGAGATAAAAAATCCAGGCGCCCGTGGTGGGACATCCTAATTGTAGCTGCTGCGATTACGATTTTCCTCTGGCTGGGATTACAGGCGCAGGTTCCGCCTCTTGCCATGAATGTATTCTGGACAACGATTTTGTGTATAGTGCTGGTATTTGCCGCGGTTGGGTGCGGATGGCTGCTCTGGAAGCGCACACGATTTGAGTAATGTATTTCCCGAGCTCCCGCTCTTCATAGGTTTCGACCAGGCAAATAGGCCGTCATTCTGAGCCGCATCGGGGTCCCAGACACGCGATTTTGCGTGCTGGGATGGGCACGCGAAGAATCTCCGACCAGCCTGGCTTGAGATTCTTTCTTTTCCTTCGCGCTGCTCAGGAGCGTCAGAATGACGGCGGTTTACATTACACGAAACTGCTCTACAACAAAGAGCTACCAGATGCGGACACGGTCTGGCGGAGCGAGATATAACTTCTCTCCCGGCTTCACGTTAAAGGCAGAGTACCAGGCATCGATATTACGCACGGTATCGGCGCGGTATTGCCCGGGTGCATGAGGATCGGTGAGAATCTGACGGCGTAACGAAGCTTCGCGGGTCTTGGATCCCCAGTTCTGACCGAATGCAATGAAGAACTGCTGGTCGCCGGAGAATCCGTGCTGCTCAGGCGCGGTCTTGCCGCTCAGCGAAGCATGATAGCCATCCCATGCGGCTGCGATTCCTGCTACATCAGCGATATTCTCGCCGAGAGTTTGCTTGCCGTTGACGTGAAGGTCCGGAAAAGGCGCATACGCGTCGTATTGGGCTGCCAGTTTTGCCGTGGATGCGTTGAAGTGAGCAAGGTCCTCGGGCGTCCACCAGTTGCGCACACGGCCTTTCGAATCGAAGGCGGCCCCTTCCGAGTCGAAGGTATGGCTGATCTCGTGGCCGATGACGGCGCCGATGGCTCCATAATTTGCCGCAGCAGGCGCCTTGGGATCGAAGAATGGAGGCTGCAGAATCGCTGCCGGGAAATTGAGAGCATTCTGCAGAGGCAGGTTGACTGCATTGACTGTCTGCGGCGTCATGCACCACTCCTGACGATTGACTGCGGCGCCGAGGCGCGCGATCTGACGATGATATTCAAAGAGGCTGCCGCGCCAGAGATTGCCGAAAATGTCGTCTGGCTTGACTTCATAGTTTGAATAGTCGACCCATGTCTCCGGATAGCCGATGCCCACGTAGAGCGTGTCAAGCTTGGCCTGCGCTTCAGCTTTGGTCGCGGGAGCCATCCAGCTAAGTGCGTCGATACGTTTATGGAAGGCGGCGATGAGATTCGCAACCATAGCCTGTGCCTGCGCTTTCGCTTCAGGCGGGAAGTAGCGCTGCGCGTAGAGCTTGCCGACCTCATCGCCCAGCTGACCATTGACGACAAAAACGCCGCGCTGCCAGCGCGGGCGCTGCTGGGGCGTGCCGGTGAGGGTCTTGCCAAAGAAGTTGAAGCTCTCGTCAGCGAACGTTTTGGGCAGAACGCTGGCGTAATCTTCGATCAGGTGATAAGCCAGCCAGTCCTTCCACGTATCGAGTGGCGTTGATGTAACGAGCTCAGATTCGCCTGCGAAAGCGCTGGGCTGCCAGACGATGAAGCTGGCCTGTTTGTCGAGTCCGGCGGCGCGGAAGTATTCGGCCCAGTCAAGGCCGGGAGCTTTGGCACTGAAATCAGACTGCTGCCATGTGTTGTTGGCTTTTTGAATATCTTCGTCTTCCGCAAGCGAGAGATGCTTTTCGGCTATTGCATGCTCCAGTGAGACGATATTGGCGGCGCGGGTGTCTGTATTGTCAAAACCCGCCAGCTTGAGCATGGCAGCGATATGAGCCTGGTACTTCTCGCGCAATTCGCGCATATGCGGACTGTCGCTCAGATAGTATTCGCGGTCCGGAAGTTCAAGGCCGCCCTGAAGCAGGTATGCAGTATAGTGCTCGGAATCGTTGAAGCCGGGCGCAACCCAGAGGCCGAAGAGATTAGAGGTATGGAAGTTGGTGTTGTTGAGAGCATCGACATCGGCGCGAAGTGTTTCCCCCAGAGCGCGAGCTAATTCTGTTTTGTCTTTAATGGCAGCAATTGCGTCGAGGTGAGGACGCAGCGGAGCGAGGCCTTTCGATTCAATACCGGCCTCATCCATATAGGAATTGTAGAGATCGGCAATCTTGCGAGGACCGGAACCTGCGGGCGCGCTCGATTTCGCCGCTTCTTCAATCAGGTCGGCAGTGCGCTTATTGCTGAGGTCTGCAAGAGCGGTGAAGACGCCAACGCCGCCACGGTCGGCGGGAATTTCGGTGCGCTTGATCCAGTTGCCATTGGCATAAAGGTAGAAGTCGTCGCCCGGCTTGACGGACGTGTCCATGTTAGCGACGGCGATGCCGTGAGTTTCCTGCGCATAGGCAGCAAAGGACAAGAGGCAAAGGGCGCAGGCGGCCAGTTTCAGAATCTGGTTCATTTCAAATGTGCTCCAACGTTCGTTTTCGCAAACATTAGAGCTTAGCACGCCGCATTCTCTGCTTGGCTCAATGGTGTGACGATGAGAGTCCTGCGTGGGATGATTGGTCGGGCTCTTCTGGTTGAGAGCAGGCATTTATCATCGCAGAATGCATGATGATCTTCTGACGCGACGGTCTTTTTTGGGCGGCGCGGCGGCTTCCGGTCTGTTCAGCGTTACCGGGCGAGCACCTGCACTGGCCGCGGTTAAGCCATCAACCTATTTCGAGCTTGTTCGCTTGCCGGACCGCGTTACTGCATTTGCGGGTCTTGAGCACCGCGTGGAGCTTGCGAGGTCCGGTTCCCGCTGGACGGCGAGCGGGGTCGAGGTTGAAACGACGGTCGAAGCGGCAAGAATGCCAGTCCGACTGTCGGCTCCGGGTGCGGCTTTGACGCATGTGCATCTGCGCTGGAATCTGCATGTAAATGCTGATTTACGGTTTCTAGGCGATCATTGGGAGCGGAGTTACGGCGATCTTGCCTGGCGCGCAATGACCCCGGAGCGCGTCATGCCGTGGTATTTCGCGACATACGATGGCGTATCTCTGCATGCCTATGGGGTGGAGACAGGCGCGGGCGCCATGTGCTTCTGGCAGGGTGATCCTCAAGGCATTTCGTTATGGCTGGACGTATCAAATGGCGGCTCTGGCGTTGAACTGGGCGAGCGACAGCTGCCTGCGGCCACGGTGATTTCGCGCAGAGGCCAGCAAGGCGAGGATGCGCTGGCAGCGCTGCGAGCATTCTGTACGCTGATGTGCGCAAAGCCGCGACCTTCTCCGGGAGTCATCTACGGCACGAATGACTGGTACTACGCATATGGCAATAGCAGCCGGGAAATAATTCTCGAAGATGCGGAGATGGCTGCCCGGCTGTGTCCGCATGGCGGCCCGAAGCCGTTTACGGTAATCGACGATGGATGGACAAACAAAGAAAAGTTTCCGGATATGCAAAGGCTCGCGGAAGAAATTCGCGAGCGCGGTGTTCGTCCCGGGATCTGGATTCGTCCTTTGATTGCACCGCAGGACACGAATACAGCATTGCTAATGCCCGACGCACGCTTTGGCAGGCGCTCGGAGCGTGCAGCAGAACTCGCTTACGATCCTACGGTTCCAGATGCGCTGGAAAGAGTGCGCGCGAAACTGCGGCAGTTGCGGGCTTGGGGCTACGAGATGATTAAGCACGACTTTTCGACGTACGACTTGTTGGGGCAGTGGGGGTTTGAGATGGGCGCGCAGCCGGCATTGCCGGGCTGGCACTTCCATGATCGCAGCCGCACGAATGCTGAAATTATTTTGGATTTATATCGAGAAATTCGCGCCTTGCTCGGTGAGCAGGCTTTGATTCTCGGCTGTAACACGGTCGGACATTTGGGCGCGGGCATTTTTGATCTGTCGCGAACCGGAGACGACACCAGCGGCAAGCTATGGGAGCGCACGCGCCGCATGGGCGTAAACACAATCAGTTTCAGGTTGCCGCAGCATCGCAGCTTTTTTGTCGCGGATGGCGATTGTGTAGCAGTAACGCAGGCAGTCCCGTGGCGTGAGACAGCGGAGTGGCTGCGCTTCGTTGCGGCAAGCGGAACAGCGCTGTTTGTCTCTGTAGAGAAGAGTGCCATGGGCGCAGAGCAGAGGCAGGCTCTTGCTGAGGCGTTTAAACTTGCAGCTGACTCGCCCTCGCTTAAGGCAGCAGCAGACTGGTTTGAGAGCACGACTCCACGCCAATGGCCGGGCAATACTTTTGATTGGTGCGGAGATGCCGGAGCCTGGCCGTTCGGAGTTTAATTCTCATAGAAACGGCACGGATTATTTCAGGTTTGTATTCAGCAGATTCGCTGGACGTGCTCCGCCCAGCGCGATTCTGGGAATAGATAGAGCACGCAACTACCCAAAGGACTGACCCGTAACCTTCTCAAACCAATAG
>Ga0209581_1004826_pt1 | contig 10632 bp, 9 predicted proteins | sample Coa_R2_FD_187160 | JGI IMG/M metagenome (GOLD analysis project Ga0209581, IMG submission 187160) | Surface soil microbial communities from Centralia Pennsylvania, which are recovering from an underground coalmine fire - Coalmine... | ecosystem: Environmental > Terrestrial > Soil > Unclassified ...
CAATCTGCTCTCTGCTCGTCAGCTCCGTCGCGCACCACAGCGTCGCATTTCCCAGCTCCGGATACCACTTCTTCAGCGGCAGACCGCCAATGATCTTATTTCCCAGCAGGCGCGCATTGATCTGTTCCGGCGCTTCGTTCGTTTCGAGAACAAATTCGTTGAATCGCGGCGAGCCGGAGAAAAGCAGTTTCCCATTCTCACTCAGAGTCTTCGCCGCATATTGCGCCTTAGCGAGATTCTGGACAGCAAGCTCTTTGATTCCTTCCTTGCCATAGACGGTCATAAAGATGGTCGCCATCAGCGCCACCAGTGCCTGATTGGTGCAGATGTTTGAAGTCGCCTTCTCGCGCCGAATATGCTGCTCGCGCGTTGAAAGCGTCAGCACAAAGCCGCGTCGGCCGTCCGTATCTTTGGTCTCGCCTACGAGCCGTCCGGGCATCTGCCGCAGGTATTTTTCTTTTGCCGCAAGCACGCCGCAAAATGGGCCACCATAGCTCGGAGCGACGCCAAACGACTGCGCTTCCAGCGAAACGATGTCCGCTTCAACCGGAGGCCGTACGATACCAAGCGAAACCGCTTCGGCAATCGAGACGATGAGCACCGCACCTTTCTTATGTGCGATCTCGGCAATCGCCGGAATGTCCTCCACAATGCCGAAAAAGTTCGGGGATTGGACCAGCACCGCAGCGGTCTTTTCGCTTACAGCCCGGTCAAGTGAAACAAGATCGACGCGGCCATCCGCACCATAGCCGACTTCTCTGGCCGAATGTTCCTGATGCTGCGAATAGGTTTCCATCACCTCGCGGTACTCAGGATGGACGGTGCGCGCAACAACAATGCCGTCGCGTCCAGTGATGCGGACCGCCATCATCGCGGCTTCTGCTGCGCCTGTCGAGCCGTCATACATGGATGCATTGGCGATATCCATGCCGGTCAGCTCGCAGATCATGGTCTGGAACTCGAAGATAGCCTGCAGCGTCCCTTGCGTAATCTCCGCCTGATACGGCGTATACGAGGTGAGGAACTCGCCACGCTGCACCAGCGAATCAATGATGACCGGGCGATAGTGGCGATACACGCCGGCGCCGAGGAAGCTGGCGTAGCCAGCGGCATTGTGCGCTGCCGCATCTTTGAAATAATCGACGATCTCCGACTCGCCCATCTGGCGCGGAATCTTCAGGTCGCGCTGAAGGCGATACTCTTCAGGAATCACCGCGAAGAGATCATCAATGGAAGACGCGCCGATTTCGCGCAGCATCGCAGCGCGCTCGGCGGGAGATTTGGGGAGATAACGCATTTCTTTGATCCTTACTGCCCTTTAAAAGCTGCTATTTCACCGCAAAAGAGCGATGCCTGTTTTCCGCGCATCTCTGCATCAGCTCAGCGTCTTCTGTGGTGTGCTTTTTGAGACATCACCTGAATGACACTCATTTAGCTCAGTGCCCCGTCTCTTCAGTAATAAATTTCTCGTAATCCGCCGCGCTCAGCAGCGAATCCAGCTCAGCCGGATCGTTCAGCTCCACTTTCATGATCCACGCATCGTGCGCCCCGGTATTGATCTTCTCCGGAGAAGAGGCCAGCTCTTCATTTACCTCAGTCACCGTTCCGCTCACAGGTGAGTAGAGATCAGAGACCGCCTTGACGGATTCGACGCTGCCGAAGGTCTCGCCCTTCTTTACAGTAGCGCCCACTTTGGGAGCGTCCACAAAAACAATGTCGCCAAGCGAGTTCTGGGCGTAGTCGGTAATGCCGACCTTGCCGGTTTTGCCGTCAACCTCAATCCATTCGTGCTCGCGGGTATAGCGAAAGTTCGCAGGGTATGCCATGTAGTTTTCTCTTTCTATTGTACGGTCTGTTACGGTCAGGACAGCTTCTTCGGGCGGCGATAGAACGGGATGGGAACAACCTTGGCGCGAACCATCGTATTTCGCACCTGCACAAAAACCTCGCTGTCGACTGCAGCATAATCACGCGGCACAAAAGCAAGGGCAATGTTTTTCTTCAGGAACGGCGCCGGCGAGCCGCTGGCAACCGCGCCAATTTGCGTTCCGCCCTCATTAAAGACGCCGTATCCATCGCGGGCAATGCCGCGCTCGACCATTTCCAGGCCAACCAGTTTGCGCTCCGGCCCGCCATTGGCCAGGACCTGCTGCAAAGCATCCGAACCGATAAATGGCCCCTTTTCCAGCTTGCAGAAACGGTCAAGCCCAGCCTCGAAGACATTAATTGTTTCCGAAATCTCATGCCCATAAAGCGACAGAGCCGATTCAAGCCGCAGCGTATTGCGCGCGCCCAACCCGCAGGGAAGAACCCCGAACTCCTTGCCCGCTTCCAGCACCTCTTCCCAGACGCGCTTGCTAGTCGCCTCATCTGACGGGATGTAAATCTCGAACCCGTCCTCACCCGTATAGCCGGTGCGGGCAATCAGCGTATTGTGCAGGCCGCAGACCGTTCCCCACTTGAACCAGTAAAACTTGATCGTCGAAAGATCGACATTCGTCAGCTTCTGCAGTGTCTCCGCCGCCTTCGGCCCCTGAATCGCAAGCTGAGTGTAGAGATCGCTGTAATCACTCACGTGACAGTGAAACTTCCGCGCATTATCTCTGATCCAGTTGTAGTCCTTCTCGCGCGTGCCGGCGTTGATGACGATCAAGTAGTCGTTATCTGAGAATTTGTGCACGATCACATCGTCCACAAACGTACCCTGCGGATACAGCATTGCAGAATACTGCGCCTGACCCACCTGCAGCTTCGCCGCATCATTCATGCAGATGTGCTGGATGGCGTTGAGCGACTCGGGCCCGCGCAACTGGATGTCGCCCATATGGCTCACGTCAAAGAGGCCGACACCGGTACGTACGGCCATGTGCTCGGCAATCAGCCCCGAATACTCGACGGGCATATCCCACCCGCCAAAATCGACCATCTTGGCGCCCATCTGGCGATGGACGGCATTCAGCGCGGTTTTGCGTAAAGCAGGAGCGGCAGTGGAAGTAGACACGGTAGAATCCTTTAGCGGAAAGTGCAGAACTTTTTACGCTAGCACCGCGGTTCCGGAGGGTCAATCGCAGTCGGCTCGCCCGATATCGGTCAGAGCAAAGTCGTTCCCCTTGAATAGTAAAGGCTCGCCTGTGATTTTCGCCAGCGCGTAGGAGAAGCAGTCGCCCAGGTTGAGGCAGGCCGGATGAATGCCTTTGCCAAATGTCTGATATGCCCCCCGCGCTGCTTCTGCCTGCGTTAGATCCACGGGTACGATCTCCACACTCGCCCGCTGCAGGAATTGATCAAATTTTCGCCGGCCCTTCTCGCCCTTTCGATTGTGCAGAACGATAGACGCTTCGACAAATGCAACTGTGGAGCAAAGGCGCACTCTGTCTTCGCTGAGAAGGTGTGCGAATCGCGCAGCTTCGGGCTCTTCCAGCAGCACAGCCAGAAATGCGGATGTATCCACTACCATCAGCTGGGCAGCCCTTCAGAGTCGTATCCCAGAATTTCATCCGCGGTCCGTGCATCCAAATCAGGCAGCGCAGCGCATTGGTGCGCAATACGCAACAGGTCTTTCTCCAGTTGACTGGAAATACTGCGTGTACTGCGCTCCGGCTGTATTCGGGTCAACCGCTCTTCAATGGCCCGCAATGTTGCTTCAGTAAGCGTTTCCCCCGTCAGGCGCGCTAGTTTGCGCGCCGACTTCTCGACAACCGGATTTTTGATAAAAAGCGCCATGGGATATCCCTCGGCTATGAGTATATCCCAGCTTTTATTTCTCCGCGTAATATCCCTCCAGTCTGCACGAAGGGGCCCCTCTTCTTCGCCGTCAGCGTGATCTTTGATAGTTTTCATCGGCGCTGGATTTATCCGGTGTTTAGCCAAGCAAGTACTGCGAACGTAGTTCCTCGGCGATGCTCGTAAAGACCTGGTCAAAGTTCTCTCTTCTTCGCTTCATACACGACCGCCAGTCTGCTCCCGCAATCTGGGCCATGACCTTCCTGCCATCCGCATGCGGCTCTTCTGACTCCCTCAGACGGTATCTTTCCGGAATCACCTCTTGACAATCTAGAGAAGAAGCCCCATGATTCATCTGGATTGACTAGAGGAGAAAAACTACATGCCTGAAAAGCCCAGCGAGCTGGTTCAGGGAACGCTCGAAATGCTCATCCTCAAAACACTCGCGCTTGAGCCCATGCATGGATTCGGCATAGCCCAGCGCATCGAGCAGATCAGCAAAGGCGTCTTCCGCGTGAACCCCGGCTCGCTCTTTCCTGCTTTCAACCGCCTTGAGCGCGCAGGGCACATCAAGGCCGAGTGGCGCTCCACCGAAAACAACCGCCGCGCCAAGTACTACGTCCTCACCAGCAGCGGACGCAAGGCCCTCAGAGAAGAAACACACAAGTGGGGGCGGCAGATCACAGCTATCACAAGGATTCTCGAAGCATGAAGCTGCTGCGGTCATTTTTGCTTGGAATAAAGGCGCTCCTCCACAAAGACCAGCGCAATGCAGATCTTGACGAAGAGCTGCAAAATTACCTCGAAGCTTCGGCGCAGGAAAAAATCCGCAGCGGCATGAGCTACACCGAAGCCATGCGCGCCGCGCGCAGCGAAATGGGGACGATGGAGACAGTCAAACAGAAAATCCATGCATCCGGATGGGAATCGCTCGCTGAATCTATCTGGCACGACGTCCGCTACGGTCTGCGTCAGTTGTTCAAGAGTCCCAGCTTCACCATCACTGCTGTGCTCACGCTCGCGTTTGGCATCGGAGCCAACTCCGCCATCTTCACTCTTATACACGCCGTCATGCTCAAGCCGTTGCCCATTGCCGATCCGAGCGGTCTCTATCGTATCGGCGAAGGCGAATACTACTGCTGCGAATGGGGAGGCCTAGAAGGCTCATGGGGCACATTCGATTACCCCTATTACAAGCACCTGCGCGATACGAACCCGGCATTTCAACAACTGGCCGCGTTTTCGGGAGGCACAAAGTCCTTCAACATCCGTCGCGGGTCGGAAGCGGCGCAGACCATCAATGCCGAATACATCTCCGGCAACTACTTCCCGACGCTGGGAATTCAGGCCACTACCGGACGTCTGATTCTGCCATCCGACGACAAGCCCGAATCACCCGCGACCGCGGTAATGAGTTATCGCACATGGCGAGAGCGTTTCGGCGCAGACCCATCTATCGTCGGCTCGACAGTCCTGATCAATGGTTTGCCCGTTACGCTTATCGGCATTGCGCCGCAGGGATTCTTCGGGGCCCGCTTCAACGCCAGGCCGCCGGAATTGTGGATTCCCCTCAATCAGGAACCAACATTTGAAGGCGACAAACAGAAATCCATTCTCAATTCATCTGGCGACGCGTGGCTCTATATCATTGGCCGTCTAAAGCCGGCCGTTTCACCAAAGCAGCTACAGGCACAGCTCTCACTCGACCTGCGCCGATGGCTCCAGTCCGAAAGAAAACTCAGCGCTGACGATCAGGCAGAGCTTCTCAAGCAGCATGTCCTTGTCACGTCCGCAGCTACGGGCATCTCATCCTTCCGCAGCAACTCAAAGAATGGCCTCTACCTCTTGTCTGCTGCTTCTGTTCTGGTTCTGCTGATCGCATGCGCCAATCTGGCGAATCTGTTGCTGGCGCGCAGCGCATCGCGACGGCAACAGACCGCTCTGCGTCTTTCACTTGGCGCAACGCGCTCACGACTGATTCGCGCAGTGCTGACGGAAAGCATCCTGCTCTCCGTAATTGGCGGCGCTGCCGGTCTCTCTCTTGCCTACATCGGAACGAAGGCCATTCTGATGATTGTCTTTCGCGGAGCGAAATATGTTCCGGTCGAGGCCGCACCGTCACTGCCGGTTCTGGGCTTCACGCTGCTGGTCTCTCTGCTTACCGGAATTGTCTTCGGCATTGCGCCCGCCTGGATTGGCACGCATGCTGACCCGCAGCAAGGACTTCGCGGCAGCAGCCGGAGCACAACGCATCACTCCTCAGCTCCACAGAAAATTTTAGTTGTTGTACAAGCTGCGCTCTCCATCGTGCTGCTCGCCGTCGCTGGACTGCTTACGCAAAGCCTGCGCAATCTCGAAAAAACGGACCTCGGCATTCAGACGCAGGGTCGGCTCCTCGCAGACATCGGCTTCAGGGCCGCAGGATACAAACCGGATCAACTCCCCGCGCTATATCAGGAGATCCAACAGCGCCTTGAGCAGATGCCCGGTGTACGCAGCGCAAGCCTGTCGCTCAACACGCCGCTGAGTCTTTGCTGCATCAATCTCAACATCATCATCGGCGGACGCACGGACAAATGGATTGAAGACACCAACATCATCTATGACCGCGTAAGCCCGCATTACTTTCAGACCATCGGCACACCACTGGTGCGTGGCCGCGATTTCACCGACCGCGATACCCAGGCGGCGCAGCACGTCGCCGTAGTCGATGAGTCCTTCGCGCGAAAATTTTTCTCCGGAGAAGAAGCGATCGGAAAAAGCTTTGGTCTGTCGCTCCCCGGCCACGGATACGACTATCAGATCGTCGGCATCGTCCGCGATGCCAAATATAAGAACCCATCCGTCGAGCAAAGCCCTGCGGTGTTTCTGCCCTTTTCGCAGACAACACAATTCGCGCCCACAGGTTACCAGCGTCTGGAAACCGGCACCCACTATGCGCAGTCCATTCAGCTCAGCGTGAATGGCTCTCCTGAAAGCTTCGAGAAGCCCTTTCTCAAGGTTCTGGCAGCCATCGATCCCAATCTGTCGGTCGCGAATATGCAGAGCTATTCCGAACAGGTTGCCGTGCAGTTCAATCAGGAGCGACTCATTGCCCGGCTTACTTCCTTCTTCAGCCTGCTTGCGCTCTTACTCGCATCAGTCGGCATTTATGGAGTGACCGCCTATAACGTTACCCGCCGCACCAATGAGATCGGCACGCGTATGGCTCTCGGAGCCAACCGTGCAGATATCGTCCGCATGGTGGTGCGCAGTGCATTTTCGCAAGTCCTCCTCGGCCTCTGCATCGGGCTGCCCATTGCCGTCCTTATCGGACGGTATCTAGCGCACCAGCTCTATGAAGTAGGCCGCTTCGATCCGCTCGTGCTTGGCGGAGCCACCGTCGTCCTGTGTATCTGTACCTTCGTCGCCGGACTCTTCCCCGCCCATCGCGCCGCTTCCATCGATCCAATGGAAGCATTGCGAATGGAATGAGGTTTCAGGAAGTCGCTCGAAAGCTGGATTAGCTGTCTTTACGGTAAAGAAGGTCGCGAATCGCTTTTCGCCGCGCAGCATTTGCTTCGCGGTCCGCAGTGTCGATGCGGCCCTCAGTAGGAGAATCCGCCGATTCGGGTTCGCTGCATGATGGGCAGCGATTAGCAAAACCAGGCTTATCGGGCTTCAATTCAAATTCTTCGGAACAGATAACGCACACTTTAATAGGAAATGCCATTTTTCTTCTCTTTATGCGTAATAGACTTTCGTAAACCGTGTGCGGTCGCACTTTATGTCAAGCTTTTTTTGAATTTTTTCTTCTAAATGGCTGATTCTATGAGTCCAAATCATGTCTATTCTGTCGTGTTTCTTATCATGATCGGTTACAATAAAAATAAGCAGTTCAAAGGATACAGGCCCGCCATTGAGCGGGCCTGAAGTCTTTTAGAAACATGAATTTAGACATAACTCGCTTCTTTTCAGGAGTTTGCCCGTAAGATGAACGTTTTCAGGAATTTAGAAAATGAGATAGGGGGCATATCTCAGGATGAATTTATGCAGGCAGCCCTCGACGAAGCGAAACTGGCAGGGACAGCCGGCGAAGTACCAATCGGTGCCGTGGTGGTAGCAAACGGTGAAATCCTCTCCCGCGGTCAGAACCGAGTCCTGCGCGACGTTGACCCAACCGCCCATGCTGAGATCGTAGCCATGCGTGCCGCCGCCTACGTCATCGGCAACTATCGCCTGCTGAATTGTAGCCTTTACGTCACTCTGGAGCCCTGCGCGATGTGCGCTGGAGCCATGATCCACGCCCGTCTGGCGCGCCTCGTCTACGGTGCTCCCGACCCCAAAGCCGGAGCCGCCGGTTCAGTGCTGGAAGTCCTGAATCACCCCAAACTGAACCACAAAATGCCGGTAACTGGAGGCGTTTTGGCTGAAGAATGCGGGGAAGTTCTCAAAGAATTCTTTCGTTTAAGACGCGAATAAACTCTGGTTTTTGCCCTCTATTGCTCGACCATCCCAATCGTCTGTAGCCACACGTCCACCAGCTGAGGCCATCCCGTCACCGGAAGCTTCGTCCGCCGCAGCCCGTACCCGTGCACGCCTTCTGTGTACAAATGCATCTCCACCGGGACCCCTGCGGCCTTCAGCGCCTCATAATACCGAAGCGAGCTTTCCACATGGGCTACCTCATCGTCTTCAGTCTGTAGAAGAAATGTAGGCGGCGTGCCTTTTGTTACAGGCAGGTCAGGATTGAGGGCGAAATTCCTGTCAGCAATCGCCAGATACCCCGGATAAATAATCACTGCAAAATCCGGACGGCAGCTTATTGCATCCGCCGCGTCGACAGGTTTATAGAGTCGCTGCTCGAAGTGCGTACTCAGAGCAGCCACAAGATGTCCGCCCGCTGAAAATCCGAGCACGCCTATCTTGTGCGGGTCGATATGCCACTCCGCTGCATGCTGCCGAACCAGTCCAACGGTCCTTTGCGCGTCTTCAAGCGCCATTGGCGACTTAGGATACGGCCCCGAGCTTGGCACCCTGTACTTCAGCAGAATGCAGCTCACACCGGTAGAAGTCAGCCAGCCGCAGACTTCTGTGCCTTCCAGATCAATCGCCAGAATCGTATAACCGCCGCCCGGAAACACAACCACAGCCGCGCCCGTATTCTTTCCCTTTGGGGGATACACTGTCATCGTAGGCACGGCAACATTGCCCAGCCGGATGAGTGGCTTTCCGGCGATCAACTGATCTTTTGCTGTCGTCTTATCGACCTCAGGTCCCACAGCCGGCACCGCGTCGGGAATCGCGCCCGGCCAGATCGGTGTTTGTGTAAATCCGGCTGCAGGCTGCCACGCAGGCGTCTGCGCGGTCAGGCCAGAAGCGCCCGCAATGCAGAGAGCAAAAATCAGGTGTCGAATCACAGTCCTCGCAGATTAACAGAATGGCACATTTGTTTTCCCGCAATCCGCTGGCGAAAGCAAGCTCATGCCTTCTTTTCGATATACTGCGCTCACACCATGCGCAATCGTTTCCGTCTGATTCTGACAGCATCGCTGCTATTGCCCTTTTATCTGCCCGCTCATGCCGCAGATCGTTCCTCCTTCTGCAATCAGTGCGTACGCGCCGACGAGAATTTCCTCGCCTCCGATGCGCTCCATGGCCGCGGCAGCGCAACGCGCGACGAGCACATTGCCGCCACCTGGGCCGCATCGCAGTTTGAGAGCTTCGGCCTTGAGCCGGGAGGCGACAATGGAATCTTCCTTCAGAAAGCGCCTCTGCCAAATCCGCTGCCCGACCGCATCCAAACGCGGCTCGCCAAATACGAGGACACGCCGCGCACCGAAACATGGAATGCCGTCGCGGTCCTTCGCGGATCTGACGCAAAAGCCCAGCAGGATGCCATTCTGCTCACCGCCCATCTCGATCATCTTGGCATGAGTTCCGCTACAACTGATGACACCATCTACAACGGAGCCGATGATGACGCATCCGGCACGACCGCCGTCATCGAACTCGCGCGCACTCTCAGCCGGGGCAAGCGTCCCAAGCGCACCATCATCTTTGCGCTCTTTGGTTCAGAAGAATTAGGAGGCTTCGGTAACCGCTATTTCATCGAGCATCCGCCTGTTCCCCTGGAGCATATTGTTGCTAATCTCGAATTTGAAATGATCGGGCGTGCCGATCCGGCGGTTCCCGCTGGCAACTTCTGGCTCACCGGATTCGAGCGCTCCGACCTCGGCCCAACGCTTGCCAAACACGGAGCGCACCTCGTCGGAGATCCGCATCCGGAACAGAAATTCTTTCAGCGCTCCGACAACTACGCACTCGCTAAGAAAGGCATCATCGCTCAAACCGTCTCCAGCTTCAACCTGCACAAGGACTACCACCAGCCCAGCGATGAAATCAGTAAGCTCGACATTCCCTACATGACTACCGTGATTTCCTCGATGGTGAAACCTATCCAATGGCTTGCCAACACGAATTGGAAGCCTGCCTGGAATCCAAACGGCAAGCCATAGTGCAAGCACAAAGGTGAGTTAGCTGGAGAGACGAATTCATGTGTATCGCGCTCAGGATCGTTGCAGTTCTGGTTTTTCTGTGTTTGCTATACCCAGCCACGGTCCTCGGGCTTTACTTCTTCGCTCCGAGTAAGAACGCAAGTCTGACAAAAGTAGACACGTTGATCGTCCTCGGCTGCCCCACAAAATCTGACGGCTCGCCCACGCCGGAGCAGCGCGAGCGTGTCATGGAAGGAGTTCGCGAATACCGCAAAGGTGTCAGCAGTCACATCATCATGACGGGAACTGCCGCTCATAATCAGTTTGTCGAAGCGCATTCGATGGCGCTTCTGGCGGAAGCCAATGGCGTTCCCGCATCGGCCATCATTGAAGAAGGCCAGGCCCACAATACGATCCAGAATATTTACTACTC
>Ga0209581_1004828_pt1 | contig 10630 bp, 10 predicted proteins | sample Coa_R2_FD_187160 | JGI IMG/M metagenome (GOLD analysis project Ga0209581, IMG submission 187160) | Surface soil microbial communities from Centralia Pennsylvania, which are recovering from an underground coalmine fire - Coalmine... | ecosystem: Environmental > Terrestrial > Soil > Unclassified ...
TTACGGCTGTATTTACCACGGCCCCTACTATTGCCCCAAGAATGGCCGTACACCAGGGCTAGCAGTGCCCGCTGGGATCATTCCGGGTCTCTGGATTGTCCCCTACATACGCATAGGGGTCCATGCCAGTGGAGTTGTCCTGCACATTGTCCGCGCGCACAAACCGCCCGCTGAGCGGATCATAATACCGGAAGGTGTCATACAGCAGCCCGGTCTGACTGTCCAGTCGCTCACCGGCGTAGTTGAACGAGGTGGGCATGCTGCCCCAGGAGTAATCAACGGTGCCATAGGGGCTGTAATGCTCCAGCCCGATGACCTGCCCGGTGTCGTTAAGGGCCACGCTGTTGCTGCCCAGCGGATCACTGAGCAGGTAATCGAGCGTCGCCCCACCGATGCGCACGGCAATACGCGTCCCATTCGCGCTGTAATACTTGGTCGTGGTGGTCGTCCCGCCGGAAATCACGGTTTCCGTGGAGCCATCGAAGTACACCGTATCGGTCGTGCTGCCCGCGTTGGACGAATTGGTCAGCACGCGGTTGCCTTGCAGATCGTAGAGATAATGCGCACTGCCTACCGTGCCGGAGGGGAGAGTGAGTGCTGTTTAGAGGTTCGTCGGGAAACCTAGCGTTCTTTTATAGAAACCTTTCGCTTCAATCTCTGTAAGAATAACCCCAAAATTATAATGCCCCTAGAATATCAGACAAAATTTGATCGGCTCGTAAGGTGTAAAAACAAGCATGGAGAAGAAAACCCGGAAGCAGTATAGTGCCGAGTTCAAGGCCAAAGTCGTCAAGGAGATGCTGCGAGAAGAAAAGACCGTCGGACAACTGGCGGCTGAGTATGGGGTGCATAGCAATATGCTCTATCGGTGGCGCGATCAGGCGTTAGCAGGCTTACCTGGCCTCTTCAGCGATCAGGCCGCCCACGACTTGGCCCAGAAAGAGGCTGCCTGGCAGGAAGAACGCGAGGCCTTATATGCCGAGATTGGCCGCTTAACCACGCACGTGACGTGGATGGAAAAAAAATCTCGTGGAGTTGGCAAGTAGAGAGGAGCGACGCCAGTTGATCGATTGGGAGCAGCGCGAGCTGCCGGTCAGTACGCAGGCGCAGTTGCTGAGTCTCAATCGTGCGGGCTTGTACTATCAGCCGAGACCACCCTCAGCGCGAGAAGTGCAACTCAAGCATCGCATCGACGAGATCTATACGGCCCATCCTTACTATGGCTACCGGCGCATCGCCGCGCAATTGCAGCGAGACGAACTGGCCGCCAATGAGAAAACGGTGGCGCGTTACATGCAGGAAATGGGTCTAGCGGCCATTTATCCAGGACCCAATTTGAGCAAACGCGCGCGAGCCGCCGCCATTTATCCGTATCTGCTGGCGAACACGGCGGCGAGCGCCCCCAACCATATTTGGGGTATTGACATTACCTATATTCGCTTGCGCAGCCGTTGGATGTATCTGGTGGCGATCCTGGACTGGTACTCACGCTATGTGGTGAGTTGGGAACTGGATCAAACCATGCAGCAGGCGTTTGTCACCGAGGCGGTGCAACGAGCATTGGCGCAAGCAGTGCCGCAGATTTGTAATAGCGATCAGGGCAGCCAGTTCACCAGCCCGCACTACACGCAGTTGCTGCTTGCTCACCAGGTGCGCATCAGCATGGATAGCAAAGGCCGTGCCCTTGATAATATCTTTACCGAACGCTTGTGGCGCACCGTCAAATATGAGGAGGTGTATCTCAAAGAATATCTCAGCCCGCGCGATGCGCGCGCAGGCTTGACGAACTACTTGCGCTTTTATAATGAAGAGCGCCTGCATCAGGCGCTTAACTATCAGACCCCAGCCGAAGTCTATTTTGGCAAATGAGAAAGGAGCTACACCTTAGCACCCCTGATTTTGGTGTCTTGACTTTCTGGGTCACTTTAAATATTTTACTCGCTTGACCGTTGTCTCAATTAAGCGACCTTGTCTGGCAATGAGCTTTTCACGAATGAGCCAGCTGTGTTGCCGCCAAAGATCGTCCTCGGAAAGTGCGTACCCTGTAACGATAGAAACCTCTCCTTTCTGTTCATTCCAGAGTCGGGCTACGTTCAGATGGCATTGACTCGGTTCTCCGGGAACAAGCTCGGCAGGTTCGTCGAACACCTCTCCACGATCCAACAGAAGTTTCAGATCAGGTTCGTATCTGAAAATCATACGGGTTCCTCCAAAGAGAAGGAGCTTCTGCTCCAGAGGGAAGAGAGGAACTGGAACCGTTTCTGTAATAGCTTTGTCTTGTTGAGGGTGGAGCGAAAGCGCGCCCCAGTCCTTACTATTGGTGAGCTTTGCCCATATTTCATCAGAAGGAACGTCTGGGAGAGGGCTTCGTAAGCACTTGCTATAGAAGCAGGTACACAAAAATTCGGTAAAGTGATCCCAATTCATGTGATAGAGATCGATATCATTTGCTGGGGAGATCATTTGTTCAGCAACATATCCTTCTATCACGCCTGGCAATTTATCCTTTACATCGTTTCTCGATGCGCCATCTTGAATCCAGCATTCAAATGTTGTCAGCAGATTCCTCAGCAAAGCAGGGCTATTCCAGATACATTGAAGTAACCAAATGACTTGGGAAGCCATAAGTAGACTGACTCCTACGCTTTATTGCAGTCCCGGGTTTAGGAAGGCGAATGTGACGTATAGTGGATAGCTTGTTCCTCCTCTGTTATAACCAATGGCTGTTCCCTGTTCACTAGCACGAGGGCTTTTCACAAAAAGAAGTTCTCGTGGCGAAAGGGTTCTAGAAAAATCCTTCGAGTATCGGCTGAAGTCCATCATCGTTCTTCATATACCAGGGTGCCACCCGTGCTAAGAGGCGACTTTTCGCAGCAGCGAGTATATGCACAACTTCGACCTGGATGGTGTTCCAGTCGTCTAAATGACGAGCCAAAAACAGTTCAGTTTCTGGACTGAAAGCGTATTTTCCCAAACAGACGATCGCGCCCCGTCGATCCTCGTCCCAAATCGTTCCATGCTCACTTCCTACCGGGTAAAGAGCGACCCATCTAAAAAAATCCTTCCCATCGGAGGTTGCGCCCAGACGATCTAATACCTGTTCTAATTCGTCGTATTGCTGCACAGTCATGCCTTCACGTACTCCAAAGGCATCCCACCATTGCCCTATCTCTTGCAAGGCACGACGATTCGTTTCGGTATTTAGGCGATGATCGGCGGAAATGAGTGAACACCAGACACGGAAAATGTGAGGGATCCATTGATCCTCAACGTTGTTCGAGAGAAATCGCAAAATATGAATTTTCTCCTCAATGGGGAAATCTTTGATTATACTAAGAATAGCTTCGTCCCCCTTATTTTTTTTCAACGAAAGGAATACGTTTTCAATGATATCCTCAGACAATAAAGGTGGGATAAGCATATGATCCTCCTACACCTGGCCCTGAAAAACTGTTTTTCAAGGCCAGGTTTTTTCCTCACTTCTTCTCTCAGGACTGTTCTTTACTCATCAGTCATGCCGTACGATGTAAAGGCTTCTCCAGCAGAGGAGAGCTGCACAATCTCTGCACTGGTATAGACTTTGACGCCCCACTCGCCCTCGGCATACACATCCGCATACACGATACATGGCCAGCGGATGGCACACTGATAGGCGAACGAGACGGCCAGCAGCCCGCTTCTGGGTTCATACCCGATGGTGATCAAAAAACTCACCCTGGGCTTGCTTCCTAACTTGGCACAGATCTCTTCCAGCAACTCCTGGCCCAGATACGGCAGGTTGGTTTCCCAGAAGCGGTCGCCATCCATTGGACGCTTTGACCCAGAAATCAACACATAGCGTTTTCCCTCCTCGACTCGCCCCAGCAAACCATATTCTTCGTCCTCAGGCATCACTGGTTCTCCCCCCGCTGCCCGCACAGCCACCCAGACATCTTCGGCGGTGAGCGGATGACTCGAATACAGCATCACGCGTTCCGACATCGCCTGTCTCCTTTCTGCTAATGGTTGGTCAACCAGAGCAATACCAGTAACTGTTCTTCATTTGTTGCGACAAATGCTCCGGTCGTCTGAATCTGAGCTACCTTATCCGGAGGCATATTAGGTGCATACACAATCACTGGTTTTCCTGTAGGATTGATCAAATTGCCATCCGGTCCTACTCCTTGGAGTTTTTCGATCTGCTTGGCATTGTCAGAATCCCAAGTCTTACCTGCTTTTGCCTCTAATATAGCACCAGGAGTTTCTGCGTCAATATCTCCCACCGTGCCAGTCGGGCCATTTACTCGTGTACGAAATGAGGTGATCTCATAGCCTTCCATTCGGGCAAATAATGCCATTTCCCCTTCTAGCTGGGTTCCTGGATTCTTGCTACCATAGGCCTTAAGGATCGCTTCATCATACGGTCCTGCCGTACAGTTATGAACGATCCACTCCTTCGCACCGACGGTGAAGGTATGGTCCTGAGCAACTTCTAAATTGTACATCGTTGCTGTACCAGGGACCAATCTCCAGCCGGTAACAATACCAATAGACCCATCAGCACGCCGCACATGCATCCCCACCTTAATCTGTCCCGCTGGCAAAAATCCCTTTTCGGTAGTAAGGAATGGATGTTTTTTATTTGTATGGATCACCTCATTGGTTCGCTCTCTCTGAGAGCTTTTTCCGTCCCCGGCTTGAGCAAGAGACATCAATGTTAAATCGACCAGATCATCATCTTGGTGAATCCAGACGTGAAGAATAGGTTCTAGCTCCGTCTTATGCGTTTGGGCGTTATAAGCCAGAACTTTTTCTCCGGCACGCAGCCTTCCTATTGGCTCTTTGCCCTTATCGGTTTCAACGGGCGTCTCCGAAGTGAAACTACATGCTCCACTTTCCAAAGTTTGCGCTTCATCATTCAAAAGATCCGTTTCTGCCGAGGTTACAGCCTCTTCTCCAAGTTGTTGACTTGCCGCCTCGAATTCACTTGGGTCTCCTGTGGTCAGAGCATCAAAAATGCCGGCACCTATCTCTCCTATGGTTATTCCCATAGCGACATCGTTGAGAAACGCCTGCCAGGCAACAGAGCGATTATAGGCAGTCAAGGCTTCATCGCACTGTACTGAGAGCAGGCAAACATACGTCACGATGTCATCCGTGGTCAGCGCCGCATTATTATGAGAAGGATTGTACCCAATTGCCCGATGTCCTGTAGGATCGTTACGCGTCTCCGGGTTATCACCCGCGTAGGCATAGGAGTCCATGCCGTTCGTATTGTTCTGCTTTGTATCAGCTCGTACAAAACGATCACTGACTGGATCATAGTAACGGAAGTCGTAATAGAGTAAGCCTGTCTGGCTATCGAGTTGTTGCCCCGTGTAATTATACGAGGTAGGCATCGTTCCCCAGGAATAGTCAACGGTACCGTAGGGGCTGTAATGCTCCAGCCCGATGACCTGGCCGGTATTGTTAAGGGCCACGCTGTTGCTGCCCAGCGGATCACTGAGCAGGGAATCGAGCGTCGCCCCACCGATGCGCACGGCGATACGCGTCCCATTCGCGCTGTAGTATTTCGTGGTGGTCGTCGTGCCCCCGGAGAGCACGGTTTCCGTGTAGCCATCGAAGTAGATGGTGTCCGTCGTGCTGCTGGCGTTCGACGAACTGGTCAGCACGCGGTTGCCTTCATTGTCGTAGAGATAATGCGCGCTGCCCACCGTGCCGGAAGGCGCGCTCCAGGCGGCCAGCTGACCCCGGCTGTCGTAGCTCATGAGCGCGCCGGTCGGACTGCTGCCCGCGCAGGTGTGGGTGCTGGTCGTATCGGTGTTGCGACAGGTCATATTCCCCATCGCATCGTAGGCCGCGTAGGCATTGGGCACGGTACTGATCCCGGTCGCCGCGTGGACATGGGTGCTGTCCCCATAGGTGGAGCTGCCTGCCGGGCCGCTGGTCAGCCGATCCAGGCTATCGTAACTGTACGATTGCAGATAGCCGCCCATGCCGCTGCTGCTGGGTGCGCTCATGCAGTGGTCGCCTCCGCTCGGCGTGCCCGTATTGCCCGCCCACACCAGTCGGCTGAGCGCATCATAGCAGAACGCCTCGTTCTCGGTGGCCGTGCCTCCGCTCTGAGTGGGTACGGTCGTGGAGAGGCCCAGCACGTTGCCCATGTTATCGTAGGTTGCCGTCTGGCTGAACAGCGTCGTGCTCCCTCGCCCATGCTAGTGCTCGCCGCCCTGCTCCCCGCCTAGCAAGCGGGACGAGTCACGCCGGCGGAGGCCCTACGGTATTCACCTCCGCCGCTGGACCTTTCCTGCCGGATCAGGATTGGTGCAGGGGAGGGGTGAAAGGCCACTCAGGCTCACGGGCGAACTGGCCGCCTTTGCACATACCGATCCAGAGCATTTTAAGGTATCCTTAGTACACCAATAGTACTTTTCTGAGAAGATGTATTATTTGCACTATCTTCTGAAAACCAGTATTCTCCAGGTTGTACGGTAGTCAGAGCCAGAGGATAGACCTCAGGGTGGGGGAAAGGGAACATCTTGCTCACCTTCCCCTGCGTTGTCATAAATCCTATCATAGCCGCATCCACTGTGGTAAAGACCAGCGAGCCATACCCATCGCTGGCGATCCGTTGGATTGAGCCGGCTCTCCCCAACGAGAAAAAGGTCACATGCCCATTGGGCAACACCTGCCCGATTTGATTCGTTCTCCCCTGATCGGTTCCAAACCAGAGGTTGCCATCCGGCCCGACGGTGAGTTCATTTCCCCCAATTGACTGAGGAATGGGGAACTGAGCCAAATTCCCATCGGTCGTCATTCGCCCGATCGCTCCGCCTCCGGTGGGAAAACTTTCGAGAAACCAAAGCGCGTTCAAAGGCCCCGAGGCGAGTGATCCGGTGGTCGGTGAGGGGAGGGGAAACTGGGTCAAAACCCCCTGGAGAGTTAAACGGGAGAGCAAGTTCTGAGCGCCATATTCCAGAAACCAGAGTGCGCCATCCGGGCCAGCAGTAATCTCTGAGGGACTCTCCTGAAAGGTTGGGAGAAGAAAGATGGTCAGCGTGCCATCCAACGCCAGTCGTTCAATCGCAGCCGTGTCGGTCAGCCAGAGCGCATGATCTGGTCCAACCGTGATCCAGAGAGGGTTTCCCACGGGGATCTGGAAGTTGCGTACACTGCGTAAGGAAAAGGTGGTGAGCTGGCCTGTCTCCGTGATGCGACCAATCAGCCCATTATCTCCCTGTTCAAACCAGAGCGCACCGTCGGGTCCTTTGACCATATTTTCTATGTCAGAACTGGATGGTAGAAGAGTAAAGAACGTGAACGGGCCCTGGCGCATGCCTTTCACCGTCGTGGACCTGCCCGTCAAATGATACACCCGCTTTTGCAACATGATCGGGGAGACTGAGGGTGTGTGAGGGGCTGGGCTGGCGCACGCAGAACAGAAGAGCGAGAGGCTCAGGATACCCATCCCGATCCACCTTTGGATACATGCACAATGTCTCAAGCACAGGAGACACAGCGATTTCATAGCCTGACATTTCCTTTCTTCACGGCGAATCTTTCCAGGAAATTTCGTTCTTTCCTTCTTCCTTTCACTCTTCGGATACTCAAAGAGCAGCCGAGGAGTGAAAGGAAAGCCAACGCCTTTCTACTTATGAAAGGACGTCTGGCTTGGATGAATACACATCCCCTGCGTACATAACCTGACCGTTGGTTGCTGCCTGGTTTAAGCTGGCTTCACTGGTGATGGACACTCCTTTCTTGACGAGAAATATATTCCCCTCGCTATCCAGGTAGAAGTTGTACGCTGACGATTGGGGATTATCCATGTCCAGGTCTTTCTTTATCACCGCGTCGGACACCTGGACAAATTGCCGTCCCCCGTTCGATCCTGTATTGAAGAAAGCCCCGGCTGTATTGGCGACTTGATCTCCTGTGCCTTCTGCGAGTGAGCCGGAGCCGCTTCCCGGTTCGCCAGCATGCCCGGTATCTCCGCCACCTCCTGCCTGGCTAATCAGTGCTCCGAGGCGTTGTTGTTCCAGCGTACCCGCATACTCCTGCCTGGCATTTTGGTCTTTGGGAGAAATGCCATCGATGTACTGCGTAACTGCCGCAGCTTCTAAGCTTAACTCATTTTGCACTCCCGGAAAGTAGTCTCGCATTAAAGTATAGGCATGATTATGGTAGAGATACAGGTACAGGATCGGCGGTAAACCACTCTTTGCTAGCGTTGGGGCAGTGCCATTGTGAAGTGCCTGAGCATCTGCGGCAAACACTTCAGGATCCAATGGCGTTTCACCCGGAACAGTTGGGAGAAGGTACATGTGTCCTGTTGGGTCCATTCTTGTCTCTGGGTTTCCACCCACATACGCGTAGGGATTCATCCCCTGCGTATTGTTCTGCTTGGTATCCGCGCGTGTAAACTGCCCCAGCAGCGGATCGTACCAGCGGAAATTGTCATACAGCAGCCCGGTCTGGCTGTCGAGGCGCTCGCCGGCATAGTTGAACGAGGTGGGCATGCTGCCCCAGGAATAATCGACGATGCCGTAGGGACTGTAGTGCTCCAGCCCGATGACCTGCCCGGTATTATTGAGCGCCACGCTGGTGCTGCCCAGCGGATCACTGAGCAGATAATCGAGCGTCGCTCCCCCAATGCGCACGGCAATGCGCGTCCCATTCGCACTGTAGTACTTCGTGGTGGTCGTCGTGCCCCCGGAGAGCACCGTTTCCGTGTAGCCGTCGAAGTACACCGTATCGGTCGTGCTGCTGGCAGCGGACGAACTGGTCAGCACGCGGTTGCCTTCGTTGTCGTAGAGATAGTGCGTGCCGGAGGGCGCGCTCCAGGTGGCCAGCTGGCCCCGGCTGTCGTAGTTCATCACGGCCCCGGTGGGGCTGCTACCTGCGCAGGTATGGGCGGTGCTGGTGTCGGTGTTGCGACAGGTCATATTCCCCATCGCATCGTAGGCGGCATATTGGTTGGGGATGGTGCTCAGCCCCGTGACCGCATGCACCTGGTTGGCATCGGTGTAGCTGTAGGTCCCTGCCGGCCCGCTGCTCAGGCGATCCAGCGCGTCGGAGCTGTACGCCTGGGTGTACGGGGTCAACGTGGTGCCAGAGGGCGCGGCCATGCAGTGATCCCCGCCCGTTGATGCAATCCATCCTCATCACAGATGGATTGAGGGAGATGGATTAGTTCTTTTCTGATGAGGCTTTCAGCATCTCCACCGCATCCCGTGCTGTTATCTGCACCCCCCAATCTTCATCGCGGGTCAACGGCTCAACCAGAGAAACCAGATGATCCATTGGATACCGCTGAGACAGCTGAATGAGGCCAACGAGCGCAGCTTCGCGAACCGCCGCGACCTCATCGTGGATACGCGCGACCAGAAATGCTTCATCCTCTCGTTGCCGGCGCCTTCCCAGCAGATAGCACGCCCACCGCCTCGTTCCGGGGTTCGCACTCGTCGTGGCGTGTTGGATCAACGGATAACTCTCCGCTGGATGAGGATAGGCTTCAATCAGATGGGCGATATGAGGATAAAATTCCATCCCATCACCAACCCCAAACACCTCGAGTAACGCGGAAACGACCTCCAACGGATACGAGGTTTGGACCTCCTCTTTCAACTGGTCGAACACCTGACCCAGCTTTTCTAACGGGTGATCTTCTCTGGGGACAGGTAAATCGATCAAGGTTTCGTCATCAGGCATCGGCGAGAGGGCCTGCACCTCTTTGAGAAGCGTCTCCATGCGCGGTGAGAGCATATTTCCTCCTTATCATACTATATCCGCGTACTATCCATTCGGAGCGTGTGATCATCTCCTCGCCTGTTTAAGAAAAGGCGAGGAGATGATTGTCCATCATAACACGTGAGCAAATCACTTGCGCATGAGGAAGGGGGCAAAAGCGCGCCAATAACCAATAACAGATTGGAGCGCACTATTGGGAACACTTCCGTGTAAATCCCATAAGTCGCTTGCCAACTGCTGTCGGAAAACTTGATTCCAGGGAGTTCCAGCAGCAAGCTGACCTCTCACTCCTTGAATAATTGGCGTGGCCAGGTATTTATAGGTGCGTGTCGTAGCGTGAAGAGCATCTGGTATTGCCATCGCTGCTCCGTTCTCAGTATCGATACCAAATTCTCGTATGACTCCGTTCGCAGGCATATGATGTAAATCTAAGCCGTCACCTGATGCTTGTCTATACCGCAAACGTCCATAGGAGTCAACCTCGCCCGACGAGACGCCACAGCCCCCACCTACATTATGTACAATCCACTGCCCAACCCCCACCGTATAGGTGTGATCCTGGGCAACCGTCAGATTGTACATCCACATCGCGCCGGGCACCACCACCAGCTTGACCACCGTCCCATACCTGCCATTGGCCTCCCGCACATGCATGCCTGGTTTAAGTTGACTGACCGGGAGAAAGCCTTGCTCTTTGGTCAGGAACGGATGCTTCTCGTTGGTATGCAGCACCTCGCTCTGCTGGGTTCCTTTCCCACGTGCATCCTTGACGGTCGTGGTGAGGGTCAGATCCACCAGATCGGTGTCGTGAGTGAGCCAGATGTGCTCAATCGGCTTCAACTCCATCTGCTTCGTTTGGGAATTGTACGCCCACACTTGCTCGCCCACTTCCAACGTGCCG
>Ga0209581_1004830_pt1 | contig 10629 bp, 8 predicted proteins | sample Coa_R2_FD_187160 | JGI IMG/M metagenome (GOLD analysis project Ga0209581, IMG submission 187160) | Surface soil microbial communities from Centralia Pennsylvania, which are recovering from an underground coalmine fire - Coalmine... | ecosystem: Environmental > Terrestrial > Soil > Unclassified ...
CCGCGCCGACGCCGGCCGCAGCCCCGCCGCCGCATAACGGCGCCGCGCCCGCGGCGGAGGGCGAGCGCGGCGGGGCGCGCGAGCTCGGCGCCGAGGTGCTGCTGCACATCATGGGGCTCGGCGACCGCCGCTATGTCGAGCCCGGCTGGGCCGGGCATCCCGGCAGCCGCCGCCAGATCGAGGCGATGAGCATCCGCCCGCGCGAGGCGTTTCCGCCGAGCGCCATCGAGTTCCGCGTTTTCGCCCAGGAGGGGCGGGCGACCGCCTGGGTCAGCAACGGCAATTACGCCGGCACCCGCGGCCGCGGCCTGCCGCTGACCGGGTTTGCCGTGCGCCCGGCCGCCGATCTGCGCGATCGGCTCGAGATCGTCTACGAGGGCTCGTTCTTCGAGGGCGGCGTCGTCGGGCCGCGGCGCGACGGCGAATTGTGCGTCTCGCCGGTGGCCGACGATCCGCTCGAAGCGATCCGCGTCACCATCGTCGAACGCAAAGAGGGCTGAGCTGGAGATCGTCGTCGCCAGCCTCATCGACGGCGCGCGCACCGCCGCCGGCAATGTCGCGGTCATCGACGTGTTCCGCGCCTTCACCACCGCGGCGGTGGCGATCGCCAACGGCGCCCGGCGCATCGTCATGGTCGGTGCGGTGGACGAGGCGCTGGCCCTGCGCGCCGCAGGGGTCGGCCGCTTCTGCATCGGCGAGACCGGCGGGCGGATGCCGCCGGGCTTCGACTACGGCAATTCGCCGCAGCAGATCGCCGGCGTCGACTTTGCCGGCGCGACCCTGATCCAGCGCACCAGCGCCGGGACCCAGGGCATCGTCGCCGCCGCGCCGCGGGCCCGCCGGCTCTATGCCGCCGCGCTGGTCACCGCAACCGCGACGGCGCGGGCGCTCGCCGCCGATGCGCCCGATCGGGTCACCCTGGTGGCGATGGGCGAAAACGCGGCGCGGCGCAGCGACGAGGACGAATTGTGCGCGGTGCATCTGCGGCACCTGCTGCAAGGCCGCCGCGGCGATCCCGAGGCGGTGCGCCGGCTGATCCTGGCGGGCGGCGCCGCGGACCGCTTCCACGCGCGCGCAGCGCCGCACATGCCGCCCGAGGACGCCGCGATCGCCCTCGACATCGACCGCTACGATTTCGCCATCCGGGTCGAACTCGAAGACGGCCGGCCGGTCGCCCGCCGCGAATGAGCGCCGCCGCCGGCCGGGGGCCGAAAAGAAAATTGGCCGGAGCACGAGGCTCCGGCCAAGTTTGAACAGGGAGGCTTCACGTCTAGGAGACGTAAGGGTCCGAAGACCCTCTTCCCGGGCACAAGTCCCGGAAACACTTTCGGGGCTCCCTCATCCCGTAAACTTGCCGCGAGGCAATATCGCGTGGGGAAAACATGACGATGCCGGCGCATTTTCACCAGCAGGAATTCGTCCTGGCTCGTCTGCAAAAAGCGCAATGCTATCGCGCCGGCAGCCAATAACTGCGGCATCCCGCCGCATCGCGTCAGCTCAAGCGGCCCTCCGCAACCTTGCGCAGCAGAAAATCGCGGAACACGCTGATCCGTTTCGAGGCGCGCAGCTCCTCCGGATAGACGAAGTAGGCCTCGTTGGGCGGTCCGGAGATATCCGGCAGCACCCGCACCAGGCCGGTCTCCTCGTTGGCGACGAAATCCGGCAGCGAGGCGATGCCGAGCCCGCTCATCACCGCGCGCAGCATGCCGTAGGTGTTGTTGACCGCGAGGATCGGCCGGCGGTCGTGGCCCGGCTTGGCCCCCGCCTCCAGCAGCCAGTTGACCCCCGGCACCGGCGGCCGCGAGTCCTCGCCGTAGGTGATGATGCGGTGGTCGTCCAGCTCCTCCGGGCGCTGCGGGTTGCCGTATTTCTTGATGTATTCGGGCGAGGCGTAGACATGCACCTGGACGCTGACCAGGTGGCGCTGGATCAGGTCGGGCTGGCGCGGCGGCGACATGCGGATCGCCACGTCGGCCTCGCGCATCGACAGGTCGAGCTCGGAATCGTCGACCACCAGGGTGACCGCGATCTCGGGATAGAGGTCGAGGAATTCGCGGATGCGCGGGGTCAGCCACAGCGAGCCGAACGCCACCGTCGTCGTGATCTTCAGCGGACCCTTGGGCCGGTCCTTCGATTCCGAGATCAGCCCCTCGGCCATCGCCAGCTTGGCGAAGACCTCGCGCGCCGTACGGAACAGCAGCTCGCCCTGCTCGGTCAGGATCAGGCCGCGCGCGTGGCGATGGAACAGCGGCACGCTGAGGCTCTCCTCGAGCGCGCTGATCTGGCGGCTGACCGCGGACTGGCTCAGGTTCAGCGCTTCGCCGGCATGGGTGAAGCTGCCGGCCTCGGCGACCGCATGAAACACCCGCAGCTTGTCCCAATCCATCGCCATTTCGGGCGCCTTCCCTATTCGGCCGCGCGCATTGCCGCCGCGTCGTGTTGTTCAGCGAGAAATTTTTCCGCCTCCAAGGCAGCCATGCAACCCATGCCTGCGGCGGTGACTGCCTGGCGGAAAATCTTGTCCTTGACGTCGCCGGCGGCGAATACGCCGGGGACCGCGGTCGCCGTCGAATCGGGTGCGGTGATCACATAGCCGTCGCCGTCGAGCGGCAATTGCCCGGCCACCAGCTCGGTCACCGGGGTATGGCCGATGGCGACGAACACGCCGGCGCAGGCATGTTCGCGCAGCTCCCCGGTCTTGACGTTGCGCAGGCGCACGCCGACCACCTCGGGCGGCTCGGGAACGCCCAGAATCTCTTCGACCACGCTGTCCCAGACCACCTGGATCTTCGGGTTGCGGAACAGCCGGTCCTGGAGAATCTTCTCGGCGCGCAGCGCGTCGCGGCGGTGGATCAGGGTGACCCGGCTGGCGTGGTTGGTCAGATAGATCGCTTCCTCGACCGCGGTGTTGCCGCCGCCGACGACGACCACCTCCTTGTCGCGGAAGAAGAACCCGTCGCAGGTTGCGCAGGCCGAGACGCCGAAGCCGCGATAGCGCTCCTCGCTCGCCAGCCCGAGCCAGCGCGCCTGCGCCCCGGTGGCGAGGATCACCGTGTCGCCGCGGTAGCGGTCGCCCGAATCGCCGGTGGCGACAAACGGCCGCCGCGACAGGTCGAGCGCGGTCACCGTGTCGATGACGACGCGGCAGCCGACATGCTCGGCCTGGGCCTGCATCTGTTCCATCAGCCACGGACCCTGGATCACCTCGGCAAAGCCGGGATAGTTCTCGACGTCGGTGGTGATCGTCAGCTGTCCGCCCGGTTGCAGCCCGGCGACCAGGATCGGCCGCAGATTGGCGCGCGCGGCATAGATCGCTGCGGTGAACCCGGCCGGCCCGGCGCCGATGATCAAAACCCTGGTCTGATGCTCTTCAGCCATCGCGACGGTCGAACAGCTTGGACAGCACGGCGGAGCATTCTAGACCCATTTTGGCTTGATGTGACCACCGATGCACCGGGATCATCGGCGGCTCGCCGTCTATTAGAATCCGAACATGTGGTCGAGGCTGAACGCGCCGTCCGCGCCGATCAGCCCGTGATAGCCGAACAGCCGGCAGGTGGTGTCGCGGATCACGATATAGGCGCCGGCGCCGGCGCGGGCGCGAATCGCCGGGCCGAACATGTCGCGGTAGCGCCACAGCAGCGAGCCCGAGCAGGCGATCGCCACGCTCTCGCGCGCCACCTCGCTCCCCGCGGCGTCGTACAGCATGATCGCGGTCGCGCTGGTCTCGCGCCACGGCGTCGAGGCCGGGTAGATCAGCTGGCACAGCGTGTCGTAGGGCTCCGGCCCGAGGCGCAGAAACAGCCGCGTCGACAGCCCCGGCGGGCGGCCGGAATAGGATTGCGGCTCGTCGCGGTAGACCATGATCGTGTTGAACATATGCGCGCCGAAGCTGGTCTCGGCGGCATGGCGGCTGCCGCGGTGGCGATAGCGGAACAGCGCGTGCAGCCAGCCGTCGCCCTCGCCGCCGTCGGCGAAATCGTAGACCAGCTCGACATGGCCGTATCCGTCGCCGAGCGCCGCGGCGAGCGGGTCGAGGTCGAGCATCGCGGCATGCGCCCGCGGCAGCCGGCCGAAGCGGTGGCGGCCCACCTCGCGCCCCGCCGGATCGTAGACCAGCGCCGCGATCGGCAGTTCCCGCTGGGCCGTCGCCATCGGCGTCGGCAGCACCAGACTCTGCCACTCGCGCCGCGGCAGGATCGGCGCCGGCAGCAGGTAGCCCTTGCCGAAGGTCGCCGAAAGGCCGGGCAGTTCCGGGTTCGGCCGAAGATCCTCGCGCTCGACATTGACATGGGCGAGCCGGCGGCGCCGCCCGGCGATCACCTCGTAGCGCGGCCGCACCACGTGCTTGCCGGCATGGATTTCGATCTGCCGCGGCCAGGCCAGCCCCGGCAGCAGCGCACCGGCATCGACCGCGAGGCTGGCGAACGGGCCGATCGCCTGGGGAATCGCGGCGATCTCGTTGCTCCCCATCGGGCTGAGCCCGATGGCGCCGCCGGGGATCGGCGTCGGGTGGCTGTTCTGCACCCACAGCACGACGCGCTCGTCCGGCGCCGGCGCCGGCAGCCCGGCGTAACGCTCGGCCGGCCAGGCATTGGCGTCGTGGGTGCAGGACAGGGCGGCGTCGCCGTCGCCGAACACGTCGAGCGCGTACTTGACGACATCGTGGCCGGCGGCGCCGACGACGTGGATGAACAACTGGCCGGCGAACTCGCCGAGGCCGAAGCGGGCGCGGATGTCGCGGCTGTCGAGCGCGATCGCGCCGCCCGCGGCGCCGCCCGCCTCGCACCATTCGGCAAGCACCGCGCCGTCGCCGCCGAACAGGGTCAGAAACAGCCGCACCGCGCCGCCGCCATAACCCGACCAGTAATTGGCGGTGACCAGCCGGGTGTGCAGCCCGCCGCAATCGCGGAACAGCGCGAAATTGGTCGCGAAATTGAGCGGAGACAGATAGTTGCGCGGCTCGGTCAGCCGTTCCGCCGGGAGCTTCAGCGGGTCGAGGGTGAATACCGGCGGGGCCGGGGCGAGCTGCGCCGCCAGCCGCTCGGCGTCGAAGGCGGCGATCAGCACCGCGCCGGCGCCGCCCTGCGCCAGCGCGGTCAGCGGCTGCGCCCGGTGGCCGAGGACGGCGCTGCCGACCCGCGCGATGTCCTGGACGTAAACGCCGGCGACATCGCCGCCTGCGAGGCCGAAGATCTCGGCGAAGCCGGCGGCGGCGCCGCCCGGATCGACGACCGCGACCCGGCCGTGTCGGCGCAATTCCGCCACCAGCGCGCGGCCCGGTGCGGCGGCGAGCGGATGGGTCAGCGCCTTGTACAGCGTGTTGCCGCCACGGACGTTGTCGAAGGTCTCGATGCGCAAACCCATGGCGCGATACTACACCGCCGGGGGGTCGCGCCGATCGTGCAATATCGCCGCCGCCAGCGCCCGGGTGACCACCGCGGCGAGCGCGGCGGCGGCGATCGTGTCGCTCAGGTAATGCGCGCCGGTGACGATGCGGCTCGCCGCGATCAGCAGCCCGCCGGCCAGATAGATCGGCAGATAGCGCGGCCACAGATACCACAGCGCCGCCACCAGCGCCGCCGCCGTCGTCGCGTGGCCGGAGGGAAACGACCACAGGTCGGCGCGGAAGCCGAACCAGGTGAAATCGTACTGCCCGGCGAGGAACAGCAGTTTCGGCCGGGTCCGCCCGAACACCACCTTGAGAATGTCGGTGGCCAGCCCGGCGGCCGCGACGGCGGCGAAGAGAAAGACGGGAACCGCCGTGTCGCCGCCGCGCCGGCGCACGACGAGCCAGAGGACGGCGAACAGGATCAGATAGGGATAGCCGAGCCCGAACCGGGCAATCTCGTGAAACAGCGGCTGCAGCGATGCGGCGTGGTCGTGCAGGTACCAGGCCAGCGGCCGGTCGATCCAGGCGATCGACGCGGCGATCGCCGCGGCGACCGCCGCCGCCGCGGCCAGCACGCGCGGCGCCGGCAGCGCGCGGCCCCAGTCGCGGGTGACGATCGCCCAATAGGCCAGCCGGCTGGTGCCGCAGGAAACCAGCCCGGCATAGAACACGTCGGAGAGGAAGTGATGGCCGGCGGCGATGCGGAGGAGGCCGATCGCGGCGCCGTAGCCGAGCGCGGCGGCGGCCCCGAGGCGGCGCGCGCGCGGCGTCGGCAGCAGCCAGGCGATCCCGATCAGCGAAAAGGCGAGCGCGGCATGGCCGGAGACAAACGAGCAGTTATGCGCGCACTGGTCGGCGCGCAGCGGGGCGGCGGTGAACTGCCTGGCGCCGCCGAATTCGGCGACCTGAAACGGGCGTGCCCGGCCCCAGTGGTCCTTGAGGACGACGTTGGCGACGAGCCCGGGGCCGAGCGCGGTCGACACGACGATGAACGCCAGCGCCTTGCGGTCGAGCCGCCACAGCGGCCTGCCGGAGCGGGCCAGCCGCAGCCCGGCGACGGCGACCAGCGCCGCCAGCGCGCAGACGGCGAGCGGAACCGATTCTTCGGCGAGGCGCCGCGCCGCCAATCCGGCGCCGATAAAGCCTGTGTCCGGGCTGTAGAACAGCCGGCTGAATGCCAGGTCGATGCCGGGAAACAGGAACAGCAGCAGCGCCGCCGCCGCGAGCCCGGCGAGCGCAGCCGGCTTCATCGCCGCCGCGCCAGCACCAGTTCGCGCACCGCCGCGCCGGCGCGGGCGGTGTCGTCCGGCGCCGCGTAGCACCAGGTGTCGAGCCGCCCGGTGAACGGGCGGGTGATCCCGGCCTCGCGCATCGCCTGGTGAAAGCGGGCGAACTTGCCGTCGCCGCCGCCGAGGTCGAGAATCTGCACCGGCTTGCCGGTGGCCGCCGCCTCGCTGACCATCGACACCGAATCGGCGGTGACGACAAAGCGGTCGGCATAGGCCAGAAGCGCGTAATAGGGGTTGTCGCCGCTGCCGTCCCAGACCCAGGCGGAAAGGTCGCCGAGCCCGGCGCGGAACGCGGCGAGCGCCGCCGCGCCGGTGCGCCGCGACGGCGTCGCGATCAGCGAGCCGCCCGCGGCGCGCAACGCCGCGGCGATGTCGCGGGCAAAGGCGCCGAGCCGCGCCGGGTCCTGGCGATAGGCGCGGTTGCCGCCGCCGAGCAGCACCGCCACGACCGGGTGCGGCAGCGCCGCGAGGCGGGGAAAGCGCACGCGCTCGGCGGCGAGCCGCGCCGCGGTGACGCGGTGCACCGCGCCGAGGGTGACGATGACCCGCTCGCCGCGCAGCCGGTCGTGCGACGGCACCACCATCAGGTCGAACTCGTCGCGTCCGACCCGCGGGTCCTGCACCTGCACCGCGACGGTGCGGCCGCGGCTCAGCCGGCGGATCGCCAGCGCCGGCATCGCCGTGTTGCGGCCGCAGCCGATGACCAGGTCGGGCCAGGGCGGGACGAGCCCGGCCCCCGGCGCCGCGGCGAGCGGGCGGGCCCATAATTGCGGCGGCAGCCACGCCCAGGGCGGGCGGATGTCGAGGCGCCGCTCTTCGAAGGCGAACCCGGTCGCCTCGGCGAGACCGAGCGCCTGGCTCGCCATCCCGGCCTTGCCGTCGTGCAACACCCAGGCCAGCGGCGCCCTGTCCATCGGCCTCCTTTACGGAAAGCGGCGCGGCCCGGCAAGCGCCGCCCGGTGCGCGCAACAAAATTGCGCGGCGGCCCGTGCGTTTCTATGATCCGTACCCATGCGGCAAACCCGGCTCGACCGCATCGACCGCCACATCCTGCGCCTGCTGCAGGAAGATGGCCGCCTCACCAATGTTGAACTGGCGCGCCGCGTCGGCATCTCGGCGCCGCCCTGCCTGCGCCGCGTCCGCGCGCTCGAACAGGCGGGCCTCATTCGCGGTTATCACGCCGAGCTGGCGGCCGACGCGCTGGGCTTCGGGGTGACCGTGTTCGCCCAGGTCGGGCTGGCGAGCCAGGCCGAGGCCGATCTCCAGGCGTTCGAACGCCTGGTCGCGACCTGGCCCGAGGTGCGCGAAGCGCACATGCTTGCCGGCGAAACCGATTTCCTGCTGAAGATCGTCGCCGCCGACTGGGACGACTACCAGCGCTTCCTCAGCACCCGGCTGACCTCGGCGCCCAATGTCAGCCACGTCAAGTCGGCGCTGGTGCTGCGCGCCTCCAAGAGCGAACCGGGGGTGCCGCTGGAGCCGGATCAGCCGAAGGCGACGGTGACGATCTCGTAGGATTTGGCGCCGCGCGGCGTCGACACCTCGACGCTGTCGCCCTTGCCCTTGCCGATCAAGGCTCGCGCCAGCGGCGAGGTCACCGACAGCCGGCCGCTCTTGATGTCGGCCTCGTCCTCGCCGACGATGCGGAAGGTCTGCTCCTCGTCGGTCTCCTCGTCGGCCAGCGTCACCGTGGCGCCGAACTTGACCAGCGAGCCCGACAATTTGGTCGTGTCGATGACCTCGGCGCGGGCGATCTTGTCCTCGAGCTCGGCGACCCGCCCCTCGATAAAACTCTGGCGTTCGCGCGCCGCGTGGTACTCGGCGTTTTCCGACAGATCGCCATGCGTCCGCGCCTCCGCGATGGCGCGGATGATCGCCGGCCGGTCGACGGTTTTCAGCCGCTTCAGCTCTTCCTGAAGGCGGTTGTAGCCGTCGCTGGTCATCGGGATTCTGTTCATCAAGACAGGATCGCCCGGAAAAAGCCGCAAACAGAACGCTCAAACGTAGGATTGCAAGGGAGCGACTTCAAGGCTGCCCTTGCGCAGCGCGCCGATCGCCTGAACAGCGGCGCGCGCCCCGGCGACGGTGGTGTAATAGGGGATGTTGTGGGTCAGGGCGGTGCGCCGCAGGCTGAAGCTGTCGGCGATCGCCTGCACCCCTTCGGTGGTGTTGAAGACGAGCTGGATGCGCCCGCTGCGCATCTCGTCGACGATATCGGGGCGGCCCTCGCGCACCTTGTTGACCGGCGTCACCGGCAGCCCTTCCTCGCTCAGCTTTTTCGCCGTGCCCCTGGTCGCCACCAGCTCGAAGCCCCAGGCGGCGAGCTGACGGCACGGCGCCACCAGCGCTTCCTTGTCCTGGTCGCGCACCGAAACGAAGACCGCGCCCGAGAGCGGCAGGTCGGTGCCGCTGCCGAGCTGCGCCTTGGCAAAGGCGCGGCCGAAATCGGCGTCGAGCCCCATCACCTCGCCGGTCGATTTCATCTCCGGCCCGAGGATCAGATCGACGCCGGGGAAACGGGCGAACGGAAACACCGCCTCCTTGACCGCGACATGGGCGGGCGCGGCCTCCCGCTTCTTCGCCGGCAGCAGCGTGGCGAGCCTCTCGCCGGTCATCACCCGCGCCGCGATCTTGGCGATCGGCACGCCGGTCGCCTTGGCCACGAACGGCACCGTGCGCGAGGCGCGCGGGTTGACTTCCAGGACATAGACCTCGCCGGCCTTGACCGCGAACTGCACGTTCATCAGCCCGACGACGTCGAGCGCCCGGGCCAGCGCCACCGTCTCGCGCTCGATCTCGGCGATGATCTCGGGCGACAGCGAATAGGGCGGCAGCGAGCAGGCGCTGTCGCCGGAATGGATTCCCGCTTCCTCGATGTGCTCCATGATTCCGGCGACATAGACCTCGGCGCCGTCGGCGACGGCGTCGACATCGACCTCGATCGCATCCTGCAGATAGCGGTCGATCAGAACCGGGCTCGATCCCGAGACGACGACGGCGCGGCTGATGTAGCGGTTGAGCCCGGCGGCGTCGTGGACGATCTCCATCGCCCGCCCGCCCAGCACGTAGGACGGGCGGATCACCACCGGATAGCCGATGCGGCGGGCGATCGCCTCGGCCTCGGCGGCGGAATAGGCGGTGCCGTTCTCGGCCTGGCGCAGCCCGAGGCCGCGCAGCAGCTGCTGAAAGCGCTTGCGGTCCTCGGCCAGGTCGATCGCGTCGGGAGAGGTGCCGAGGATCGGAATCCGCTCGGCCTCGAGCGCCTTGGCGAGGTTCAGCGGCGTCTGCCCGCCGAACTGGACGATGACGCCGAGCAGCGTGCCGCGGCGCTGCTCGACGCGGGTGATCTCGATCACGTCCTCGCCGGTCAGCGGCTCGAAATAGAGCCGGTCGGACGTGTCGTAATCGGTCGATACGGTCTCCGGGTTGCAGTTGACCATGATCGTCTCGATGCCGGCATCGCGCAGGCTGTAGGCGGCATGGACGCAGCAGTAGTCGAACTCGATGCCCTGGCCGATGCGGTTGGGGCCGCCGCCGAGGATGATGACCTTGCGGCGGGCCGACGGCGCCGCCTCGCACTCGGGCGGCGAGACGCCGTCGCCCTCGTAGCAGGAATACATGTACGAGGTCTGGGCGGGGAATTCGGCGGCGCAGGTGTCGATCCGCTTGTAGACCGGGGCGAGGCCCAAGGCGCGCCGCCGCGCCGTCACCGCCGCCGCGCCCAGCCCCGACAGGCGCCCGAGCCGCGCGTCGGAAAAGCCCATCTGCTTCAGCCTGAGCAGCCCGGTCGCGTCTTCCGGCAAGCCGCCGGCGCGCACCTGCTCTTCCGCCGCGACGATCTCGGCGATGCGCTCGAGAAACCATTTCTCGAAATGGCAGGCGGCGTGGATCTCGTCGGTCGACAGCCCGTGGCGGTAGGCCTGGGCGATCAGCAGCAGCCGGTCCGGC
>Ga0209581_1004832_pt1 | contig 10625 bp, 7 predicted proteins | sample Coa_R2_FD_187160 | JGI IMG/M metagenome (GOLD analysis project Ga0209581, IMG submission 187160) | Surface soil microbial communities from Centralia Pennsylvania, which are recovering from an underground coalmine fire - Coalmine... | ecosystem: Environmental > Terrestrial > Soil > Unclassified ...
TTCATAAGTGCCGGAGGGTATACCTGCAGTGTTATTGATATTAATAATTCTATTGTTAAGGGTAATGCAGGCGTTACCATTGATGCCAGAAAGAGTTGTGTCCCCTACATGCTCGGCTAACGCGGGAATTTCCACGATAGGATTGAGGTCAATACGCCGGAAGAGAATTCCGGAATTAACAGGAGCCGGACGCAATATTATTTCCGCCCGCTCGCCACCATGCAATGTGATGCCTGTGGCTTTAATTACATTTTTAAGAGTGCGTTGTCTAATCATTCCTTGCTTCTAATTCTTTGAAATACCTGAACATAGTACCATAATATGATGTTTTATTGAAATAAAAATAAGAAAGACCAGATCCGCTCCATTGATGCTGGACTTTCATTTCGCACTTTTTACCATTTTTAGAATGCAATATCCATCAATTTATACATTTTTTTGATATTTATTTAACTTATACCGTTACATTTGTTCACTTTGTGACAAAAATATTTTGCTTATTTAAATTCCGGCATCTGGCTGGAGGTCGTGTTGTCCACGGACGGACCTACCTCGGATTTAGCTGGCAAATAGTCCTGAAACAATCTGAGAAAGTACGGCCTCTGCCATTTTGCGCCGTAAACAAAAACATAATCCGAATCACTACTGGAAGGCGCATGGATTGACTTCAAAAGATCAGAATAATTGATACTGTCCAGCTCATGCTGGAGCAAGGATATGTTTTTTTCAAACTGCTGATTGAGCAAGTCCAGATTATCCAACGTCAAGCTGCCAACGTTTTTTTCGATCAAAAGTTCGAGTTTCTTTTGTATTCGCCGCAGTTTCGGCATCATGCTCAATTGAACAATACCCGATACGTCACTGGAACTGTCGGATACCGAAAACATGATTAAATTAACAGCCGCATACATTTCATCGAGTTTTTTATATTTCGTCACATAGTTTTGCGTCAATGATTCAATCTTTTCAATCAGGGCACTCCTGGATTTCAAGCCTCGCAAGGCAATGACATCCAGGCGGCCGACAAATTCGGTAACAACAATCGGTTCATCACCGATCCACTTTATTGCTTCAAGAATCGTCTCTTTGAATTCGTGAAGCTTGAAGACAAAATTGATACATTGTTTGGCACCGAATACATCGAGCTTTTTCCTGGTCTCAATTCCAGCCATGCAGGCTTTTTCAACCTGCTGCCTGAGACCGGACTCAGGTGTTCTTTGCAGTGCCGCGAGCTTTCTCTCTAACAATATGGTTTCAAAAATTTCAATAGCGTATTCCAGTGTGCCTCTTGCCAAAGGGTCAGACTTGACCATCTGATTTAATAAAACCTCTATACGTTGCTTGTGCTTTTCATCGATATCGATACCCACAAATAATTTCTCGAATACACAGTGATGCGCAAAATAATTAGCCTTGCTGATATTAGTGGAAGGATTATCATTAGCTCTCCAGATCAGCGCCAACACCCACGCAACACTATAAATATCACTTTGCCTGGTTAACTGCTTGCAATCATAAAATTCAGGAGATGCGTATAAGGGCGTGCCAACAGTTTTGTGATCATATTCGTCTGCATCGACACTCAGACCGAAATCAATTATCACCACATCGACATATTCCCCAATATTGGCGATGATATTCGCCAGCTTGATATCCCTATGGACAATATTGTTATTATGAACCTGTGTCTTAAGCGCTCTCAATACCGCGATTGATAATTCGATACGTTTATCCGTGGCAAGCGTACTTGAATTTTTAAGTTTCTCAGCAGTGTCTTTTTTATGGAACTGCTCCAGATCCTCACCGCCTATCCGCCGCATCACAATAACACTGCCGGCATTGTTGCCGCGCGAAAAAAATGTCGGAAACTTGGCATGCAGCTGCGACACACGATCGAGTAATTTCCACTCAATCATGACTGAATCCAGACCATCTTTCAGGATTTTTCCTACGCGCAGCTTTCCGCCTTTATAGGCAACCGAATCATCTTCAAGAGGCGCAAGCGTACCGATAATTTCTTCAATATTGCCGTAGCATCCGTTCCCGACAGATATGCCGCCAATTATTTTTCCACTGTAAACATCATAGCGATGCTCGCCTGGATCACTCTTGCGCTGTCTTGAGATCAATTTGAACTTCAGGTTGATATGAGAAGGAATGGAAAGTATACCCAGTTTGTCAGCCAGCGGATCCTGAGGATTCAGCGGCGGGAACTCATAGTCAATGCCCGGATAAAAACACGTTTCCCCATTCTTGCGCAACTGCTCAAGAAAATAGCCCAGAATCAGCCTGTCTTCCACCGTCATCAGTGTAGGATCAATGACACGCTTCACATTCCGAGAAATCGAGCCTGGTAAATCAGCGTGACTGCCAGATGAACGCATATTCATTTCATCACATCCGTAATTATCTGAAAATGTCACTTCATCTCCTTCAGCTTTAATGACTTTCTGCCTTTAAGCTAGCGACATTTATATCTAGGCTCCGATTTCGAACAGCCTCTGGATTGCGGTGTCAACATCCGCGGCTCTGGGTCACCGGAATACGCAAAAATACTTCTTCCAACAACCAGGCTCCCGGATTGCTTATCATTGCAAAACTTGCCAGAGGAGCTTTTCAGTTCATTAAGGTTCCGGATTTCGCTTAAAGGCAGCTGGCGAAAGTCGACCTCAGCCATCAGGGCAACGGCTTTCTCTGCTGCTTTGGCGTATTTATTTGCCATAACTGCCAGGTCATCCAATGTTACAATGCGCAGCTTGCCCGTTTCCAGCAAATGATTGATGATGACTGCTTGCCTGCTCAGTTCCTTTGCCATATCGCCATGACGATCTTGTTGGCGAATTGCATCACTCAGGCATTTTAATTTCTTTTCCAACTTTTCAAGACGCTTGACATTATCCAGATAAAATTCAAATGTGTTAGTGATTTTTTTCACAATATCGCTCTTCGTTGTCATCCCGCGCAATATCTCGACTCCGAGCGTATCCAGAAATTCACTGATAATCTCCGGCGAATCATGTATGCATTCCAACTCCTCACCGAGGTTATTGACGAGCATCATGATTTGATCCAGCAAATCACCAGCCACTTTCTTCCTGAGCCTGGCAGCGTGAATATGCGCATTAAAAAGCTCAACCATCCATTCCGAATGGCTGCTGGAATACTTGCGTGCGAATATGATTTCTTCGAATACGCTGATAGCATCTTCAATTGTGATGCGCAAGTCCTTGTCATGAACGGTCATTTTCTTTAACAATCTGCCGATTTGAATTTTATGACTGCTATCCAGATCATGAATATTATTAAACAGATTTTCAAACAAACAGGTAAGGGATGCCTGATAGGCTTTCTTTAAATCACAGGGACTCGATGGATCATTGGAAACGTAAATATCCGGTGGTTTTGATCTCCAGATCAGTCCGATAACTTTTGCTGTCGAATAAATGTCTGTTCCCTGATTCGATCCCGTCATCTCGAAAATTTCCGGCGCCGCATATAATGGCGTCCCTACTTTTTCGTGTTCGATTGCTGACGGATCCAGCTTGCTCACCCCGACATCAATTATATTCACTTCAACAGGATTAAATTGGTTGTCAAGATAAACAATAATGTTTTCCGGCTTAATGTCCCTATGCACGATTCCCCGGTCAGATATTTGTTTTTTAATCGCCCGCAAAATCATGAGCGATAACATTAACCGCTGGTCCGCGTTAAAAATATTCTGCTTCGAATCTTTTACAAGCAGACTGAATAATTCATTACCGCGAAAATATCGCAATACGCTAAAACTGCGTTTTCCGTTGTCTGTAAACGTTGGTTTTTTGACATGCAGATGCGGCGTTCGCTTGCCGGCCTCGTATTCATCTTCAGCTTTTTTTGATGGATACTCATCATTGTGAATTTGTTCCTTGATAATCCGATTTGACGGTTTTAGTTTCAATCCACCATCGGATTGGGGTGACAGCGAACCTTTGCTTTTATATACGGTGCCATAGTGCCCGCTCCCCAGTTTGTTGCCTATTATTTCAAACCGGTAATCACAAGGATTGCCTTCGCATACCCGCCAAACCAGTGGATATCTCAGGTTTAATGTTATTTCGATTTTCTGTTTTTGGTCAGCTCCCGTAAACTGAAACCTGTTTAATCCCCGCGGGAAATAAAGCTGTTTACCTGAACGTACACATTCATTCAGTACCCTGCCCAGAAACAAACCCTGTTCGTGTGAAAGCGCCAGCGGATCAATTTCGTTCGTCTCTAATCGGAATCGACTGGCATGCTTGATAAACTGGGCACTTTTGAAGTGAGCCAAAATTGAGCCAAAGTCGCTCAATAAGCTTTCTGCGCTGCTGGTATCGTAAGTGATGGTGACAAGAGGAATATCCTGCTTACATTGCTCTGCCGCTGAATCAATCTGTCCGAACAGTTTTTTGAATAAAGCTGAAAACATGACGACACCCTATCATCCTTGAAAACAAGAGTGACTTGTCCGTGCAGCAAAAATTTTTCATTGTCCAGGCTTATGCAACGCGCCACATTGAACAACCATCAGACATCTTCTTCCTTTCTGCGCAGGAACGCAGGGATATCGAGATAATCAATATCATGCGTTTTTTCCGCAGCCGGAATGGAACGATTAGATGTGGATGTCGCTGTCGAGGCTGGTGCAGCGGTTGTCAGCCCTTGCTTACGGATAATTGCAGGCTTGTCCAGATTCCCATAATCAACCTGATTGTCCGTCGCCGTTCTGACATTCTCCAGCGCTGGCATTTTTAGAGCTGCTGCAACTTGCTTTCTGCCCAAACCTGTCACTATAACCGTGACACGAACTTCATCACGCAATTCAGGATCAATCACAGTGCCAACAACGACTGTTGCACTTTCTGAAGTGATATTTTTAATAACTTCTCCCACTTCCTCGAATTCGCCAATCGAGAGATCCAGTCCGGCAGTGATGTTAACGAGCACACCTTTTGCGCCAGACAAATCAACATCTTCAAGCAGGGGACTTGCAATAGCCGCCTCAGCTGCCATGCGCGCACGATTGTCGCCAGAACTGACACCTGTTCCCATCATGGCCATGCCCATTTCAGACATCACGGTGCGAACATCAGCAAAATCGACATTTATCAATCCCGGACGAGTTATTAATTCAGCAATGCCTTGTACCGCTCCGCGCAATACATCATTGGCAGCCTTGAATGCATTGATGAGGGTGACATTTTTACCCAAAACACTAAGCAATTTGTTATTTGGAATGGTAATAAGTGAATCAACATGCTGTGATAAATTTGCAATTCCCTGCTCAGCGGTCTGCAAACGCATTCTACCTTCAAATGAGAATGGCTTTGTTGTGACAGCGACAGTCAGGATACCTAGTTCTTTGGCAATCTGGGCAAATACAGGGGCAGCACCAGTTCCCGTTCCGCCTCCCATACCGGCGGCCAGAAACACCATGTCTGCACCGCCCAATACAGTGCGGATTTTTTCACGGTCTTCCTCTGCAGCACGCCGCCCTACTTCCGGATTTGCACCAGCACCTAATCCTCTTGTGATGTTTTCACCTAACTGGATAATTGTGTTTGCGGAAGAGTTTTTTAATGCCTGCGAATCTGTGTTGGCACAAATAAACTCTACACCCTCAATGTGGCCTGCCATCATATGCTCGATAGCATTACCACCGCCACCGCCAATACCAACAACCTTAATAACCGCATTTTGTTGACAAGTATCCAATAGTTCAAACATGCCATGACTCCCTTGAATCCCAAACAGGCATATGGCTTGAAATGCCGTTTGGGTAAAAAACTAGAAATTACCCTGGAACCAGTTCTTCATTCTGGACCATAAACTTTTAATACTTGGCTGACTGATAACCACTTCACGCTGGTTCAAACGCTGCCTTTGTCCATACACTAGCAAACCCACGCCTGTCGCGTAAATAGGATTATGTATGATGTCTGGCAAACCCGTCACATTATGCGGCTTGCCGATACGCACTGGCACCTTGAATATCCGCTCTGCGATCTCATGAGCCCCCTCAATTTTGGACGCGCCTCCGGTCAGTACAATTCCGGCCGCAATAAAATCTTCCAGTCCGCTGCGCCTTAATTCACCCAGCGCCAATGTAAATAATTCTTCGTAACGCGCCTCAACCACTTCTGCCAGTGCCCGACGGGGAATACGCCGCCCCACGCGATCGCCAATGGTCGGTATTTCTATCATTTCGCTTGAATCGACCAGGTCCTGCAAGGCACACCCGTATTTGATTTTGATTTCTTCAGCATTACGGGTGGGTGTTCGCAGTGCGATTGCGATATCGTTCGTTACCTGATCACCAGCAATGGGTATGACAGCCGTGTGGCGGATGGCTCCATCTGTAAAGATGGCAATATCACTGGTGCCGCCGCCGATATCAATCATGCACACGCCTAATTCTTTCTCATCATCAGTTAAAATTGACTGACTTGAAGCAAATTGTTCAAGCACAATATCACTCGTTGCCAACCCGCAACGCTTCATGCACTTTACTATATTCTGTGCCGCACTAACCGCACCAGTCACGATATGCACCTTGGCTTCCAGTCTTACGCCTGACATGCCAACCGGCTCGCGAATCGAATCCTGATTGTCGATAATAAATTCCTGGGGCAATACATGCAGGATTTTTTGATCGGCAGGTATCGCAATGGCCTTGGCAGCATCGATAACTCTCTCTACATCACTCTGGGAGACTTCGTGATCACGAATAGCTACAATACCATGTGAATTGATACTCCGGATGTGGCTTCCAGCGATACCGGTATAGGCAGAAAATATCTCGCAGCCAGCCATATGCTCGGCATCTTCAACTGATCGCTGAATTGACTGCACTGTTGATTCTATATTTACAACAACCCCTCTTTTCAAACCTTGAGAAGGGTGTGAACCAAATCCGATGACATTGAGTTTTCCATCACCGGTTGTCTCGCCAACAAGAGTGACAACTTTTGAGGTACCAATATCGATACCCACCAGGAGATCTTTATTTATTGGCTTCTTTGCCATATTTATTCTTCCAAAATCAAATCGGAACCAATACTATACCCTCGGCACTCTGCATAAATCATTTTTTGCGCAAAGCCGCCAGGAACATTCCTGCCAACAAATTGCAGGAAATCAATAAATCAGGTGCTTACCGTATCTTTCCAGCGTACAGCCATGCCGTTAGGATAACGTAAATCAATGTAATCTACATCTGCTGCCCGCATACCTACAATTTTGGGGTACACTTTCACAAAATGATCAAGACGAGTCAAGATATCTTTATGTCCCACTTGCAACATAATTCCATTATCTAACTTCAATTTCCACGTAAAATAAGGCGTTAATTCCAGGTAAGAAATCTTAGCATGTAATGGGAGCAATAATCGATTCATGTCATTAAAATACCGCAGCATAATTATCTGCTGCCCTGCGGGCCCGATAAACCTTGGCAAGTTGTCAGGATAAGTTTCCTGACCAGGTGTGAATATTTCTCCGGCATCACTCAGCAGACCTTCCTCATTCCAGCGAGCCGCCGGATTTTTCTCAACCACGGTGATTTCAACCTGGTCCGGCCAGACACGCCGCACATATAATTCCGAAACCCATGGCATTTGCAATAATCGATCACGGATGTAGTCAACATTGATCTTAAAAAACCCATTATTGACCAGAGGGAAAATTAAATTTTGCACCTGCTGGTGATCCAGACGGTTGACGCCAAACACCCGAACTGTTTTGATCGGAAAATAACGGGAAAAATTCAACTGATTCAGGGTGAAAACAATAGAGAGGATAATGGTACCCAGCAAGGCTATCTTGAATGTCTGGGATATGTATTGAAAAGGATTTCGTGGCTGCTGCCCTTTCCTTGCTTCCATTCTGCTACCTTTAGGCTTTTTTTCTAAAGTGACTCATGAATGCATCAGGGTGAACAGCATAAGAATTCAACCTTTGCCGTGATTGGCGCCCACATTCGCAGTCACTCTCAATTTTTCGATCGGCCGATAATACAAACCTCAGTGATCAATCGTACACCTGTTTTCTGTTCTACGGTAGCACCTATATCAGCAATCAGATTTTCAATATCTGCGGAGGTTGCGCTGCTTTCATTAATGATAAAGTTGGCATGCTTCTCGGACACACGAGCTCCACCGATATGCTTGCCTTTTAATCCGCAGTCTTCAATCAGCCGACCGGCATAGTTACCGGGCGGATTACGGAAAACCGATCCACAATTTGCAGTACCGGTTGGCTGTGTGCTGTTACGCTTCTCAAGCAGGGTACGAATATGATTAAGCGATTGCTCCTTGTCACCTGGCAGATAGGTAAAATGTCCGGCGACAAACCATTCGCCCTCAGGCCTGACGACGTGCCGGTAGCCTATCTGGAAATCAGAAATCGGCCGTATTTTAATTTCACCTGATCTGTTAATCGTTTCCACCATGCGGACATAACGCCAGGTTTCACCGCCAAAACAACCTGCGTTCATTGCCAACGCACCACCGACTGTGCCTGGGATCCCCGCCAGAAATTCGAGTCCCGATGATCCCATTCGAGCGGTAAACCGCGCAAGCTGCGCGGAGGCCACACCAGCTTCCGCCCGTATTGTCTGATCACTCATCTGCGCCAATTTGTTTAGCGCGCCCTGGGTAATAACGACAACACCTTCAATCCCGCCATCACGAACAAGCGTATTACTGCCTAAGCCAAGCCATGTCAATGGAACAGAACCAGGCAGTTGGCGTAAAAACGCAGAGAGGTCATCCAGGTCAGCCGGAATATAGACATAGTCAGCATTTCCGCCTGTACGCCAGGATGTGTAATTGGCCAGCGATTCATCTTTTAACAGCTGGCCGCGAAGCACCGGATTGAATGTCAGAGAACAGATGTCCACCATATGCGTTTTTACTTTACCGCCTCTTTCAGCTTCGTTGATGCCAAACGGGCGGCTAACGCGCCGATATTGCCAGCACCCTGCATTAACAGCACATCGCCGTCCTGCAATTCCTGTTCAAATAACGATGGCAGAACATCATGCCGTTCGACAAATATCGGTTCAATCTGTCCGCGCTTTTTGATTTCCCTGGCGAGCGCAGCGCCGTCGGCACCCTGGATAAATTCCTCTCCCGCGGAATAAACATCAAGAAGCATCAATTTATCAGGCTTGGACAGTACATTACAAAAATCACCAAACAGATCACGCGTCCGGGTATAACGATGTGGCTGATATACCATTACCAGCCGGCGGTCTGGCCAGCTCTCACGCGCAGCCTGCAGCGTCGCGGCAATTTCACGAGGATGGTGGCCATAATCATCCACCAGGGTAACCTGTCCGCCCTTGGGCAACTCGAAATCGCCATAAATCTGGAAGCGTCTGCCAATGCCGGCAAAGTTTTCCAGGGCATCGATAATGGCACGGTCCTGTACTTTCAATTCAGACGCCACGGCTATGGCTGCAAGTGCATTTAACACGTTATGCCGTCCCGGCAAATTCAGGGTCACCGGCAAGGGTGGCTGCCCCTTGGGACGTTCAACCATAAACTGGGTACGCATGCCAACCTGGGTATAGCTTAATGTCTTGAAATCCGCTTCGCTGGAAATGCCATAGGTAACCACCGGGCGTGACAATTTCGGCAATATTTCCCGCACGACTGGATCATCAATACAAAGTACGGCAAGACCATAAAAAGGCAGGCGATGCAAAAATTCAATAAACGTCATCTTCAACCGTTCGAAATCATTTTCATATGTTCCCATATGGTCCTGATCTATATTCGTTACGATTGAAATCATGGGCTTGAGATATAAAAAAGAAGCATCACTTTCATCTGCTTCAGCTACAAGATAATGGCCGCGGCCCAATCTTGCATTACTGCCCACGCTATTCAGGCGGCCGCCAATCACAAAAGTCGGATCCAATCCAGCCTCTGCAAGAATACTGGTGACAAGACTGGTAGTAGTAGTCTTGCCATGGGTTCCCGAAACAGCGATTCCATAGCGGAAACGCATTAACTCGCCCAGCATCTCCGCGCGCGGCACGATAGGAATGTGCGCACTTTGTGCCGCTTCCAGCTCGGGGTTATGCATATCTACCGCTGATGAGCGCACAATGACATCCGCATTCTTGATATTGCTGGCATCGTGTCCGCGATAGATAATTGCACCCATCACACGCAGCCACTGGGTCAATGAATTTTCGGAAAGATCTGATCCCGAAACTGTATACCCCTGTCGCAACAGGACTTCGGCAATGCCAGCCATACCGACACCACCTATACCTACAAAGTGGACATGTTTAATATGTCCCATCTCAAACATCCAGCTCAACGGCAGACCTCCTGACAAATTTCTAGAATTTTTTCTGCAACATTCACTTTGCGTAATTCATACGCAGATTGCGCCATTGCAATGCGCTTCTCTGGGGATTGCGCGAACCCTCTTACTATATCTGCTAATCGTGCATCTGTTAATTCAGATTGCTGAATACAGATGGCAGCATTGTTTCTGACCATGAATTCCGCATTCGCTGTTTGATGATCATCGACAGCAAACGGGAATGGAACAAATATCGCACCCAGCCCTGCCGCACATAATTCGGCAAC
>Ga0209581_1004834_pt1 | contig 10623 bp, 5 predicted proteins | sample Coa_R2_FD_187160 | JGI IMG/M metagenome (GOLD analysis project Ga0209581, IMG submission 187160) | Surface soil microbial communities from Centralia Pennsylvania, which are recovering from an underground coalmine fire - Coalmine... | ecosystem: Environmental > Terrestrial > Soil > Unclassified ...
CGGGCAAGCATGCGCTGGTGACAGGCGGGGGACGCGGGATCGGGCGTTCGATTGCATTGGCGCTGGCGCGCGCCGGCGCCGACGTTGCGGTGGCGGCGCGAACGGTGCCGCAACTGGAAGCGGTGGCCGGCGAGATTCGCGCGCTGGGGCGCCGCGCGTTCGCGATCCCAATCGACCTGACCCGGCGCGATCATATCGAGGAGCGCGTCCGGCAGGCGGCCGAACAACTGGGCGGCCTCGACATCCTGGTCAACAACGCCGGCGGCAATATCGGTGAGGGGGCACAGATCGACCCCGTCACTTACGATCCGCAGACCTTCGAAGACTGCCTGTTCTTCAACCTCACCCAGGTGTTTTACGTCACCCGCACCGCGCTGCCCTACATGATTAAAAACAACTGGGGCAGGATTTTGAACACCGGGTCGGGTTCCGCCCACCGCGGCGGTGCGATCCTCGCCTACACCGCGGCCAAGCACGGACTGATCGGCTACACGCGCTCGCTGGCGTACGGAGTCGCCCGCTACGGCATCAACGTCAATGTCATCAATCCCGGATGGACGAACACCGCGATGGTGGACTGGGAGAGGATGGCCAAGGGGATGAACACGACGGCCGAGGGCGCGCGGCAGTTCGCCTGCGGCCAGAGTATCCAGCGGCGCATTATCGAGCCCGACGAGCTGGGCCCGATGGCGGTGCTGCTGTGCTCGAATGCGGGCAGTGCAATCACCGGTCAGGTGGTATTCGTCGACGGCGGCTTCAAGGTGTAGGGCCGCCCCGCGGAGTTGACGGGCGGTGAAATTCCCGCTCTGCCAGAGCGGGCAACCCCAACTTCAGGTCACTTGTAGAGGATCTGCGCGCGCAGGTCCTTCATGACGCCCAGCGCAAATGGTCTGAAGGCGGTATCGACCTGCGGCGTGCAAACATTGCCCGGCGTCATGTCGTCGAGTTCGCGCACCACGGTCACCGTGTTGCCGCGGTGCTGATACCCGGCGCTGTAGGTTGCGTCCTTGCCCTTGAGCTGGACGTCGGAGGGCATCGCCATCACCTGCACGTTGTCGGGCAGGTGAAAGGTAAAACTCTCCCTGGCGTATGCGCCCATAGTGAAATCGACGGTGCGCACCGGGCCGTTGGCACCGGCAACCAGAGCCGCGATGGTGTTGGCGCCAGCCAACTCGCAGACGCCGCGCGAACAGGCCGCCGCATTGCGGGTGACCCCGGCGGTCAGCATTCTGATGCTCTCGTCGGGTACGGCGTTGGCCCTGGCGCGCGCATCGTAGGCGGCCGCCACCGCGCCATAGTCCTTGAAGGTCGAGGCCACGATCAGCGGACCGTAGTCCAGCGCGGATACCGAACCCGGCTCGGGCGTGGCAATCCGGTCGCTGTGATAGGTCCACAGCCAGTTGCGCCGGCCCTTGGCGCTTGGCGTCTCGCCGCCCTTGACGCCTCGCGCTTCGACCTGCAGCTTGAGCGAGTCGGGCGCGCTGATGCTGACCTGCGCGTCATCGTAGGTCATGAACTTGGAGAACGACCGAAGGCAGGAGAAGTTACCCGGAAAGGTCGCTTCCCGTTGCGTGCGCGTGTAGACCATCGCGACCGTGGCGCCGACCGATACTTCGGGAAACGCGACCGTGATGGTCTTGAGGTCGGAGAACATCGGCGCCGCCTTGCCCCTGCCCTTGTTGACCTCTTCCTGAAAATTGGCAGGCGGGACGTCAAACCGGGTGCCGTCGTGTTTGAGCGTATAGGCGTGCAGGATTTTCACGCTCTGCAGACGGTCGCTGTAGCTGATATAAGCACGATTAGCTTCCGAAACCCCCTGCTCCGCCAGAACCTTGATTGCGACCTCCCAAGTCTCCACGTGTGTGCCGTCGGCGTTGACCTCGTAGTGAACGCGGTAGCGAACATACTTGATGTAGCCGGCGAAGGGCGCGGACGCGGCCCGTAACCGTACAGCAAGGGTCCGAGGGCCGCGAGCAAGACGGCGGCCAGGCGCGACAGCTTGAGGCTTGCGGCGATCTTCATTCGACGTATGTTATAGCGCGCTTTATACGTCGGCAAGCGCCAAAGATAGCAGCTTTCTACTGCCGTTGCCTCAGGCCGCACTGAACAAACCACACTGTGAAAGCGGCTTCATAACCCCGATTTCTAATTTCACCGGTGCTTTGATAGATTGGGCTTTAGCTGTCTTTGCATCTTGCTTACCTACAAAAGGCAGCCGCGTACATTTTTGTACAGGTCGGCCGTGGCCCCAGTTCAAAACGCCCGGTGGGCATCACTAACCAGACGAACGCCAAGCTATGTTGGTATCGCTGCTCTGCTCCTGCTGTTAACTCAGGGCAAAGACTTGCCGAGCGGCGCGGCCGGTGCTCCGGATGCCAATCGTGTGCTCGGTCAGCTCGATTTCACCCACAACGGCGCAAACATTCTCACCGCTGCCGGTCTTGCCGCACCAGGCGCGGTCGCGATTGATCGCAGCGTCGTTCCCAACCGGATTTACATCGCCGACGCCGGCAACCATCGCGTGCTGGGCTGGCATAGCGTCGACGCACTGACCAACGGCGCGCCTGCCGGGGTGGTGCTCGGCCAGCCGGATTTCCTCACCTCGTTGTTTCAATGTAATAACGCAGCGGTAACCGGGCAGACGCTCTGTATTCCAGCCGCGCTCGCGGTTGACCCCGCAGGCAACCTTTATATTGCGGATTCGGGCAACAACCGGGTGCTTGAATACGATAGTCCCTTCACCACCGATACCGTGCCCGACATGGTATTCGGTCAGGGCGGCAGCTTTACCTCCAGCGCCTGTAATCTCGGTGGCAGCATCACCGACGCGACCCTGTGTCAGCCCGGCGGAGTGACGGTTGATGGAGCCGGGCATGTCTATGTTTCGGACACCGGCAATTCGCGGGTCCTGGAGTATGACGCTCCGTCGGCTGCCAACACGCATGCCGACGCGGTTTTCGGCCAAGGGGGCAAGTTCGATTCGGGGCTCTGCAACAACGGCGGCGTCAGCGCGGCCAGCCTGTGCCATCCCTCCTATCTGGCGAGCGATCAGGCCGGCAACCTGTACGTCAACGACCGGGGCAATTTCCGCGTGCTGGAATACGACACTCCGCTTGCCACCGATACGGTCGCCGATTTGGTCTTCGGCCAGGGCAACAGTTTTACTTCCAATACCAACCACTGCACGGCGGCTCCCGGCGCCGCCACGTTTTGCACAGCCGAGGCGCTCGCGGTCGACAGCCGCGGTAACCTCTACATCCCGGATTCCAGCTTCGCGCGGGTGCTGGAATTCAACAACCCGGTTGGCAGCGGCCAAACGACCGCGGACGGCGTGTTTGGCCAGCCCGACCTGACCTCCGCCGGATGCAACAACGGGGGGCTAAGCGCGGCCAGTCTTTGCGGTCCAACCGGCGCGGCGGTGGACATGTCGAACAATCTTTATGTGGCGGATTCCGTCAACAACCGGGTGCTGAAGTTCAACGACCCGCTGGCAAGCAATCCGCCCGAGACCACCGCGGACGTGGTTTTGGGTCAACTCGGCTTCAACCGCGACGGCGTCAACCTTATCAACCAGCGCGGCCTTTATGCTCCCTCCGCGCTTGCGATCGACACCAGCGCGGTGCCCAACCGCCTGTACGTCGCCGATAGCCGCAACAACCGGGTGCTGGGATGGAACAGTGTGCCGGGTTTTGTCAACGGCGCTTCCGCCGACCTGGTGATCGGCCAGCCGGATTTTCTCTCCGGCGACTGCAATCAGACCGCCGCGAGCAGCGCCGGCATCGCCAACCCCACGGCCAGCACGTTGTGCGACCCGCAAGGTGTCGCGGTCGATGCGCAGGGCAATCTCTATGTCGCCGACGCTTCCAATTATCGGGTCCTGGAGTATGACCAACCCTTCAGCAGCGGCAAGGTTTTCAATCTCGCGGCCCATTTGGTATTCGGCCAGCACGGCAGCTTCACCAGCCGGATACCCAACCGTGGTGGAGTCTCCGCCGACAGCTTGTCCGGTCCTTCAGGAGTGGCTACCGATCCTGCGGGCAACCTCTACGTCGCTGACAGCGGGAACAACCGGGTGCTTGAGTACAGCGCACCGGTAACCTTGAACAACACCAGCGCGGATGCGGTCTTTGGGCAGGCCAACGACTTTAGCACCGCCATCTGCAACTTCGACCAGACCTGCAGGCCGACCGGATGCACCCCGGGGCCCGCCGGGCTATGCCGCCCGCAGGCGGTGGCAGTCAACGCGGCGGGCACTGTGTTTATCGCCGACGGCGCCAACGCGCGGATTCTGGGCTATCTCAACCCCTTGGCCACCGACAAGGTCGCCGACCTGATTTTGGCCAACATCGCGGCGTCGGGCCTTGGTTTCGATGCGCCCGGTAACCTGTACGCTGCGGCCGGAGCCGTGGTCGTTTTCAACGCGCCGCTTTTCAGCGCCGAGCCGTCAATGCTCCTCATCGCGCAGCAGATGCTTTCGACGCAGCCCGAGGCTGCCGGCGTATGCGACGGCACGGGAGCGGCTTTGGATTCGAGCAACAACCTCTACGTGGCGGATTCATGTAACAACCGGGTGCTCGAATTCAATAGACCCTGGCCCACTGCGACGCCGACTGCGACGGCTACCCCTGCGCCGACTCCCACACCATCGGCGGCGCCCACCGCGATGCCGCCGGTCATCACGAGCCTGTCTCCGCCGGTGATCCTGGTCGGCACCAACTTCACAATTTCGGGTGCCAACTTTACAGCCGGTTCCAAGGTCAACTTCTTCGTCGCGACCGCCGAGGGTCCGATCAACGCGGGTCCGTTGATACCTGTGACGCGCAGCCTGCCGACCCGGCTTACGGTTGCGCTGCCGGTCTCCGTGCCGCTGGGGCAGGGCTTCTGCGCAGTGCAGGTGGTCAACACCGACCAGAACTTCGCCACCTCGACACCCGCACCCGCACTGCTGCAGGGTTCCGCGGCCGCAGGACTTCCGAGCCTGACCAGCATCAACGGCGTGCCGCTGGCCGCGACCAGCGCCGACCCCGGCTACGCGGCCAACAACGTGGAAACGGTGGTCAAGCAGGGCACCGAAGTGCAACTGGGCGGCAACGGCTTCGACGTTGCCAACGGCGTGGCGATCGATCTGTTTTGCGACTGCAAGGGCGGCAAGGTGGGCGCCTTCTTCCTTAACCCGGGCAATCCCGGCCTGAGCCCGACGCTGCTCGAATTCCCGCTGCCTTCAAGTGGAAATTTCGCGCCGGCAACCGGGCCGGGGTCGTTCGTGATAAGCAATGCCGGGACGATGAAGACTTACAGCCACAAGAGCAACGCGGTCTCGGTCCCGATCGGAGCGAAGGTATCGGTGACGATGGTGACCCAGGCCGGGAGCACGATCACGGTGGACGGAAACGGGTTCTCCACGCAAAGCGTGATTAACCTTTTCAACATGCAAGGCGGCGCCGTCGTCAACCTGGGCGGCGTTGCCGGCACCGCGAAAATTCCGCTGACGCTGGTCGACGCAACGCGTCTTACGTTCACTGAACCGGCCGGCGCCGTCCCCGGCCCTGCTTATGTCCAGGTCCTCAACCCGCCGTTTCTCCCCTACACGAGCTCGGGCAGCGCGTTCACCCTTCAGTGACTGCGCATTAGGGTAATGATAGATCGCACCTTGTTTCATAGGCGGAAGCTCAATGTGATAAAAAGCAAGTTGCGTCTTTAGCATCTATTGCATTTATTAGTTAAATATCCGCCCGCCGCGCCCGCATCCGGGGCTGCATTCCGCAATGCAGGCGCGAGTTTTGATGCATAATGGTGCGGGCGACGGTCGCATGAAATCCACGCCCGCCAAAGCAAAAAAAACCACCCGCCGGGCCCCGGAGCCGCGTCCGGATCTATGGCAGCGCATCCGCATCAGCGATTCCCTGTCAATCGCCGCGGTCGCCGTCCTGACCGCCCTGATCTACCTGCGATGCCTGGGCAACGGCTACGTGTTCGACGACCACGAGATGATCATCGTCAATCGCTATATCGGCCAGTGGTCGTTTCTGTGGAAGGCGCTGACTAATGACAGTTGGTGGTTCCGCGACCCGGCCCATCTGCCGCAAAGCCACTATTACCGCCCGCTGCAGGACATCTGGCTGGGGCTCAACTACCAGGTCTTCGGACTCAATCCGGTGGGTCCGCACGCGCTGATGGTCGGACTGCACGTGGCGGCGGTGCTGTTCGTTTACGGGATTGCCGTTCGGCTGGCCGCGGACCGCACCGCCGGCCTGCTGACGGCGTTGCTCTTCGGTCTGCTGCCGGTGCACGCCGAAGCGGTGATTTGGGCCACCGCGATTCCCGAGTCGCTGGCCGGCACGCTGCAGTTGGGCGCCTTTTACTTCTATCTGCGCTGTCGCGACGAGGGGTGGCATAAAGGCTCCGCTTGGTCGCTGGCGATGTTTGGCGGCGCGCTGCTCAGCCATGAAAGCGCAATCGCGTTTCCGCTGCTGATCGCCGCGCACACCTTTTTGTTTGAAAAGCGTCAACGTCTCGACCTCCTGCCAAATCAGGCGCCGCGGCCGGTGGGGCTGTGGGAGCGCAGCCGAAGCGCGTTGGCCGCGGCCGTCCCCTTTGTCGCGCTGGCGATACTTTATCTTGGCGCGCGGCTGGCCGTGCTGGGATTCATCAGCAAGCGCGACGTCAACAATCAGGCGACGCTGGCGCAGATCATCCTGACCGTGCCTTCAGTCGTGGTCCACAACCTCGCCGACATCGTCATCCCCTGGCAGGCCGGTCCCTCTCATCGCATCACCTGGGTGAACAGCGCCGCCTCGCCTGATTTCTGGATGCCGGCGGCGGGCCTCAGCCTGATCGCCATCGCCGGCTGGCTCGGGCTGGCCGCGAGTCCCAAGCGCAAGCTTTATCTGTTTGCGGCGGCGTGGGTGTTCATCGCGATGGGGCCGGTGCTTAACCTCGGTATCCTCTATCCCAACGCGCTGGTCGCCGATCGCTACCTGTACTTGAGTTCGTTTGGATACTGTCTGGCGGCGGGAACGGCGTTGGGCGCGATCGGGCGCGCCTATCCCGCTCTGCGGCGACCTTTGGGGGCGGCGGTGGGCTTGTTAGCGATGCTCTATGGTCTGACGTTGTGGCAGGTGCAGCATTTCTGGCACGACGAGATCACGCTGTTCGGACGATGCATCGAGCGCTTCCCGGATTCCGGCTTCTGTCACAACCGGCTGGGGATGGCGTTGCAGGGGGTGGGCGATCTGGCCGGGGCCGAGCGCGAATTGAGCACGGCGCTGAAGCTCGACGCGGGCGATTACGCCGCCGAATATGACCTGGCGATGGTCCACGCGCAGCAGGGGCGTTACGTGCAGGCTGCGCGCGAGGCCGACCACGCGCTTAAGCATCTGCCCCATCCGCCCGCCAGCGCTTACATCGAACTGGCCCAGCTCTACGACGCGGCCGACGACCACCTCGCCAGCGAAGCCGCCTTCGCACAGGCCCAGGCGCTGCCCGGCTCCGCCTTCGAAGTGGCGTTGGCACGCGCGCGCATCAAGCTCGCGCATAAGGACGGGGCGGGCGCCGAACGCCAGCTCAAGGAGCTGCTGGCATCCGCACCCGACGATCCCCGGGCGCTGCTGATGCTGGGCTCGGCGATGGCGCTGCAGCGCCGCTACCAGGACGCTCTGGAAGTCTATGAACAAGCGCAAAGAGTGGTACCCGGCAACACCACCGTGCGCTTCCTGATCGCGCTGACGCTGCACAACCTCGGCCGCAATCGCGAGGCGCTGGAGCAATGTCAACTGGTGCTGCGCGCGGCGCCCGACAATCCCAACGCGCGCGCGCTGCTTGCAGCGATCGAGCGCGACCTGCAGCCGCAGGCGGTCAACGCGCCCGACTGAACCTGGCTGGGCCGTTTGGTCAGTCCTGCTCCTCGCACAACCAATCGGCTATGCGTTCGCCGATCATGATGCAGGTCAGGTTGGTCGGCGCGCTGACAATATTGGGCATGATCGAGGCGTCGGCGGCGCGCAATTGGGATATGCCGCGCACGCGGCCGTGCTGATCGACCACCGCACCCCGCTCACACTCCGGTCCCATCCGGCACGTGCCCACCGGATGGTAGCCGGTATAGCAGTTGGCGCGGATGTAATCCGCAAGCCGCTCCCGTGAGCTGAAGGTTGGCGCGTCGGGCGCCGCGATTCGATCGACGTAGCCGGCCAGTTCCGGCCGCAGCAGGAGTGAACGCGCGATATGCATCCCCTCCGCCACCAGGCGCAGGTCGTCGGGATGGCTGAACATGTTGAGATCGATTTTTGGCGCCAAGCGCGGATCGGCGCTGGTCAGCGTAAGCGTGCCGCGCGAGCGCGGCTGTTGCAGGGCGGGACACAGCGCGATCACCGGGTAGCCGGGCGCGGCGAAATAATCGCGCAGGATTTTTTCGCCATAGGCACTGAGCAGCGGGAACATCATCTCGTGCGGGCGGGCCGAACCCCCCGCATTGCCGCGTAAAGTGACCTCCCAGAACACGTCGGGATCGTGCTCGACGCCGGTCTTCGCCCGCGCCACCACCATGATCACGGGATGATCGATCAGGTTGGCTCCGACTCCCGGCAGGTCAACCGCCACCCCTATTCCCAGACGCTCCAGTTCAGCATGTGCGCCGATTCCCGAGCGCATCAGGATCGCCGGCGAGCCGATTGCACCCGCACAAAGCGTTATCCGCCGGCCGAAAAACTTTTCGCCGCCCGCGCCTGCGTCCGCCTCCACCCCGACGGCCTTGTTGCGTTCGATCAAGATCCGGTTGACCAGGCATCGGCTGCGCACTGTGAGGTTGGGACGCGAGCGCGCCGCAAGCAGGTAAGCCAGCGCCGTCGACTGCCGGATGCCGTCGCGAACATTGTGCGGCACCGCGCCCGCGCCAATCGCCGTGGGGGCGTTGAGGTCATCGACCTCGGCACATCCGATCGCAACGGCCGCGTCGATGAAGGCGCGGCTCAGCGGCTGCACACGGTGCGGCCGCTCGATCCAGATCGGGCCGCCTTTGCCGTGGAAATCGCCGTCGCGGTCGGCGTCGTGCTCGAGCTTGCGATACCAGGGTAAAACCTGCTCGAAGCTCCATTCGGTGTTGCCCAGCTCAACCCATCGCGCGAAGTCCGGCGGCAGGCCGCGCGTCGCGGCGGCATTGTTGACCGCCGATGAGCCGCCGGTGACCTTGCCGCGCGGATAGGGAAACTGGCGTCCGGGCGTAGCCGTGGCCGCAAATCCCCAATCATGCGCGACCAGCGAAATCCACGGGTCGCGCAAATCTCCGGGCAGCTCTTCGACGCTGGGATAGTCCGGCCCCGCCTCCAGCAGCAACACCTGGCGCTCGGGTGCCTGGCTCAGCCGCGCGGCGACCACCGCGCCTGCCGAACCCGCACCCACGATAATCTCGTCGTACTGTTTCACCCGTCCTCGGTAAATCAGGCCATTTTGAATTGTGCCATTGACGCACAGTCTTGCATGACGGCCGGTATCCGTCACGCGCACCAATGATTACCCGTTGTACCGGGTTTCCGCACTGCCTGTCGACGAAGCGCGAGCGTTTGTCGCTAGCGCCACCATCAACGGTGAGCCTCGACGAGTCGGCGTAGGTAAGAGCCGGGCGGACCTGAGCTGACCAGATATGGTTTGAACCGCCGAAACCATGCGCTCTCGCTTAGTGTGCGGGGGACGCGGTCTGCGGGGCGGAAGCGGTCGGCGCCGGCGAGGGAGCGGACTGGGCCGCGGGCTGCGGGATGTATTGCGGCGGATAATTGATACGCCGCCAGCTCAACATCAGCAGCGCCAATGCACGTGCTTGCTCGGGCGGCAGGTTGAAGTCTGGCATCGCGGTGCCGGGCGCTATCTTGCCGGCCGAGATGAAGTGCTCGACATGCCAGTTGAATACCGTCTTAGGTCCGGTGACGTGCGAGAAGTCAAACAGCTCGGGATTCTTATCGCCCTCGTAGGTCAGGTCAGGCGCCGTGTGTCCGCCCTGTCCTTCGATGGTATGGCAGATGAGGCACTTCTTCTTTTTGATTAGTTTTTTAGCCAAGTTGATGGAGTCCATGCCGTCGGTCGATACGTCGCGGCGATGACAGTAGTTGCAGCGCATCTGGATCAGCTCGCCCTCGCTGAGGCCGCAGCTTTCGGCAAGCTGCTTCGACAGCATCGGCTCCTCCCATCCCTCTCCGCCTTCGTGCGCCCCGTACGCCGTTGTGGCCCATCCCTGACCTGCGTGACAGGTGGTGCAGCCAAAGCGTTCGAAGGGATGGTGTGCCATGAAGGCGGGCGCCGGATGGGGAGTCAGCGGCTGCGGCAGGGTGGCCGGCAGAATGCCGCCCCATTCAAAGCCCAGATGGCACGACACGCAGCGATCGACCAGGCCTAACTCAGGATTCCAGATCTGGCGAATTCCAAGATGAAACTTGCGCGCGTCATCGAAGCGCCCGGCATGCGCCAGCGTCAGCTTGAACTGGCGCTGCCAGGGACGCCACGGCGTCGCATACTCGCGCCATAGCGCAATCGCCACCAGCGCGAAAAACACCAGCGACATCACGACCAGCCAGGCGAAGTCCTCGCGTTCGAAAGATTGCTCCGGGCGGCCGGGCATCGTGTACCACCCTCACA
>Ga0209581_1004835_pt1 | contig 10622 bp, 10 predicted proteins | sample Coa_R2_FD_187160 | JGI IMG/M metagenome (GOLD analysis project Ga0209581, IMG submission 187160) | Surface soil microbial communities from Centralia Pennsylvania, which are recovering from an underground coalmine fire - Coalmine... | ecosystem: Environmental > Terrestrial > Soil > Unclassified ...
GGCCCGTCCGCCGCGAGAAGCCAGGATTTCCTGTACGGCCGAGACGGATTGCCGGGATGATCGCCGTCGATACCTCGGCATTGATGGCGATCGTTCTCGGCGAACCGGAGGCGCAGGCGTGTATCGCCGCCCTGGCCGGCGAAGCCGAGGTGGTGATGTCAGCGGGAACCGCTGCCGAAGCCCTGATTGTCGCCGGCCGGCGGAACGTTGCCGAGGAAATGATCCGCCTGATCGACGGTCTCGGGTTCGACATCGTGCCCGTCACGCCGGCGGCGGCGCGGCGAATAGCTGCCGCCTACGAGCGCTGGGGCCGCGGCGCGCATCCGGCCGGCCTCAACTTCGGCGATTGCTTTTCCTACGACGTGGCAAAGCAGCACTCGTGCGGCCTGCTTTACGTCGGAGACGATTTCGGCAAGACGGATATCGTCGGCGCGCTGTGACGGGGCTCGCCAACGCTCACCAATGCCCTACAGCCCGATCAATACCGCCAGCTTCGCCCGCACGTCGGCGAGGATCGCCGCCGGCACCTTGCCCGCGTAGACGATCGGCCGCGCCAGCGTGTCGATGCTGCGCACATGGCCGGTCAGGATTTCGCCCTCGATCGGCAGACCCGGCGGCAAGACCACGCTGGTGCCGAAAGGCCTGACCCGCGAGGTGATCGGACAAACGATGGCAAATTCCGTCGCCCGGCAGAACGCGGCGGCAGAGACGACCAGGGCCGGCCGCCGCCCGCTCTGCTCGCGGCCGGTGCGGGGGTCGAAATCGGTCCAGATCAGATCTCCCGCCTCGGGCAGGTAGGGCATGGTCTATTCGACGATTTCGCGGCCGATCTCGGGCCCCCAGTCGAACGCGTCGCGCATCGCTTCGGGCGTGATCCCCCGCAAGAGCTGCGCCAGCGTGTAGCGCGGGCGCGCCGGGGAGACGACGATCCTGTCGCCCGCGGCTTCGATCTCGACCTGGCTGCCTTCGCGAACCCCGACGCGCGCGGCGACATCCTTGGGGATGCGCAGGCCGAGGCTGTTGCCCCAGCGCGCGAGCCGAACCTGCATGGTGCCCTCTCTCGTCGATGGAGTATACTTAGGATATCCGGCGTGCGATCGCAAGCGCGGCGCCTAGGCGGGCTCGACCCCGTATATCGCCCGCGCCTCGCGCACCCCGCGCAGCGCATGGCGGCCGAGCGGGACGAGGCCGCTGCCGGGGCCGAGCGCCGCGGCGAACTCGGCGGAAACCAGAAGGTTGCGGCCGAGGCGGTCGCACAGCGCCTCGATGCGCGAGACCTCGTTGACCGCCGGGCCGATGACGGTGAAGTCGAGCCGGTCGACCGCGCCGACATTGCCGTACAGCACCTCGCCGAGATGCAGCGCGAGATCGACCGCGGCGGCCGGCTTTGCGGCGGCGGCCCGCGCCGCGGCGAGCCGGTCGAGCGCCGCCATCGCCTCGACCGCGGCGTCGAGCGCGCGGCGGCAGGTCGCGGCGTCGCTCGCCGCCTCGCCGGCAAAGATCGCCAGCATGCCGTCGCCGAGAAATTTGAGCACCTCGCCGCCGCGCGGGCGCAGCGGCGCCGCCAGCGTCTCGAACACCTCGTCGAGCATCTCGATGACCGCCAGCCCCGGATGCGCGTCGGCGAGCGCGGTGAAGCCGCGGATATCGGCAAACCACAGCGCGGCGCGGATGCGCCGCACCGAGCCGCGCTCGACCGCGCCGGCATGCACCCGGCGCGCCGCGTCGCCGCCGAGATAGGCGCCGAGCAGCCCGGCGGCGATGCCGTGCCCGGCCTGGGCCATGATCGCCAGCGACACGCTCGGCAGCACCGCCTCGATCAGCGCGATGTCGGCGTCGGCGAAGCCGTCGGCGCGGTCGGTGGCAAAGGAATAGCCGATGCCGGTGCCGCGCGCCGGATCGCCGCGGGCAAAGCCGACGAGCTGGGCGAAATAGTCGGTGGCGCCGAGCCGCGCGAGCTCGGCGAGGACGGCAAAGTCGTGCGGGTCGCGGTCGAGCCGGCGGCGCAGGCTCGGCCAGGCGGCCAGCCCGGGATTGCTTTCGACGGCGCGGATCAGCCCGGCGAACGGGCTCGCCGAGATCGCCTCCTCGTAGTCGCCGCCGCGCTCGAACAGCGCCGGCTCGGCCCTGCCGCCGGCGCGCTGCCAGGTATAGGAGCGGCCGACCCATTGCGGGTGCAGCGTGCGCATCCCGGCAAAGGCGCGGAACAGCGGCACCCCCGCGGCGACGAGGCGGCGGCACAGCCCGTCGAACACCTGCTCCGCCGGCGCCCCGTCGAGCCCCCGGCGCACCGCCCAGGCGTGCAGCCCGGCGGCGGCCGGGCTCAGCGGTCGATCCCGCCCATGCACAGGTACTTGATCTCGAGGTAGTCCTCGATGCCGTATTTCGAGCCTTCGCGGCCGATGCCGCTTTCCTTGACCCCGCCGAACGGCGCGATCTCGGTCGAGATGATGCCCTCGTTGATGCCGACGATGCCGTATTCCAGCGCCTCGGCGACGCGCCAGATGCGGCCGATATCGCGGCTGTAGAAATAGGCGGCGAGGCCGAACTCGGTGTCGTTGGCCATGCGGACCGCCTCTTCGTCGGTGGTGAAGCGGTAGAGCGGCGCCACCGGGCCGAAGGTCTCCTCCCTGGTGATGACCATGTCGGTGGTCACCCCGGTCAGCACGGTCGGCTCGAAGAAGGTGCCGCCGAGCGCGTGGCGGTGGCCGCCGGCGACGATCTTGGCGCCCTTCCTGACCGCGTCGGAGATGTGCGCCTCGACCTTCTCGACCGCCTTCATGTCGATCAGCGGGCCGATCGCGGTGCCCGGCTCGAAGCCGCTGCCCACCTTCATCGCCCCGGCGACCTCGGCGAGCCGCTCGGTAAAGGCGTCGTAGACCCCGTCCTGCACCAGGATGCGGTTGGCGCAGACGCAGGTCTGCCCGGCATTGCGGTATTTCGAGGCGATCGCGCCCTTGACCGCCATCTCGATATCGGCGTCGTCGAAGACGATGAACGGGGCGTTGCCGCCGAGTTCGAGCGAGACCTTCTTGACCGTGCCGGCGCACTGCTCCATCAGCAGCTTGCCGATCTCGGTCGAGCCGGTGAAGGTCAGCTTGCGGACGATCGGGTTGGAGGTCATCTCGCCGCCGATCTCGCCGGCGCTGCCGGTGACGCAGGAGAACACGCCTTTCGGCACCCCGGCGCGCTCGGCCAGTTCGCATAGCGCCAGCGCCGAATAGGGGGTCGCGGTCGCCGGCTTCAGCACCATCGTGCAGCCCGCCGCCAGGGCCGGGCCGGCCTTGCGGGTGATCATCGCCGAGGGGAAGTTCCACGGGGTGATCGCGGCGCACACCCCGATCGGCTGCTTGACGACGACGATGCGCTTGTCCGGCCCGTGCGCCGGGATGGTGTCGCCGTAGATGCGCTTGCCCTCCTCGGCAAACCACTCGATGAAGCTGGCGGCATAGGCGATCTCGCCTCTCGACTCGGCGAGCGGCTTGCCCTGCTCGGCGGTCATCAGCGCCGCGAGGTCGTCCTGGTTGGCCATCATCAGCTCGTAGAGCCGGCGCAGGATCTGGGCGCGCTCCTTAGCGGTCTTGGCGCGCCAGGCCGGCAAGGCGCGGTCGGCCGCCTCGATCGCGCGGCGGGTCTCCTCGGCGCCCATCTTCGGCACGGTGCCGAGGGTTTCGCCCGAGGCCGGGTCCTTGACCGGGATCGTCGCGCCCGAATCGGCGCCGACCCAGGCGCCGTCGATGTAGCACTGCTGGCGGAAGAGCTTCTGGTCCTTGAGCTGCATCGCACCCTCCCTGCGGACGACGGCATCAAATCATAGGTACGGAGCCGGCCGGTCTTTGGCAAGATAACGCCCGACGACAGGGAGGCTCTGATGAGCGATCGCCCGCGCCCCGCCGAAAAGACGCTGACCGCCAACGGCCTGCGCATCCACTATCTCGAATGGGGCGCGGCGGCCGCGCCGCCGGTCATCTGCGTGCACGGTTACACAAGCAGCGCCCAGGCGTTCAGCGCGCTCGCCCGGCGGCTGCACGACCGCTATCGCCTGATTTGCCCCGATGTGCGCGGCCACGGCGACAGCGACTGGTCGCCCGACCGCGCCTATCGCTACACCCACCAGGCCGCCGACCTTGCCGCCTTTACCGACCGGCTGGAGCTGGCGCGGTATACGCTGATCGGAACGTCGATGGGCGGGGTCATCGCGATGGTCCATGCCGCCCGTCACGGCAAGCGACTTGACCGGCTTGTGCTCAACGATATCGGCCCCGATGCCGAGCCGGGCACGCAGCGCATCACCCAGGCCGTCACCACCCGCCCCGACAGCTTCGCGACGCTCGACGAGGCCATGGCCTATCGCCGGGAGATCTCGCCGATCACCGCCAGCCGCCCGCTCGACGACCAGCGCGAGCTGGCCCTCGGCGTGCTGCGCCAGGGGTCGGACGGGCGCTGGACGTGGAAGATGGACCCGGCCTACGTCACCGGCCGCGTCGCTCGCATCGCCGAGGACGCGCCCATCCGCTCGGCCGCGTGGTCGACCCTCGCCACGCTGGAGTGCCCGACCTTGGTGATCTGGGGCTCGACCAGCGATGTGCTGTCCGAGGCGCAGGCGCGGCGCATGGTCGAAACTTTGCCGCGCGGCGAATTGGTCACCGTCCCCGGCGTCGGCCATGCTCCGACATTGGTCGAGCCCGAGTCCCTCGCCGCAATCGAGCGGCTGCTGGCCGGGGCGGCGCGATAGCGAGGACGGCGCGCCGCTACTCCACCGTTACGCTTTTCGCCAGGTTGCGCGGCTGGTCGACGTCGGTGCCTTTGAGCACCGCGGTGTGGTAGGCGAGGAGCTGCACCGGGATGGCGTAGAGCAGGGGCGCGACAAACGGCGCGCAGTGCGGGATGGCGATGCCGAAGGCGCAGCGGCCGTCGAGCCGGGCAATGCCGGCGGCGTCGGAGATCATGATGACGCGGCCGCCGCGCGCCATCACCTCCTCGACGTTCGACAGGGTCTTCTCGAACAGATCGTCGGGCGGCGCCAGCACGATCACCGGCACGTTGTCGTCGATCAGCGCGATCGGCCCGTGCTTCATCTCGCCGGCGGCGTAGCCCTCGGCGTGGATGTAGCTGATCTCCTTCAGCTTCAGCGCGCCTTCGAGGGCGATCGGATAGGCGCTGCCGCGGCCGAGATACAAGACGTCGCGGGCCAGCGCGATCTCGGCGGCGATCTCCTGGATGCGCTCGTCGTGGTTCAAGACCGCGCCGGCGCGCGCCGGGATTTCGGCGAGCTGGCCGGCAAGCTCGGCCTCGCCCTTGGCGTCGATCGTGCCGCGCGCCCGCGCCAGGCTGACGGTCAGCGCCGCCAGCACGGCGAGCTGGGTGGTGAAGGCCTTGGTCGAGGCCACGCCGATCTCCGGCCCGGCGAGGGTCGGCAGCACGATGTCGCTCTCCCGCGCGATCGAGCTTTCCGGCTGGTTGACGACGGCGATGATCTTCTGGTTCTGGCTGCGGGCATAGCGCAGCGCCGCCAGGGTATCGGCGGTTTCGCCCGATTGCGAGATGAACACGGCGGCGCCGTCGCGCGGCATCGCCGGGGCGCGGTAGCGGAATTCCGAGGCGATGTCGACCTCGACCGGGATGCGGGCGATGCGTTCCATCCAGTATTTGGCGACTAGCCCGGCATGCCACGAGGTGCCGCAGGCGACGATGGTGAGCCTGCCCAGCTCGCCGAGCGGCCAGGGCAGGTCCGGCAGGTGCAAGGTGCGCGTCGTCGGGTGCAGCAGCGCGTGCAAGGTGTCGCCGATCACCGCCGGCTGCTCGAAAATCTCCTTCTGCATGAAGTGGCGGTGGTTGCCCTTGCCGATCAGCGCGCCGGAATGGGCGGTATCGTAGATGCGGCGCTCGACCGCCGCGCCGCTCTGGTCGAAGATGCGCACGCCCCGCGAGGTCACCGCCGCCCAGTCGCCGTCTTCGAGATAGGCGATGCGCCGGGTCAGCGGCGCCAGCGCCAGCGAATCCGAGCCGACGAACATCTCGCCGTCGCCGAAGCCGATCGCCAGCGGCGGGCCGCGCCGGGCGCAGACCAGCAGGTCGTGCTCGCCGGCGAACAGGAAGACCAGGGCGAAGGCGCCTTCGAGCCGCGCCAGGGTGCGCGCCACCGCCGCTTCCGGCCGGTGCCCCTGGTCGAGGTGGTGGGTCGCCAGGATCGCCACCGCCTCGGTATCGGTGTCGGTGTGGAAGGCATAGCCGAGCCCGGTCAGTTCCTTGCGCAGGGCCTGGTAGTTCTCGATGATCCCGTTATGAACGACGGCGACCCGCGCGGTGGCGATCGGGTGGGCGTTCTTCTCGATCGGCAGGCCGTGCGTCGCCCAGCGGGTGTGGCCGATGCCGATCGTGCCCATCACCGGCTCGCGCGCGAGGCGCTTCTCGAGATTGTCGAGCTTGCCCTCGGCGCGGCGGCGCTCGATGCGGCCGTCGATCAGCGTGGCGATGCCGGCCGAATCGTAGCCGCGATATTCCAGCCGCCGCAGCCCGGCGACCAGCTCGCCGGCCACCGGATGCCTGGAGATGATGCCGACGATACCGCACATCTAGCCGTTCTTCCTTCTCAGCCGCGCCCGCAATTCGGCCGCCCGCCCGGGCTTGTCGACCTGGCGGCCGCGGGCGATGGTCAGCGCGTCGTCCGGCACGTCGCCGGTGACGACGCTGCCGGCGGCGACGATCGCTCCCCGCCCCACCGAGACCGGCGCCACCAGCGCGGTGTTGGAGCCGATGAAGGCGTCCTCGCCGATGATGGTGCGGAATTTGTTAAAGCCGTCGTAATTGCAGGTGATCGTGCCGGCGCCGATATTGGTGCCGGCGCCGATCTCGCTGTCGCCGAGATAGCTGAGGTGGTTGGCCTTGGCGCCGGCGCCGAGCCGCGCCGCCTTGACCTCGACGAAATTGCCGACATGCACCCGTTCCTCGAGCACCGCGCCGGGGCGCAGCCGGGCGAACGGGCCGACGATCGCGCCGGGGCCGACCGCGGCGCCGTCGAGATGCGAGAAGGCGCGGATGCGGGCGCCGTCGCCGACCGAGACGCCGGGACCGAAGACGACGTTGGGCTCGACGGTGACGTCGCGGCCGAATCGGGTATCGGCCGACAGGAACACGGTGTCGGGCGCGACCAGGGTGACCCCCGCCTCCAGCGCGCGGCGGCGCAGCCGCCGCTGCATCGCCGCCTCGGCCGCGGCCAGCTCGGCCCGGGTGTTGACGCCGGCCAGCTCCTCCGCCGGCAGCTCGGCGACGCGGCAGCAAAGGCCGGCGGCGCGGGCGAGCGCGACGATGTCGGTCAGATAGTATTCGCGCCTGGCGTTGTCGTTGCCGATGCGGCCGACGAGGTCGAAGGCGGCGGCCGCGTCGAGCGCCATGATGCCGCCGTTGACGAGGCCGATGGCGCGCTCCGCGGCGCCGGCGTCGCTGGCCTCGACGATGCGCAGCAGCGCGCCGTCGCGGTCGCAGACCAGCCGGCCGTACGGCCCGGGGTCGGCCGGCCGCATCCCGGCGACGGCGACCGCCGCCGGCGGCGCCGCCTGCCGCGCCGCCAGCAGGCGCGCCAGCGTCTCGCTCTCGACCAGCGGGGTGTCGCCGTACAGCACCAGCACGGTGTCGATGGCGCCGCGGATTTGGGCCAGCGCCGCGGCGGCGCAGCGCACCGCGTCGCCGGTGCCGCGCGGGCTCGGCTGCAACACCGCGGTCGCCGGCGCCGCCGCCTTGGCCACCGCGTCCATGCCGGGGCCGACGACGACGACGGTGGCCGCCGGGCCAAGCGGGGCGAGCGCGGCCAGCACATGCGCCAGCATCGGCCGGCCGGCGATCTCGTGCAGCACCTTGGGCTGCGCCGAACGCATCCGCGTGCCCTCACCGGCGGCGAGGACGATCGCGGCAAAGCGGGCTTTCGTCATCGGCACCTCGTCGGTGGTCGCGGGCGCAGAATCGCATGCCCGGGCGGGGCCGCCAAAACACAGATTGTTGCGGAATATGTCGCCGGCGGGGCAAAGTCGGCGGCGATGGCGAAATTCCTGGTCATCTTCGATCTCGACGGCACGCTGGTCGACAGCGTCCCAGATTTATGCGCTTCGCTTAATGAAGTATTACGCGAATACGGGCACGCCCCGCTCGCCCCCGAGGAGGTGCGGCCGCTGGTCGGCGACGGGGTGGCGCCGCTGGTGCGGCGCGGCTTCGCCCTGCGCGGCGGCAGCGCGGCGGAGGCCGAAGCGGCGCTGCCGCACTACATCCGCGTGTACGAGGCGAACGCGACGCGGCACAGCCGCGCCTATCCCGGCGTGCGCGACACCCTCGCCGCCTTGCGCCGGCGCGGCTATGCCAGCGCCGTGTGTACCAACAAACTGCAGGGCGCCACCCTGGCGGTGTTGCACGGGCTCGGCCTCGCCGATCTGTTCGACGGGGTCGCCGGCGGCGACCGCTTTGCCGTCAGAAAGCCCGATCCCGGCCACCTCCTCGGGCTGGTCGGCGAACTCGGCGGCGAGGTCGCCCGCGCCGCCCTGGTCGGCGACAGCGAGATCGACGCCGCCGCGGCGCATGCCGCCGGGATGCCGGTACTGCTGATGCGCTACGGCTATGCCCGGGTCGACCCCGACACCCTCGGCGCCGCCGCGGTGCTCGACGATTTCGCCGCGATTCCGGCGGCGCTCGCGCGGCTCGGCCTGGGGCCGTAGCAACCGCTCCTTAACCACCCGGCGGCTAGGCTCGGGCGCCCCAACCGGAAGGCGCCCCGATGCCGCAACGCCGCGTCCTTTACGTTTTGCAGAACCTGCCGGTGCCGTTCGACCGGCGCGCCTGGCTGCAGGCGACCGCGCTCGCCGCCAACGGCTACCAGGTCAGCGTGATCTGCCCCAAGGCGCGCGGCTTCACCCGCTCGCGCGAGACGATCGAGGGCGTCGACATCCACCGCTACTACACGCCGCTCGAGGCGCAGGGCAAGCTCGGCTTTGTCGTCGAATTCGCCTGGTGCCTTGCCGCGACCTTTCTGCTGTCGCTGAAGATCGGCTGGTTCGGCCGCGGCTTCGACATCCTGCACGTGTGCAATCCGCCGGAGACCTACTGGCCGATGGCGTGGTTCTGGCGGCTGTTCGGCAAGAGCTTCATCTTCGACCACCGCGACCTGTCGCCGGAACTGGCCGAGGCCAAGTTCGGCCGCCGCGGCGGGCTGCTGATGCGCGGGCTGCTGTGGCTGGAGAAGATGACCTTCCGCGCCGCCCAGGTGGTGATCGCCACCAACGAGAGCTACAAGCGGATCGCGGTCGAGCGCGGCGGCAAGGCGCCCGACGAGGTTTATGTCGTGCGCTCCGCCCCGGCCCTGTCGCGCTTCACCCGCTACGCGCCCGATGCCGCCTACAAGGCGGGGAAGCCGCATCTGGTGCTCTATCTCGGCGAGATCTGCTCGCAGGACGGGGTCGAGCACCTGGTCGATGCGCTCAAGGTGCTGCGCGACCGATTCGGGCGCCGCGACGTCCATTGCCTGCTGATCGGCGGCGGCCCGCACCAGCCGGCGGTGGTCGACTACGCCCGCCGCGCCGGGGTCGCCGAGCTGTGCACCTTCACCGGCACGGTCAGCGACGACGAGAAACTGTGCCGCATGCTGTCCTCGGCCGACCTCGCCGTCGAGCCGGTGCCGAAGAACGGCTGGTCCGACCGCAGCACCGCCAACAAGATCGTCGAATACATGTTCTTCGCCCTGCCGATCGTCTCCTCCGACCTGACCGAGGCGCGGGTCTCGGCCGGCGCGGCGGCGGTCTACGTGACGCCGGGCGACGCCGCGGCGATGGCCGAGGCGATCGCCGCGCTGCTCGACGACCCGGCGCGGCGCGCGGCGATGGGCGCGTGCGGGCGCGACCGCCTGTTCGGCGCCCTCGCCTTCGAGTATTCGCTGCCGCACCTGCTGTCCGCCTACGACGCGGCCTGGGCGCAATGCCGCGGCGGGCGCGCGGCGGCGCGGCGGTTGTTGCCGCCGCGGCCGCAACGTATAGTGGGCTGATGTACGAACGCTTCTACGGGCTGTACCGTGCGCCCTTCGCGGTGACGCCGGACCCGAGCCTTCTCTACATGAGCCGGACGCATCGCGAGGCGCTGGCGACGATCATCTACGGCATCGAGACGCGCAAGGGCTTCGTCGTCTGCACCGGCGAGGTCGGCACCGGCAAGACCACGGTGATCCGCGCCTTTTTCGACCAGGCGGAAAGCGACAAGTACCGGATCGTCTACATCTTCACGCCGCAGGTCAGCCCGCTGGAAATGGCCCGCTTCATCTGCCGCGAGCTCGGCATGGAGGAGCCCGAGAGCGTGTTCGCCGCGGTGCCGGCCTTGCAGCTCAAACTGCTGGAGATTTTCGAGGGCGGCCGCACCGCCGTGCTGATGGTCGACGAGGCCCAGCTCCTGCCGGCCGAGACGATCGAGTTTCTCCGCCTGCTCAGCAATTTCGAGACCGACACGGAAAAGCTGATCCAGATCGTGCTGGTCGGGCAGAGCGAGATCGACGCGGTGCTGGCCCGGCGCGACATGCGCCAGGTGGCGCAGCGGGTCGCGCTGCGTGCGCGGCTCGGTGCGCTCGGCCCGGAGGAGAGCCTCGACTACATCGC
>Ga0209581_1004837_pt1 | contig 10618 bp, 8 predicted proteins | sample Coa_R2_FD_187160 | JGI IMG/M metagenome (GOLD analysis project Ga0209581, IMG submission 187160) | Surface soil microbial communities from Centralia Pennsylvania, which are recovering from an underground coalmine fire - Coalmine... | ecosystem: Environmental > Terrestrial > Soil > Unclassified ...
ATTCGGCGATCTCTGCCGCCGAATTCAGCGCCTCCGCTCGGCGTCCGGCGGCGCGCACCGATTGGACCACGCGCTCCGGAGAAAGCCGCTCCGCCTCGGAGAGCAACTGCGCGCGGCTGACGGGCCCGAGCACGGCGCCATCCGCCGTCGCGAGTGCGGCGCCAAGATCGTCTTCAAATACGCGCCGCCGCATGGTATTCGAACGCGGCTCAAACGCCACCCACAGCCGCCGCCGAGGCCAGCGCGTGCGCGCCGCTTCGATCGTCGCCCGAATCGCCGTGGGATGATGTGCAAAATCATCGACCACCGTCACCCCGCCCGCCTCGCCGCGGACTTGCATCCGCCGCGCCACGCCGCGAAACGTGCGTAGCGCCTCTTCCATCGCTTCGCGCGGAATCCCGCGGCCGTCGGCGATGGCAATCGTCGCGAGCGCGTTCAATACGTTGTGGCGCCCGGCCAGCGGCAGCGCCGCGCGCACGCGCTCTTTCCCTTTGCGCGCCACGCGAAAATGCGTCGCACCCTCGCGAAATTCGAGGTCGCCCGCGATCCACACATTGTCGGCGCCAAAACCGTAGGTTTCGACGGGACAAAACGCCTTTTCTACCACCCCGCGCACCGTCGCGCTTTCCCCCCAGCAAACAATTCGCCCGCGCCGCGGAACGAGATTCACCAGCCGCCGGAATTGCACCTCGATGGCGGCGAGATTCTCGTAAATGTCGGCATGATCGAATTCCAGCGAAGTGATGATCAGATCGTCCGGCTGATAGTGCAGGAATTTCGGCGCTTTGTCCCAAAACGCGGAATCGTACTCGTCGCCCTCGATGATGAATTCCCTGCCACCGCCGAGCCCGTAGCTTTTGCCGAAATTGTCCGCCACGCCGCCGATCAGAAAATCCGGGCGGCGTCCGGCAACGTGAAAAATCCAGGCCAGCAGCGAAGTCGTCGTCGTTTTGCCGTGCGTGCCGGTGACCACCAGTGAATCATGCCCAGGCAGAAAAAATTCGTTGATCGCTTCCGGCAGCGAGCGATATGAAATTTTATTGTCGAGCACGAATTCGAGCTCGGCATTGCCGCGCGAAATCGCGTTGCCGACAACCACCAGGTCGGGCCGTGGTTCGAGATTGGTTTCCCGGAAGCCGTTTTTCCACACGATGCCGATCTTTTCGAGCAGTGTCGACGCAGGCGGATACACACCCGTATCGGAGCCGCTGACCGCGTACCCGCGCTCAGCCAGCATTCCCGCCAGCGGCGCCATCGCCGCCCCGCCAATCCCAATCAGATAAATGGAATGATCGCTATATTTACTCATCGCCAAGACAAACTCCGCCCGTACCCCGAAGGGCAAGAAACGTTATCGTTGATCATCACCCGCCTGGCCCCAGTCGTCATTCCGAGGAGCGGGTCGCCCGCCCTCGGCGGGCGGCGACGAGGAATCTGCTTTTGGTTCATGCCGCAAAAAGCGAATTCCGCTATCGAACGAACGCTATGATCGGCCACTACGATCTCCGTCGCAGAAGGTTGTAGCTCAGGCCGCGGCCAGCGAATTGCTTGGCCGAGACCTGAGGCTTTTTTCAACCCTGTCTCGTCACCCTGCATACATGCCTTGCCACTCCCCGGAATGGACACCTGCACAATCATTTCGGAGTCGCCACCACCGGCTCCAGCACATCGACCATGCCTTCCCCCGCAGCGCGCAACCGCGCACGTACGCCAATCGGCATCGTCAGCATGGGCCGCTTCGTGTGGCCAATCGGTGCGCCAAACACAATCGGCACGTCGAGCGGCATCAGAATTCGCCGGCAGACGTCGCGCACGGTCGGGCTGCCCTCCATCGGCGGCTCGCAATCCGGAAAATCGCCTAACACAATCGCCCGCACGCCGCGAAACTTCCCCGCTTGCTGCATGTGCAATAGCATGCGGTCGAGCTGGTACGGTTTCACTCCGCGATCTTCCAAAAAAAGTATCGCGCCGCGCGTGTCGAATTCCCACGGCGTGCCAATCGTAGTCTCCAGCAGCGAGATGCAGCCGCCGAGTAGCACGCCCGTCGCCTCGCCGCGCGAGAGCGGCTCGGCGTCAAGCGCCAGCGTCCACGACTTGCGCTTACCGCAGGCCGCATCGACAAACGAGTTGAGGTCATAGCCGCAGTTGCCGCCCGCGCCATGATCGAATCCGGCTGCAACCATTGGCCCGTGCAGCGAAGGCCAGCGGAAACGGCTCCAGACATAAGCCTGCAACATGGTCACGTCACTGTAGCCGACGAGCAGCTTGGGCGTCAGTCTGCGCGGCAATTCGATGGCATCGAGCAGCGCGGCGCTGCCGTAGCCGCCACGCGAGCAGATGACGGCCGTCGCCTCCGGATCGAGCAATGCCGATTCCAGTTCGGCTTTGCGGCGCAGCAGAGATCCCGCAAAGTAGCCGTCCGGGTGCATCGCCGCGCCGGTGCGCACGCGAAATCCGAGCCGCTCGAGCTCCGCGATGCCCCGGCCGAGCGCATCCCGGTCGGCCGGACTGGCCGTCGAGATCACGCGAACGAGCCCGCCGGGTGCGAGTGCGGCCGGCTTAACGCCGGCGACGCTGCCCCCTCGCGCACGCAGCGCCGCGCAGAGAGCCTTGTGTGTGACGGAAATTCGCCTGAGTGGCTTAGGCAAGCGGCGAGTATACAACGCCGCTTGCCGCCGCAAGCCGCCCCGCAACGCCCCATGCTGCCATTGGGTTAATGCAAAGGAGGAACTATCCTGTCATCACCAGGCGCGCCTCGACAAAGCCCACCGCGACTCTGTTGATTGAGAATGTCGGGCCGAGCGATCTGCGGCTGGTTTGTTTCTGTCCGTGCGGCCAGCACCGGGTGCCCCAGCGTGAGCGGTGCACGCACTCTACAAATGCGGGATGGGCGCTTTTTTTTGCGCCGGGCTTCAGCCCGGCACTCCTACCTTGGCTCACGATGTTTGTGTGTCATCCCCCTGTCATCACGAGCGAATCCGCACACGCGGATGAGCGAGGGATCTGCGGTTGCCTTCGGACCCGTCTGCACGCATTACAGCCGAAATTGCGTGAGCTTCTGGAAATGCCGCGCCCGCGCCTGGATCTCGCGTCGCGTCACGTGGCGAATGCGTTCGAGCCCAAAGCGCTCGACGGCAAAGCTTCCCATGACCGACCCGTACACCATCGCGCGCCGCAGCACCGCGTCGTTCATGCTCGAAGCCGTTGCGAGATAGCCCATGAACCCGCCGGCGAAACTATCGCCCGCCCCGGTGGGATCGTGCACTTCCTCCAGCGGAAACGCCGGCACGGCAAAAACTCCGTTGTCGTGCACCATCATCGCGCCGTATTCGCCGCGTTTGATGACCAGCGCCTTGGGACCGAGCTTGAAAATATGCCGCGCGGCGCGCAACAGGTTGTGTTCGTTCGAAAGCATGCGCGTCTCAGCATCGTTGATCATCAGGATGTGCGTGTGTTTCAGGATCTCGCGCAACTCAGCGGGCGTCTTCTCGATCCAGTAGTTCATCGTGTCGAGCGCGACCAGTCGCGGCTTGCCTTTGATCTGCTCCAGCACCAGGCGTTGCAGCGTGGGATCGATGTTCGCCAGAAAAACGTGCTTGGCCGTGCGGTACGAGTCAGGCAGCTTCGGGCGAAACGTGGCCAGCACGTTTAGTTCTGTCGCCAGCGTCACCCGTTCGTTCGGGTCCATGCCGTAACGGCCCGCCCAAAAAAAACTTTTGCCGGGCGCGCGTTCCAGCCCGCTGATGTCGATCCGCCGGTCCCGAAAGATCGCGACGTGCTCGTCGGTAAAATCATCTCCCACCACCCCGACAAGATTAACGTCCGTGAAGCAGCTCGCCGCAACCGAAAAATAGGTCGCCGCGCCGCCCACCGTGCGGTCCACTTTGCCAAACGGCGTTTCCAGCGCATCGAACGCCACCGTTCCTACAACCAGAAGTGACATTTAAACTCCCCTTAGCAACCTCTTTATTGTCATCCCGAGGAAGTTCGCCCGCGGGTCCTCACGCGGGCGAACAACGAGGGATCTGCAGCTTGGATTGGAGTCACAGCACAATTTTCTGCGACGTGCTCACCGGATGTATTTGCCGATGATTGCCGCCAGCCGCTGCCGCGTCGCCGCCGGGACGAGCGACGGCGCGGTCACGATGGCGTGCGCCAGCGCGCGCCCGCATTTGCAGTCCCGTTCGGCGGCCATTTCGCGCACGGCGTTGCGAATCACATTGCAAGCCGCTTCCGCATTGCGATTCAGGTTGGCGATGATCTCTTCCAGCGTGACCGAAGCGTGCTCGGGATGCCAGCAGTCGTAATCGGTGATCATCGCAATCGTGGCGTAGCAAAGCTCCGCCTCGCGCGCAAGCTTGGCTTCCGTGACATTGGTCATGCCGATCACGTCGAAGCGCAACTGCCGGTGCACATGCGCTTCCGCTAGAGTGGAAAATTGCGGCCCTTCAATGCACACGTATGTCCCGCCGCGATGCGCCCTTACGCCGGCCGCATCGCAGCCGTCTCCGATAATGCCGCTGAGCTGCCTGCACGTGGGCTTGTCGAAGCCCACGTGCGCCACGATGCCGTCGCCGAAAAATGTCGAGACGCGCAGCTTCGTGCGGTCGTAGAACTGGTCCGGGATCATGAATTCGAGCGGGCGCAGGTCTTCGCGCAGCGAACCGACGGCGCTGACGGAAATCACCCGGCTGACGCCGGCCAGCTTCATCGCGTAAATATTGGCCCGGTAGTTGATCTCCGTCGGCGTGAAGCGATGGCCGCGCGCGTGCCGCGCCAAAAACGCCACGCGCTTGCCTTCGAGCGTGCCCAGCACCAGCGCGTCCGAGGGATCGCCGAATGGCGTCTTCACCCGCCATTCGCGCGTCCGCTCCAGTCCCGGCATGGAATAAAGCCCGCTCCCGCCGATGATCCCGATCTCGGCGCGAGGCTCTTGTATAGTGCGTTTTGAACTCTTCTGTGTTCGCTTAATCATTGAAAACCTGATGGAATTTTGCGCTCCACAGGAGCGCATATCACCTGTAACGACGGGCCGGACGTCCCGCAAAACTTACGCCCGTCATTCCGAGCCCGCCGCCGGGCACGTTCTTCGTGCCCGGCTTTCCTCATCGGCGGGCGAGGAATCTCTCTTGCCATTTGTCGCGGCCAAGCGTTTTTTGGCCGCGATCTGAGGCCCTTCTGGCCCGCATTTAATGTAGCCGCCGGGCTTTAGCCCGGAATGTTCCGTCCTTTGCTCATCCTGCTTGTACTTTGCTCGGTTGTCATCACGAGCGAATCCGCACACACGGATGAGCGAGGGATCTGCGGTTGCTTTTCCTGAGCCCGTGCGGCTGGCACAGGGCGCGTCAGTCTACTACAACCGGCTCGGCGACGATCTTGCCTTCCTCCTCTCGCAGCCGCGCCGCCGGCATTTTCGCATCGTGGCAAAAAAGCGCGAGCCACCCTTCGCGCGCGACCAGCGGCAGCCATTTCTTCTTGTTCTCGAGGGTGGTCAGCGGATACGAATCGTAGCCCATCACCCACGCGTACGGCAGATGCGCTGTCGTGGGCACCAGATCGGAAAGAAACATCGCCGTCTGCCCGCCCGAAGAGATTCGCACTCCCATCATGTCGCGCGTGTGTCCCGGCAAAACGATCAGCTCCACGCCGGGCACTACTTCGAAATGTTCGCCCTGCACGAGTTGCCACTGCCCGGAACGCGCCATCGGTTCGAAATTATCGGGAATGTAGGTAGAGCGGTCGCGCTCGTTGGGATTGCGCGCGTGCTCCAGTTCGCCTCGATGCACAAAATAGGTCGCGTTCGGGAATGTGGGCACGGCCACGCCATTGACGATGCGTGTATTCCACCCGCAGTGGTCGAAATGCAGATGCGTGTTGATGACAATATCGATATCGTCGGGTTCGATGCCGTGATCGGCGAGTTGCGGCAGCAGCCGCGTGCCCCCAAAACCGTAAATGTCGCGCCTCTTGTCGGTCCATTTATCGCCGGCGCCGGTCTCCACCAGAATCCGCTGTGCCGCCGCGCGGATTAGCAGCGCATTCATGCTCATGGTGATGCGGTTGCGTTCGTCTGCAGGCGCCACGCGTTCCCACATCGGCTTCGGGACGACGCCAAACATCGCGCCGCCATCGAGCCGGTAGGCGCCGTCGTTCAGGATGTGCAATTCAATCGAACCCAGTTTCATATGGACATGCGTGGTGCGAATTCTGACCGCGGCGCGCGAAGAGTCTCACATGACCGTCGTTCCCCGCGTTGTCATCCCGAACCCAGCCCGCCTTGCGGGATGGCGGTGAGGGATCTGCTTTTCGGCCGAAATGCGCAGCCTCCCCTGACGGCCGCCATCACCGGGTCCCTACAACCCCGCCCTCGCCATCAGTTCTCGCACCGCAGTGTACGGGTTTTTCTTCCGCTCCGCGACCTCGGATGCCAGCGCTTCCAGCGCGCGCTGTCCATCGCCGTACAGAGCGCGGCTCAACACCTGCGTCTCGAGCAGCAGCACCAGCCGCTGCTTCCAATATTCTAAAATCTTGGCGCGCTGCTCGCCGCTTCGCTCGCGTTCGCGCCGAAAATCCTCGATCGCGGCGGCGAGTTCGCCGACCCCTTTGCCTTCACTCGCCGTGGTTCGAACGACCAGCGGCTTCCACGCGCGCCCGCGGTCGCCGCCGGGTGGCGCAAGTTCCAGCATGGCGTGAAGCTGCTGCTCGAGCCGCTCGGCTCCTTCGCGTTCGGCCTTGTTCAGCACAAAAATGTCGGCGACTTCCATCAGCCCCGCTTTCATATTCTGCACGTCATCACCCAGGCCCGGCACGACCAGCACCAGCGTGCATTCCGCCAGCCGCACTACGTCGATTTCGTCCTGGCCCACCCCGACGGTTTCGATCAGCACGATTTCTTTCCCGGCGGCATCGAGCACCAGCGCGGCATCGGCCGTGGCGCGCGCCAAGCCGCCAAAAAATCCGCGCGTCGCCATCGAACGAATAAAGATGCCCGAATCCGTCGCGTGACCCTGCATGCGAATGCGGTCGCCCAGCACCGCGCCGCCGGTATATGGGCTGGTAGGGTCAACCGCGATGATGCCGACCGTCTTGCCCTGCGCACGATAATGTACAGCGAGTTTATCGACCAGCGTGCTCTTGCCCGTCCCTGGCGCGCCGGTCACGCCGATCAGATACGCCCGGCCAGTCGAAGGAAAAAGTTCGCGCAGCAGTTCTTCGGCCCGCGCATCGGAATTTTCGATCGCGGTGATCGCGCGCGAAATCGCGCGCGTATCGCCCGCCCGCACCTGCGCGGCCCAGCTGCCGATATTGTCTTCCGACGCCATGGCAAAGCGTCGATTGTAGCAAGCCTTGTAGCTCGGGTCGGGCCGGCTTCTGGCCAGACCCGAGGGTTTTCTGTCAAGGCTCTTCCAGGGGCCGATCGCTGTTGACACGCGCGGGCGATGCGGCCAACATCTCGGCAACGCAACTGAAGGAGGCCTCGATGTTAAACCGGCGCCAATTTCTCACCGCGGCAGCGGCAACGGCCGCGGCGGCACTCGCACGCGGCACAAAAGTCTTTGCGGCGACCTACGATCTGCTGATCAAGGGCGGCCGCGTCATCGATCCTTCTCTGCGGCTTGATGCCGTTCACGATGTCGCCATCTCCGGAGGCCGCATCGCTGCTGTCGAACCGAGCATCGCCGGCGATGCCGCCGATATGATCGACGCGCGCGGCAAGCTCGTCGTGCCCGGCCTGATCGATATCCACACCCACACCGCGCGTTCCGCCGAAGGTCCGGGCCTCGTCCTGAAGGACGGCGTCACCGGCTGGATCGACGCCGGCAGCCAGGGCGCCGACCACATCGCGGACACCATCGCCGTCGCCAAAACCGCGCCCCAGCAGGCGCGCGTGCTCATCAATATCGGTCGCGCCGGCATTCTGCCCGAAGGCGACACCATGGACCTCAAGCGCGCCGACGTCGCCGCCGCCCGCGAAGCCATCTCGAAAAATCGCGAGTTCATCGCCGGCGTGAAGGCGCGGCTCTCCCGCGATGTCGCCGGCCAAAACGATTACGAAGTCCTGCGGCGCGCGCAGCAGGTCGCCAGCGAATTCAACCTGCCGGTCATGATTCACATGGGCCAGACCATTTCGCCGCTGCCTAAGCTCGTCGATCTACTCAAGCGCGGCGACATCGTCACCCACATGTTCGCGCCTCCGCCAAACAGCATCATCGACGATAGCGGCCACATCCTCCCCGCGGTGCTCGCGGCCCGGCGACGCGGCGTCTGGTTCGACGTAGGCAACGGCATGTCCGGGCACATGCGCTGGGATACCATCGCCGCCATCATGAAGGCGGGCTTCTGGCCTGACACGTTTTCCACCGACTGGAATGTCAACGCGCATCAAACCGGCGTCATCGATCTCCCCAACTGCATGTCGAAATTTTTCGGTTATGGCATGACAGTCGACCAGGCGATCGCTCGCGCCACGCTCAATCCCTCGCGCGTTTTTCCGCTGTTTAACGACCGCGGCACGCTCAATGTGGGGTCCCCTGCCGACGTCGCCATTCTCGAACTGCGCAAGGGCAGTTTCGAATTTCTCGACAACTACAAGGGCACGATCAAAGGCACGCAGCGATTTTTTCCGAGCGAAACCGTGCTCGCCGGCAAGCGCATTCCGCGCACCTAGCCGCGCTTTCGTAGCTCGGGTCGGGCCGCGATAACACAAAACCACGGCTTTCGCACTCAGCACCGCAGCAGAACCGAGCGCCTTTTTCGGCGTACGGCGGTCTGTCATCACGAGGCCCGGTTCGCGCAAAGCAAACGTCTTTGCACGCCAGTAAAACCGGGCCGAGGGATCTGCTTTTGGTTTTTGTTAGCGCCGTCGGACTTACCGGCCCACCTGTGTGCGCCCCGCAGTGCGGGCATACACGAGCCGCATTCTCAACGTTGTCATCACGAGGCCCGGTTCGCGCAAAGCAAACGTCTTTGCACGCCAGTAAAACCGGGCCGAGGAATCTGCTTTTGGTTTTTGTTAGCGCCGTATTTTAGGCGGGCGTCCCTCAAAACCGTGGGTGAGCCGGCTGTTTCTCGGTGCAGAGCTTGGCCGTGCTACTCAAACATTCTCGAATTTCGTGACCTCCGCGGCAACGAAATACCACGGCCCGCCCGCCGCCGCCATTTCCGTTTCGCCCTTCGGAGGCGATGGCCGCAGAAATGCGGCGCACCAGTATCCTCCCGGAAACCGAGGCGCCAACTGCGGAATATACACGGGCGTGGTCAGCAGATGATTGCCTCCGGCGCTTGCCTGCTGCGGGTCGGAGGTCACACCGCACATCTCCACTTGAAACCAGGCTGGCGCATTGTCCACGGCCACAAAGAAATCCACCATGTAGATGCGGTTCGGTTGTATCTGAAAGTGAATCTCTACGCATTCCTGTTTCACTAGCCGGTTGTTGCACTCCTCATCGTAGTTCTGCAGGAAATCGTTATAGCTAACGTAATGCGCCAGCGGGAAAAACACGCGTTCCGGCCAATGCAGGTTCAGATAACCGAGCGGGTCCTGCATGTGATCCACAGTCAAAGTTAGAAACGGAGTGAGCGTCGCCTGGGCCAGCTTGGGCAGCCCGGGCGCCCGCTGTGCGATCCCTTTCTTTTCGGCATTAGAGAGCCGCTTGAATTTCGGCAGGTTCTTGAGCTTATCTGGTCTGCGTCCCGGCTTCGGAGTGCCCGACATTGTGAACAGCACCACATTCGGCTTCTCTTTCATGTGCGCCTCGTTCCCGCCAAAATCGCTAAAATTGTGGCACAGCCTACATGTGTGATATTCGTTTTGTCAATTTACACCAGGGTTAACCCATAACGCCGGCCCGTCCCCAATCATTCAAGAGGAGTTCACGACCGTCCTCTTGATCAGCAATACACATTCCGATTGCGAAGCGTACTTCTGTGGTGCGCTTGCCCGCATACTTCCCTGTAGCCATGCATCCCTCCTGGATCACGCTGTATGACGTGACGCGGGATGGAAACGGCATCGTCCCGTGGATTTTGGCGTTGTTGTGGGTTGCAGCCATCGCCGGCGGGGTGACGGCGATCAAGAAAAGTCCCGCTGGGCGGCTTTTCGTTTCATTGTGGCTCGTTTTCTGGGTGATCGCGGGCGGGGTGGGATTTGGAAACGTTTTCTATCAGTATGAGTCGAATTTCCGCGCATTACGCCGCGGCACGTGCGAGACGACCGAAGGCTTCGTTGAAAATTTTCACCGGCAGAATCCCATGAAGAAAGGCGACACCGAACATTTCGCCCTCGCCGGCCGTGAGTTCCGCTATTCGTCGGCAAACCTGGGCGGGGGCGGATTGCGAAGCTCGGCGGGATTTGCGGTGCCGCTAAGAGATGGGCTCTACATCAAGGTTTGGCATCGCCACGGAATCATCTGCCGCCTCGACGCCCAGACATAACCCTGTAGTCGGGTTCGGCCGCGTCAAGGCCAAAACCGCGCTTCTGCACCGAAGCATTGCCGCAAACCCGAGGCTTTTCACGCTGGCAAATCACCGAACCTGCGCGGCTGTAGCCCGGGTCGTCCGGCGCCCTGTGCGTGAAACCTGTGCTTTGAGGGTGGGTTCCCCGCGTCTTGTCACCACC
>Ga0209581_1004850_pt1 | contig 10591 bp, 12 predicted proteins | sample Coa_R2_FD_187160 | JGI IMG/M metagenome (GOLD analysis project Ga0209581, IMG submission 187160) | Surface soil microbial communities from Centralia Pennsylvania, which are recovering from an underground coalmine fire - Coalmine... | ecosystem: Environmental > Terrestrial > Soil > Unclassified ...
ATGACGATCCTTTTCATCATCTCCATTGTGGGACTGGGGCTGCTTATCTCTTTCTGCTGGCAGTACGTGCGCAGGGGACATTTCCCATCTCTGCACGTCCAAGCCACGCCGTAGTCGAGAAGCAGTTCTCGGAACGTGCTTTTAAGGAGGATTCAACATGGCCGATCTCTGGTCCTTCATCTTCACCCTCATCGCTATCGTTGGGTGGATCATCTCGGTGGCGATGCTCTTCATCGTTCCGGTGAACCGCAAACCCTCCTCGGCCACTGCCTGGCTGCTGCTGATCTTTGCCCTGCCCTATGTGGGATTGGTCATCTTCTTGCTGATCGGCAGCCCGAAACTGTCCAGGCGGCGTCGCGAGCAGCAGCGCACAGTGAACGATACCATTCACAAAATCGTCCTGGAGGCACAGGCGCAGCCATCCCAGCAGACAGCGCCGGAGTCAGCCATACTGCTCAATCCAGCGATCTCTGCGCGCTACGAGCCATTCGCTCGCCTCAATACCAATCTGAGCTACCTGCCCGTCTTTGGTGGGAATAGTATCGAGTTGTTACCCGACTATCCGACCAATCTCCAACGCATCGCCCAGGAGATTGATTGCGCTCAGAAGTTCGTCCACATTGAGTACTACACACTGAGCCGAGATGATGAAACCGAGTGCGTCTTTGCAGCTATGGAACGGGCTCACCGCCGGGGGGCCAGGGTGCGAGTGCTGATGGATCAATTGGGCTCGCGTCCGTACCCCCAGTTCAAAGGCACACAGGCCTGGCTCTCCTCGGTTGGCATCGAGCAGCACCTGGTGCTGCCACTGCGTTTCTTCAGCAGCAACTATACACGGCCAGATCTTCGCAATCATCGGAAGATTGTCGTCATTGATGGGCGCGTTGGCTTCACCGGGTCCCAGAACCTGATTAAGCGCAACTACTTTCGCAAGGATGCCATTTACTACGATGAGCTTGTTGCATTGACGAGAGGTCCCATCGTTGCCCAGCTCGCTGCCGTCTTCGCAACCGACTGGTACTCCGAGACCGGTATCCTCCTCACGAAGCAGACAGCGCCGGAAACCGCTGTGGAAATCGGTGCGGCTGGCGATATCCTCTGCCAGGTGCTGCCCAGCGGTTCAGGTTTTGACGATGAGAACAACCTCAAGCTCTTTACCTCGCTCATCCATGCAGCACGGCGAACCCTGGTCATTACCAACCCCTACTTTGTCCCAGACGATGCGCTAACGACAGCGATCACCTCTGCCGCGCAACGCGGGGTAGACGTGACGCTCATCAACTCGGAGGTTTCCGACCAGTTCTTTGTCAGTCACGCCGAGCGCTCGTATTATGAGCAGTTGCTCAAAGCCGGGGTGAACGTCTACCAATACCAGGCGCCAATTCTGTTACACTCCAAGCATATCACTATTGACGATGACATCGCGGTGATCGGCTCAAGCAACCTGGATATCCGCTCCTTCCAGCTCAATATGGAGGTAACGCTGATCTGTTATGACCCCAAAGTGGTAGCGGACTTGCGACAGGTTGAGGCACGTTATTTGCTCAAATCCAAACCGGTGAGCTTGCCGGAATGGGAACAGAGATCCATCGGCGAAAAGTTCTTTGAGAATATCTCCCGCTTGACCGCTGCTTTGCAGTGAAGAAGTGGAAATGGAAGAGCAATAGATGTGAAGACCAGTAGCCCAGATCCGCTATGCAGCTAGCATTGACAGAAAAAGAGGAAATCCCATGGCTACCACAACATCCCCATCCACTATGCCAGTTGAAAGGAATCGGGTTTTGACATCACGAACTGAGCGCTTTGCTGCTGGCAGGGCGCTGCGTAAGAAGGCGCCCCGTTCTAGCCACGGAGAGTGGTTCCCGGACCCCGAACGCCGCGACCCGATCAGCATTCTGGAAGAGTCCAATGAGACGAGGTTGCAGAACCTTGTACCCATCCGCTACGGGCGCATGTCGATGTCACCGTTCGCGTTCTTGCGCGGATCGCCAGGCGTCATGGCAAATGACCTGGCGAAAACACCTACCTCAGGCATCCAGGCGCAGCTCTGCGGGGACGCGCATCTGAGCAACTTCGGTGTCTATGCCTCCCCGGAACGCAGGCAGGTCTTCGATGTGAACGATTTCGATGAGACGCTTGCTGGTCCATGGGAGTGGGATGTGAAGCGGCTGGCGGCCAGCGTCCTCGTGGCCGCTCGGCAGAATGGCTATAGTGCACGGGAGGGCAGGAAGGCGGTATTGAGGTGCATGCAACGCTATCGTGAGAACATGCGACAGTTCGCCCTGATGAACCACCTGGATGTCTGGTATTTCCACCTTGATGCCCAGGGCATTCTCGCGATGGTACGCGACATGGCAGGGCGCAAAGAGCTACAAAAACGCGTGGAACGTGCCTCAGCACGAGCGAGCAAGCGCACGCGCATTCAAACCTTTCCCAGGCTGGTCGAGGCCGCGAATGGTCAGTATCGCATCAAGGATGAGCCTCCGTTAATCTATCACTATGATCCCCTGGACACGGGCCGGGACAATCTGGACACTGAACAATGGGCGGCATTTGTAACTGACTACCTGATGACCCTGCCGGAAGAGCGACGCATGATCATCCAGAGGTACCGCTCGGTTGATATCGCGCAAAAAGTGGTTGGAGTAGGCAGTGTAGGTACGCGCTGCTCCGTTGTGTTGCTCTTAGGTGGAGCAGAAGGTGATGATCCGCTGTTTATGCAGATCAAAGAAGCGCAGGCGTCAGTACTCGAGCCATATCTGGGGGCGAGTGCCTATCCCAACCACGCGGAGCGGGTAGTTAAGGGGCAACGCTTGCTGCAAGCAGCAAGCGATATCCTGCTGGGGTGGTCTCACTTCAATGGAAGGGACTACTATGGGCGACAGTTGCACGATATGAAGTTTTCAGCGGAAATCGAGACGATGGGCCCGATAACGTTTACCGCCTATGCCGAGATATGTGGTGCCACCCTGGCACGTGCTCATGCACGCACCAGCGACCCGGCCCAGATCAGCGGCTATCTGGGCAGCAGGGATGTGTTTGACCGGGCCATCGCTTCCTTCGCCGAGGTGTATGCTGATCAGACCGAACGCGACCACGCTGCTCTCCTTGCGGCTATCAAAGAGGGACGTGTATATGCGCGTACTGGTGTGTAATCTCTCAGCAGGTGAGAAACTGCTCACTTACCGAACAACGGGAAGTTGCGGGTGAACGAAGAAAAACAGCTCTGCACTCAATTATTGCAGGCACTACTGTCAACAGCTATAAATCTATTAGCCTTCTGCAAATAACCATCTTCGTCTGCTTCAATCATGAGCTTGTGAATAACGACCATATCGATATCAGGCACCCACTTCACCGTTCGCAGGCAGAGACTGGCTTTGACACGCTCGTTTTCGATCACCTTCACCTGTCCGAGAGCGCGTGGCACCCGGTAGACTCGTTGGGGATCAGTAGGACTGGGAATATCGAGGTAGCCCAACTCGTTCAGTAGAATGTATTGTTCCCTGGTGAGAACGTCTCGCAGAAGTGCATCGGCCCGCCGCTCAGCGCCTGACCACGAAGGGGACTTATCAATGACCCAGATACTAAGAAAGATGAGGGAAACCATTATGGAAATTCCCCCCAGAGTGTAGATCAAGACGAGCACGGTTATCCTCCGACGACGCGAGGAACCATGACAATCTGGGTCGCTTGCATGTCAAACTGCTTCAGTCGCTCTGGCGGTTTCCCCGGTTCGACGCGAAAAGCGGTGGCACCCCTGGCACGGGCGCGGGCAAAGATGTGTTCGGCTTCACGAACTGCGGCAAGCGCTTCTGTATCACCGGCCAGAGCGTCCTGTTCATTCCAGGAGACATGATCGTCACCATGACCAGATATGATTCGTAACATACCCATTGCTCTTCCTCCTTACACGTGTGGAGAAGCTAACGATCAACTCTATCACTCTCTCCAGGCACGTCTCTCTATTCCTCTTTCCTTCCGTAAGTGTTATTTGGCAGAAAGCATTGTGTCGGGCCTGCTTCTACTTCACTTTTAAGCATAGTCTGTCACCGATGAAAATACATGCTCAAAACCTGCTATTTTCATTGACTATCCGGTGAAGCTGCACTACGACTTCGTGCTAGTGCAAACACATAGCCTGAGCCGCTCAGATTGCCTTCTCGTCCCGGATATTGCCGGTTCTACTTGAGCAGTTTTATTTTCACTTTCCCTATTTTTCGGTCAGAGGACCAGGGAGCTTCAGGCGCATACACTAAGGATGCTAACGCCAGTAGAGCAGTATCGTACCGGCCGCGTATACTGACGAAAACACCCCAGTTGTCCTCGTGGTTTGGCTTGAGTGGCACACCGGCGCTTCTCAACTGCTTGCACGCTGCATCATATTCTGGGCGTGTCACGTGAATCGATTCGCCCGGGGCAAGACCAGGGCTAAAAGGTAAACCGGCATCGGTCGCGAGGTCCCTCAATAACCGACTGCCAGCATGCAGGCAGAATTTCAACCAGGGATCGTTCTGCCGATCCACTGTGGAAGAAAAGAGTGCGCCCGCATCGAGGATAGCGCCCGCGGTGGTAATCCACGAGGTCCCGGGTTGGGAAGAGCGATAGAAGATCACTGCACTATTAGAGAGGTGTGTCTCATACATAGCTGTAAACCATTCCTCCCACGTATGCCAGAATCGGTCCAGTTCCTGTGTTAATCCTGTCTGGTAGGAGTGTGCAAGCACCTTGACGCCCGAAGGGGGTGTGCCAAAGCGAAAGGCCATCCGTGTCACCTCTTGCTCGCGCTGTGAATAAATGGAGTAGTTGGTGGGCAGAAAGGTGATGAGCAGTCCTACGATGCCCAGCCCGATAACCCCGCTGCAGATGGAGAGAATGGTCTGGACCACTCCTTGTGGAGCGAGAAAACCCAGGGTGGTCAGGGATGCTCCGGCCAGCACCATAGCCTCGCCGAAGGAGGAAATACCCGTTGCCCAGAACACAGCCGAGTCGCCAATAATGAGCAAGATCACCCAGGCGAGCGGCAGCAGCATCACAGAGAGAGGAGCGTACATAGCCAGGATCCTTTCACGCTCCTCGTCAACCTGCACTCGCCTGCACACGAAACGAAAAAGTCGGAAAGTATTGCGAAACACGATACGTGTGAGCCACACTTTTTTTCGCCCGGGGAGCACGGTCGTCTTAGTGGCGGAAAAGAGCGTGCCCAGGACAATCCCGAGGCCGAGTAACAGGACGATGATTCGTAATACTTCCATTTTTCTTCGCAGGCTATATGCTGTTCAGGATCTTCTGTTTCGCACTATTGAACTCGTCGTCGGTCAGCACTCCTGACTCATGCAACTCCCCAAGTTTCTTCAACTGCTCATATGTTTCATCACTCATACCACCAGATGGCGCTGGCGCGGCCGCCTGTGGGGGAGGAGGAGCGGGTTGTTGGTAGACTGGCAGTGGGCCAGCTTGCTGCTGTTGCTGAAGATCCGCAATCTGCGTGTTCTGTTGTTGATCCATATAGCTCTGCTCCGCCGATTTCGTCGCTCTGTGATGACCGGCAGCATAGGCGACTCCTCCTACAGCAGCAGCCCTTAAAAGTGGTCTTCTTCTTAACATTGGTATTCTCCTCTGCTTCACTCAGCAGCTTAGACTTCTGCTTTCTCCTGTCGGGTACCTTGTTTTTTCGCCTCAATTTCTGCTTCCACCATCTGCAACACGTCAGGTGCCAGCAACCCTCCGGTCAGTGCTCGACCACCGGCATCCCTGATCGCTTCCTTCAAACCGATAGCCCAGGTATGCTCGAACAAGAGAACGGCTGATGAACTATTGTCAGGCATGTAGCTGGCTGTCAACTCAATATCTTCTGGTGCCAGCAAACCCAGGATTTCACCGGCCAGGTGACTATATGGCGCGGCATCCTCAGCGCTCATATCGCTCAAATCCGTCACCGTGACACTGCCGTGTTCATCCTTTTTGAGAAATAACAGATCAACTATCCTGATGATGCCTTTCTCTCGCGCAGCATTCAGTTCTGGCATAATCCGGCCTGTGAATCGATTGCCTTCAAACGCGAATACCACGAACTCCACGGGACCCATAGTCATACCAGTCCTCCTTTTTCCTCTTCTATACGTTCCAGCCCGGGTCAGGCTGGTCTTTAACGCTGTGCCTGGCACATATGCGTAATCGCTGCTCTGAGTATAAAAGGTAGAAGGCTAACGTGCATCCTCAGAACACGCTAATTTGGCAGATGGCAAGGACAGATAAAATCTATCCTGGAGGCTGTAATCTAGCATAAATATGCCATACGGTCTCAGTTGTGAGAAGTTCTTCTTTGTGCTGTATGGTACAAAGATAGCGTGTTCTGAAGATGCGTTATCGTTCTCCAGCAAATATATTGGCAGCAGGAGTATCTCAAGGCGATCTCTGTATTCAACTCGAAGGGAGTAAGTAACCATGCAGACGCTAACTGTCCTCAAGTTTCCTACAGCGCAGGGAGCTGACCACATGCTTTATAAGCTGGAGAACTTACAAAGGCAGCAGTTGATCCAGATCGATGATGGAGCCGTCGTTACCTGGCCTCTAGGAGCCAGGAAACCCAAAACCAAACAGATCCAAAGCACGACCGGAGCTGGCGCATTGGGTGGGGCTTTCTGGGGGCTGCTCTTGGGCTTGCTGTTCTTTATCCCGTTCTTCGGCATGGCGGTTGGAGCCGCGATGGGGGCGCTTATGGGACACTTTGCTCATTATGGCATCGACGAGAACTTTATCAACCAGGTGCGCAGCAAGATCACTCCAGGGACCTCTGCCCTGTTCCTTTTGACGAGTGGAGCCGTGGTGGACAGGGTTGCGGCAGCAGTCAAGGGCCAGCAGTTCGAGATCGTTCAAACCAACCTGTCTCAGGAGCAAGAAAAAGAGCTTCGCGAAGCCTTCGTAGGCTAGAGCATGCAGTATCAATACTGACCTTGTAGCAAGAGGGAAGGTCAGAGAGAATCTCCCTGATCTTCCCCTATGTATTTCCGCTTCGATGTGCAGCGGCTCTTGTCAATTTACAAGCTGCCTGTACTGATCAACTGACCCGGTAGAACGTTTCCCCAGATGTCGGTCCCACAACCTCCCTTACAGCGCGAGACAGCATCCTTTCCTGCTCAGCTAGTACTTACTGTAGGCTGATCATGACCGGCTACTTCCACAGGTTGCTGCTTTTGCACTTCTTCTTCTGGAAATTGATCCGGATGACGTTCGCGCCAGATTTGCCAGAAAGCTCGGACGAAAGTCTGCGGGATACCTGCGGCGGGTGCGACGAAAAGAGCGCCCAGCAAGCCGAATAAATCGGTGCCGATTAGCAAGGCCAGAACGGAGATAATCGGGTGCAGACCTACCGATTTGCCAAGAATACGAGGGGCCAGTATCTGCCCATCCACCCCTGCTTGTGCCACAATGACAAAGATAGCATAAATGAGAGCAACTTGCCAGCCATGAGTGAAGGCAAAGCCAGGGCCAATAATCCCTGAAATATAGGATCCAATCTGCGGATAGCGCGGGTCCTGGCCGGCAGGTTGTTGACTATAGACATCTCGAAGTCTCCTTTTCCTTAATCCAGGCCATACAAGTGTCACGAAGACAAGGAAAGCGCAGCTGCTTGTCTTCGTGACACGGCATGGTAAGGCTCTGCCAGATTGCGGCTTCCATCGTTTCTGCTCTCTCATCTCTTTGTCTTGTTCTTTGTTCTCTAGCTTTATAGAGAGAGCTTTCTTGTTATGAGCTTGTTTTTGGGCTAATGACTGCCTGGCCCCCGGACCACTTCGATCTTGCCGCGGCCATAGGCATCGGCTTTGCCCCAGCGCCCCGGGATATCCAGCAGCATCAGCCAGCCCACCTGTTTGGGCAGAGACGGATCGACGACGAGCTTTTCGCCCACCGGCTCAAGACCCATCAGGGTACGCAGCAACAATAACGGCGCTCCGGTAGCCCATGCCTGCGGGCTGCACGCGGTTGGATACTCCACCGGGTACTCCGTCATGCTGCGCTCATAGCCGGCAAAGGCTTCGGGCAGACGATAATTGAAGTAGGTGGCTGCTTGCAGGATTCCGGCGGCAATCTGTATCGCCTCTTTCCGATAGCCGTAGCGCATCAGGCCCCAGGCGATGAGCGAGTTATCGTGGGGCCAGACGGTGCCAATATGATAGCCAATAGGATTGTAGCCACCCTCGCCCACCGCCATCGTGCGTACACCCCAGCCGGAGAAGAGGCGGTCGCTCATCAAGTGGTTCACGCAGGCAGCGGCCTTCTCCTCGTCTGCGATCCCGCTCCATAGCAGATGCCCGATGTTGGAGGTGAGCGAATCCACCTTGCGCCGGTCTCCATCAATTGCCAGGGCGAAGTATTCGCGGTCCGCCAGCCAGAAATCGCGGTTAAAGCGCTCCTTGAGGTCGGCGGCCTCTTTCTCCAATCGATCCGAGAGCGCGATGTCGTCCCAGATCTCGCGCGCCAGGCGGGCGCTGCGCCGTTTGGCATCGTAGACATAGCCCTGGATCTCACAGGTAGCACGGGGCAGACGTGAAAGCGAGCCGTCGGAGAACAGAATGGAGTTCCAGGAGTCCTTCCAGCACTGGTTTTCCAGGCCGGTTTCCTTGTTGCGCCGGTTGTACTCGACATAGCCATCGCCATCGCGATCTCCATAGCGATCAATCCAGTCCAGAGCCGCCCGTGCGCTCCATTCCAGTTGCTTGACCAGTTCTCGGTTGCCGCTCCAGCGCTCATACTCATCCAGCAAGATCAGGAACAGCGGGGTGACATCAGCGGCGCCAAAGTAGGGAGAATGCGGGCGCTCCTCAAAGGCGGCCATCTCGCCAAAGCGCACCTCGTGAATGATTTTGCCCGGCTCCTCATCGCGGAAGTCATCGACGTGACTTCCCTGGCGGTACGCCAGAGCGCGCAGTGTCGTCTCCGCTAACTCCGGGACAAAGGGCAGGGCCTGAAAGCTGGTCAACAGGCTATCACGACCAAAGATAGTCATGAACCAGGGCAGTCCCGCCGCCGGAAGCGCGGCGCCTGCGAACATTTTGGGGAAGAAACGCAGAGCCGCCAGGTCCACGAGGCTGCGCCGGTAAATGCGCTCCAGCTCGGGCCATTCGCAGGAGAGGCGCGGCGCGCTCTTCACCCATTCATCCAGACTCTGTTTCATCGCGAACTTGGCGCGCCGCTCATACTGGACCGTCTCATGTTCCTCTTCCACCCCGGCCTTTGCCACCACCACATCGATACTCGCAGTCCACTTCCCATGCGGCTCAAGATGGACGGAGAAGCTGAGTCCACCTTCATCGATAGCCGCAGGCGCCTGCGGCACAATCCAGGTTTCGCGCACAAAGCGTTCACGACGATAGCTCAGCACGAGGCGCTGCCCCTCGATGCGCTGGGAGTAGGTGCCTTTCTTCTGTAAGGCATCCTTGACCTCGAACAGATCGGCGAAGTCGGAGCCGGCCTCCAGTCGCACGGTGAGGTCGACTGGCTCGTTGGCGTGGTTGAGGATCGAGAGGTCTTCGTGGAAGCCATTGCCGACCTCGCGGGTGCGAAGAACGGAGAGCGTGGAGTCCACATAGACAGTTCCTGTTACCGGGACCAGGAAGAACTGCATCGCGTAGTATTGCAGGTCATCGGTGGAGAGCGGTCTGGGCGTGATGCCGTTGATAGTGAGCTTCCAGCGCGAGAGAAAGCGAGTGTCCCAGCTAAACAGGCCCATGGTATCGGTGGGCGAGGCGTCCATATCCCCGCGCAGGTCGCAGACGACAAAGGTGTTACCCTCCAGCATGCTGACGGTGCGAACGGGAGCAGAGGGTTGCTCCTCCCCCTTCTGTGGGACGGTAGAAGCGCCGGGCGCGGCCTCCGCGGAAGGATGATCGGGAGGAGGCGGAGCTGCAGGTTGGCCCATGTGTCTGACAGGGGCAGGGAAGAGGTGCTGGACGATAGCAGCCAGCGCAAGGTTTCCACGGACTTGTATCTTGCCTTGCATGAAGGCGGTGGTGAGCGTTCCTTCGCCATTAACAAGCTGATCGAAAGTCCGGGTATCGCCGCTAATCACCAGGTCAGCATCGTTGGTACTGTTTGTGACGGTGACTTTACCGTCATCAAGCGTAAGATACCGGCTTTCCTGACCATGCACATCGAAACGACAGGTTCCCCTGGTGCCACGCGTCCAGGGATTCTCCGGGTGGGCAGCCAGATCCTGAAAGAACTGGCGGATACTTTTCTGTGTGACGTAAGCCATACTCTAGCTCCTTTCTCAAAAACCGACCGATCTCAAAGACCTGCTGGCTCGGTGGGGACTGAACGGACACGAAAGGCCAGCGCGATAGTGGCAATGCCCCCGACGATGGCAAAGATTCCGAGCACAAGTGGCAGCGCGGCCACCGCCATCATGGGAGACGAGAGGAGGATGATGCCAAGGATGATATTGATCACGCCTAAGAGGGCGGTCCCCCAACCTCCCCCGCTGAATGCCTGGAAGAGGTTGATAGCTCCCATGACGATGGCTATGATGCCCAGAAAGATCACCAGCGTTGCTGGTATCAGTAGCGAACTCCACAGTGGGTGGCGCAGG
>Ga0209581_1004855_pt1 | contig 10580 bp, 11 predicted proteins | sample Coa_R2_FD_187160 | JGI IMG/M metagenome (GOLD analysis project Ga0209581, IMG submission 187160) | Surface soil microbial communities from Centralia Pennsylvania, which are recovering from an underground coalmine fire - Coalmine... | ecosystem: Environmental > Terrestrial > Soil > Unclassified ...
AAATCGCCTGATCGATGCTGCCGAATCCTGTGAGCACAATGGCGGGCGTCAGGTCCCCGCGCTCCAGCAGCGTGCGCAGGAGCTGAAAGCCGTCCATGCGCGGCATCATCAGATCGGTGGTGATCACATCGACCGGCGCAGCGCCCAGTTTTTCCAAAGCCTCTTCGCCATCGGCCGCCGTCTCCACCAGATAGCCCATCGATGCGATCATTCCGGCGAGACTGAGCCGATGCTGCTCCTCGTCCTCGACAATCAGAACCCGTGCTGGCACAAACGTTACTGTAAGCAGTCCAATCGCCTTTCCCCGGTTGGGCGATTGCAAGGGGCGGTGGAGGATCCAATGGACAAGCAAGGCTCGTTTTGGTTTTTAGCGGGCTTGGGATGCGGCACGGTGGTGGGAATGCTATATGCTCCGTTGCCGGGCACGCGCACACGGGCGATCGCGGTGGCCAAAGCCAAGCAGGCGCGGCGGTTATTCCACCGGAGCGGAACCCAGCCGCAAGCCGGCGGCGCATCGGAGCAGGCCGCGGAAACCGCCCCTGGCGCAAGGCGGATAGGCGAGCGGATCCATCGGGCGCTGGAAGCCAGCCGCCGTCCAGCGTCCGGATCGTAACGGTTACGGACTGCATTTCCCGCGCTGGAAACCAGGAACAAACGTATTTTTTTCCGTCCGGATTTGTACTTTGGCGCTCTTTTCGCAGTATTTAGCGCGGAATAAGCTTGGCCGCGGACTTGCACGACTCCGGTTCGAACGCCGGCGAAAACGAATTTCAAAAAGAGAGAAACAGCATGTTGAATTGGGCTCTGATTTTTTTCATCATCGCGATCGTCGCGGCGATTATCGGCTTCAGCGGAGCCGCCGCGGCGGCCGCCGGCATCGCCAAAATCTTTTTTTTCCTGTTTCTGGTGCTTTTTGTAATCTCGCTGGTCGCCGGCGTAACAAGACGAGTTTGATTCTTCAGAAGAAAGGTAGGTAATCATGAGGAAAGTTTTGTTGAAGAGCATTTTCGCGGTAGGTGCATCGGGTATCATGTTGCTGGCGCAAACCGCGCCGCCGGGACAAACCGCGGCGTCGACCGACTCCGAGATGACCTCTAAAGTTCATCAGGCGCTGATGAGCGATCCCACGGTCGGCGCGGCTGCGCAGCATATCCGCGTGACCACCAAGAACGGCGTCGTGACGCTGAAGGGGCGCGTCTCTACGGCCGCGGAAAAAGACGAAGCGGTCGCCAAGGCGAAACAAATCGCGGGAGATCAGAACGTCAAGGACGAGCTCACCGCTTCGAAAAAGTAGCGGAGAGAAACGCGCGCTCGCCGGCCCGGGACGCCCGCCCAGCCGATGGAGCGCGCTTCCTTTTGTCCGAATGCCGTAGCGGGCGCCGTTGTTTTCCGGGCGGCGCGGACTCGCTGGTGACCCCAATCATACGCCCGTTTTCGACGAACCCGACCGATCGCATCCACTGCACTCCGCTGCGCCGCAGTGCGCGAAATTCGCAATGAAAATCGGTTCTTTTCTCCAGGGCCCGCTCAGCGGCCGCGCGCAGGCGCTCGCGATCGTTGGGATGCACGCGGGCCAGCGCGCGATCGAGCGGCTCCTCCCGAGCCGCGCTGATGACGCGGTCGGTTTTCGGATCCCATTCCCACAAAGTCCCCCGCGTTGCGCGCAGTACCAGCTCCAGACGGCTTTCGGCGTATCGCAGGCGGGCTCGGGTACCTTCGAGCTCGATGGCGCGCTGTTTCTCCGCTTCCCGAAGAGCTTTCCGTTCAAGCGACGTCTGTATGCGCGCCGCCAGTAGCGCCGGATCGATGGGCTTGAACAGATAATCCTCCGCGCCGATTTCAAGACACCGGATCACGCCCGGCACTTCGTTCAACGCCGAAAGAACAATCACCGGAGTCCCGGCGCGCTGCGGATCATTTTTGATTCGCTCCAGCACCTGAAAGCCGTCCAGCTTGGGCATCAACATATCGAGCAGCACCAGATCCTGGCTGGATTGGACCAGCATTTGCAACGCCTGCGATCCGCTGGATGCCTCCGTTACCTGATGCCCGATCTGGCGTAGCTGCCGGGCCAGCAGCTCGCGATTTCCGCGGTTGTCATCGACCACCAGAATGCGGCCGGCGCGCCCTTTTTCCCTGGTTCGGGGCGCGGCTTTGCGCTGCGGTGGCGTGCCCGGAATCGCAACCGCGCCGGCGGCGAAGCTGAGCAGTTCCGCCGCGGCCCGCCCGATCTTCAGAACGTCGGGGACGTTGACGCCTTCCCGGCATTCGCCCGTCACTGCTCCCAGGGCTTGCAAAATCGTGTGCAGCGGCGCCGCGAGCTGGTAGCGCAGCTCGTCGACAATCTTGTCGCCGCGCTTTCCCGGATGCGGAGCGAGGCTCGACTGCACAGTGCGAACCATGTCCCGGGCGGTCTCCCGGATGCGCACCAGATTCTGCTGCGCGCTGTCGAATCCCTGCGCCTCGCCGTCCTCAAGCAGCATCTCCGAATATCCGACAATGTGATTCAGGGGCGTCAGCAACTGGTGCCGGAGGGCTGCCAGATCGATTCGCGGCGACGCGGGTTGAGAGTGGCTCATCGGCCGTTTCTCCCGGCCGCTTGAATGCTCCATAAACGTGATGCCATGCCGAAGATCCTTGTGGTGGAAGACAACGAAATCAGCCGCGACATTCTGATCCGGCGGCTGCGCAAGAGCGGATATGAAATCGTCGCCGCCGCCGACGGAACCGAGGCGCTGGCGATGGCGGCCCGCGAACATCCCGACCTGATCCTCATGGATATGACACTTCCAGGGATCGATGGCTGGGAAACCACGGCGGAGCTGCGGCGGCATCCGGCGATGGCGCGCATTCCGGTGATTGCTTTAACCGCGCACACGCTGCCGGGCGATCGCGAGCGGGCGCTCGCCGCCGGCTGCAACGAGTACGAAACCAAGCCGGTGGAACTGCCGCGCCTGATCGAAAAGATCGAGGCGCTGCTCGCTCCCGGTTCGCGCTCGCGCGTTCGCAGCACAAATCAATTAGACGCGCCATAGAAACGTTTGTGATCGCCATTTTTCACCACAATTTTTCCGATTTCGGGCAACGATCGCGCGAAAAACTTACCGAATCCCGCCGCCCGCCGGTGCTTCCGCGCCAGTTTTTGCGTGGCCGCAGAATTGCGCATCAGGGCTCAGGTTTCGAAGGAATATCGCATGAAGTCCATCCGCACGCTGTTTTTTCTGGGGATGGTTTGCATTACGCTACGAGCCGACATTCTCCGCCTTCGCGACGGACGCATGATCACCGGCCAGTTCATGGGCGCGACACAGACCGAGATCTGGTTCAAGGCCGAAACTCCGGGCGAAGCTTTCGGCGCGGCGGCCTATCGCGTGGAAGAAGTTGAGAGCCTGACCTTTGGTCCGGCGCCGGGATCAGTGGCCAGTAACCACGAAGCGCCGGCCACTCTTCGCTCTCTCCCGCGCGCCCGGCAAACCGGAGGGCGCCACGGACGTCTTCGGCAAAGTGTACCTTGTGGCCGCGAAATCGGCCCTTGAAAAATCTCTCGCCCATGCGAATCGCTCCGATTTTCGAATGTATCTCGGCTACTGCGGCTGGTCGCCGCATCAGCTTGAAAAGGAGGTGACGCGGCGGCGGCTGGTACATCTTTAACGGCGATGAAGCCCTGGTCTTCGACGACGATCCGGCGACGCTGTGGCGGCGGCTGATTGGCAAGGCCGAATCGCAGGTCGCCCGCGTTCGCATCGCGGCGTTCGCCGCGCGTTAAGATGATGAATTGCGGAAAGAGCATCCAATGCGCCGCGCTTTCCTGTTTTTCTCGATCGCCTTCGTTGCCGGCGCGCAGCAGCCCGATATCTCCGGCAATGTCCGGCGGCAGATTCAGGTCCCGGTAATCGCCATCCCCGATTTTCGCGGCTCCGGCGACGCCCAGAAGCTGATGAAGGTGTTCAATAGCGCGCTGGCGGACGATCTTGAAAACTCCGGCGCGCTCAAAATCGCGCCGAAAACATTCTATCCGCTGAACACGCCGCAGCGTCCCGAAGAATTTCGCCGCGCCGACTGGTTTTCCCCGCCAGTCAGCGCCAACTATGTCGCCTTCGGCTACGCCGCCGCCAAGGACGGAGGGCTCGTCCTGTTCGCATGGCTCAACACGACCGGCGACTCCCCCAACGCCAATCTGTTCGGCAAGCTCTATTTTGGATCGCTCGACGAAGCCGGCGCGAAGAAGGTCGCGGGCGAATTTTCGACCGACATTCTGGAGCAATTCGGAGTCAAAAGCCTGGAGGGAACGAAAATTTACTTCGTTTCCGACCGCACCCGGTCAAAAGAAATCTGGCGCATGAATTACGACGGATCGAATCAGGAGCGAGTCACCGATCTCAAAACCATTACTCAGATGCCCGCCGTTTCCGCCGACGCGACGATGCTCGCCTATATGTCGCTCGCCAGGCGGCGCGGCGAGTCCGTTCCCGTTTACCAGATCTTCATCGCCTCCACCGAAACCGGAAGAAAACTTCCCTTCGACGATCCGCCGGCGCCCACCAGCGGCTGGCCCGAATTTCTTCCCGACGGACAGCATCTTCTGTTTGCGTCCAGCCTCACCGGATACACACAGATTTATATGTCCAATCTGGATGGCTCCGCGCGGCGCCAGATCAGCGTTTCGAAGGCGCTGGATATCTCGCCGAAAGTCAATCCCAAAAATGGCCGCGACGTTTTGTTTATTTCCGACCGCAGCGGGAAACAACAGCTCTGGCATATGAACCTCGACGGCGGCGATCTGGAAATGCTGACCAACGGCATCGGCGAAGTCGCCAATCCCGCCTGGAGCCCTGACGGACGCATGATCGCCTTCGCCTGGACGCAAGGCTTCGAGATCGGCGCCTTCAACATTTTCGTGATGGACGTCGCCGACCGCCGGCCGATCCAGCTTACGAAGGACTCCGGCGTGAACGAAAATCCCTGGTGGGCGCCCGACGGGCTGCACATCGTTTACAGCTCGCGCCGCGGAGAGTCGACGCAAATCTTTACGATGCTCGCCGACGGCACCAACGTGCAGCAGCTCACGCGCCAGGGGAATAATTATCAGCCGGTATGGGCGAATTCGCTCCCGCGGTAACGACGGATCAGGTTTAAAACATGAAAGTTCCCTTTGCGGAGAAGTGGCGAAACGAGACTGATGCCCTGCGGCGGATCGCGCTCGGCTGCGGCCTGAGCGAAGAACTCAAGTGGGGCAAGCCGTGCTTCACGTTTCTCAAAAAGAACGTGGCGATCGTGATCCCGCTCAAGGAGTCGTGCGCATTCTCGTTTTTCAAGGGCGCGCTGCTTAATGATCCCAAGCACGTTCTCGAAAGGATTGGGCAATCGCAGGCCGGCCGATGGATCAAATTCACCTCGCTTCGCGAGATCGCGGCGCTGCGGCCGACCCTGAAGGACTATCTTCATGAAGCCGTCGAATTGGAAAAATCCGGCAAGCGGGTCGAGATCAAAAAGCCTTCAGAGTATCCGATTCCGGAGGAGTTGCAATCGAGGCTGGATGGCGACGCGGCCCTCCGGTCAGCATTCGCGGCGCTCACGCCAGGCCGGCGAAAATCATACATCTTCCACGTGTCCTCCGCCAAGATGGCAAAAACCAGAGCGGCGCGGGCGGAAAAGTGCGTGCCCATGATCCTGAGCGGGCGCGGATTCCACGAAGCGCCGGGCTGAGTCAAGCGCCGGTTATTCGAAGATCCGGTTCGCGTCGGCGTAGAGGATCGCGCCGTCGATCATGTGATTGAACGTGCCGCTGTCGCGCAGCTCGCGCGCGATTCGCCGCACCAGCCCCATCGCCGCGCGCATCGGCCCGGACCCGACGCTGACGCGCGCGACGCCCATCGCCTGCATCTCCGCGATGGGCGGCGATCCGGCCACCGCCAGAATGTTCAGCGGGCCGCGCACCGCCTTGACCAGCCGCGCGATCGTTTCCCGGTCGCCAACGCCCGGCGCGAACAGGCAATCCGCGCCCGCTTCGCGATACGCGTTCAGGCGTTCCACAGTGCGCGCAAAGCGCGTCTGCTCCTCGCCGATCGCGTTCAGGAAAATATCGCAGCGCGCGTTGATCACCATTTCGGGAGCGGCCGCGCGCGCCGCGCGGATGCGTGGCGCCAGATCGATCAGCGCGTCGCCGCCCAAACCGCGCGCGCCGTCGCCGCCGCATCACCATATCCGGCTTCAACGTCGGCGGTTACCGGGACCTGAACCGTCCGGACGATTCGCGCCACCACCTCCACCATCTCCTCGCGCGAGATTCGCTGGCCGTCCGGGTAGCCGAGCGAGAAAGCGATGCCGGCGCTGGTCGAGCCGATCGCCTCGAATCCGGCCCGCTCGAAAATGCGCGCGCTGGCCGCGTCCCAGACATTGGGCAGCGCCAGAATTCCCGGGCCATGATGAAGTTCGCGGAACCGCCGGGCTTTTTCGTTCACGCTTCGAGCATACCCGAGTAGTTAGAATAATGGGTTATGCGCATTCTACCGGCGCTGCTTGTTGCCGCCTGCGTTTTCGCGCAAAAACAGCCGTTCGACGTGGCGGCGCTGATGCGGCTTTCGCGCATCAGCGAACCGCAGCTATCGCCAGACGGCAAACTGGTGGCCTTTACGGTACAGACCATCGATCTCGAAAAGAACACCAGGCCGAAGCAGATTTACATCGTCGGCGCCAACGGCGGTTTTCCGCGCCAGATCACTCATGACGGAACCGATAACGAACGCCCGCGCTGGTCGCCCGATTCGCGGCAGATTTTTTACGTCTCCAATCGCGGCGGCGCCACCCAGGTCTGGCGCATGGACGCCGATGGCGGCAACGCCGCGCAGGTCACCCATCTTTCAAGCGAGGCTTCCGGAATTCTGATCTCGCCCGACGGGAAAAAAATCGTTCTGCTGTCCAACGTTTATCCCGAATGCGGCGCCGATGATGCCTGCAATCAGCATCAAATTAAAGTTGATGCGGAAAGTAAAGTGAAGGCGCGAATCTACACCTCGCTTCTTTATCGCCACTGGAACGAATGGGAAAGTCATCGCCGCCAGCACATTTTGGCCGTGAACATCGATGGCGCGAATCCCGTCGACCTGACGCCCGGCTTGCGCGATGTGCCGCCGTTTTCGCTCGGCGGCCCGGACGATTACGCCATCTCGCCCGATTCGAGCGAAGTCGCCTTCGCCACCAACACCGATCCGAATCTCGCCACCAGCACCAACTCCGATATCTACACCGTGCCGATCACCGGCGGCGACGCGAAGAAAATCAGCACCAGCCCCGGCGCGGACCTGACGCCGGTCTATTCCCCAGACGGAAAATATCTCGCCTTCCGCTCGCAAGCGCGCGCCGGTTATGAAAGCGATCGCTGGCGTCTGATGATTTGCGAGCGCGCGACCGGCAAAATCACCAGCCTCACCGATTCTCTCGACCGCTGGGTGGAAAACATGACGTGGTCGCCCGATTCGACGCGTTTATTCTTCACCGTCGAGGATCGCGGACGAACCGGATTGCAGATGATTTCCATCAGCGGCGGCGGCATACGCAATATTATTTCGGGAGATTCCAGTCTCGACGAGGTCCAGTTCAACTCCGACGGTAATTTTTTGATCTACACCGAAGAAACCGGATCGCGGCCCGCCGAAATTTTTCGCGCTTCCTCAGCGGGCGGCAGCGGCGTCGCCCTGACGCATCTCAACGATTCGATTCTTCTCTCCAGCTCGCTCCGCCCGCTCGACGAATTTAGCGTGGAGAGCTCGGATAAAACGCGCGTTCACGTCTTTGAGCTGAAGCCGCCCGGTTTTTCGCCCTCGCGAAAATATCCGGTGCTGTTTCTGATCCACGGCGGCCCGCAGGGCGCCTGGGGAGAAACCTGGAGCTATCGCTGGAACGCGCAGGTGTTCGCCTCCGCCGGATATCTGGTGGAAATGCCGAATCCGCGCGGCTCGACCGGCTACGGCCAGAAATTCATCGACGACATCAATGGCGATTGGGGCGGAAAAGTTTACGACGATATCATGGCCGTGGTCGATCATGTTTCCGCGCTACCCTACGCCGATCCCGAGCGTATGGCCGCGGCCGGCGGCTCCTTTGGCGGCTACATGATCGACTGGATGCTCGGCCACACCCAGCGCTTCAAGGCGATGGTCTCCCACGACGGCGTCTACGATCTGCGCAGCATGGCCGGCGCCACCGAGGAGTTATGGTTCCCGCTGTGGGAGTTCAAAGGGATGCCGTGGGAAAATCCGGACCTGTACGCAAAATGGTCGCCCAGCTCGTTCGTTCAGAATTTCAAAACGCCAACGCTGGTGTTTCACGGCCAGCTCGATTATCGCGTGCCGCTCGGCCAGGGATTGCAACTGTTCACCGCGCTGCAAATGCAAAAAGTGCCTTCCAAACTCGTCGTATTTCCCGACGAAGGCCATTGGGTGCTGAAGCCGCAAAACAGTGTGTTATGGTACAACCAATTCCTGGAATGGATCGGGGAGTGGGTAAAGAAACCTTAAATGTCGATCGAATTTCGTAATGTCGATGCGGCTCCCCTGGCGGCCTTTACGGCGGTGGCTCCCGCAGGCGCGATCATCGGCGTAATCGGAGAAAAAAACTCCGGCCTCTCGGAGTTGCTCAAGCTCGCCGGCGGCGTTGCCCAGCCTTCCTCCGGCGAAGTGACCGCTCCGCCGGAGCGGCGCTATGTCGCCCTCGGCGATACGTTGAACCTGGCGCCGGCCGCCGTGGTCGCGCTCGATCAGGCATTGGCCGCGCAGGACGCGATCGTGCGCGCGCGCACCCTGACCGCGCTCGACCGGCTCCGCCGTTCCGGCAGCACCATCCTCATTGCCTCGCACGAGGACCGGCTGCTCGAAACACTCTGCGATGAAGTCTGGTGGCTCGACCAGGGCCGGATCGCCGCCAAGGGCGATCCCCGCGAAACGCTCGACCGCTACCGCCGGTTCATCGCCGGGCGGATTCGAAGCTGGGGCGAATCGATCTCGCCTCGCCTTGCTCCCGCCGCGCGGCGCGGAAACGGCCGCGCTGAAGTGATTTCGATTGAAACCATCGGCGCCAACGGCCAGCCGACCATCGTTTTTAAGAGCGGCGAAATGATGACGGTTCGCGCCGCCGTTCGCTTTCACGAAGCGGTGGACAATCCGGTGCTTGGCCTGCTGATCCGCACACAGATCGGCTTCGAGGTTTACGGCACCAACACCGAACTGGAGCGCGTCAGCATCGGCCCGCGCCAGCCCGGGGAATCCGTAACCGTGGTCTTCAGTTTTCTCTGCGATCTCTGCCCGCACGCCTACACCATCACGCTCGCCTCGCACGATCCCGACGGCACGTCGCACGATTGGCTGGAGGACGCCATCGCCTTCACCGTCACCGATGAGCGCCCTACCGCCGGCGTCGCCAATTTGCGGGCTAAAGTAAGCATCGAAAAATCCCAGACCGCTCTGTAACGCGCGTCAAAACTCGAATTGCACACCGCCGATGCCGGTGATGCCAGGCGTGCGATACCCGCTCTCAAAATAGTTCTGGTCGAGCAGGTTCGATCCCTTGGCGAACAGCCGCACCGCTCGCGATTCGGAAAGCGGAATACGGTAACTCGCGCCCACATCGATTCTCTTCATCCCCGGAAACAGCATCGCCGCGGTCGCGAAGTCGCCGAAGATTTCGCCGGGATAGCTGCTGGCCGCAATCACCTCGGCCGAAACGAGCAGGCGCGGGCCGATCCGCTGCGCCGCGACCACCGCCACCTGATGATAGGGGAAAAGGAAGCTGCGCAGAACATCGCCTACAATCGGCGTCCTCTCGATCGCGTTGACGTAGGTGTAGGAACCCGTCAAATCGAGCGAGGCCGTGGGCGACAGTCGCGCGCTCATCTCCACGCCGCGCGATAATCCTCCTTTGGAATTCATATAGCCGAGGAAGCGTCCGAAAGGATCGTCCGGCGAAATCGATTCCGCGAATAGGATCACGTCCTCAAGCCGCGTGTAAAAATAGGTCGCCGATATACGCGCGCGCTGCTTCCACCACGACTGATCGAACCCTCCATCGAAGCCAATCGACCGCTCCGGCCGCAGCCGCGGATCGCCATACACCGTATAGCCGAAGTTCTCGTCGAACCCCGCGCCGAATCGCTCAAACAGCGAAGGCTCGCGATATGCCCGGCCCGCGTGCGCGCGAATCTTCGTTCCCGGCCGGCGGAAAAAATACGCAATCGATCCGTCGCCGGTGTACGCCGCGGGCGGGGCCCCGAAAGAAATCCCCTGAAACGGCGCCGATTCGGCCGGAATAAATTGCGGCGTCCGGAGCGAGAACGCCTGCGCGCGAAACGACGCCGAAATCAGCAGCCGGCCGTGCATCAGCCGCATTTGATCCTGCGCGAACGCCGAGTTGCTCGCCTCCGTCACGCTGGCCCGCGTCGTCGAAGCCGCATCGAGCGCCGCCGCCGAATAGCTGCCGTACTTCTCGTCCTCGAATTCATACCCCGCGGTCAGCAAACTGAACCCGAGCTGATAATCCGCGCGCGCGTTCACCGTGTGAATCTCCCCGTCGAAATCGGAGCGCGTGCT